>Ga0183099_1000200_pt1 | contig 52153 bp, 53 predicted proteins | sample Biomet1_FD_127788 | JGI IMG/M metagenome (GOLD analysis project Ga0183099, IMG submission 127788) | Microbial communities from bioreactor (seeded with anoxic lake sediment) at LBNL, California, USA - Biofuel metagenome 1 | ecosystem: Engineered > Bioreactor > Anaerobic > Unclassified ... | reverse complement strand
AGTGCTTCGATTTTTTACTTAAATGCATATCACTTACTTCTATTGTAGCTCAATTATTAACGGATAGCAAAAACAGTCTGTAATTTTAATATCTGGAAGTATTGGCATTTTCTTGACTAGTTTATCTGATTTAAAAATAAAAAACCATAGAAATCTGAGTTTCTAGGGCTTTTCTTTGTTGAATTATTTAACTTCCTTAAAGATGATACATTATTAACGTTTGACTGTCTAGTTTGTTGCTATTACTGAATTTATCGAATGACTACATTTTTGACGAGGTAAAATGTAGTCATAAATGTAGTCATGCTGATAATTCATTTAATTTTTGCTGTATAAGTTCAACCGCTTGTGCTTTTTTCTGAGGTGCTAAATGAGCATATAAGTCCATTGTCGTACTAATAGACTTGTGTCCCATCCGTACTTGTATTTCTTTCCAGTTTGCACCTTGATTAAGTAAAATTGAAGCGTGCGTGTGACGAAAAATATGAAAACCATATGCTGGTAAATTAGCAGCTTTGAGCCGTTTAATAAGGCTTGTTCGCTCGTTTCTATCACACATATATTCCCCTGAAATAGTTGGAAATATTAGTTTTGATTCGGGAAGTCCATGCTTTTTGAAATAATTATTCATATAGTCATGCCATTCAACTAATCGTTCTATGATTTTAGGAGTCATCAGAATCCTTCTATTTCCTGAGTCCGATTTCGGCGTTCTTTTACAAATAACTTTGCCTTTAATGCCTAATTGTTTATTATTATTCTTCCACATCAAAGTTTTAGAGATGGATATCTCAGAAGTATGAACTAAAATATCAGAAATTTCTAAGGCTGTTAATTCGTTGATTCTCATCCCACCTTGAAGCAGACAATCTATAATAAGCTTAAAACGAGTGTTTGTTCGATTATTTGGTAATCGACTTAGAAAACTCAGCCATATGGATAATTCTGTGTCTGAAAGTACTTTTACCCTTTCGTCTCCCTTTTTTGGTCGAGGAGGTACCTTGATAGTAGAAGTCGGATTATTTTTCAGTCCAAAATTTGTAATTCCATAATCAAAAATATCACTAAATTTATGGAAAATAGCACCAAATTCTTGGGACTTACCTCTTTTATCTATCATGCGAGAATCAATTGCTTCACGGGCATTATTTGCCATCTGAGTAAGCCAAATTTGGACATCTGATGCTTCAATCTGGTTAGGTATATAATCTCCCCATTTAGGTAGAATATAGTTATATACGTAACCAGAGACACGATTTAACGTGTTCTCTGAGGATACTAATGTGCGATAGCTATTGAACCATACTATCGCTAAATCCTCAAATTTTTCAATTTGAACAGTTTCCTTTCTAGTATTGCCATTTCGTTCAAAATTTAATTTAGCCTCACGGACTTTCCGGTCAAATTCTTTAAGCGTTCGAGCAGTAATAGAAATTGTTATTTTCTTCCCTGTTTTGGAATCTGTTCCAAGGTATATTCCCCGTTTGGTATAATTAATAGATCCATCAGATTTTGTAGTCTTGATTAGAGTTTTACCTTTGTATACGTATTTCTCCTCTTGTTTCATTCTTTCACTTTCTATTCGAGTAAAAAGAAAGTGGTTAAAACAGTATTTTTCTTGAACAACACTATTTTAACACACTTTCTACTTTGTTAAAAATTTCAAAACATCATCCACTTTATAATATATGGTTCGACAACCTTCAATAGGTGGTTCAAGTCTATTCAAACCATTATTTTCCCAAGATTTCAAAGTATTAGGAGCAATATTTAATTGTTTTAAAAGTTCTTTTTGAGTCATAATCTTTAAATTAGACTTGCTAATAGATTGCTCCTGAATAATTGTTAATAACGTAGTTAATAAAAGCTCGATTTTTTGTAATTTAATGGAATAATCATTATTTACCATCTGTTTCATCTTCCTCTTCCGTTTCTTTTCCCTTTTCTTGGTCAATTTTTTCTTGACGTGCTCTAAATCGCTTTGAGTCTATAAATCGAGCGAAAAAGTAAGTCTTGTCAATGATTAGACTGAGTAAGAGATAATTATTTTCTCTCGCATACTTAACTAAATCCTCAAACTCTGTGATATGGTTCTCCTCAATTAGATCAATGATGTCATTGAGAAATTCATCTGTTGCTTGTTCTGCGATAAATTTATCGAGTTCAAAGCCACAACCTGATTCAATATCCTCAATATTGTAGGGTGACTTATCAGGATTTTCCGCATGTGTGAAATAATCGTACATGCCTTTAGGACTCATGACAACTTCTACATGGGCAGGACTATTCAATTTGTCTTTCAATAAATCTGAGACCTGTGAATAGCTTTTTAAGGTCTCGAAGAATAGTGCGCCATGTTTATGCGATTTTTTAATTTCGCCAGTAGATTTATTGATATCTTTGTCATGCCAAGGGCTAAGGACATAAGGGATATGCAATTCTTCAAGGATATCAAGGTAATTTTCTGGTGCTGAATCTTGATAAATTAAAAACGCCCATTTATTTGAGCGTTGTTCTTTCTTTTTAGCCATTTTTCTCGCTTTCTATTTTGCTTATCTCGTTATAGGTTGTTTATGGTTATTTTAAAATATCATGCGGTGGAGCACGCTGTTTTTTCTTATTTATCATCTTGATTACTTTCTGTTTTGGGGGATTTTCTTGTTTTTGTGATTACTGATTATTGGTGTAATGGGGTCGTAGTGACCCATTACACCCTATGATGAGTGTTGTTCCTGCGGCTTTCACGCTGTGAGCCGCAGGAACACAGTTCTAATCGCGTTTTGTACCAATGAACCATTTCTTATTTTTCTGGCGTTCAGGCGCAGAAAAATAGTACTGTGAGACTTGATCGGAGAGTTCATCTTTTATTTCCTCATCCATGCTGTTGAGTATGTTTTGAGCTTGATGTCCGTTTGGTAGTTTAATGCAAACTATTGCGTGCTTGTCTGTAAGTTCAATCACGGTTTGTCTTACTGCTCTATTAAAAGATTTATGAATTGGATTGACAGACTGAGCTTTCTGGTCATCTTTCTTATTTTCTGAAGACTCATCTTGGTGTAGGAAACGGCGGAGTATAATGGTTAGATAGATTGATCGCCATAGATTCATCAAGTTGTCATGACGTAAGCGAATGACGACTTCAATCAAGAGCAGGCCTAAAAAGAGGCTCGCAGCGATTAAACCGAACCTAGCTAACCACTGATAAAGCAAGGTGACCCCTGCTTCAATCATTAAGGTGAAATGACTAGGTGTTACACTACTTGTTTTAAAGTGAGCGATAATCAAAAAAAGCACGCCACTTAATAAAAGTGCCGTGCTTGAAATAATCAGTAAAAATTGTGCGAGGGTGAAATAAGTTAAGAAGTAGCTTTTCTTATTTAGCTTATTAGAATTCATGTTATAGAATACCTTTCTTGGTGTAATAGGTTGGGCAAAGGAGGGGTAAGACTTGATAAGGATGTTCATTATCAATGATTTGAATCAATCCTGTCCCTTTTCCGATAGGGATAACGATCCCTTCAGGATTCAAGTCTGGGAATAAGAATTGAACCGTTTTGTGATTGATGTTGCCAATTTGAATATTGACATTGAGCTGTTCTCGAACGGAGACAGGAATAGAGTTATAATCAAACCGCTGGCTGACTAGTAAGAGGTGTACTTTTGTAGCCCGACCGAGTAAAGCAATTTGACTCAAGAGCGAAAAGAAGGCGTCTTTAATGGCTTTATTTGTCCCCTCACTGAGTGCTAACACCTCATCAATGACAATTGTAAGGTGTTTAAACTTTTGATTCGGGTTTTCGTAAAGCATGGCTTGCCGTTGATAAATCAGTTGGAGGCTTTGACTGAGTACCTCATTAATTTCAGATACAAAATCCGATTTAGACCGATTTTGCTTGGGATGAATGACGGTCACCTGATGATATTTTGCCCACCTTGAGGGACTATCAAATTTTGGATCAACGATAATCAATTCTGAGATGGGTTTAAGCAAGGTCAAAAAGTAAGTCAAAGCATAGGATTTCCCTGAACCGCTGTTTCCTGCGATTGCCATAGAGGTCACTTTATCGTAGTCAAGGGATAAATTCTCCATGATTGGAATGAGACGGGAGGTTTTAGCTGAAACAAATTGCTCAAGGTCTGAAATGACTAAGCGCTTACTAATCCCTACTTTCCACGGGAAAAAGAGAGCACGTTGAACGTGGATATCCTCTGTATTTAAGGGGATGAAATAAGCAGAATTTTGCTTAAGTACCGTGTAGCGTGGATAGAGCGCTGCGTTTGCGATCAAAAAAATCTTTTGATATAGCGCATCATCAATCACGTAAGATGAAGGGAGCCTTGGAATGAATAAAAAGCCCTCCTTCCCAACCTTGACATCAAATGAGTTGCTATAACTGGTCTCCCCTTCAGTTTGACTTCCCAGTGCCATGTTCAAGCACTGGGTAATAAATGCTTTGTCTTGTTCATCTGCCATTATCTAACCTCCTTGAGGTCTTCAGCACGGAAGTAGATGTTATAAGAAACTTCACAGGCTTCAATGTTGTCAAATTCGACAATAGAAAGATAAGCTGGAAGTTCTACTTTTTTTTCGAACTTCACTTCAAAAGGAGGCAAACCTTCTTGAGAGAACCAAGCTTTATAAGCTTGAATCTCTTTGGTACGTTTACCATCTTCAAACTTCATTTGAGCTTCAAGTTCAAGACTGAGTGAATGGATAGGTTTTGAGCTATCAATGATTTGTGCTGCTAGTGATGCGGAATAACCTCCGCTTTTTCGATTGTTGAATTTCATTTTGAAATTCTCCCTTCTTAAAAAAAAATTAGATTGCAATACGCTCGGTTTAGTGTCATGAGCTGGACAGTGTATCATCTCCTGTTTTCTCCATCCGTTTTTATTTCACCTTTTTCAGATCTTCAGCACGGAAATAGATGTTATAAGAAACTTCACAGGCTTCAAGGGTATCAAACTCGACAATAGAAAGATAAGCGGGAAGTTCTACTTTTTTTTCGAACTTCACTTCAAAAGGAGGCAAACCTTCTTGAGAAAACCAAGCTTTATAAGCTTGAATCTCTTTGGTGCGTTTACCGTCTTCAAACTTCATTTGAGCTTCAAGTTCAAGGCTGAGTGAATGGATAGGTTTTGAGCTATCAACGATTTGTGTTGCTAGTGATGCGGAATAGCCTCCGCTACGTTTGTTACTAAATTTCATAAATAGAAATCTCCTCTAAAAAAAAATAAGTGTCTTGTTCAAATGCTCGGTTTATTGTCATGAGCTGGACAACCTCCTTTCTTGTTCCGCAGTAAATACTTGACAAGTCATTACTTTAGCTTTATAATAAGACCTGCAAGGCGGATAAGTTTTAAAAAACAAAAAGAATTCATATATTAAGTGGGGTATGGGGCAACAGCCCCACATAAGCTTTTACGTAGTAAAAGCTTAGCATGATCCAAGTTTTAAAAATATATTTAATTGTTAAGTCATTCCTAGTATGTAGGGTAAAAAATACCCAAATACTTTAATAGGAAATTTTTTATTTTTTTGAAAACTTTTGTTCGTCTCAATAAAAAAACAATTTAATCATTAAAAAAAGCACTCACGATTTTTTCATGAGTGCTTTTGATGTTTATCTAATTTTTTGTGTTCTTTTAAAATAGGAGTAAGCGAGTTTAAGGGATATTTAATGATCCCATACAATTCCAGAATTATTAGGGGTATCCCAGCCGCCTGGACTATCAGTAATCCCGCTTGCATTACCGTTAGAACTCTGCCATTCCCCCCAAGGTTGATATCCATCTGTCCCACCGGGACTGTCAGTAATTCCACTTGCATTTCCATTGTTATCAGAGTTTTGAGCGGGGGTTTGATAGTTTTGTTGTGGTGCCAAAGTGCTATTAGCTCGATCAGAGGTTTGATAAGCTCCTTGTGGCGCTTCTACGTAAGTTTGATAATCAGATACCTCAGTCGTATGATCTGTTTGTTGTGAAGCTTCTGAGACTACCTGTTGAGCTTGTGCCTCTGATTTTGATTTAGCATCTACCTCAGACTTTTCTTTAGCAATTTGAGCAATCAGAGCATTGAGTTTATTTTGAGCATTCGCTTGATCAGTTTTGAAATAATCATCTGTTTCTTGATTAATCAGTGCCTGTGTTGCTTTGATATCTTGATCAGACTTAGATTGTGTTGCTTTAGCTAGAGAGTCATTGATATCAGAAATTTGTTTCAAGAAACCTTTAAGTTGTGTAAGCTTGGTCGTCAATTTTGTTTGATCATTTTTTTGGTGCTTACTTAATTTCGATAGGGCAGTTTCTGCTTTTTTGATATCTTGGTCTGCTCGAGTTTGATAAGCAGTGGTAATCGCAGCAGTTGCCCTTTTTAAATTTCTATCTTCTGTTTTCCGTCTTTCTTGTGCGATACGATCTGCTTTGACTTGGTTCTGGTGGACAATACCAAATGTGATGCCAATAGTGACCAGTAATATGAGAATTAGCGAGAATATGATCTTTTTAGGTTTCATTTATTTCTCTTCCTTAGTGAATTTAGTACCATTTGCGAAGCCTGCGAGGCCTTCAGCCGATTTAAGGGTAAATGATTTTCTATCCTTTGATAAATCCGCTGTCATATTGGTATCACCGAGTTTCATTTGGAGCTGATTGTCTTCAATTTTATAAGTCCCTTTATTTGTGGTATCACCATTTTGTTTTTCCGTGACAGTATCTCCCTTAAAAGTAAGGGTACTTTTACTTTCCATTAATAGGAATTTGACTGTTCCTGTATAATCTCCACTTAATTTATTTGAACCACAGCCAGCTAAAGTGAGTAAGCCAATAAAAGTAAGGGTTCCCAACATCAATTTCTTTTTCATCATTTTTCTCCTTTATATAAAAATATGTTAGTTCCAAATATCGCTTTTTTGATTGTCAATAAATAACTTTCTGTTATGCTTCACTGCTTTTCGCCATGTTTTAATCCCACTAATAGGAGAAATGAAAGCAATCCACACCATGATAATCAAATTTTGAGCAACAAGTTTCCAAATCAAGCTCCAAATTGAGCCAAAGTAAATCATGTTTCTTGAGAAAGTATCAATGATACCGCCTTGAAAGCGCCAAAACGCATAGTGCCAGAATATCCATGCCAGAGCAACCCATATTAGGATGAGAAATGTTTGACCATTGAGCCAGTAATGATCATGGATGTTAGTATCCGAAAGTTTCATGACCCAAAATAGTAAGAAGCAGCTTATCAATCGCCTGATGTTATATTGTTTCCGATAAGCAGGTTCAAGGTGTGAGGTGATGGACTTATAAATGTCCTTCAATTTGTCCGTGTAGTTTCCATGTTCTTTTTCATCCATTTTATAGATCATCCTTTCAATATACAGTTAAAACTAATATTATATATATGTAATATTATCAAAAAAAGCTAAAAATATCAATATTACATGTACTTTATATGATCAAAACTTGTATTTGTTTTTGATAATCTAAAAATGAGGTGAAGTATATGACTATTAACTATTTTGGCGAAAAATTAAAAGCGGTTCGTAAATCGAAACGCCTAACACAGTTAGATTTATCAATAAAATTAGGTGTTAGTAAAGGGACAATATCAGCCTATGAACAAAGCTTATCCTATCCTTCCCTAGAAACACTGGTAAAAATTTGCGATATATTGGATACATCATCGGATTATCTATTAGGAATCTCTGATGTTTTACCGTTTAAAATGGGAGGTTTAACTGATGAACAGATTGGGAGTGTTCTACAATTTGTTTCTCTTATTGAGCGGGCTAATGAAGTGATTGATAGAAATAAAATATAATTCTAGAATGTATGGTAAATATTAGTATGATATGAATATAAAATATATATACGAAAATTTGATATTACGGTAAATTCTAAAGTATTGTTTGGATTTTTCTATAGTTTTTAACTTATTCTGGTATCAATTTTTAAATATTTTTATGATTCCTCATATATTTTGGGTTAATATGTTATTTTTAGTGGAATTAACCTCTTAAAAATTCAGATGAATTTTCTTTTTTTCTGACGCTTGGGAACTGCGTAAGTTATCTAATATAGCTGATAGATTTGATAATTTACGTGTACCTATAACGGCATCAGACCGTATAGCTGGAGATACACCATATTACGGAGCGAATGGTATTCAAGATTATGTTGATGGATTTACACATGATGGCGAATTCATTTTAGTAGCTGAAGATGGAGCGAATAATTTAAAAAATTATCCCGTACAATATGTTAATGGTAAGGTTTGGGTTAATAATCATGCACATGTTCTTCAAGGTAAAAATACAATTACAGATAACAAGTTCTTAATGAATTCTATTAAAAATTTCAACATAGAACCATTCTTAGTTGGTGGCGGGCGTGCAAAACTGAATTCAGATGTCATGATGAAACTAAAATTTCTATTACCGTCTTTTAAGGAACAACAAAAAATCGGTACCTTTTTCAAACAACTCGACAACACTATCACCCTTCATCAACGTAAGCTAGATAAATTAAAACTGCTCAAACAAGGCTACTTACAGCAATTATTCCCTCAAAATGATGAAAAAGTTCCTAGAGTTAGATTTGCTAACTTTAAAAATAAATGGGAACAGCGTAAGTTGGGAAGTTTAGCAACTATAGTGCGTGGGGCAAGTCCAAGGCCAATTCAAGATCCCAAATGGTTTGATAATGAAAGTGATATTGGTTGGTTAAGAATTACTGATGTTACAGAACAAGATGGTAAAATATATCATCTTGAACAACATATATCTAAGTTGGGGCAAGCGAAAACTCGGGTTTTAATTGAGCCTCACTTATTATTAAGTATAGCTGCAACTGTTGGAAAACCAGTAGTAAACTATGTTAAAACGGGTGTCCATGATGGTTTTTTAATATTTTTATCTCCTACTTTTGAGAGAGAGTTTATGTTCCAGTGGCTTGAAATGTTTAGACCAAAATGGCAAAAATATGGCCAACCTGGGAGTCAAGTGAACTTAAATTCTGAGTTAGTTCGAAATCAGGAAATAGTTTTGCCAAATCACAAAGAGCAACAAAAAATAGGTGCATTTTTAAAACAAATCGACAAAGCTATCATTCTTCATAAATCTAAACTTGATAAGTTAATTTCTCTAAAGAAAGTACTTCTACAAAAAATGTTTATTTAATACAAAAAGGCGTATCATAGCGCCTTTTTATTTTTAAGCTATAGTTGACAAATGTCGCATAATCTTATCATTATCTTGATTTTCAAGTTCCTGAATAATATGGAGATAGGTTTCTTGAGTCGTGGACATACTTGAATGACCTAATCTTCTAGCCACACTTGCAATAGAAACATCAGCAAACAAAAGTAGCGAGGCATGTGTATGTCTTAAACCATGAATTGAAATAGAGGGAATACTTGCTTTTGTACATAAAACTTGAAGTCTATTATTTACGGTAGAATTAAAAATTCGTCCTTTTACAAAAATTGGCTCCTCATTTGGAAAGTTTTTGATTAGTTGAGAAAATTGCATAGCAGTTTGCCAATCTAATTGTATTTTTCTCTTAGAGGATTTGTTTTTAGTAGGTTGAAATTTTCCAATAGAAGATTTATAATCCCAAGTTTTATCAATTGTTAGTTTTTGGTTTGAGAAATCAAAATCATCAGGTGTTACAGCTAATGCCTCAGAAAAACGTAATCCTGTTTTTAAAATCAAAAGTATAAACCAATCCCAATTTAATTCACTAGTGAGATTCATTTGTTTTACTAGTGCTTGAACTTCATATAAATTCAAAAATTTTGGTCTCTTTTTTCTCGGAGCCTTTCCCTTTATGATAATTTTTCTTGTTGGATTTTGCATAATTAAACCATCATCTACCGCATCTAATATTGCGCCTTTAAGGTGATGATGAAAGTCCATTGTTGTTTGCTTTTCATGTGAAAGAGCATAATCATTCAATAATTTTTGATAACTTCTGCGAGTAACATCACAAACTTGTAAGTCTGGTACAAGTTTTTCCAAGTGTTGCTTACTAATATAGTATTTGTTCAATGTAATAGGTCGCACCGCACCGACTTTGTAAAGCTCAATCCACTCCTCAAAATACTCCGAAAATAATTGCTTTGCTTTTTTGTTTTTTACCAAAATAAAAAATCTCCTTGATTAAATAGTATAGAAAATTAACTTTCCATACCTATTCTATCAAGGGGATTTTATGTTCTCAATAATTATTATATGAACATTTTTTGAAGAAATGCTTCTTTTATTGATTTCAACTTGTCAAGTTTAGACTGATGAAGAGTGATAGTTTCGTCTAGTTGTTTGAATAATGAACCAATTTTTTCTTGTTCTTTTAAAGCTGATGGTATTACTATATTTTTTTCTAATAAATCTGTTTTAGTAATTCCTTTTATAGAGGTTCCCTGAATATTATTTAATTCTTTTTGCAAAAGTTTATAAATTGCATAGGTAGAAAAAATACCATCAGTATTTAAATTTGATAATGATAAAAAATCTTGACTTGTAGTATATTCATAAGTCATAAAAGCTAGTTTCCCAACACCTACTCTGGTAACAATAACTATTGAACTAGAAGGTACAATTTTAGTAGCAGAATTTTTAACAGCATTTTCAGTAATATATTTCTTAGGTAATACATTAAATAATTTGTTGTTTTCCAAATCACTACTTTGTATCCATGGAATTGTTCCACTCCAATATTCAAGAACTTTTGTTTTGGGAGTTCCCCCACCAAAAGTATTTTCTGATAGACTTCCTAACTTACGCTGCTCCCAATTTTCATCAAAGTTAGCAAATCTAAACCTTGGTACTTTTTCATCATTTTGAGGGAACAATTGCTGTAAGTAGCCTTGCTTGAGCAGTTTTAATTTGTCTAACTTACGTTGATGAAGAGTGATAGTGTTATCAAGCTGTTTGAATAAGTTTCCTATTTTTTCTTGTTCTTCAATAGATCGAGGTATTGAAAAATAGCTTGATGAAACTTTTTTCCAATCAGATCTAGGCATTTTTGTACCTGATGTATCGTTAGCAACCCTTTGATAATTATCGGATTGAATTAAACAATAAATAAATTTGGGCTCAGAGTTTATAGGTTTAAATACCCAAAAGTCACCCAGTGCTATACCTTTAAAATCAGCTAATAACCAGTTTTTCAAATAAGGACGCAATTTCCCATACAATATATTGTTTGGTTCAAAAAGAATTCCTTTTCTATCATCAAATTTATGAGATACATCTTTATTGAGACGCCCTTCGCCAGCAATAACGTCTTCAAACTCAACCTTAGGCAACTGATTGTTGATTGATGATTTACTTAGTCTAACTACTATGTCGGATAACTTACGCAGTTCCCATGCGTCAGAAAATCCATTAAATCGAAGCACAGGTGCGGTTTTCTTCTCATCTTTCATCGAAATACCACCTTCGTAGCATTGATGATATCCTTTGTATCAGGAGTCACAGCCAGCTCATCTAATAATGATAAGAATTCACTTTCGGCTTTTTCAATCTCAGAATTGAGAGTCACCATTTCTTTGCTCAATTCTACTAAATCTATAGGCTCCTCCTCTTCAAAAGTATCTACATAACGAGGAATATTTAAATTATAATCATTCTCTTTAACCTCATCTAAAGTTGCAATATGAGAATATTTTACAATTTCTTTACGATTAATCACTGTATCAACAATTTTCTGAACATCTTCTGAACGCAAATGATTTTGGTTTTTCAATTTCTCAAATCCTTTGCTTGCATCAATAAATAAAATATCTGATTCAATCCGATGCTTTCTTAAAATTAAGACACAGACTGGAATGGATGTATTTAAGAACAGCTTATCAGGAAAACCAATAATAGTTTCAATTTGATGCTTATCAATAAGCGCTTTACGAATACGCCCCTCCGCAGCTCCACGGAATAATACACCATGAGGCAGAATAATTGCCATACGTCCACTATCATCTAAATGATACAAACAATGTAACAAAAATGCATAATCAGCTTTGGTTTTTGGTGCAACACCGTACTCACGCCATCGAGAATCATCTTCACGGTCTTTGTTATTCCAATGAGCAGAATATGGCGGATTCGCCATCACAGCATCAAACATGCGCGGATTATCCTTTCCATCTACAACCCCATCTGGCCAGTCGCTTTCAAGTGTGTCTGCATGATTAATATTGATATCATTGTATTCAACGCCATGCATCATCAAGTTCATTCTTGATAAGCGATAAGGTGTTGCATCCTTTTCTTGGCCAAAATACTTAATACTTCCACGTTTATGAGAATTAGACATATAACTTGCTGTGGTAAGTAATAGAGAGCCCGATCCAACAGCAGGATCATAAATAGAAAAACTCTCTTGATTTTCTCTACCATTTGTCAAAATTTGAGCCATTACATCTGAAATCTCTTTTGGTGTATAATATTGTCCCATGTCAGATGCCAATACAGTAGCAAATTGCGCAACTAAATATTCATAAATATCTGAAACAGTATCATCGCCACCCGATAAATCAAATTCAGAAGTTGATAATAACTCAATCATAGAAATCATTACGCTTGCACGAGCTTGTGCGTTCGCCCCTAAATCGGCACTATCAAATCGCATGCCATCAAAAATACCTTCAAAATCTCTCTTTGCTTCAAAGGCAATTTGTTGATTGAAATGACCAAATGTATCTGTCATCATTCCAATATTAAAACGATCTTCATCGATTGCTTTTTTCCAATCTACAAAGAAATTATTAGGTTGGATTGCATAGCCCAAGTTCTTTTTCATATAATCTAACGCTTTAGCTGAGTCCTGAGAATAAACACTTTCCCATGTTTCACCGCGCAATACAGTTTTTAACCAGCGAGTTGCCTTTTCAGATAGATATTTATAGAATAAAATACCAAAGATATAGTCTTTATATGCAGTCAAGCCAATCTGGCCACGTGTTTGATTAAGCATTGCCCACATTTTCGTTTGTTGTTCACTTGATAATGCCATTTATTTTTCCTGCTTTCTTTTAATTGATAGTTACAGCTAAAAGCTGAATTTACTTATAATGAGTTAAAAAACGCCATTAACGCTTCTTCAAAGTCTGATGCTCCAAAAAAACCAATATTTTCTTCTTCTTCAATCTCATGTATAATATCTGCAAGTTTTGGGTTATCAATGAGGCTATGACCAGGTAAAAATAAGTCAAATGCTTCCATAATTCGATTTCCATTTACATCTTGGTTTGCTGCCCAACGACGTATCTTCAACTCTCTACGTTCAGTACGGTATTTTTTACGTGTTTCCCGAAGCGATTCAGTTGTAAAGTGATTGGTAATCTCACCAGACTCGATATCATCCATAATTTCATGTATTTCCTGACGACTTTCATCATTCATTGGTCTGATGTGTTTATCAATCGATTCTTTATTTGTTTCATTTTTGTTATCTATAAACGCATTCAAGAGCTCAACTAATCTATCGTAATCAATAATTTCATGGTCAAACAGTTCGATGCCTATTTTAATTTCAGTCAAATCAGGACGTTCATTGGGAGGTAATTTCTCTCGTGCATCATTTAATCTAGCTTGCAAAGCTCCAAATTCTTCACTACTTGAGATATCAAGTCGAACAGTTTTTCCTGTTGGTGCCCTCTTTTCATCCAGCTCCTCAATTTCACTACCTAATTCATATCCCTGCTGCACTAAGCGTTGAATACTATTTTGTGTAAGTAAGGCAAGGTTTACAAATTCCTTTAGATCACTCTCACCACGAGGAATTTGGCTAAAATCATCGCCTGTAAGCTCCTTCAGTCTTGAGACAGCCTCTTCCAAATCTTTTATTTGCTGACTTTGTGGCTTAGCTAAAATATCATCATTTTCTAAGTCTTTGGGCAGTTGATTATCAGTCTCCTCTTTTGCTTCCTGAAGAGTATCATTTCCTCCTCTTGTATAAATACGCAAGGCGTTTTCAACAAATTCTTGCATAGCATCTCCTTGTCGATAAAAACGCACTTTCCCATGAGGTTTACTGTTAAAATCAAGCGTTCGATTAGTTCGTGACATTGCCTGAATAAGCATGCCTTCCTTGAGCATTTTGTCCATGTAAATCATATTAATATATTTTGAATCAAAACCCGTTAATAGTTGATCTGAAACAATCACTAGATCGAGCCGATCTTCGTCTTTATCTTGATTGTATGGTTTCTTGCGTGCCAATCGCTTAGTAATATCTAACATGTAAGCACGAGCTGGATCATTGGCCTCCAAAATACTAGGAACATTAAATTTCTCAGTATAATCTTTAATCGCTTTTTTCAATGCTTCATTCTGTTCTTTCGTTCCAGACTCATTAGATTCATCACGAGAAAAAGTCATGGCAATATTAAGATGAGGTGCATTTTCTTTAAAAATATTGTAATAATGTACGACTGCTTGCTTACCAGAAACAGCTAACATTGCTTGGAATGTATTTTCTTCACGCCTTCCTGCAATTAACGCTCCACTAGATGTTTTCTTCCAGTTTGTCAGGATATCTTGTACAACCTCTTCACGATAAATATCGCTTTGATAGACTTCCTTTTCATAGTCTTTTTCAGAAAAATTATTTTCTGGATGTTCAACAACCCAATGTGGTCGGAAATATGTTACATCAAAACCTAAAACATTTCCATCGCCAATTGCATCCTTAATAGTGTAGGTATGCAGTCGCTTACCGAAAATATCGTGTGTTGAGATATCACGAGAGGTCTTGACATCATTTATTGCATCACTATAAAAATTCGGAGTCCCTGTGAAACCAAACCATGTTGTTTTTTTGAAAGCTGTCTTAATTAGTTGTACAGACTCACCGCTTGCACTTCGATGGGCTTCATCCATAATAATAACGTTCCATTCATCATTTTTTAAGCCATTTTTCACAGCCTTAGTTAAACCCTGAACAGAAATGAGCAAGATTTGTGACGCACCTTTGTGTTTTAATTCTCGCTTCAATTCTCTGCCATTCACCTTCTTAATACGATTCTTAAAGTGAACATAAGCAAAATCCTTAAAATTCTCAAGTGTTTGATCAATCAAGTCAACGCGATCTACGATAAACAGCACATTTCTAACTCTAGGAGCTGAAGCCAACAGTTGAGCGACCTTGAACGACGTTACAGTTTTTCCAGATCCAGTTGTATGCCAAATATAACCGCCTTCTTTTTGAATCAGGCCACTGTTCTCCATTTCTTTCATGCGCTGTAGGATTTCTCGTGTCGCTTGAATTTGGTAGCTACGCATAACCATTAAATTATCATTTGACGCATCTGGAATCATATTAACTGTTACCAAACGATGTAGGGCAGGAATCCCCATTACTTGATGAACAAATTCAAAGGCATCTGTGATATCTTCATTCTTTTCATCACGCCAGCCAAACACAAAGGTTTTATTATAATTATCAAATGCATTTGGTCGTGCAAAATAATGAGCTGAATGTTGACTCATAATGAATTGCACCTGAACAAAAGCAAACAGACCTTTGTATAATCCGTCACCTTCATACCCTTTAAGCTGTTCAAAAGCACTCCATTGGTTTTGTAGATGCTCGTCCTTCTCCTCAATATGCACAACTGGAATTCCGTTGATAAGTAAGGCCACATCGATAATCCGCTTCGTTGTCAAACCTTCTGGTAAATCATCAAATATTACTTGACTAACAATTTCATAACGAGAACGTCCCCCGGCCACATCATCTTCATAAAAAATTTCAATTTCCAGACTAGAACCATCATCACGAGTAATAGGAATTGATCCTACTCCACCTGCACCTACTAATAAAAGCTGCGCATCATAAGGCGTTCGGATACGCTGTAACTCTTGAAGAACCAACCCAAACTCAATATCAGATAATAGTGTTCCGTTTAATTTATGGGCATTTATTTCATTCAAAATATCACGCCAGTGCTGTTCAAGCCTATTCATACTAATATTAGAAAAATCTTTACGATAGTTCCAGCCTTCAGATTCTAGCTTTTTAATTAATGCTTCTTCAAATTTTGCTTCTGCCAATTCAATACTTCCCTCCCAAAATTTATACGATTTTCTTAAATAATAATTATTCATATTTTTTAACAAATTAAACTTACACTTTGATAAAACGTAAGTATAAAAAGGATCCCACTTTACAATAGTTTTTAAGTATTTTATTCTAGTTTATCAATTTCTATCAAATCTTCTCTTGATAGCGCTTTGATACCTCCAGTAGGAATGGCTAGATGTAAATTATCAGGTAGTTTATCAGATTTCATTAAATCGCAATCATTATCCGCACAAATGACAGTATCTTTAGGATGTTCTTCTGCAAACCTTATAATAGCAGCCTGCTTTTTCCAAAATCCTTTTGGAGGTTTGGTAAACATTAATTTACCTTCTACCTTAAGAGGTAACTGTTTTTCAATTTGAGTGGTTTCATTTGACCTATCTGTACACCACCAAATGCTTTGGTTTTCCTTTTTTGAAAATAGCTTTACCCATTCTACGATATACTTAGGAATTGCGAGATGCCCACGTCCCCAAGTTTCAATTTCTATGGCGTCGGATCCTCTATACATAGATGGCGCAATAGTATCATCTATATCCAATAATAAATATTTTGTCATGAGTATTTCCCTTCTTTTTTATAACTATAACATAAATTTTCATAAATATAATGGCTGGTTGGCAAATTAATCAGATCATTTGGTATTTTTATCAAGTATTACAGATACGTACAGTATTATGAAACATAACGAAAAATCAGTCCTTCGACACGTTGGACTGATTTTTTTTACCTGTTTCGCTAAAAGTTGTGATTTTCGTTGTGATTTTTTTGAAAAAATTCAAGGAAGTAGTAGTATCAAAGAGTCACGGCTATATGATTCTACTTCTGCCATATAATGGAGAATTACAAAAATTACTATATATTTGAAACTGAATTTACAACAAAAGACACTCAAAATGAGTGCCTTTTTCTTTTTACCCGATAATTATATTTTCAAGAAATGTAGTCAAAAATGTAGTCATCAGGTTGATTTTTAATGCGATATACTGAAATCTGAAAAATCAAGAATCGCTCTAAATCAAGGTTTTACACACCTACTGATGTGTATTGAACCCTTACTTAACTTCCTTAAAAGTAACGTGTTTACGCAATTTTGGAGAGTATTTTTTAAGTTCAAGACGGTCAGGGTTGTTACGTTTGTTCTTTTGAGTCAGGTACAAACGTTCGCCAGATTCTTTGTGTTCAAGAGTAATATTTACGCGCATCTTAGTTTGTCCTTTCTATTATTTTGTAACTTTTTTACCTTTGTAATATCCTTTGAGGGATACACGGTGGCCGCGGCTGTAATCACCAGTTGTTTCATCAAATGAAACTGTTGGTGCTGTCATTTTGTAGTGCGTACGACGTTTGTTTTTCTTAGATTTTGATGTGTGACGTGCAGGTACTGCCATTGTCCTAAATCTCCTTTGGTTTTATTGTTATACTCATTTAATAACTGAGCATAATGTTGCCTTGATTTCTCAATACTTATCTATTCTAACAAAGTCTAGTCGAGAAATCAAGCATTTTGTCAAGTATTTTTACTTGACGCGATATCAGCCTGAGTTTTCATCTTCATCACTTGATTAAAGCATAAGACCAACAACACCGTTACCACGACCATGACCACGGCAACGCCCGTGTGGTGGATGTAAACCGAAAAACTGACCAGACTGCCAGACAGGACGCTCCCAATCGGATCTGTAATTGTCACAAAACCTGAGTAAGTCCCGATTTTCTCCTCATTCATCAGATCGGCGCGCAGACTTTGTGAGGACGGCACGAGGATCATCTCACCAATCGTCATGACAATGGATGCTAGAATTAACGGTATGAAGCTGTTCATTAAAAAGGCGGCAGCAAATCCTAGCCCTTGTAATAAGGTACCGGTGGTGAGGCTTTTTCGCTCTGACCACTTGGTGGTGAGTTGGTTGACAAAGGTCATGCTGAAGATTATGATGAGGGTATTTAACATGAGAAATATGGTCAACATTCTCTGACCATAAATTTCAAAGCCAAAAATCGTCGTTGTTTTGAAACTGTCTGACAAGTGAACTGGAAGATAGAAGTCAATATTGCCAAAAATCACCTTGTTTAAGATGACGGCACCGATAAACAAGAGGAAGATTTTATCACGCACAACGACCCCATAGTTTTGAATGAAACTTTCGCGTTCTTTTTTGGCTTTGGATGCTGGCACGAAACTCTCACTGATTAAAAAATACTTGATACTACCATTAATCAACTGCGCGACTAATAAACCCAATAACAGGTCAAACAAGTAGTCTCTGAACAACCAGCCACTGAGCGCGGCACCAAAAGTAATCGAGACATTAATAATCCAATAACTCAGACTGTAAACATATTTTCGATTAGTTTCATCTGATACATCAATAATCATGGCATTATCTGCCGCAGATTCAAAAGAAAAACCAAAATTCAAAAGGAAAAAACCGACAAATGTTGTCCAAGGATTTTGAAATATCGGACTATTTGACAGCACCGCAATTAAGGCTCCCAAAATTGAAATTATCGAGCCGATGAGGAGAATCGGTCGTCTACCGTGCCTATCAGCCAAATGGCCGCCATAAAGTCCGATTAGAAAGCTTGATACACTTGAGATAATCAGCAAAACACCTGTAATAGCCGCACCTAGATAGTGATTATAGTAAATTGTCATACTAGACCCCACCGTACTGTATCCCAGAACCCCGATAAAAGTCATGATAATCCGGAGTTTGAGCGTCCGATTGAGTCGCATAAATATTGTCATAAAAAGATTCCCATTACTTAATTTATTTATTATTATTATAACAAAAAAACTAGAATCTTCATCTAGTTTTCTTAGCTCTTGTTATAATTTTTCAAGTTCAGCAATCCGTGCTTGTGTTGTATCGAATTTTGTTTGATAATCCGCTTGTTTAGCTTGTTCTTTTTCAACAACTTCTGGTTTGGCATTGGCAACGAATTTCTCATTAGAAAGTTTGCGTGAGACCATGTCCAATTCTTTTTGCCATTTGGCTAATTCTTTAGTCAAGCGGGCAATTTCATCTGAGATATTAATCAAACCTGCAAGTGGCAAGTAGATTTCAACATTTGATAGAATCGCTGTCATAGCTTGTGCTGGGGCAATGATGTCAGCTGAAATCTCTAAGGTTTCCGGATTTGTGAAACGTGTTAGATAGTTGCTATTCTCTTTCAAGAATGTTTCAATTTCAGCATTTTCTGTCTTAATCAAAATCGGCACTGCTTTGCTTGGTGCTGTATTCACTTCAGCGCGGATATTTCGAACTGATTTGATGATGTCTTTAAGCACTTCTACACCACGAACGGCTGCAGCATCAGAAAATTCTGGGCGAACTTCTGGATATTGAGCAACGACCAGGCTATTGTCAATCAAGCCCAGATTTTCCGAAATTTCTTCGGTTACAAATGGCATGATTGGGTGGAGGAGACGCAAAATTTGGTCTAAAACATAGACAAGGACGCTACGTGTGACATCTTTTTCAGCCTCATCTTCACCGTAAAGCACTTCTTTGGTCAATTCAACATACCAGTTGGCGAAGTCTTCCCAAATGAAGTTATAAAGAGCACGACCAGCCTCACCAAATTCAAACTTATCGAAATTTTTCGTGACATGGTCAATCGTTTCATTGAGCTTAGTCAAGATCCAACGATCCGTGACATTACCTGCTGTTTTTTGCGCTACTTTATCAACATTGATATAAGTATCTGCTGCGCTGAGTGCTTCCTTGTTCATGATGATGTAGCGTGAAATGTTCCAGATTTTGTTAATGAAGTTCCAAGCAGCATCCATTTTTTCATAAGAGAAACGGACGTCTTGACCTGGTGCAGAACCATTTGACAAGAACCAACGCAAGGCATCAGCACCGTATTTTTCGATGACGTCCATTGGGTCAATACCGTTACCTAAGGATTTCGACATTTTGCGACCTTCTTCATCCCGAATCAAGCCATGAATCAAAACGTCTTTAAATGGGCGTTCGTTTGTAAATTCCAAACTTTGGAAAATCATGCGGCTGACCCAGAAGAAGATGATATCGTATCCCGTAACAAGAGTTGACGTTGGGAAGTAACGCTTGAAGTCTTCGGCTTCCTCATCTGGCCACCCCATGGTTGAAAACGGCCATAAAGCTGATGAGAACCATGTATCCAAAACGTCAGAATCCTGTGTCCAACCGTCACCTTCTGGCGCTGTTTCACCGACGTACATCTCGCCGTCTGCGTTATACCAGGCAGGAATTTGATGTCCCCACCAGAGTTGCCGTGAGATGACCCAGTCATGAACGTTTTCCATCCATTGTGTGAAAGTGTCGTTGAAACGTGGCGGGAAGAACTCGACTGCGTTGTCTGTTTTTTGGTTGGCGATAGCATTTTTAGCTAGCTCATCCATTTTAACAAACCATTGCGTTGATAGACGTGGTTCCACAACGGCACCTGAACGCTCAGAGTGACCGACACTGTGGACCATTTTCTCGATCTTAACAAGTTGACCCATCTCGTCGAGTTTAGCAACAATTTGTTTGCGAGCCTCAAAGCGGTCCATCTCCGCAAACTCTGCCGCAAGTTCATTCATTGTACCATCATCGTTCATGACATTGATCATTGGCAAGTTATGACCTTGGGCGTTGAGACGTTCAACAACATCAAAGTCGTTGGGGTCATGCGCTGGTGTGATTTTAACAACACCTGTGCCTTTTTCCATATCTGCGTGTTCATCTGTGAGGACTGGGATTTCGCGGTTAACAAAAGGTACCGTCACAGTTTTACCGATGATATCTTGGTAGCGTTCGTCTTTCGCATTAACAATGACTGCCACATCGCCGAGCAAGGTTTCTGGACGCGTTGTTGCGATTTCAACATTGCCTGAACCATCTGTCAAAGGATAAGTGATGTGGTAGAACGCACCTTCAACATCTTTATGAATGACTTCAATGTCTGACAATGCTGTGCGGGCTGCTGGATCCCAGTTAATGATGAATTCACCACGGTAAATAAAACCTTTTTCGTAAAGTTTAACGAAAACTTTTTTAACCGCTTTTGACAGACCATCATCTAGAGTGAAACGTTCGCGTGAATAATCAAGCGATAGTCCCATTTTACCCCATTGTGCTTTAATTGTTGCCGCATATTCGTCTTTCCATTCCCAGACTTTTTCTAGGAATTTTTCACGACCGAGGTCATAACGTGAAATGCCTTGCTCACGCAAGCGTTCTTCAACTTTAGCTTGCGTGGCAATACCTGCATGGTCCATACCTGGTAACCAAAGCGTGTCATAGCCTTGCATCCGTTTGGCACGGATGATGATATCTTGTAAGGTTGTATCCCAAGCGTGTCCGAGGTGAAGTTTACCTGTGACATTTGGTGGTGGAATGACGATGCTATAAGGTTTAGCTTTTTTATCGCCACTTGGTTTAAAAACGTCAGCAGCTAGCCATTTATCATAGCGGCCTGCTTCTACTTCGGTTGGGTTGAATTTTGTTGATAGTTCTGTCATGTTATGCTCCTATTTCTTGATTTTTTATAGTGTTAAACTGTTTTAAATTATTTTCAATTCAGCGAAAATAATGGGTAAAAATATTTCAAATTTCTATTTGCGTCAATCATTTCTATCACTTACCCCACAAACTTCACATTAATCACAATAATCGCAGCAATTAATATCAAAAGCAGCACGGTAAACACGATATGGCGTTTTTTATGCATGAGAATGATAGCGACAAATTCGCGGATGAAAGCATTGGGGAGGAAATATCTAGCTGTTCTGCTACCGATGCCGTCACTGTTTAGACCAACTTTCTTAGCAAACAGACCTGCTCGAAAGATATGGTAGTCGTTGCTGACAAAAGCACTTTGATACGGCTTGCCTTGACTTCTTTCATCCATTAAGGCTTTTGAATACTTCAAATTTTGTAAGGTCGTTTTACTGTTTTCTTCCGTGATAATCGCAGCTTTTGGCACACCTTGTGACAAGGCATAGTTTGCCATGGCTACCGCCTCTGGCATTTTTTCGTCTTGACCTTGTCCCCCACTCATGATGAGTAGCGGCTGCTTGCCTGTTCTTGCTTGTTGTTGGTTCGCAAACGCCAAGGCTGCATCTATTCTGCCGGCAAGCAACGGTGTCACTATCTCACCGTTAAGTAGACCTGAGCCCAGAACGATGAGATAGTCTTTATTGAATTTGGGTTTGATATGATTGAAGAGGAGACTGCTTGTCAAAACGGTCATGAAACTGAAAAAATAATAGATAAGGAAGATGATGATGACCATGTAAATGTAAGCAAAAACGCTACCGTCTTTAAACAAAAAATGTTGAAAAAGAATGAGTACCAGACCAGCTAGACCTAGTAAAAGCGTCAGCATATTACCAAGCGTTCGACTCTCTTTTTTCAAGACGATGCGAGCATTCCAAAGGAGATAGATAATCAAGCCATAACCACCAAAGGTTAGTAACATCAGTAACATCAGCCCAATGATAGTACTGAGTATAATCGGCAGTGGTGTGGCAAAAGGGAGACAAAGCACGACAAGATAACCGACAGTGATCACAATACTCAGATTAAAAAGATAACCTGTGAGTAAGCGTCTTTTATCTCTGTGAATAACGAAATAGGAAACCAGCCAAGAGATTAAGAGCATACCCAGCAAAAAATTAAAAAATGCCCCTAAATCTATTTTTCTGTAAGCAATCACTGTATCTACCAACAGAGCCGTTCCCAGCCATAAAGCGAGCACTGTCAAACGAAATCTGACTTTTTTAATACGAACTAAGACCAAATAAACGATAAGCGTCAAGATTAAAATAAGGTCTGGAATAATAATCATACGGATGCCTTTCTAGCAATGAAATTAAGGTTTTTGGGGATGTCTCTTTTGGAGCGCTACTGTATTCATATGTTGATTATATTTTGCTTGATTACTCTCTTTATATACGTATATAAAATAATTTTCAATCGCATCTAACAAGAAACGCTCCGTATCGTGTGCCTCGCTGTATCAAATTCATATAGCAATCTTAATTCACATTTTCCTGTTTTGATTAAAGCTTGACACCAATCGTTATCACGATAATGCTGTTTCAAACGATTGGCAAGACCATTTAAAGTCTGACCAATATAAAGACAGATCCCCTCTTCAAAAATACCGTAAATACCATTGACATCTGTATAATTGGGATAACGTTTTCCTTTTTCAAAAAATTGAGGGTCACAATAGCCGTTATTAAATGGTGCTACGATGGGAAAACTTTCATCGTCTTGAATATTAAAATTTTCCACCATATCTTTAAAGACATTTTTCATTTTCTCTATATCTTCTCCTAGAGTAAAGACAAGTAAATCAAGCCAAAAAGCGCCCTAATCGCAATAGATTAGGGCGCTTTCACGTGGTACCACCTAAATTCCCAGACATCATTTGTCCGGACACTCATTTTTTTATTTATACTCACTTAACTATTGAGTATATGGTTATCAAGAAGCAACAATCATGAGGACGTTTGTAGGATTTTCAGCACCCTCCTACTCTCTTTATAAACGCAGTCTCACGATACTCTTCTCGTTTCCTTTATTCTATCAATTTTTAATTAGAAAGGCAATCCCTTTGTGAATTTACCAAGTTTTTGCTCTGTTGTTTTATCAATGTCAACCAAGGCTGCATTAACAGCTTGTGTGATCATGTCTGACAAGGTTTCTGAATCTTCTGGGTCAATCAAGTCTGGTGAGATATCAATCTGTGTCATTTTACGGTCACCTGTGAAGGCAACTTTTACCAAGTCTTGAGCAGACGCGCCATAAAAGGTTGTTGTTTCGATTTCAGCTTGCGCAATTTTCATATTTTTTTGCAAGTCTTGAGCTTGTTTCATCATTTTTTGCATATTCATCATCGTAATCTATATCTCCTTAATTCATGTGCCTTGATGGCTTTTATTTTTTATCGTCTTCTTTTGCTTTACTTTTTTAAACAGGTATTTAAACAGGTAATAGAAGCGAACTGATTACTTCATTATATCATTTTCTATCTTTAATTTGTAGTTAGAGATAGCTATGCATCCATTGACAATCAATATAGTAAGCCATCTTGTTTTGAAAGATTATCTAATATCATCACAAGTTTACTAAAATTATCATTAACAACCGATTTTTTTAAGAAGGCATATTGCACGTAAAACATCTCTTTATCTTCCGGCACTAATGAGATTTCAACTAGTCCTTTCATATTTTGAAAGGGGAGATAGGGTGTCATTAATGTAATGCCAACATTTGATTTGACAAGTTGACCTATTGTATTAATATCAGAAAAATGGACCAAGACCTTGGCTTTCCCGTCATACTTATCATTTAAATGATCAAAAGCTTTGGTATGCGACAAACCGTCTTCCAATAAGATAAACGGATAGGCTAACGCTTCTTCAAATGTAATTTGAGATTTTTGAGCTAACGGATTATCTTCTGAAACATAAATTTTGAATTCATAGCTGTAGAGTAATTTGACGTTCAAATCAGGATGTTCGATAGGTGTCACACTCCCAAGTAAACTAAGTTCTAGATGACCCGATAACAGTTGATTGAGTAAATCTGTCGAACTTCCCGAAATCAATTCAAAATTTGATATGAAATCAACATTATCTTCGGTTTTAAAGAGTTTAGAGAAAACTCTTGTTTTGATCAATGACGGAAAACCAACATAAACTTTTTGCTGTTTCGCATGGTCAATGGCTTCTTCAATCATCTTAAATTCTTCCAAAATACTCTTCAGCTGGTTCTTTAGAATTTGTCCTTCTCTGGTTAAAAGAACCGAACGATGAAGAGAACTTTTTTCAATTAAATTGCATCCATAGTATTCTTCAAGCCTTTTTACAGCGTAGCTAATACTAGGTTGACTAACATTAAACTTTTTTGCTACTAATGTAAATGAGAGCACATCTCCCAAAAAACTAAAATATTCGAAATCTCTTAGATTCATTTTGAAATTTTCCCCTTGTTTTACATTCTAGCATATTCTAGAAAATATGTTAGCCCAATTTTTTAGTTAAATTTATAGGTTATAAGCAAATTATATGGTAGCTATTCGAGTTGACTATAAACTATTTCAAGCGATACACTATGACATGTCATCAATATTTTAATTTTGGAGGAGCAAATGAGTAGCTATCAGGTCATCATCATACCATACTTAAATAAGGGATCGACAGTTGATGCAACTGTCTTTGAAAATAAGTCAACTGACTCATTTTATACCTACACGCACCAACCATTTTTTGCATTTTAAGCCTAATGCTTCTGATACTAAAAATGGCGATAAAAAAGAAAGAGAGCAATACACATGAATAACTGGACAAATGAAATTATTAACCGTTTAGACACTGCCTACAATGCACGTTTTGAAAAAGAAAAATCATTGGTTTTCTTGAATGATGCTTATCAAAACTTGCTCTTCCTTAAACTAAAATATACCATTGATGAGGATACCGAATTGTCTAACTTTGCAACTTCTTTCATGGAAGTCAGAGATTTATTTATCAATGAGTTGAGCGATCGCTATCCTGAAAATTATGCACAAGTTGCTTGCCAAATTCAAAAATTACATGACTTAAATGGTCATCTGTCAACAAACATCTAGGAAGAGGTCTACCAACCATTGAATAATACGAATGAAAAATTATTTAACAAAGGTTTCATTGCAATTACTTTTATTAACTTTATTGTCTATTTAGTCTACTATCTTCTGATGGTCATCATTGCAGTCATCGCACAAAGTAATTTGCATGCCTCACTAGGTCAAGCAGGATTAGCATCTGGTATTTATATTATTGGGACTTTGCTTGCGCGACTACTCATTGGTAAAAAACTAGAACTAATCGGTAGGAAGGCGACTTTAAGATATGGTGCTTTGTTTTATTTACTTACAACAATTGCTTATCTTTACGTGCCAGCCATTCCAGTACTCTATCTCGTCAGATTTTTAAATGGTTTTGGCTATGGTGCTTTATCAACTGCGACAAACACTATTGTCACTGCCTATATCCCTAAAGCTAGACATGGTGAAGGTATCAATTACTATGGTCTCAGTACCAGTTTAGCAGCCGCTATTGGGCCGTTTCTTGGCCTAATTTTACTAAATACAACCGATTTTCACTTTATTGTCGCTTTTTCAATTGTCCTCGTTTTTATTATCACAGTTATGTGCTATTTATTCCCAGTTAAAAACGTGAAACTGTCAGAAGAACATATCAAAGCACTCAATCAAAGTACTTTCGATAGCTTCATTGAAAAAAAAGCATTATTTATTGCTTTTATGGCCTTCTTGATGGGGCTTTCTTACTCAAGTGTCCTCGCTTTTCTATCTTCCTATGTCAAAGTCATTGATTTAGTACAGGTCAGTTCCTTATTTTTCGTTGTTTATGCCTTGGTTATCACCTTTACTCGACCACTCTCAGGCAAAATATTTGATAATCTTGGCGAAAAATTTGTCATGTATCCTAGTTATTTATTTTTGAGTGCCGGCCTCATTTTACTTAGCATGACAACCAGCAGTTGGTTGCTCCTAGTCTCAGGCGGTGTTATCGGCCTTGGCTACGGTACTTTCATGTCAAATGGACAAGCTGTTTCTTTAAAAACTGTTAAAGACGAGCATCGGTTCAGCGTTGCACTCTCTACTTATTTTATTGGTCTAGATCTTGGTTTAGGGGTCGGTCCTTATGCTTTAGGTGAATTAAGAACTTTCCTATCTTTTCAAAATATCTACTTAGTTGCAAGTATTTTACCAATCATTTGTATAGTACTTTACAAAGCTTATTCGTCTAAGAAGACTGCCAAAGTAGCACTATAAACAAACATCACGCACCAGGATATTCTTGGTGTTTTTTGATGTCTATTTAAAAGAAAATATATGAAAAGGACAAAAAAAAACGAGCGCTAGGCTCGGTAATTAGTGCGGAGAAAGGGACTTGAACCCTCACGACCAAAGTAGGTCACAGGATCCTTAATCCTGCGCGTCTGCCAATTCCGCCATCTCCGCGAAACAGTACTTTATTAGTATATCAAAGTAGCTATCAATCGTCAAGAGTTTTTAAAAAAGTTTTTTATTTTAGACAATCAATAATTAACTTGATCAAACAAACCATCAGGTAAATCATGGAATCCTTTGCCTGCTTTATAGTTTTCAAATTTGCCTAGCAAAAATTGATAGGCATCCAACCGGCTTTCGTAACGAATAATAGCATCTTTAGCGCGTTCATCATCTGTTTCATCCGCAACCTCTTGGCTTTGGGTCATGGCCATCTCATTGACCATGATTTGTGTCGCTACCCAAGCTTCAAATTCTTGCATAAATTCTTGTTCATATGTCATATCTAACACTCCTTCATCTATTCTTTTCTCTCATCAATCCTGAGCATCAATCTTCTAGCACTTTCTGATAGGCCCAACGGGCACCTTCAAACATCACCACACCGCATTTTTCAAAGCCAAGTTTGGTCAAAATATGCTGCATGATCTGATTATCTGGATGCGTATCGACACGAAAGTCTTGATAAGTACTGAACGTCTCAAAAACTGAGGTCAAAAATCGCTGTCCCAGAGCCTGACCGCGAAATGCCGTTGATACCGCAATACGATGAACAGTCACATAGTCGTGCTTATCGTTACGCCACGCGCCTTGAATCATATCATAAGCGGGATCGAACCCCGTCATCACGGCCGCATAAGCTGCGATCTTACCATCCACCTTCAGAACATAGGCCACATCATTCTTAATGTCCGTCCTAATATCTGCCATAGCAGGATAGGCGCTTTTTTGCCACTGGTCAATCCCTTGTACCTTCAAAAATGCACGCGCACTCTCAATCACTGCCACAATTTCTGATATTTCCTCTAGCCTTGCTTTTTCAATCATTTGCGCACCAACTTCACAACTGCCTCCGTCCGCGCCGTGTGCGGGAACATATCGACCGACTGGATATATTTAACCTCATAGACCGACGCCAACTTAACCAAATCACGCGCCAAAGTCGACACATTACAGGACACATAAACCATTTTTTCAGGCTGCGTCGCAATAATCGTGTCCAGCAACTTGTCGTCCAACCCCGTCCGAGGCGGATCAACGATCAAGGCGGTCGCTCTAAACCCTTCAGCCACCCACTTAGGCACCACCGTTTCAGCCGTCCCGACTTCATAAATTCCATCCGGCACATTGACCTTAGCGTCCTCTATCGATGCCGCAATCACATCCATACCTCGAATACTCCGGACCTTCCCAACAAAGGCACGACCAATGGTGCCAGTTCCAGAATAGGCATCTATTAAATCATCGTCAGCACTCGCATCCATCGCCTTTACCGCCTCGCGGTAAAGGACATTAGTTTGTTCAGGATTGAGTTGATAAAAGGCACGCGGGCTGAGTTCAAAGGTATAATCAAGCACGCCTTCTAAAATCGCACGCTCCCCCCAAAGAATCTCAGTCTCATCGCCATAAATCTCAGACGACTTCTTACGATTAATGTTCAAAGCAATCGTTTTAATCTCAGGAAATTTCTCCGTCAAACTCGCAATCGTTCGCGTCAACTCAACCGGAGTCGATGAAATGAAAATAAGCTGCACTTCCCCAGTATGATTAGCCCGACGGACCATGACCGTCCGAATCCCATCGAACTTTCTTTCATTATAGATTGGAATTCGATGAAAAGTCAGGAGTTCAGTGACTTCATTAATAATTGCTTGTGTTGTTTCATCTTGCACTAGACAGTTTTTGATTTCAACTAATTTATGGGAATTTTCCGCAAAAAGCCCTGCTCTGACTTTCTCGCCTAAAAACCGCGTTTGAAATTGCAACTTAGCCCGATAGTGCTCAGGTTTTTTCATCCCTATCGTCTTACGGACTTCGTAAGTTTCATAACCTTCCGGTTTAAACTTTTGTAGCGCCTGTCTCAGCACATCTTGCTTAAAAAGTAACTGTTGTGGATAAGCCAAATGCATAATTTGACAGCCTCCGCACTGCTTATAAATATCGCACATCGGCACCACGCGGTGGGGGGATTTTTTATTGAGTTTGAGCACTTTTGCTATGGCAAAATTACGCTCAACCTGTGTAATTTCTGCGTATAAATCCTCTCCCTTGAGCGCACCCGGCACGAAAACCGTCGTTCCCTTAAAATTACCAACGCCCTCGCCATTGATACCAATTTTTTTGATTTTGAGTGGAATTTTTTGCTTTATTTTAAGAGTCATGACTCTATTTTACCATTTTCTTTTAGATTTTAAACTGTTATTCTTTACTACTAACCGTTGGTAAAATTAAAATTTGACAACTCTTTGGATACTATATGGCAGAACATACTTGTTCGTTATTTATTGTATTGATGCTATATAGAAATAGAAAACAATAGAAGTTTTCTATTGAACTTTTATGCTTAATACTATATAATTGAATTATCCGAAAGAGAACTACGTGTAGTTTCTGGGAAAAATCTACGATTTTATCAACTGACCTTGTGTTGGTTGTTTTTTATTGTCACGAATCTATCAGCATTTTCATAAATTGCCATAATATCTGATTTAATCGTACCATCTTTTAAATTGTAAATAAAATTAATCGCTTTTTTTCTTTTTGAAGTCGTCAATATACCATTTTTTCCTCTACCAGATGTTACATAAATATTCAGCGGTGTAAAATGAAATAAATGATTTCTCAAATTATTGAGCTCATTAAGATTATTTTGAATAGTTTTTGTATTTTTAGAAGTCATAAAACTTTTTAAGATACCAGATAGATATGAATCAAAAAGAGGTGACTTTTTCTTATTCTTTGCTAGCCAAAAAATAAATTGTTTTGTCTCTCCAAAAGTCATTCTAGTCATATAAGTCCAAGTTTCCATTTTATTATAGTCAGGCAAATTCTTGATTGAAGCGCGCTTTATTAACTGGACCAATTCGTTTTCAAATTTTGGTTCAATTTCATCGTGCTCTATCAATTTAGCTATGTAGTATGCCGTTCTTGAATTAATAGTTTTTTCGAAATCAAGCATAATTGGCATAAGCTCTCTACTAACTTTACAGTCAATATCGTAATAGGCTTTCCAATCTGAAAAATTGTGATTTTCATAAATATGGTGCTTAGACACAATATCTTTTACATATTTAATTTTACTTGCTGAAATGACATTATAATAATTATTATCAAGCAAAGTATCCTTTGCCATACGGTCATTTTCAAATATTATCCCTTTTTTATCTGATAAATATTTAATTTGCTCATCTAAAGTTTTAAACGCCTTCATTTAACCTTCCCTTTTATCCCTACATCTAGATAATCGTATTTTAATATATAAGCCAACCATCAATGTCAATTTAAAAAACTAGCTATAACAACGACAAGCCTATATTTTCCTGTCAATTATTAAACCTAACAACCCAAAATTGTCATTAAACATCTCAAATATAAACCACTTTCACCCATTTTACCATTTTTTTACGTATAATAAAGTATGCCTAAAATTATTTCACTTGAGAAGAAAAAACGTTTATATAAGGTCGTTTTTGACGATGAGCGCACGATTTATGTGACTGAGGACACGATTGTTCGGTTCTTTTTGTCAAAAGGTGCTGTGTTTGAAGATACTGAGATTGAGAAAATTGCTGAATTCGCTGATTTTTCTAGGGGAAAAAATCTGGGGCTCTATTATATTTCTTTCAAGCAACGGACTAAAAAGGAAGTCATTTATTACTTGATTGACCACGAGATTCCAAATGTGCAAATCGCTAAAATCATTGATGCGCTTGAGGCATCACATTTTATTGACGATAATGCCTACACTGAGTCCTTCGTTCGTGGCAAAGTCTTAGGTAAATCAGCTGGCCCTTACCAAATTCAACAAAAATTGGTCAATAAAGGTATTGATAAATCTTTGGCACTTGAAAAATTAGAACTCCTTTATGACTATGATGCACAAGTTGATATCGCAACGCATCTGGCTGAAAAATTAGTCATGAGCAAGTATAGTCGCCTGCCACTCAAGGCCCTAAAAATGAAGATTGCAACGAATCTGACAAGTAAAGGCTTTTCTTACGATATTAGTAAAATTGCCATTGATAATTTAGAGCTCGAGTCCGATGAAGACAATGAATCAGAACTCTTGCAAAAAGAATTAGACAAAATCATGCGCAAATACAGCCGAAAATATGACGGCTATGACCTCAAACAACGTGTCAGCAACGCCCTTGCCAGAAAAGGTTTTGACTTTGACGTCATTAATCGTGAGTTACGCGAAATTGATTTTTAAATCAAAAAAAGCTCAGTTTTTGAGCTTTTTAATTTGCTTTAAAATAAGGCGCTAGACTCAGGATTTCGGATTTTGTCAGCGCACGATAATCACCTGGTTTCAAGCTATCATCTAACTGTATTGGTCCGATTTGAGTTCTCACCAGTTTGGTCACGAGTTTTCCAACACTCAAAAACATCTTGCGAATCTGACGGTTTTTTCCCTCGCTAATGCTGACAATGGCGGTATGGTCTGAAAGGATTACTAATTGAGCAGGGGCTAATGACACATCACCATCTATCACTAGACCTGCTCTGAATTTCCTCACGTCGTCAGATTCTAGAGGCTCTTTCACCTCTACTTGATAGACTTTTTCAACGTGGGCTTCAGGTTTGATCAAATTGCGCCCAAGTTTGCCGTTGTCGGTGATGAGAAGCAGACCTTGAGATAGAAAATCGAGACGACCGATGATGTAGAGACTTGCTTTGTCGATAATATCTGGAAAAGCGTCGAAAACGACTGGTAGTTCAGCATCCTTATTGGCTGAGAGGGTGCGCATGGCTTTGTTAACCATGAAATATCGGTGAGGCGGAAAGTTGATTTGACGACCATCTAGCGTAAGGTGATGGATGCTACTATCGACCTGTTCATTGCGCGCTGTTATGAGCTGATTGTTAACTGATACACGGTGCTCACGTAGGACTCTTTTGATGTCGGATTTTTTGACAGCACCATATTGGATTAAAACATCATCTATTCGCATTTTGAATTCCTATTTCTTGACCTTTTTTGACTTTTAAAATATAATTTAATTATAAACGTATACTCAGTTGGGTAATAAAGCGAATGAGGCTTTTAAACTATTTTTCAATGACGAAGTGGCGAGAAATCATTTGAAGTATTTGCTTTATTAGTCGGAATGATTATATTATACCTATTTGGGATAGAAAAAGCGAGGTAAACCTATGGCTTTTACAAATACAATCGCCCGTTATGCAAGTTTCGGCACTATTCAATCCATCCCTGGCGAAGTTATCGACAGTTTTTGGTACATCATTGACAACAACCTCAAAGGTGTTTTCATTTTGGAAAATACGATTAACTTTGAATTGATGAACAACCACGGGACGCTTTCAGTTCGCTTTTCACAAGACGATGACCCTAACACGTCTATGGTTATTGACTTTAATTACGAATTTGACAACGACTGGCCACGACTGTTTCATGCCGTTGATAATATGGGCCGTGAAACAATCATGACACCAATGGAAATGTAAGCATCAGCCAAATCACAACACACAAACTGACCTTTAATGTCAGTTTTTTTATGCTCAAAATCTCCTCAGACAAAATTATCAGATATTGCGATTGTCAGATACCTCGTAGCTAAACAAAAAAACTTTTCTATTTTTGGTTGTTAATCTACTCATATCTTCGTAGACTAACAAAAAAACACTTCTCTATTTTTGGTTGTTAGTCTACTCATATCTTCGTAGACTAACAAAAAAACAAGCCTCGTAAGACTTGCCTTTCAATTTTTTATTCAGAATCGTTTGCTACGAATGGAAGCAAAGCCATGATACGTGCGCGTTTGATTGCTGTTACAACTTTACGTTGGTTTTTAGCAGAAGTACCAGTCACGCGACGTGGTAAAATTTTACCACGTTCAGAGATGAAACGTTTCAAGAGCTCAGTGTCTTTGTAGTCAACGTTTTCGATTTTGTTAGCTGCGATAAAGTCAACTTTTTTGCGGCGTTTGAAGCCACCACGACGTTGTTGTGCCATGTGTTTTCTCCTTATATTATTCTAGACAGATACCTGTCCATCAGTGATTAAAACGGTAAATCATCATCACTCAAGTTCATGGGTGTGCCACCAGAAAATGGATCGCTATCGCGGCCAAAATCTGGAGTGGCAGGTGAACTCTGTGTTTGTGACGGCTGATTACCACCGAAGTTTGAGTTTGTAGGTTGAGACGGTGAAGGTGTGTAACCACCACCTTGTTGTCCACCCTCGCGTGCGCCACGACTTTCTAACATTTGGAAATTATCAGCAACCACTTCAGTCACGTAAACACGTTGACCTTGGGCATTCTCATAATTACGCGTTTGGATACGACCGGTTATGCCTAAAAGCGCACCTTTTTTCGCCCAATTTGCTAGATTTTCTGCGGCTTGACGCCAGATGACAACATTGATGAAATCCGCTTCACGCTCACCATTAGCATTTTTAAAGGTACGATTTACCGCTAAGGTAAAAGTAGCTACTGCTTGATTGGCAGGGGTGTAACGTAGTTCAACATCTTTGGTCAAACGACCTACTAAAACAACATTATTAATCATGTTTTGTCCTTCCTGAAAACTAAAGTGTGCTTAAAATTAAGCGTCAACTTTAGTAATCATGTGACGTAAGATGTCGCCATTGATTTTCGCAAGACGGTCAAATTCGCTTGTTGCTGCTGAAGCTGAATCAGCTTCAAGCGTTACAAGACGGTACAAGCCTTCACGGAAATCATTGATTTCGTACGCAAGACGACGTTTTTCCCAATCTTTTGATTCAGAAATAGTTGCACCATTTTCTGTCAAGATTGTGTCAAAACGCTCAACAAGCGCTGTTTTGGCATCTTCGTCAATGTTTGGACGAATAATGTAAAGAATTTCGTACTTTGTAGTAGCCATTGATGTATCTCCTCCTTTTGGTCTAATGACTCGGGGCTTTTCCCCGAGTAAGTGAGAGTTGCTCACAAGTATTCATTATAGCATATAACTTGACCATTTGGCAAGCTTTTTATTTATTCAGGAGGGAATAGATTATCAATTCTAAACTAAAAACCTAGATCAACTAGGTTTTATCATTTTTTAGCAAGGTCATTTAATTTAACATGCTTGCTGGAAATGAATAGGCGTGATTTAACTCCTCTTGATTACGATAATCGAAAGGTTAAAAATCAAGGCATTCAAAAATTTCTGCACCGTTTGCCTTGTACAACCCTCACAAGCGTAAGAACAAGGAATGAGAAACAGCATCAACTTCGCATTATAGGCACTAACTGTTTCTCTATCAATGATTTTGAGTAATATATAGGCAAATAACATTATCATAAATCGGCATAAAACTCGTCCCTGACTTTACATTTTTCAACCGCCAAATACCGCTGAAATACCTGCATAGACTAATAAAATCACACCGAGAACAATCCGATATTTACCAAAGAAAGTGAAATCGTGTTTCTTGATATAATCCATCAAGAATTTAATGACCACAATAGACACTAGAAAAGCTGTCACACTAGCTACCATTAAAATAGCAAACTGAGACAAACTAAAGCCTCCCCCGCTTAACATGAATTTGACGACTTTCAAAAGACTCGCACCGAACATAACCGGAATCCCAAGGAAAAACGTAAACTCAGTCGCAACGAAGCGTGATGCGCCTAGGATAATCGCGCCAAGAATGGTCACACCTGACCTAGATGTACCTGGCATTAATGACAAGACCTGAATTAAGCCAATATAAAAAGCAAATCGATAAGACATTCTATCAAGGTTAGTTAACGTATCTGGACGTGTTTTCGCCCACTTCTCCACATAAATGAAAGCAAAACCGTAAATAATCAACATGAATGCGATAGGGACAAATTTATGAAAATGCGCATCCAACCAATTATCCAGTGGCAAGCCAATGATAATTGCCGGAATACACGCGATAATCACTTTCAACCAAAGTTGCCAAGTTAATTGAGTTTCATGTGGCGTCTTACTCGAATCAAATGGATTGAGCTTTTTAAAATAAATGACAACAACCGCTAAAATCGCACCTAGCTGAATCACGACATTAAACATATTCATGAATTCAGTGGATTGTTTGAGTTTGATAAATTCATCAGCTAGAATCAAATGTCCGGTCGAACTGATTGGTAGCCACTCCGTGATACCTTCAATAATCCCTAAAATAATTGCTTTTATAAATTCCATTTTATCTACTTTCTTATGTTTAATTTACACGTTTGAACTTCAAGCTAACTTCTGTAGAAAATTACGACGATGTCGTACCGCTTTCAGTATCACTTATTTTACAACTGTTTGATCTCATTATAACAAAACTCTTTCAAATTTTGTGAATAATTACTGATTTTTAACAATAATCCCATCAATAGGCAAAATACTGACTTATCTATATTGAACATTCTGTCAATTTTTAGTAGAATTAAGGGATAACCTATAGAGATTAGAAAGAGACCTATGAAAAAAATATTTTCACTTATCTTTGCGACACTTCTTGTCTTCAGTCTTGTACCTGCGACACTTGTTAGTGCTGCTAGTGATGACAATGAATTACGTGTCGGCATGGAGGCAGGCTACCCGCCTTTTAACTGGACCCAGAAAACACAAGCTAATGGTGCTGTCAAAATTGACGGTAGTAACCAATACGCTAATGGCTACGATGTTCAAATTGCTAAAAAAATCGCTGAAAAGCTAGACAAAAAATTAGTGATTGTCAAAACAAAATGGGACGGCCTCTTGCCTGCCCTCACTTCTGGTAAAATTGATGCTATTATCGCTGGGATGAGCCCGACTGCTGAGCGTAAAAAAGAGATTGATTTCTCACAAAATTACTATACAAGTCAGTTAGTTGTCATGGTCAGAAAAGACGGCAAATATGCCAATGCCACATCTATCAATGATTTCAAAGGTGCTAAAATCACTGGGCAACAAGGGGTCTTCCACTATGATTTAATTCCACAGATGATAGGCGCCACACAAGAATCTGCTATGAGCGATTTTTCGGCCATGCGTGTTGCCCTTGAGGCTGGTACCATTGATGGATACGTAGGAGAACGCCCTGAAGGGATTACGGCTGAGTCAAAAAATTCGAAATTTAAAATGATTACTTTTTCTGAAGGGAATGGTTTCAAAACCAACCCTGATGATACGCAAACAGCTGTCGGTCTACGCAAGGGTGATAAAAATCTTGAAAAAATAAATGAAGTGCTTGCCACAATGAGTCAAGCTGAGCAAACTAAAATCATGGATGACATGGTTGGGCTCCAAACCCATTCTGATCAAGAAATTGGTTTTTGGGCACAAGTTGGCGCCATCATTAAAGACAATGGTGGAGATTTCGTTCGTGCTGCTGGCATGACTTTATTCATTTCAATCATCGGGACTTTCATCGGCACCTTTATCGGTCTCTTAATTGGGGTCTTCCGCACCGCTAAAAAATCTGCTAACCGTGCGCTTGCTATACTGCAAACTCTTGTCGGTTGGGTTATCAATATCTACGTTGAAATTTTCCGTGGTACGCCAATGATTGTACAAGCCATGGTCATCTATTATGGTTCTGCGCAGTTCCTCGGTCTTTCTATGGATAAGACTTTAGCTGCTCTCATTATCGTCTCAATTAATACTGGGGCTTACATGAGTGAAATCGTACGTGGTGGGATTTTCGCCGTTGACACAGGTCAATTTGAGGCCGCAAGTGCTTTGGGGATGAACCATGGTCAAACCATGCGTAAGATTGTCTTGCCTCAGGTTATCCGTAACATCCTCCCTGCAACAGGTAATGAATTTGTCATCAACATCAAGGATACATCTGTTTTGAATGTCATTTCGATTACTGAGCTTTTCTTCCAAGGTAACACGGTTGCACAACAAAACTACCAATATTTCCAAACCTTTACGATTATCGCAGCGATTTATTTCGTTTTGACTTTCACAGTCACACGTATTTTAAGATTTGTTGAGAAAAAACTTGACTCTGAAAACTATACCACGGGCACTAATCAAATGCAGCTGCCGTTAAAAGAGGCAACTATTGAGTTAGGAGGCGAAAAATGAGCGATATCGTACTTGACATTAAAAATCTCAAAAAATCATTCGGACAAAACGAAGTCCTCAAGGACATCCACATGACTGTTGCCTCTGGTGAAGTTATCTCTATCATTGGTAGCTCAGGTAGTGGCAAATCAACCCTACTTCGCTCCATCAACTTACTTGAGCAACCAACATCTGGCGAAATTATCTACAAAGGCGAAAATGTCCTCAAAAAAGGCTATGACCTTAACAAATACCGCACCCACCTGGGCATGGTTTTCCAATCTTTCAATCTTTTCAATAACCTAAATGTGCTAGAAAATGTTATCGTGGCACAGACAACCGTGTTGAAACGTCAACGTTCCGAAGCGAAAAAAATCGCTTTAGAAAACCTGACTGCTGTTGGCATGGATAGATTTGTTAACGCCAAACCAAATCAGCTCTCAGGTGGTCAAAAACAGCGTGTCGCAATTGCTCGTGCGCTGTCAATGAATCCCGATGTTCTCTTGTTTGATGAACCAACTAGCGCTCTTGACCCTGAAATGGTCGGCGAAGTTCTGAAAACGATGAAAGAACTAGCTGAAAGCGGCTTGACCATGATTATCGTGACACACGAAATGGACTTTGCCCGCGAAGTGTCTGATCGTGTCATTTTTATGGATAAAGGTGTCGTTGCTGAAAGTGGCACACCAGAAGAAATTTTTGTTACGCCTAAGGAGGAACGGACGAAGGAATTCTTGACCAGATTTTTAAGTTAAAATGTAACTTAAAAGTGTACAGCTTAATCGCTGTACACTTTTTTCATCTCATTGAAATTCAAATACTTTCTCACCAGTTGAAAGCAAAAACTGAACTGGTTTTTGATCTGTTTCCAAATCATAGACGATAAAACCTGTCACTGTTGTGTTGGCCTTGACCGTGGTAGACAAATTCGTCTGCTGATGGTCTAAACCAAACTCAGGATAATCATCCGCATCTATCGGCTCCAAGCGCTCCGCCTTGTCAAATACACCCTCATCCTGCTGGAGTATCAACATTTGCAACAGATTGGCTACAGGCAAGTCATGTGTTGATGCATTGGTTAACGAAAAATCAAGTCTGAGATATTGATCTTTATGTTGATCATCACCATAGATTTCAGTTATTTTAGTGATATTATTAAGGGCTAAGCTACCGAAATCTCCTGTAAAAGTTTTCGTTTGCAAATCAAAACTTTTGAAATTTAATCTTGTCATTGCTCCAGTAATCAACTCTCTACTACTTGACGAGGTGTTGTGACTTGAAGAAGAGACAGAACTGATCGAAAAATCTTGACTTGTCAGACGTGGCTCTGTTTTATTTGGCAATAAAATAACCATTAAAGTGATAATCACAATTGCCAAGGCTGAAATGATTAAAAAATATTAGATGTTTTCGTTTTTATCATAAAATCTGCTTATTTATTTTTTATTTAACGTTCTATCTTTAGTATATCATAATAGCAGTTTTTTTATCACGCCAATCAAAAAAAACATATCAACCTATAAGTTAACATGTTTTTCTAATCCTCAATCACTTTAACAACATCTCCAAACAAGGCCTGTGCCTCATCCACAACCGCATTTTTGACGGGTTCGGACGAGTCTTTCAGTCTAGCGTCAGGCGTTGGACTGGTAGCTGATGTTCCTTGCTTACGTAACTGGGCATACTCTGTTCTGATTGCAAGCCAATCAGCATCCGTCAACGCAATGATTTCAGGTGCAAACCCAACGATATTTGACATGAAATTCCCAAATTTGACTTGTAATTCCTGATTTTGCATGGCTTTTTGCGCTGTAAATTCACTTTTAAATGTGACGACAACGAATTGCTGAGAGGCTGCCACGGCTGATGTATTTTGTAGCATCGACTTACCAAAGCCACTGTCGAAAGAATTAATGGTTTCTTCCCAAGCACCTTGAATAGCAGTTCGTGCCTCATTTGTCGCCTCAGATAAGGCCTTGAAAACAAAATCTTTACTGAAATAATTCCCGCTCGCTTTAGGTGCAACTCTTTTCTCTGACAATGGTTGCTGAGGCGTTTGCGACGACTGAAACTGACCAGATTGGAGCTGACTTGTTAACTCAGACACTTGGCGTTGTAAATCTGCAATCACTTGTGAATAGTCAGCCGTTTTGAGTGTTTCTGACAACCGCATGGTCATCACGTCTGCTGCAATTTTTTCCTGTGTTGTGTTTTTCAGAGTTTGCAAAGTCTCCGTTGCGATATCAATCCAGGCAAAAATCTGAGCCTTATCCACATTTACCGTAGGGGGTCCAGCTAGGAGCATATCTCGAAAATGCGCCATTAGGTCCTCAGTGAAACGAATCATGTTCTTGCCGTCGGCAAATATCGTATCAAGTTGGGTTAGTGCATCTTCAACCTGCTGGTCAGCAATGGCAGAGATATAGGCATCTAAAGCTTGCTTTGAGATAGCACCAGTCACAAGAAGAGCGACGTCCAGTGTCAAGCCATTTTCCGCGAAACTCAAGGCTTGGTCAAGGGTCGATAGGGCATCACGCATACCACCGTCGGCTGCATTCGCAATCAAAGCAACAGCCGACTCATCGAAAGTCACGCCTTCTGCTGTCAGAACTTCTGATAGATGCTGGGTGATGTCATGGCTCGTAATGGCACGGAAAGCAAAACGCTGTACGCGAGATAAAATCGTCGCAGGGATTTTTTGAATCTCGGTCGTTGCCAAAACAAAGACGACATTTTCTGTCGGTTCTTCTAGCGTTTTCAGGAGGGCGTTGAAAGCCCCTGTCGTCAGCATATGCACTTCATCAATGATATAGACTTTATACTTGGCACGGGACGGTGCATATGTCGACTTGTCACGGATGTCACGGATCTCATCAACACCATTATTTGATGCCGCATCCAACTCAATGACATCTTCCAATGAACCATTGGTTACCGCCTGACAAATCTCACAAATATTACAAGGTTCACCGTCTGTTTGATTAGGACAGTTAATCGCCTTGGCAAAAATTTTCGCGGCCGATGTTTTCCCTGTGCCACGTGGCCCTGAAAAGAGATAGGCGTGGGAAATCTGTTCCGTGATAATAGCGTTTTTTAGGGTTCTCGCCACCACTTCTTGCCCGACCATCTCGTCAAAGCGTTGGCTGCGATATTTACGATATAGGGCTTGATAACTCATTTTACTGCCTCATTTTTTAGGGTGAATTGATTAAACTGCCAGTTTGTTTTATCGATTAAAATTTCGGTAAATCGTTCTAAGAACGTTTGTTCCAACTGCCCGTAATCATCAACGAGAGCTGAATCTAAATCTAACACACCAACAAGCTGACCGTTTTTATACATTGGAACGACAATCTCAGAGCGTGCTACAGCATCACAAGCAATATAATTGGCATGTTGTGTCACATCAGGTACAATCATTGTTTGTGCTTTTTCAGCAGCCTCGCCACAGACGCCCTTGCCTAAGGTAATGTTGACACAAGAGACACCACCTTGAAAAGGACCTAAGACAAGTTTCTCACCGTCAAACAGATAAAATCCAACAAAAATTGAACGAGGTAAAACACCACGCAATAAAGCACTGGCATTGCTGAGATTAGATAAAACATTTCCTGTTTCATCAAGCAGCGCATCAATTTGTCGAAGTGCTAAGTCGTACTTCTCTATTTTTGTCATATTTTCACCTATTTTTTGCTATAATATAAGGGCACCTCTAAAAACTGCTTTTGCGGCTACGGTTACTCGCCGCATAAAGTGCTTTAATAACTTTTGAGCTAAATTTTTTCTAGCGCTAGGCATTGCGACAAGGCTTGTGGCTGCGATTACTCGCCACAGAAAGTGCTGTGCTACTGCAAAACGCGAAACAATAACGACGCGATAGGAAAATTTAGCCAAAAGTGACAGATCTGAGTTTTTTTGAGGTGTCCATAACTATTATAACAAATTTTGGAGATAAAAATGAACCTTGATGATATTCGCTCAGATATTGATACCTTAGATGCTCAGTTAGTCCAGTTATTGGAGGCACGAATGACCTTAGTTTCACAAGTGGCTACCTTTAAAAAAATGACTGGTGGTAGAGTACTAGATAATTCACGTGAACTCGTAATTTTAGATCGTGTGGCGAGTCAAGTTGAAAATCTTGATTATGCAGAGACAGTCGTCAACACTTTTAAAGACATTCTGAAAAATTCACGCGCTTATCAAGAAAAAGTGTTAAAAAAATGAAAACTTATTATCGAAATATCGTGATTTGGTCAGGTTTGGCTATTGTGATTGGCCTTGGTGTTGGTGTATTAGATGCCCTATTCGGTCGCATTTTGGATGTTGTAACTGACTTCCGGATACAACATTTTAACATGCTAATTCCTTTTTTACCATTAATCGGGGTACTGATTGTTTTTCTATATCGTCAATTTGGTAAAACAGCCAGTCAAGGTATGGGACTCGTCTTTAGTGTGGGACATCAGTCTGATGAAGTGATTCCAAAGCGCCTCATCCCGCTCGCCATGGTAGCAACTTGGCTGACACATCTATTTGGTGGTTCTGCCGGTCGTGAGGGTGTTGCCGTTCAAATCGGAGCAACCTTTGCAAACTTTCTGGGCGATATCTTTAAGGTTAAAAATCGTCATATTATCGTGATGATTGGTATGGCTGCTGGTTTTGGCGGCCTCTTTCAAACACCTTTTGCAGCGACATTATTTGCACTCGAAGCGCTGATTGCTGGTGCTATCTATTATCGAGCGATCGTCCCCGCCCTCATCGCAAGTACTGTCGCAGCAGAAACCTCGCACTTTCTGGGACTAGAAAAATTTTCATTTATACTGACTAAGCTACCAATCCTTGATGCTAGCCTAATAATTAAACTACTGTTTATAGGAACGATTTTCGGTCTCACAGGATTTGCATTCGCTTGGCTCCTAACATTTACCAAATCTCGCTTGACGACTTTGTTACCAAATCCTTACGTCAAAGTTGCCGCTTGTGGCGTTATCCTCTCGCTTCTCTTCACCATTCTTGGACATGGACGCTACTCGGGACTTGGGACTAATTTGATTGCATCTGCCTTTGGTGGCGGTCAGATATTTGCTTGGGATTTTGCTCTGAAACTGGTGATGACCGTCGTGACGCTTGCAATCGGTTTTCAAGGCGGCGAGGTAACGCCTTTGTTTGCCATTGGGGCTGCACTTGGTGCAACGCTCGGATTGGCGCTTGGACTACCCGTTACTTTCGTTGCCGCACTTGGCTATGCTGCGGTCTTTGCTGCCGCAACGAACACCTTTTGGGCGCCGATTCTGATTGGCTGCGAAGTCTTTGGCTATGCGCTCATGCCTTATCTTATGCTAGTCATCATCGTCAGCTACATGCTCAACTTCAACAAATCCATCTACACTGCGCAAGATATGCTTCAGAACATGTTCGAGGCGAAAAAGAAAAATTGAAAAATAAACAAAAGACTGTGAACGTATCCCCTGAATTATTGGGGGTGTTGACAGTCTTTTTCTATTTTCGGATTTAAGCAGTAATTTACACCTTATCACCATCAAGGTCAACGCCTACAGATTCATAATAGCCATCACCAGTTGTACATGGTTTCCCGACGACTTCAAAACCCGCTTGAGATAGGCGATTTGTTAAATCATCTACTCGCTCTTTTATGCCAACTGACATGGCTAGTTGGGCATAAACAAAGTCATCTTTTGCTTTTTATTCTGCGATATCTGAATGCCCCATAAGTTTTAAACGCGTTTCTTCATCAAAACTAAGAAAATAAGACTTGACCTCCGTTTTCTTGATATGATAAAGGACATTGCTTTTAGCACCAAAATAAGTGATATAAAAGTCACGCAGTACTCCTACCTCACGCATCCACAATGCTGTAATCAATTTCCAGTTCATTTCTTCTATCAAGCCAAAAAGATTTCAAAAGTTTAAACTTTTGAAATCCTTTTAATTTTATAATCTGCTTAGATTAAACCTCAAATAACAAATCGCCATATGATGGCATTGGCCATGCTTCTTTGTCAACAATCATTTCTAATTTATCAACTGGCGCACGAAGGGCATCCATGGCTTTAAAGACAACTTCATTGTAAAAACGAGCTTGTACTTTACCTTCTTCTTGTTGTGCTGCCTCTGCTGTGACTTGCTCAAGCGCAGCAAGCGCAGCTTTAGTTTCTTTCAACAACTCAGAGACTTCTGTCAAAATACCCGCTTGAACCGCTGCATCACAGCCAGCTGCTTTAACAGCAAGAACAGTGTCCGCCAATGATTTTGTATACTTAATGACAGCCGGAATGATTTGTTTCGTTGCCATGTCAATCATCGTAAGGGCTTCAATATTGATCACTTTACCATAATTTTCATATTTAACTTCTTCACGCGCTTTTAATTCTGTTGGTGACAAGACACCATACTTGTTAAATAATGCGATAACATCAGCATCTCCCAAGACTTCGGTTGCATCTACCATTGTTTTCAGATTTGGCAAGCCACGTTTTTCAGCTTCTACAACCCACTCATCAGAGTAGCCATCTCCATTGAAGATAATGCGTTTGTGTGCTTTGGCATATTCTGCAATCAAAGCATCAACTGCTGCATCAAAGTCTTCTGCGTTTGACAAACGTTCTGATGCATCATCAAAAGCTTCCGCAACAATCGTATTCAAGACAATATTTGGTGACGCAATTGAATCACGTGAACCAACCATCCGGAACTCAAATTTGTTACCTGTGAAGGCAAATGGTGAAGTCCGGTTACGGTCAGTCGCATCTTTTGAAATATCACGAAGTGCAGAAGAACCAGTTGCCAAGACACCACCCTCAATAGAAGTAGAAGCAGAACCACTAGCAACGTATTGATCTATGATATCTTCTAATTGTGAACCGAGGAAAATTGAGATGATAGCTGGTGGCGCTTCATTGGCACCTAAACGATGGTCATTACCTGGATCGGCAGCTGATTCACGGAGCAAGCCAGCGTATTTATCCACTGCTTTAATGATACACGCAAGAACTAGCAAGAACTGCTTGTTTTCATGTGGTGTAGAACCTGGTTCAAGCAAGTTTTCGCCTTTATCCGTCACGAGTGACCAGTTATTATGCTTACCAGAACCATTGACACCCGCAAATGGTTTTTCGTGCAAGAGACACTTCATATCATGACGACACGCAATGCGTTTCAAGGTCTGCATCACCACTTGGTTTTGGTCAACGGCAACATTGGCATTGGCATAGATTGGTGCAATTTCATGTTGAGCTGGTGCCACTTCGTTATGCTGTGTTTTTGACGTCACGCCAGCTTTCCAAAGTTCTTCATTGACATCTTTCATAAAGCCAGCGACACGTTGGCGAATTGTCCCAAAATAATGATCATCCAATTCTTGGCCTTTAGGCGCAGCAGCACCAAACAAAGTACGACCAGCGTAAATCAAATCTTTACGTTTTAAGAAAATCGCTTCGTCGACTAAGAAATACTCTTGCTCAGCACCAACAGAAGGTGCCACACGAGTAGCAGTCGTATTGCCAAAAAGGCGAAGTAATTTAATAGATGAATCAGAAATAACTTGCATAGAGCGGAGCAATGGTGCTTTTTGGTCCAATGCTTCACCGTTATAAGAATAAAATGCCGTTGGAATCAAAAGTGTGGTTCCCGCCGCGTCATGACGAACAAAAACCGGAGAAGTCGTATCCCAAACAGTATAGCCACGCGCTTCAAATGTCGCACGCAAACCACCTGAAGGGAATGATGAACCATCTGGCTCACCTTTAATCAATTCTTTTCCAGAAAAGGCAGTTAAAACACTCCCATCTGCTTTAGGTGCTGTGATAAACGAATCTTGTTTTTCAGCTGTTACGCCTGTCAATGGCTGGAATAAATGTGCAAAGTGAGTTGCACCTTTGCCAATCGCCCATTCTCTGATCTCATTTGCAATGACATCTGCTGTCGCAAGATCAAGATCTTTTCCTTCTTCAATTGATTTTTTAAATTGTTTGTAAATGCTCTTTGGCAAACGTTGCTGCATCACCGCATCCGTGAAAACATCTTCAGCAAAGATTTCCGGAATATTGACTTTCTCCATCGTTAAGTTCTCCTGACATTTTATATGTTATAATTTCTAACACCATCATTATACATTATTTCTTGATTGAATGCAACAATAGTTGTAATTTTTAGAATTTTCTTTTTACTCAAATGTTCGGAAAAAAACACTAGTCTAAAAACTAGTGTCAAATTAGATAGTTTAGTAGAGGTAGAGATAATTATCAATTTCCCATTGTGATACAAATTGGGCGTAAGATGCCCACTCTACTTTTTTAGTTGCTACAAAGTTGGTATAGATATGTTCACCTAAGGCAGCTTTTACCACTTCATCTTCACGCAAGGCTTTCACCGCATTGTGCAAGGTTGACGGTAGGTCTGTGATGCCGACTGCTTTGCGCTCATCACCTGACATCATATAGATATTATTTTCGACTGGGGCTGGAGCGTCAAGTTTACGCTCAATCCCGTCTAGACCACATTCCAGTAAAACAGCTAATGCCAAGTAAGGGTTCGCAGTCGGATCAACTGCTCGAAGCTCAAGGCGAGTTCCTTTCCCACGTGAAGCAGGAATGCGGACGAGAGGCGATCTATTGCGCCCTGCCCACGCGATATAAACAGGCGCTTCATAGCCTGGAACGAGTCGTTTGTAAGAATTTACCGTCGGGTTGGTAATGGCAGTAAAATTATAGGCATGGTCTAAGATTCCCCCCAAGAAATGGTAGGCAGTCTCTGATAACTCCAAATCGCCTTTTGGATCGTAAAAGGCATTGTTACCTTCTTGGTTAAAAAGGGACATGTTACAATGCATGCCACTACCATTGATGCCAAATTTTGGTTTAGCCATGAAGGTCGCATAGAGACCGTGCTCACGGGCAATGGTTTTAACGACTAGTTTAAAGATTTGGATGTTATCACAAGCCTCTAAGACATTGGTGTATTTGAAGTCGATTTCGTGCTGACCGACGGCAACTTCATGGTGACTGGCTTCGACTTCAAAACCAAGATCAGTCAAGACATTGACAATTTCACGACGCGTATTATCCGCTGAATCAATCGGCGCTAGGTCGAAATAGCCGCCTTGATCATTCACTTCAAGAGTTGGGTTCCCTTTTTCATCTAGTTTGAACAAGAAAAATTCAGGCTCAGGACCAAGGTTGAATGACTTGAAACCAGTCGCTTCCATGTGGGTCAAGGCACGTTTGAGATTACCACGAGGGTCTCCTGCAAATGGTGTGCCGTCTGGATTGTAGACATCACAAATCAAACCTGCGACTTTACCGTTTTCATCCCCCCAAGGAAAGATAATCCAAGTATCGAGGTCGGGATAGAGATACATGTCTGATTCGTTAATCCGAACGAATCCTTCAATGGAAGAACCGTCGAACATCATTTTGTTATTCAAAATCTTCTCTAGTTGTTCTTCTGTTGCGGGTACTTCAACATTTTTTAGTGTCCCTAAGATGTCTGTAAACATCAGGCGCAAAAATGTGACATTTTTCTCTTTGACTTCCCTAAGAATGTCTGCAGGTGTGATCGTCATATTGTTCTCCTTTACCCCAAAAAGCTATTTGAATCTTTTTTGATCTGTAAGAAAAGCGTGCTAAACACGCCACCTTTTCTTTATTACACTCAGTTGCCTTATAGGTTATTATCTTAAATTTGTATTGGGTTTGTTAAATCTCGATTGTTGCATAATTTCTTGTTCTAAGATTCTACGTACTTCAGCGTCAGAAATGGACTGACTTTTGACTTTAGCCAAATCTTCCTTGCTCTGTTCATAAACACGTTTAATACCTGCTATGTTTAAGCCATCGTTGAGGTAGTCCTTGATTTCAAGCAGGACATCCATATCGTTAAGCGAATACATGCGGCGGTTCCCTTCATTTCTCGCTGGGAAAATCAAACCTTGATCCTCGTAATAACGAATTTGACGCGCTGTCAGATCTGTCAACTGCATCACGGTGCCAATTGGAAAAACAGCCATTGACCGTCGTAGCTCACGTTCTTTCACTAATAGATACCTCCTTTACCTTCTCATTATATAAAGACTTGTCAGAAAAGTCAACGGTTAATGTAAGGTAAAATCACATCACATATCAACCTTTTTAATGGTACTTTCCTAGCCCAATCATCATCATTATTTCGAATAATTTCACCCTGATAATCAATCATACTGGGTGCGACCATTTGACTATAAAAGCCGGCATTTTCAAAAAATGACTGGCACGATAAGCTTTATTGGTCGTCCGACAAATAACATCATAAGATTTATCTCAAACATCCATCCTCTACATCACCAATTGGCATGTTGACAGCTGTCTGAATATGAAAACTCTCAAATTACTCACGTGGGTGAACATCTAGTATGTTGAAGCTAGGAATATCAAGTTTTTCAAATTCTTCTAATGGTATCAGATTAAAGGTCAGGCTTACTCTCTCCTTTGTCGTAACTGTAACCAAAATGTTCGTAAGCTTTGGCAGTTGCGCAACGGCCCTGACGCGTCCGAACTAAAAAGCCAGATTGGATCAGATATGGTTCGTACATATCTTCCAGAGTTTCGCGTTCTTCCGATATATTAACCGCAAGCGTGCCTAGGCCGACCGGCCCACCATTGTACATCTCAATCATCGTTTTCAGAATTTTTTGGTCAACATAATCAAGACCTGAGGCATCCACATCTAGCATGGTTAGAGCTTGGCGAGTGATGTCATCATCAATCAGACCTGTTCCTTTAATTTGCGCATAATCTCGAACACGCTTGAGCAGGCGATTGGCGATACGTGGTGTCCCACGGCTCCGACGCGCCATTTCATAAGCACCATCACCTGTGATATCAGCCTCAAAGATATCAGCGGTACGCTCGATAATCTCAGTCAGATCCTCTAGGTCGTAATATGCCATGTGGGCGTTGATTCCGAAACGCGCGCGCAAGGGATTTGAGAGCATACCAGCACGTGTCGTTGCACCAATCAAGGTAAAAGGTGGCAGCTCCAAATGAACGCTACGACTGGCATCCGAACCACCAATCATGATGTCGATGTAGAAATCTTCCATGGCACTGTAAAGCACTTCCTCGACAGACATAGGCAGACGGTGAATTTCGTCAATGAAGAGGACGTCTCCAGCCTCTAGCTCATTCAAAATTGCGACGAGGTCGCCCGCTTTTTCGATGGCAGGTCCAGAGGTCTGTTTAATGTTGACGCCGAGCTCATTAGCAATCACAAATGCCATGGTCGTTTTACCTAAGCCTGGGGGGCCAAAGAGTAAAACATGGTCCAATGATTCTTCACGCATTTTGGCTGCTTTGATAAAAATATCCAGCTGTTCTTTGATTTTATCCTGACCGATGTATTGGTTGAGGTATTGAGGTCTCAGGGTGCGTTCGACTAGGTTTTCTTCAATGTCATAGTCCTGTAACTCCCCTGATGTTAATTTATCGTTTTCCATATCTTTATTGTATCAAAAAAATAGACGTTTCCGGTTGTTTTTGACGTCATATTATTTCGTATTGATGCTCGTTTAGCTGAATACAAAAAACTAATCTTGCGATTAGTCATTTCATCATTAATTTGAGGGCTGTTTTGATGTAGCCTTCGGTTGAATCTTGTGTACCCTCGAGCTTTTTTTGTACTTTTTTGAGTTCCGTTGCTTTATAACCCAAGGCAACCAAAGCTTCTAAAGCGTCATCCAACTCTGTACTTGCTGGTAATTGTGGTCTTGCGACATTAGCTGTAACATTTTCAAACTTACCCTCGAGGTCTAGAACCATTTGACTGGCTGTTTTTTTGCCAACGCCTGGAAATTTGGTCAGGTATTTGATGTCGCCACTGTCTATGGCGGTGACTAACCCAAGATTGTCATCGGCTGCGATGATGGCAAGTGCTGATTTGGGACCGATACCTGACACGGAAATCAGCTGCAAAAAGAGGCGCTTTTCGGTTTCGTCAATAAAACCGTAAAGGGTATGCGCGTCGTCACGAATGACTTGATGAACGTAGACTTTGATGTCAGCATTCACGACATTTGAAAAGCTATAAGGATTAGCGACGTGTAGTAGGTAGCCAACGCCTGAGACGTCAAGCACGATGTAGGTCGGTGTAACTTTGACGAGGATGCCTTTGAGATAGTCGTACATTAGATAACCACCGTAATTCCTGAAATAGCCGTGAATGGGATAATCTGATAGCTCCGAAGTTCACCTTTTCTGTACGAAATGCCAATTTTGATAAAGTCTTCGCCAATTTCGAGAACCTCATTCGGTTTAATTGTTGTTAATTTAGCGATAACATCACCGTGAAGTGTAAAATTTTGCCCTTGTTTGACCAAATTTTCTAGCTGTTCTTTCATCATTTTCCTTTCCTTCATTCGCTTTTAAAATTGTGTGTGCCAGCCACCTTTGTGACCTTGCTGAATACGTCTAAACATTTTTTCTAGGTCGGTATTTGAAAAGGCGACGAGGGCTGGTCTACCGTGCGGACAGTTATAGGGATTCTCACAATGTGCCAATTGCTGCAATAAATCACGCGCACTAGCGGCATCAATAAACATATTGGCTTTAATAGAGCTTTTACAAGCAATCATAATCGCCAAGTCTTCTCGGTATTTTTTAACCGAAACTTCGCGACCATCCAATAACAAATCAATCAATTCATAAGTGGCAGACTCAATCTCATCATCTTGCATCCAAATCGGATGCTCTCGTAAAATCAGCTGATTATCACCGTAGGCATCTAAAAAGACACCGGCTTCAGCGAGCAAGTCTTTTTTTTCAAGAACAGTCAATAGGTCATTTTGTGGCAAATTGATAAAAATCGGCGCTAAAAGTTGCTGTTGATCATAGTTGACTTGACCGATTTTATCTCGGTAGTATTCGTATTTCACACGTTCTTGCGCGGCGTGCTGGTCGACGATGTATAGGCCTTCTGGTGACTGACATAATAGATAAGTACCGTGCATTTGAGCAAGAAATTCAAGTTCAGGAAAAGTCTTATTAGCTGCCTGTTCATCGGCAACTGTCAGCGTGACCGTTTCCCTCATCTTAACTTCTTCGGGTTGTTCAGTTGTATCTGGTACTAATTTTTCGGCTTCAGATAGCTCTGACAGTGTCTCTGGCACTTTTTCAAACGTCGCCTTTTCTTTTACATAAAAATCTTGACGTTCCGTATCATAATATAAGGATTTGTTTTGCAAAGGCAACTGTGTCTGCTCTGATTTTGAGGTTGGATAGACTGGCTTGGTCTGCTGAGTTAAATTCTCCAGTGCATCTGGAATCAAGGTTTGTGGCTGCAAAGCCTGACGAATGGCTTGAGAAATCAAGACCATCAGCTCCCGCTCTTTTGAGATTCTAACTTCTTGCTTGGTCGGATGCACATTGACATCGGCTAAAAACGGGTCGATTTTAATGTCAATGACCGCAATCGGAAAGCGCCCGACCATGAGTTTCGAGCCGTAGCCATCGACAATCGCACGATTAATTAAAAAGTTTTTGATATAGCGACCATTAAGCAAAACGGTGATATAATTTCGATTGGCGCGGGTCAATTCAGGTAGGCTGACATAGCCCGTTACATCGAAGTCCAGGTCTTGCGCCGAAATCGCGATCATTTTTTTGGCAGTCGAAATGCCGTAAACACCAGCCAGTGCTTGCTTCAAGTCGCCTGTTCCAGCTGTTTTCATCATCTCACGACCGTCATTAATCAATGTAAAGGCCACTTCAGGATGCGCAAGACTCAGGCGGTTGATGATGTCCGTGATATGCCCAAGCTCCGCTTGTAAACTCTTGATGTACTTGAGGCGGGCGGGTGTATTATAGAAGAGGTTTTCAACTTTTATCCGTGTTCCGACGCGTTTGGGGGCTGGACTATTTTGGATGATCTCGCCACCTTTAGCGACAAGCAAGGTCCCACTCTCATCCCCATTATCAGCGACTGATGTATTAATCGTTAGCTCACTGACACTAGCGATAGAAGGCAATGCCTCCCCCCGAAAGCCAAGCGTCCGAATGCGAAAGAGGTCATCGACATCTTTGATTTTACTCGTCGCATGGCGCTTGAGGGCGACCGCCACTTCATCGTGAGCAATCCCTTCACCATTATCGATGATTTCAATCGACTTCAGGCCAGATTCCTCAATCTTGACCGTGATTTGTGTTGACTTGGCATCAATGGCATTTTCGAGTAACTCTTTCACCACACTAGCCGGTCGCTCAATCACTTCACCCGCTGCGATTTTGTTGGCTAAATGTTCATCTAATTCGATGATTTTTTGATGTTTTTCCTGTTTTGTCATGGTTCTATTATAACAAAAAAAGCTGTCAGTACCAAAATTGTCTCTGAAACTGTTCTAAATCGTTGCGATAAAGATCGCTTGCAAAAAAACAAGTCACACAAATGATGCAACTTGCTTTTAAATTGGGTTTTAATCTCTCCATTGCTAGATTGTTAACATAATTGGATTGCTAAAGCGGGACGAACCGGCAGGCTGTAGTCCACAGCATCATAGTAGTAGAAGTAGCCATAGTAGACCGCGCCCGCATTATAAGAGAGGTAACCGGCCGACCGAAGCCAAAAGGAAAAGTAGTTGGCATCAATAGCTGTAAAGTCTAACAAAGTACTGTAATACCCTGTAGCGCTAAACGTGCTTTTATCCAGACTTTGGATATCGCCATAGCTTAAAGCAAAGGCTTGTTGTTTTAAAACATTCACATCATTGGCAACATCATTATCATTTGTTAGAGATGCGAGTGATGTCGCAAAACGGTTATCTGTATAGTAAGACTGCCAATCTTGCCAGTACCAGTCATTGTAAGCTAGTGAGGTACCGCTATTTGGGGCAAGGCCAGCATTCTGATAACGTGACCAATTCGGTAAATCTAAATCAACGGGTAGGACGTAATTGCTGTAAGTTGGCGCGATAGACGTGTTATAGTAGCTGTCAATCACGGCTTTGAGA
>Ga0183099_1000199_pt1 | contig 52280 bp, 42 predicted proteins | sample Biomet1_FD_127788 | JGI IMG/M metagenome (GOLD analysis project Ga0183099, IMG submission 127788) | Microbial communities from bioreactor (seeded with anoxic lake sediment) at LBNL, California, USA - Biofuel metagenome 1 | ecosystem: Engineered > Bioreactor > Anaerobic > Unclassified ... | reverse complement strand
TCTATTCTCATTATTGTCTATTCTCATTATTGTGATAACATATTATAACGATATCGAAGATGCATTTTTTGTTTGGATATTTAATATGAGTGCTAAAAAATTCCTGTTGATGAAATTATTGACTGCATCGAAATATACAATCATGCTTTGCATACCAATATTACTTTTTTCAGTATTTGGTTTTCCCAATAAAATACTCATCCTGTGTTGCCTGGTTTTAGTTCTTATCTTTGCCATAATCTTTACAATTTTGCTAAAATACTCTACTTATCCAAATAAAATAGAACCATCAATTGCTAAAATACTAATATTGGGAATCTTTTTTCCTCCTTTTCTTTTAATATCTTTACCTATCTTATACCACAATTCCGTCAATAAATTAAAAAGTTATTTGGAATGATAAAAATAGAAAAACTTTCGAAATCATTTGGAGCAAAACAAGTCCTATTCAATATAAATATGAATGTTGAGAAAGGTAAGGTTTATGGTTTTGTTGGAGAAAATGGAGCTGGTAAAAGTACTTTATTTAAATGTATAGCTGGTTTAGAAAAATACAAGGGAAGGATTTTATCCGATTATAGTTTCTTGAAAAATCATATTGGTTATTTACCAACTCAACCTTACTTTTTCACAAGAATTACAGGAAAAGAATATTTGTACCTCTTCTGTAATGCCCGCAAAATTAAAAAAATAAATGTTGATGCATACAATATATTTAATTTGCCTTTACAGGAATACGCTATGTCATATTCAATTGGGATGAAGAAAAAACTAGCTCTTACTGCTCTTCTATTACAAAAAAATGATATATACATATTCGATGAACCTTTTAATGGAATTGATTTCGAGGGAAGTTTAATAGTATTGAAGATTATTAATAAATTAAGAGAAAGGGACAAAACCGTAATTATATCGTCTCATATATTTTCTACTTTAAGTGATACTTGTGATGAAATATTTATAATAAATCGTGGTGTTATTACTGAAAAAATATTAAAGAAAGACTTTTTTATTTTTGAAAGTAAAATAAAAAACATGGTGTATAACAATGATCTGAAAATAGATAATATTGATTTATGAATTATTATTTAGATAGAAAACCTTATTTTATTATTAATGATTTATACAAAATATGCCATCAGTATTGTTTTTAATATTTTATCGGGGGCTTACGAAGATAATATGAGTGAAACTATCCAACTGTATTTGGAAGATAATCCAAATCCTGTTGAATTATTGGTTGGAGAATTTGAACTTAAGTTCAAGATTGATGCTGCTACCTTTATTAATTGCTACAGTAATATATTTACGAAAGCTGCATTGAGCAGAATTACCGGAATTAATGAACGCCAGCTATGGCATTATGCAGCAGGAGTGCATAAACCTCGTAAAACTCAGCTTGAAAAGATTCAAAATGGTATTAAGGTATTGACAAAAGAGCTTCAGGCTATTAACTCAAATAGTTTTTTATTAGTTATATCTAATAAAACAATAAAAATAGAGTATTTTGTGATTTATATCTAATAAACTTCTATATTTACATATATCCATTAGATATAAATCATGAAAGACGTTGTTATAGAAAGATCCTATTATACGGAAAAGATACGTCTCTATATAGGACAACCGATTATTAAGATATTAACCGGACAAAGACGTATTGGGAAAAGTTGTATTCTAAAACAACTAATGGATATTATCTGTGGCATGGATAGCGATGCCAATATAATCTATATCTCTAAAGAGCTCAGGCGAATTCTGACCGATGATGATTTATATCAAGCCATCACTTCTCAACTGGATAAAAGCAAAAACAATTATGTGTTTGTTGATGAAATACAGGAAATTCCATCTTTTCAACATACATTAAGAAGTCTGCTTGCAGAAGGTAGCTGTGATATTTATTGTACCGGAAGCAATGCGAATATGCTTTCCGGTGAATTGGCTACTTATCTTGCCGGTCGGTACATGGAGTTTCCTATTCATTCTCTTTCTTATAAGGAGTTTTTGTTATTTCATCAGTTAGAAGACAGTAACCAAAGTCTGCAGAAGTATTTCAGAATAGGTGGTATGCCTTATTTGATTCATTTTAAAGGTGATGAACAGTTGTGCTTTGACTATCTGCAAAATCTTTATTCAACAATCTTGCTGAAAGATGTTATTGCAAGAAAGCAAATCCGGAATGTAGACTTTATGGAGCGTCTGGTTGGGTACATAGCCGATAATGTTGGTAGTTTATTTTCTGCTTCAAGTATCAGCAAATATATAAAGTCGCAACGTCAGCAGTTACCCACTCAGATGGTGATAGACTATTCTACTGCTCTATCGCAGGCTTATTTTATTTATAAGGTTCCGCGCGCTGATGTTCAGGGGCTGAAAATATTTGAGATAGGAGAGAAGTATTACTTTGAAGATTTGGGCATTCGCAATGCTATTCGTGGTTTTGATCCTTTGACTGAAATTCAGAAGTGGATGGAGAATGTTGTTTACCTGCAACTTATCAGACAGGGGTATACTGTTTATGTGGGAAAGGTTGATAATCTGGAGATTGATTTCTTAGGACAACGATTACAGGAACGAATCTATGTTCAGGTATCTTTCCGTTTAGATGGTGAAAATACAAAAAACAGAGAAGTTGCTAGTCTGCTAAAAACGATGGATAACTTTCCTAAATATATTGTTACCCTTGATGAATTTGCATTAGGCACAACTGCCGAGGGCATTCAGATTATTCATCTGTGTGACTTTCTGATGAAAGAGTAGTTCTTTTCTGTTTAGCATTTTAAATAATCTAATAGATTGTTACTTATTAATAATAAGTTCTTCTTTGATGTAGAAATTATGTACCTTGCACTTCCTAAAATTAAAACATAATGATTAGGCATATAATTGAATCAAATTTAAAATCAGCAATAATGAAACGTTCTACTTTATCATTGTCATTTCTGACAGTATGTATATTGTTTACAGGTTGTGTAAGCAAAAAGCAATTTGTCGGTTTGCAGTCAGATTACAGTAAACTACAGACCGAAAATAGTGATTTAAAAAAATCTTTCCAGGATACTCAGGTTCAGTTGGTGGAAAGTCGTGCAAATGGCAAAAGTCTGGAAGACCGTTTGGCTGAAGCCAGAAAGAATAATGAAGAATTGCGCTCGGCTTATGCCGCTTTGCAGGGCTCACTAGACAAGAGTCTTCAGCAGAATTCTCAGGGGAATGTAAATATCTCTAAGTTGGTGGACGAAATCAATGCTTCCAATCGTTTTATCAAGCAACTTGTTGAAACCAAGAGCAAGTCTGACTCACTAAATCTTGTGTTGAGCAATAACCTGACACGCTCATTGAGCCGTGAAGAACTTAAAGAGGTAGATGTTCAGGTATTGAAAGGTGTAGTGTATATTTCACTGGCCGACAATATGCTTTACAAATCTGGTAGTTATGAAGTAAATGAAAGAGCCGGAGAAACATTAAGCAAGATTGCTAAGATCATAATGGATTATAAAGATTATGATGTGCTTATTGAAGGTAACACTGACCCAGATCCTATTATTCGTGCAAATATCCGTAACAATTGGGATTTGAGTGCTTTGCGTGCTTCGTCTGTTGTACAGGTGTTGCAAAACAATTACGGAGTTGATCCGAGACGTCTTACCGCTGCAGGCCGTGGCGAATACAATCCAATTGCAGACAATGCTTCTGCTTTAGGAAAACAGCGTAACCGCAGAACACAGATTATCATAACTCCTAAGCTAGATCAGTTTATGGAACTTATTGATAAAGCACCGGAATCTTCAAATAAGAAGTAATTCCAAAGATAAGAGACCGAATAGTTTATAAGGAAATTGTAACAACAAAGGAGTTGTCAGTAAAGTCTGGCAACTCCTTCGTTGTTTAAACAATTGCAAAACCTTTATGCAGATACAGTTCCGTACACAAATATAAAGACAAAGTCTTTCTTGCTAATACAAATTATAATATCTAATTTTGCACCCCCTTTTGGCGGAGGTATTTGCCTTAAACTGTTTTTCTAATTCCCCATATCTGAGATTCTAACCCAGGCTTGGTTTATTAGATTTAGAATAAAATAATAAATTTTGTATCGGATGAACTTGAATGATATAACTTGCGGCCTGGATTTTGGAACTTCTAATTCTGTAATAACATTAACTGATAAGAAAACCGGGAAAGAGATATATACGTACAATGATAGGTCTATATTGTATTTCCCGCAAACAAATGATTTTGTTTATTATGTTGGTAAAGATGCACAGGATAAATATGTAGAGGATGAGATGAGAGGGCGTCTTTTGAAATCTGTAAAAACGCTTTTAAGTCAGGAACGTTTTACTCATACATGGATTTGTGGAAAGCAAGTAACGCCCGAGCAACTATGTATGTTTATCATTCAACACCTCAAAGAAAAGGCTGAATCTTTTTTAGGAATACAGATTGAAAGTGTTATTCTAGGACGGCCTGCCGTTTTTTCAGAAGATACCAAGAGTGAACAATTAGCTGTAAAAAGACTGATAAAAGCAGCACACGATTCAGGCTTTAAACAAGTTTCTCTTCAGTTAGAGCCAATAGCAGCTGCATTTCATTATGAAGCTACCATAGAGAATGAAGAAAATGTGTTAGTAGCCGATTTTGGTGGTGGAACATCTGATTTTACCATCATGAAACTTTCGCCGGAGAAACGACTTAAGAAAGATCGCAACGATGATATTCTTGCTTATGATGGCGTTTATATTGGTGGAGATATGCTGGATTTTGAAATTCTATGGGATAAAATCACCCCTCACTTAGGAAGAGGAGTGACCTATAGTTCTTATAATAAAGATTTGCCAATTCCTATTTCTATTTTTCGTGAACTTAAAAACTGGGAACGTTCCTTTTTATTGAAAGAGAGTAAAATGAGACGGTCGTTAAATGGATATTATGTGTTCTCCGGAAATAATCCATTGATCGATAATCTGAGGGTTTTAATTGATCAGAATTATATTTATTCCTTGTTTAAAAGCGTTGAGAAATCAAAGATTAACTTGTCTGAGGTAGATTGTTCCTTAATATCATTTGATAAAGAAGATTTAAAGATTACAGAAACATTGTCTCTTTCTGATTTTGAACTTATTATCAAAAAAGAGACCACGGAAATTGAACAACGTGTTATGTCAATGATGGATAGGGTAGGTATGACTTCTGATGATATTAACACCGTATTTATAACTGGAGGAACCAGTTATGCTATTCCTGTCAGAAATATTTTGCATAAGTTATTTAGCAATAGTAAAATCCAGTTTGGTGATGCTTTTAATAGTGTTGCACATGGGCTGTCGCTTAGTTTATAGAAGTTGTAGTTTTTAGTACTTGGATTGAAAACAGTAGAGGAGAGGAATGAGGATAAAAAAATAGCCAAAGAAAATTAGATTCCCTTTGGCTATTCTGCAATAAACTATGAAAAACTACAGATTTATCTTTTATAAACAGCTTGCATTCCGCAATATTTGGTGCACTTCCCACATTCAATACATTTTTCTGCATTAATAACCGGAAGGTTGTGCCCATCCTGAGAGATTGCACCTACGGGACATACTCTGAGGAGCGGACACTGGTGGTTTTGCGGGCATCTGTTTTTGTCAATCGAAAGTGCCATATTTATCAGTTTTTAAGCAATACGTTGTTAATAGCTTCTTTGAATGCTGACTTAGGCATTGCTCCCTGTGCCATTTGTGGTTTGCCATTCATTGGGATAAATAGCAATGAGGGAATACTACGAATACCAAATGCAGCAGCCAAATCTTCTTCTTCCTCAGTATCTATCTTGTAGATGTAAATCTGATCACCGTATTCAGCAGCCAACTCTTCCAGAATAGGAGCAATTGTTTTACATGGACCACACCAGGAAGCGTAAAAGTCAACGATTGCAGGTTTGTCACCTAAATATTTCCACTCGTTAGGGTTTGCTTCGTAATTAGCTACTTTCTTTAAAAATTCTGCTTTTGTTAAATGGATTGTTTTCATCTTATTTTCAGTTTTTAGTTTGTTATCACTTTGTTTATTTGTTTGCTGTCCGTTGCACGAGGTAAATATTAGCCCCGCCATCAGAAATATAAATGCTAGTTTTTTCATTATTTCTCCGGTTTATATTGTTTAATTTCTCCTTTAAAAACTTCCTTCTGGCCGTTGTCTGTATTGGAAGAACATCCGCCAGCTCCGCAACATGACATATTTAGTACAGCCTGCAGGAGAAAAAAGCCTCCCAGGAATAGGAATGAATATTCTTTTGAATTGATAGCATAAATGCTGATGCCTATACCTGCAATAAGTCTAATGATACGGGAAAAGTCCCAGTTTCTTAACATATTATTCATGGCTTTTGTTTTCTGTTTTAAACATATTAAAAAGTAATCCTCCCATAGCTGCTCCCCACAATGAACTGAATAATGGTGAGGATGTGATGGGGCAACTACCGCTTGCACACCCAACATAGCGCCAGTAAAGGTAGCCTCCCAATGCTCCGATTACCACTCCCGACAATGTGAGCCAATGTTTCTTTAATTTCATCTTTATCATTGTGATATAGTTTTAAATTATTCTTCCAATAATATTCCTTTGGAAATTTGTTCCTTTAGAAATAACGATGCAAAGATATAGACATTTTCTAATAAAACAAATTTCCTATGGAAAATAATAAGATAAAAATATTTAATTTAACTGGATAAGTTCTATTCATATTAAAAAGAGTGCTGATTATACTAAACGGATAATTTGGCTATTCGTAAAATGAAGATTATTATTCGTAATTTGATATTTAAGTTAACATTAAAGACACTACTTTTACGATATAAGAAAAACTTAACCTATTAATTATAAAATGAAAAAGCAACTGATATTAATTTTGTTGATTGTATTTGCCTTTTTAGGAGAATTAAATGCTCAGCAACTTCGTTTCCATAAAGATGGTACATTTAAGATTGTGCAATTTACCGATACTCATGTAGTGCCTGGAAAAGCTGAATCACTGGATGCTATTAAATTGATTAATGAAATGCTGGATAAAGAACATCCGGATTTAATTGTCTTTACTGGCGATGTTGTAACAGGTAAACCTGCCCGCAAAGGATGGGAAATGGTACTTACTCCGTTGGCTCAAAAAGGTATTCCATTTTGCATAGTGATGGGAAACCATGATGCAGAGCAAGATTTAACCCGATCTGAAATAGCGGATATTGTGACTGCAACACCTCATAACCTGAATAAGAAAAACGACAAAGGATTGTCTGATATTACATTGGAGATACAATCTTCTAAAAACGACAAGACTTCTGCAGTACTTTATTGTATGGATTCCAATGATTATTCAAAGGTTGACACGGTAAAGGGGTATGGTTGGTTTTCATTCGACCAGTTGCAGTGGTATCGTCATACCAGTGCGCGGCTTACTCAAATAAACGAAGGAAAACCCCTTCCTGCCTTGGCTTTTTTCCATATCGCTTTACCTGAATATAAAGAGGCATACAAGAATGAACGAAACAATCCGGTAGGCATACGTTTGGAAGATGAGTGTCCTGCATCTGTCAATTCAGGTATGTTCACAGCTATGCTGGAAAGTAAAGATGTGATGGGAGTATTCGTGGGGCACGATCACGATAATGATTATCTGGCTTCACTTTATGGTATTGCTCTTGGTTACGGAAGGTTTTCTGGTGGAAGGACTACCTATATTGATTTTCAGAATGGTGCCCGCATCATTACTTTGAAAGAAGGTGAAAGAGGTTTCTCTACTTTTATTCGTTTGCAAGATGGAAGTGAAATCTGTAAAACCTCTTTTCCCGGAGTATTTAAATAACGAACAAAAAGTCCTTTAAGTAAGCCTTACTCTTAAATTCCAAATAAGGTTCCTGATTTCTTAGTGAACGATAATTTAAATATTCGCAAATTGAAGATTCTTATTCGCAATTTGCTGTTTTTAATTGCCTTAAACCTTCTACTTTTACAAAAAGTAAAATATTATTTTTTGTTAATTATACTTGTTGCCTATGAAACACACTATTTTATCTACTCTTGAGTAGGTGTTGTACTTTTCAGCCTATTTCAGGCATAAATCCAGCATTTATATATTTGTTCACTATAAGAAACTATTTTGTTTGAATAGTTATATAAATAATATATAGTAACACAAATTTAACCTTTTTGACATTATGGCAAAACATAGAATGATGACCTTTGCCAAAGTTTAGAATTTAATATTTGAAACAAAAAAAACTATTTGTATGTGTATTAAAACGAGAAAAACAATGAAAAAGACGCAACGATGGTACCTGATTTGGGGTGCTTTGGCAATTGGCGTATTGCCTTTAAGAGCAGAAGTTAAGAGTACATCTTATCCGCAACAAATGCTGTCGTCTGTTCTTATGTCATCAACAAGTGAGGGAGCTCAGAGTTTAAATGCCGTTCAGCAACAACGTAAAATCGTTGGTTCGGTAAAGGATGAAAAGGGGATAGGCATTCCCGGTGTAAATATTAAGGTTAGAGGAACAAATCACAATGCAGTTTCTGATTTTGATGGAAACTTCTCTGTAACTATTGATAATAATGCTACTTTAGTATTTACCTATGTAGGGTTTAACAACCAGGAAGTTGTGGTAGGTAACAAAAGTAAACTAGATGTTGTCTTAAAAGAAGATTCAAAGACATTGAATGAAATTGTTGTAATTGGTTATGGTAAGATGAAAAAAGGCGATTTATCGGCAGCTGTATCTACTGTGGCCAATGTAAGTGCTTTGCAGGAACGTCCGGTGGCAAATGCAGCCGAAATGTTGCAAGGCCAGATTCCTGGTGTCTCTGTTGTATCTAATGGTGGACATACCGGATCAACTCCTACTATTACCATTCGTGGTATGGGATCACGAAGCGGTGAAACTCCATTGTATGTAGTAGATGGTGTTCCCGGTGCTCCATTCAACTTTAGTGATGTAACTTCTATTACAGTATTAAAAGATGCGGCTTCAGCGGCTATTTATGGTGCTTATGCAGGATCGGCCGGTGTTATATTGGTCACAACCAAACAAGCATCTGCTGGCAAACCAACATTTGAATATAGTGTAGTAAGTGGTTTATCTACTTCACAGAATCTGCCACAATCATTGACCATTGATGAGGAGAGAAAAGTGCGTGCTGCCGCATTAGGTGGTGAACAATATTTACCTGATGGATGGGATGTAACCAAGAATCCTTATATTGGAACTACTCGTACTGACTGGGTTGATGCTATTTTCAGAACGGCTGTCTATCAGCGTCATAATTTCTCTGTATCGGGTGGAACGGATGATTTCTCAAATCGTTTGTCTTTGGAATATAATGACAAACAGGGTACTTTGCTAAATACCTATAATAAGGAAATTACAGCCCGCTTCAATTCTCAGTTTAAATTTAATAAATATGTTCGTTTACGTGAAGACTTAAGCTGGCAACAGTCAAGCCCTAGAGATGTAAATACAAGCAGTGCTGAGTCTGGAGTTCTTGTCTGTGCTCTTGAAATGCCCAGAAATGCCGAAGTTTATACTGCTGATGGTTCATTTGGCGGAACGGCTCCTCAGGATGCTGCTTACATTGCGAAATATGGAAGTAATTATTCTGATATTCATGGTGATGTAATTAATCCAGTAAGAACATTGACTGCAAATTTTATAGATTATAATTTGTCAAAGGTCACTTCTTCCACTTTTCTTGATATTATGGAGCCTATCCGGGGGCTGAACTTTACATCACGTTTTACGTATAAAACGAATAACTCTTTCGAAAAAGATTTCTCTCCAAGACGTTTGGAGCCAGGTAAACCATTGAATAAAAATACTCTTTATTATGGCAGTTCCCGCTCATACGAGTGGAATATTGAAAATACACTGACTTATGATCGTGTTATCAATCGTCACAATATAGGATTGATGGCATCTTCAACAACAACAGAATATAAGTATCGTGATTTTTCAGCTTCAGCTAATGATTTTCAAAGCGAGGAGGAAGCATTGATGTATTTTGGAAATGCCGGGACATATCTTAATCCAACCGATTCTTATGCATTTGACAGAAATTTATCTATTGTAGGTAGAGCTTCATATAGCTGGGCCGATCGTTATTTTATGACAGCATCTATGCGTCGTGATTATGCCGGTCGCCTTCCTCAGGGGCATAAATATGGTGATTTCCCTTCAGCTACTCTAGCATGGAAGTTAACTTCTGAACCTTTTATGCCGAAAAGTGATGTACTGAATCTGCTTAAATTGCGTGCCAGCTGGGGACGTATCGGTAACGTAGGATCAATTGCCTATGGATATGGTTATCCTACTTATTCTAATTATATATTTGGTAGCGGTGATGTTGGCCAGCAAGCAGGTAAAGATGCTCCTGTAGCTACCGGTAAATACAAGGCAAACGGTTACAATGCAAAACTAACATGGGAAACCTCAGAACAATTAGATTTAGGTGTTGATATTGCTATGTTTAATAATCGATTGAATGTTGTAGCTGATTATTATAAGAAAAAAACAATGGGTTTGATCAGACAGCAAGATGCTGGATGGACATCAAGTATTGGATTGGGAGCAATGTACATCAATGATGGTGAAATTCATAATAGCGGTTTCGAATTTGCTGCAACATGGAAAGATAAAATCGGAGCTGTTGATTACTGGGTAAGCGGAAACTTTGCAACCCTGAAAAATGTAGTTTATAATATTGGTGCTGCTGATGCCACTGGTAACAAACCTGTATGGACAGATGGTGGAACATTTAAAGATTTGAACCCCTATCGTACGGAAGAGGGACAACCTTTGTATTCTTTCTATTTAGTTAAGAACGATGGTGTTTTTAAAACTCAATCTGAAATTGATAATTACAAGAATGCGGCTGGAAAATTAATTCAACCAAAAGCACAAGTAGGCGATTTGAAATTCATTGATAAGAATGCTAATGGATCAATAGATAGTGGCGATAAGGAATTTATGGGTAATGCCATGCCTAAACTAACTTATGCATTTTCAACTGGTTTTAACTGGAAGAAGCTAAGTTTTAGCATGATGTTGCAAGGTGTAGCTAATACAAAGATTTTCAATGCTTACAAATTCCTTACATTGAATGAATCAGTAAGTAACTTTAATCGTTCACGTGAAATATTGAAAGCGTTGGATGGTCCAAATAACGCTGTGCCTCGTATCTCTTCTTCTGATCCTAATGGTAACTTCTCAACTGTTTCTGACTATTATCTGGAAAATGGAAGCTATCTGAGAATCAAGAATGTTACAGTAGGATATTCACTCACTAGTCTGCTTCAAAAGTGGAATTACTTAGCTAGCCGTAACAGTTCGTTAGACTTAACATTTAGTGTTGATAACCTTGCTACAATTACGTCTTATTCAGGAATTGACCCAGAAGTAGGTGGAGTAGGTCTTGATGGCGGACAATATCCTATAGCCAGAACATTCTCATTAGGATTAAAATTGAAATTTTAATAACCCTGTTAAAAGTTTAAAAGATGAAATTTAAAACTATATCAATATTACTACTGTCATCATTGACTTTAGCTTCGTGTAATGATTGGATGGATGTAAAATCAGAAGGAACTGCTACAGAAGCAAGTTTCTGGAAATCAGATAAAGACTTTAGCGATGCGCTGGTTGCTGTCTATTCAAATATGGAATTGGAAGAAACCTGGGGGCGTAACTTGTTCTGGGAGCAAGGAGCATCAGACGATGTGTTTTTTTCACGTGCAAGAGGCAATGCCCAGATGAATCTGGCAAATCTAGAAATGGATGGATCTACTGAAGGTAGTATAAAGGACATTTACACTTATATGTACCAGATGATGGCTCGTTCTAACAATATCATTTATAATGGTTTAAAATTACAAAGTCCTTCAACTGCCATTAGTCATCATATTGGTGAGGCTTATTTTTTACGTGCTTTTTCTCATTTTATGATAGCTTACCGTTATGGTAGGGCTGATAATGGAGTTCCATTTGTAAGGTATGAGGATTATAATCCTTATGATGATAGCACCATTCCTCCACAAAGAGCAACTGTGATGGAAAATTACGATTTGATTATTAAAGATCTGGATAAAGCAATTGAAAGATTGCCTTGGTTCAATGAATATACAGCGGATGATTACGGACGTGCTACGAAAGATGCTGCAATTGCCTTAAAGGTAAAAACCTATGCTTACTGGGCACAACATGATAAATCAAAATGGGCACAAATTCCTGCATTAGTTGATCTGTTGGAAACTGGAGGTGGACGCGGTTTGCTTGATAACTTTGCTGATGTATTTACAGTTGCAAATGAATGGGGAAAAGAGTCAATCTGGTCTGTAAACTCTACTGGCGCAACAATGGCAGGAAGCATATTCCCAGGTATTTGCCTCGATAATAAAGGATGGGGACGTTATAATGGTTGGGGTAACTTTAAACCAACTTTGGAATTATGGGCTGAGTATGACCAGAAAGATTTACGCCGCCCGGTTACAATTATGCAATATGGAGATGAATTTACTTTCTTTGGTGAAAAACGTAAGTTCTATTCTTCAACCGATCTTGAATGTGGATTTATGTTTAATAAATACATGGATCCTTATAAGTATGGCTCTGTTAATGAAAAAGGTGCGGGCGTTTCTTCTTATGTGTCAAGTAACGGTGATCGGCCAACTACCGATTTGAATGTACCTATTCTGCGTTTTGGCGAGATGCTGTTGTTTAAGGCTGAGGCTTTGATTGAACAAGGAAAAGGTGGCGAAGCTGCTCCTGTATTAAACAGAATATCTAAACGTGCGGGTATGGGCGAACCATATACCAATCCAACAATCTATGATTTAATGCACGAACGCCGTTGTGAGTTGGCTGGTGAATATACTGACCGTGTAATGGATCTTAAACGTTGGGCAGCCGAAGGATACACTATTGCAAAGACCCGTTTGGAATCGTCAAAACATGGTTTAAAGTACTTAAATCGTTCAGATCCTGCATCTGCATTGGATACTACTAATAGCGTAGAGATGACTATTAATGGAAAGACCTACAAAGGTGTTATTCAGATTATGGCAGCCAAGACTTATGACGCAACAAAAAGTTGTGTGTTGCCTTATGCGGTTAATGAAGTGATAAAAGCGAAGGGCGCTTTGAAACAAAATAATGGATATCCTTCAAAATAATTTATTTATATCAAATAATATGAATCAATGAAAGGGGATGGAGGAAATCTTCATCCCTTTTTTTATTTTCGCAATAAAAAAGAAATTAATGAAGGTTGTATTTAAGTTATTAATATTGTTGTTCTTATTTTCCGGATGTAATCAACAGAAAATAGAATTGGCGAGATATGTTGACCCTTTTATTGGAACGGGAGGTCACGGGCATACTTATCCCGGAGCTACTCAGCCGTTTGGGGCGGTTCAGTTAAGTCCGGATACTCGTTCCGGAAACTGGGATGCTTGTGCTGGTTATTATTATGGTGACTCTACCATTAACGGATTCTCGCATACTCATTTAAGTGGAACCGGATGTATTGATTTTGGTGATATATTATTTCGTCCTCTTGCCAAAAGTACAGAGTCTGTTTCTTTGAAAGATATTTTGCAACCTTCGCCCTTTTTACATATAGATGAAAAGGCATATCCCGGATATTATTCAGTAATCCTGAAAGATGGGAATATCAAGACGGAACTCACGTCGACTATTTATACAGGCGTTCATCGTTATACCTTCACTAAGGGAACGCCGAAATCTATCGTTATTGATTTGGCTCATTCATTGGACAATGAATTTATTTACGAGAGCGAGATCGGAAAAACTGGAATTAATGAAATTTCGGGAATGCGCCGTACCCGTGGATGGGTAGATAATCAATCTGTATATTTTGTGGCGCAATTCTCTCAACCTATTCAGTCGCTTTCTTTTTTAAATGAAGGGAAAAAAGTTTTAGATAATACAACCCTAAAGGGGAAAAATATTCAGGTAGTTGTCGGTTTTAATTCAAATGACAAGAAACCAATTGTGGTTAAAGTCGTTTTATCTATAGTAAACAGAGAAAATGCAAGGGAAAATCTGCAAAACGATGTTTCAGGGTTTGATTTTGAAGCTGTACGTAAAGCTTCTTTTAATGAATGGGATAAATCGCTGTCTACTTTTCAGGTTACCGGCGGGCGACAAGATGATATAAAAAATTTCTATACTGCTTTGTATCATACATTGGTGGTACCAAATATTGTTAGTGATGTGAATGGTGATTATCGCCGCCAAGATATGTCTGTTGCTCGTTTGCCTAAAAATGGAAAACAGTATTCTACATTTTCAATCTGGGATACGTTTCGTGCATGGAATCCATTGATGACACTTACCGATACTACCCTTGTGGGGAATATGATAAATTCTTTCCTCAATATTTATGATGAATCGGGTGAATTACCCATTTGGCCTTTATCATCTGGAGAAACGGGTACAATGGTTGGTTATCATTCGGCATCAGTTATTGCAGATGCTTATTTGAAAGGCATACGAAGTTTTGATGCAGAAAAGGCATTGAGGGCTATGGTGGAATCCTCTGAAAAAAATAAGAAGGGGGCCGATTATTACATAAAATATGGATTCATCCCATCAAATATAAAAAAGGAATCTGTCTCTTGTCTTTTGGAATTTGCCTATGACGACTGGGCTATAGCACAGATGGCTAAAGCGATGGGTAAAAATGATATCTATGAGACATACATAAAACGTTCTCAGAATTACTTGAATGTATTTGATGGATATACGGGCTTTTTCCGTGGTAAAAGATTGGATGGCAATTGGGATGCTCCATTTAATTCTTACGAGATTAGTCGCAATTACACAGAAGCCAATGCCTGGCAGTATCGTTTTTTTGTGCCTCATGACATTAATGGATTGGTAAGCCTTTTCGGAGGAAAAGATCACTTTATAAATGCCCTTGATTCATTGTTCACAACCAATTCTCCGCTGGTGGGCGATTTGGTTGATGTGTCCGGACTGGTAGGTCAGTATGCTCATGGAAATGAGCCAAGTCATCACATGGCCTACTTATATAATTATGTTGGTCAACCTTGGAAAACTCAGCAGATGGTTCGCAGATTGCTAAGGGAAATGTATCATCCTACTCCGGATGGTATCAGCGGCAATGAAGATTGCGGTCAGATGTCGGCTTGGTATGTGCTTAGCAGTTTAGGACTTTATCCTGTTTGTCCCGGTTCAACTGAATTTAATCTAACCTCTCCTTTGTTTGAAAAAACTGTAATCACTTTAGCAAACGGGAAGAAGCTAACCATAACTTCAAATAATCCGGAGGAAAATACTTATATTGAAAAGGTTGAACTAAACGGAACTATTGTTGATAAAAACTATATAACGTATAATCAATTGATGGAAGGAGGCACTTTACAATTTACTTTGTGTCCTGAGCCTAATTATAAACGAGATTACTCAGATAATGCTTCTCCGTATTCTTATACTAAGAAACCATTTGCATCAATTCCTTATATTGAAAAAGATCTGGATTCTTTTCTTGGTCAGGTAGAGATCACTATGGGGTCTGCTAGTCCGAATTCTGATATAAAATATACGCTTAATGGAGAAGAACCAACAGAACAATCACTTAATTATGATGCCCCTTTTATAATTGATAAATCAACGGAGATAAGAGCCAAAGCGTATAAAGACGGTTTGGAACCTAGTCCCACTCTGATAATTCGTGCAACAAAAGCTGTTCTTGATGAGGCTTTGAATGTAGCGCCATCTGAGCATGGAACTTCATATCAATATTACGAAGGGCAATTCAATAAAGTATCTGATATTTTTTTGTTGAAAGTTAAAGAAAGTGGTACTTTAGCAGAACCATCTATTTCCAGGGCTAAACAACCAGATCATTTTGCTTTTGTATTTCAGGGATTGATTTATGCCCCGGAAGATGGTGTTTATCAGTTTCAAACAAAATCGGATGATGGCAGTATGCTTTATATCAATGGAAAAGAAGTGGTAAATAATGATGGTTCACATGCAGCTATTTCAGCCAGTGGAAAGATTGGCTTGAAGAAAGGATATCATTTCTATAAGTTACTCTATTTTGAAGATTACGAAGGAGAGAGTTTAGAGTGGGCATGGAAAACACCTCAATTAGGAAACTTTACTTCGATACCAGTTACAAATCTATTTATTAAATGAAGTCTTTAATTAAAAAATAATTATGAAGAAATTTATTTTCATACTGTTACTACCTTTTCTTGTTTCCTGGACTACACCAAAACAAGATTCGGAAGTAAACGGCATTAATGTGATGACATTCAATATCAGGTATGACAATCCTGATGACAGTCTGAATAATTGGAAATTCAGAAAAGAAAATGTAGCTAATGCAATCCGGTTTTATGATGTAGACATTCTAGGAACTCAGGAAACTCTTCACAATCAGTTGGTCGACCTAAAGAATTTTCTGCCTGGTTATGAAGTTCTGGGTGTGGGACGTAAAGATGGCAGGGAGAATGGCGAGTATAGTGCTCTTTGGTTTAAGAAAAGTCGTTTCAATTTGATTAAATCAGGTTATTTCTGGTTGAGTCAGACTCCCGAAGTAGCTGGCTCGTTAGGGTGGGATGGTGCTTGTGAACGCATAGCAACCTGGGCCATTTTGAAAGACAAGAGAACAAATAAAAGTTTATTCGTACTCAATACTCATTTTGATCATATTGGGAAAGTGGCTCGTAGTGAAAGCGTAAAGTTAATTTTGGATCGCATAAATAAGATTAGCGGAGGACTTCCTGTTGTGGTTACGGGTGATTTTAATGCCGAGCCATCATCTAGTGTAGTTAAATCTTTGACTGATCTTAATGATACCAAACATTTGACGAATTCACGCAATGTTTCTCCACTTATTTACGGACCAGCCTGGAGTTTCCACGATTTTGGAAAGATTCCTTTTGAAGAAAGAGTACTGATTGATTACATATTTGTACGTAACGGAGTAACAGTGTTAAAGTATGGCGTATTGGCTGAGACAAAAGATTCTACTTTCCTATCAGACCATGCTCCGGTGCTGATTCGCATAGCCATACAATAATTAATAATCATCTAAAAAAGAACAGATATGAAAAAGATATTTCTAAATGTAACATTCCTGGCCGTAGTTCTGTTGTTGCTTCCATTTGCATCACAAGCTCAAAGCCGCAAAGATAAAGAACAAACAGTTACTATTGATGAAACTTATGACGTTGTAAAACTACAGGCTCCGAAAGGCAAGAAGATTAAAAATGTAATATTTATGATTGGTGATGGAATGAGCCTGATGCACATGTATTCCGCATGGACTGTTAATAAGGGAAAACTGAATCTGGATAATGCTCAGGCAGTAGGCCTTTCTAAGACATATTGTGCCAATAAACTGATCACAGATTCTGGTGCAGGAGGTACAGCTTTTGCTACAGGTAAGAAAACAAATTATCACATGGTGGGAACAGATGTAAACGGTAATGTTCTTCCTTCATTGACAGATTTTGCCAAAGCAAAAAGACTATCTACTGGTGTGGTGGTAACCTGTCGTTTGAATGATGCTACTCCGGCTGATTTCTGTTGCAATAACGTAGATCGTGATAAAGATTACGAAATTACCGCCGATTATACCACTTGTGATGTGGACTTCGTCTTTGGAGGTGGTTCCAAGTATTTTGAGAACAGACCAGACGGAAGAAATCTTTTCAGGGAAATGGAGAAAAAAGGCTATCAAACTCCACGTAAATGGAATGATCTTGCTGCTATCAAGTCAGGGAAAGTTTTGGCTGTTTTCGATACGCTCGATTTGCAGGTACCTAAAGTGCGAGGCAATATTCTTGAGAAGGCTTCAATGAAAGCCATTGATCTGTTATCTGAAAATAAAAAAGGCTTTTTCCTGATGATTGAAGGTTCTCAGATGGACGATTATGGACACTCTAATGAACTTGATTTGTTAATGCAGGAGGTGATTGACTTTGACAAGACAATTGGAAAAGTGTTTGAATGGGCTGCCAAAGATGGAGAAACGCTTGTTGTTGTAACTGCCGACCACGAAACAGGCGGCCTGACATTGGTTGGCGGAGATCTTAAAAAAGGAGAAATCGTTGGTAAGTTCTCTACCGATGGACATAGTGGCGTAATGGTTCCGGTGTATGCTTTTGGTCCGGGTGCAGAAAACTTTACGGGTATCTATGAAAATACAGCTTTGTTTGATAAGATAAAGAAACTATTAAAGATGTAATTATATAAACTTTGTTATCTGGTTCAAAGAACAGGATAGTTAACCGTTGAATACTAATCTACTAATTAGAATATTATGAAAATTGCAATTGATTTAGGAGGTACAAATATACGAATCGGACTGGTCGAGAATGGCAAGGTGATACGAAAAGTTTGTAAGCCTTGTCCTTCTAAAGAGAGTGAGACTGAGGTATTGTCTTTTTTAATAAAGCTTATTGAGGAAGAAATGCCAGAACAACTAGATGGAATAGGTATAGGTGTTCCTTCGGTAGTGGATATTGAGAGTGGCATTGTATATAATGTGGCGAATATACCCTCCTGGAAAGAAGTTCATCTGAAAGAAATCCTTCAACAGAAATTTAATGCTCCCGTTTCTGTTAACAACGATTCAAATTGTTTTGCGTTAGGTGAGAAGTTATTTGGTGAAGGTATTCCTTATTCTGATATGATTGGTATCACATTGGGAACGGGGGTTGGTGCAGGAGTAATTATTGATGAAAAGTTATACAACGGATCTAATGCTGGAGCCGGAGAAATTGGTTCATTATCTTATCTGGATCATGATTATGAGCACTATTGTAGCAGCGGATTTTTTGTTAATTATTATAATATGACAGGTAAAGAGGCTTATGAAAAAGCTTGTGCAGGCGATTCTTGTGCTTTAGCTATCTGGAATGAAATAGGAACTCATTTAGGTAATTTGATGAAAGCTGTTCTATATACCTATGACCCTGAAGCTATTGTATTAGGTGGTGGTGTTGCTACTGCTTATCCGTTCTTTTCAGAAAGTATGTTATCAGCAATGTCTGATTTTCCTTATAAGAAAACTGTTGATGATATTAAGGTCTTAATTTCAAAAAATGAGGATATCAGTTTATTGGGAGCTTCGGCATTAGTTGATTTAAATAAAATTTAGTACTATTTTTGTAGTGAAGATAGTACTAAAAGCTTATCATTAAACTATAAATAACATGAAATTAATATCAAGGTTGACTTTAGGTTCGGCCATTTTCTGTTTTTCATTGAGCTCTTTTGCACAAAGTCAGACTGATTCTGTATCTAATAAGTATAGATTACCTTATAAAGATACCTATGTCAAAGATGCCTTGGTTGCAGAGAACGAGTTTCGTGTGATGAAGCCGGAGATTATAAAGCATGGCACTTTTGAAGAAGCAAAGAATATTCTACCCAATCCAATATGGGTTGGTCATGAAAAGGAAATAGAAATGTATTGGCACGCCTGGCAAATAGCGATAGGCAATATCAAAGACCCTATTCCGGGTTCCGGTTTTACAGCAAGTTATTTGGATACAGCTTACAACGGTAATATCTTTATGTGGGATACTTCGTTTATGATGTTATTTGCTCGCTACGGTGCAAGGTTCTTTCCTTTTCAGCATACACTTGATAATTTCTATGCGAAACAGCATCCTGATGGTTTTATTTGCAGAGAGATTAGAGCCGATGGATCTGACTGTTTTGAGCGTTATGACCCAACGAGTACAGGTCCCAACCTCATTCCTTGGGTGGAGATGGCTTATTACAAAGAAGTGGGCGATACAGAACGTTTGAACAAGGTGTTTCCTGTATTGTGTGCTTATTATAAATGGTTAAAATTGAATCGTACCTGGCAAAATGGGACTTATTGGTCAAGTGGCTGGGGCACAGGTATGGACAATATGCCACGTGTGCAATCAAAGTATAATCCTATTTTCAGCAATGGACACATGACCTGGCTGGATACAAACCTGCAACAATTGTTTATTGCAAATGTTCTTCTTCAAATGGGATTCTATCTGGAAAGATGGCAAGAGATAGAAGACTTTGAAGATGAGGCTAAAATGCTAAAGAAATACATACATGATAATTTGTGGGATGAAAAAACCGGTTTCCTTTATGATCAGTATGCTGATGGTTCTTTAGGTACCACAAAAGGAATCGGAGCTTATTGGGCACTCTATTCAGATGTTCTTGATAAGAAACAATTAGATAGGATGGTTTCTGAACTGAATAATCCTAAAACGTTTAAACGTAAATATAGCATTCCTTCTCTGTCGGCTGATAATCCAAAATATAAAGAAAACGGCCGTTATTGGCAGGGAGGAATCTGGCCAGGTACAAACTATATGGTTATGAATGGTTTGGTAGAAAAGGGATACAGAACTTTGGCAAGAGAAATAGCTGTCAATCATTATAGCCAGATCTTCGATGTGTATAAAAAAACAGGTACTTTCTTTGAATATTATGCACCCGAAAGTTGTGAACCTGGATTCATGGCGAGAAAAGATTTCGTGGGTTGGACGGGACTTCCTCCTATTGCCGAATTTATTGAATTTATCATTGGTATTCGTTCTGATTATTCAAATAAAACAGTTACATGGGATTTGAACCTGACCGAAAGAAATGGCATTGAACGCTTTCCTTTCGGTCCAAAAGGAATGGTCTCTTTTATTGCAGCATCACGTAAATCGGTAAACGATATACCTCAGATTACCATTGATACAGATGAACCTTTTGAGTTGGTAGTGATATATGGCGGAAATAAAGAAAAACATATATCAGTAACAGCTGGTAAGCATAGCTATTGATTATTTTTTAAGAGTATGTTCTTTCCTGTATTCCAGGGGAGAACATCCCTCTATTGTTTTAAATTGCCGTGATAGATTTTTAATATCTGTAATTCCTATCTGGGCGGCAATCTCTGTAACGGGAGCATTACTCTCAATAAGCATTTGCGCAAAACGTCCCATCCGCTTTTTCATAATGTATTGGTAAATGGACATTTTTGTGTATTGTTTAAATCTTATTTCCAGCAGACGACGGGAAAGTGGAACCTGTTTTACAATGTCATCCACGCTTATCTTCTCTAAAGTGCATTGATCTATGTATTTCAAGGCCTGGGCTATCTCTTTGTCTTCAATGGGATAGATGTTAGTTGATTGCCGCTGAACTATATAAGATGTATTAATGTAAATATCAGTATAAGTGCTTAAGTTTTTCGATCTTATCATTGAATCAATGAGCCTGGCTGAATCATAACCTCCTTTTTCAATATCAAGTAGCACACTTGACAGTGAAGGATCAGATAGATTACAGGTCATCTCATCATTGTCAACTCCCATTACAGCAATATCTTCAGGGATTCTCAAATTGCTCAGTTTACATATTTCGGTTATTATTTGTCCTTGAGTATCATCACATGCCATCAATGCAATGGGTTTGGGTAGAGACTTTAACCATTTGGAAAGTGGATGTTGTTTGTAGAACCAAAGCTCTTCAAGTTTTTGGTTATGAAAAGCATAGAAATTATCTTTAAAACCAAACTTTGTTACCTCATCTTTAAAACCTTCGCAACGTTCCTGTGACCAACAAGCATTTTTGTAACCGAAAAAGGCGAAGTTCTTAAATCCTCTTTGAAGAAAGAAATCGGCAACCATTTTCCCGGTAAGTTTATAATTACTTGTAATATTGGGTATTGTAGAAAATCTCGACTTATAGTCTTGTGCCAATGCTACAATTCCATTTTGTCTGAACAAATCTACATTATCCACATTATCAAACTGGGCTATAATTGCATCGGCTTTCCATCTTTTTGCCCAATTCAGAATTCCTTCAATTCCGTATTGTTGTTTGAATGCCAGTGGCATACGGCATAGTACCCAAGGTTCATTCTCTTTTGAATAAGTCATTATACCTTTTAACAGGTTATGTGCGTAAGATTCTGTAAAATCTGTAAGTAAAATGAGTCGAATCATTTTGCCGGTAAGTTTAGTGAGTTATTTATGATTGCGATAAAGATATAATTCTTCTTATTATAACCAAAATAATCAAGGTGATGTAGTCAGAATAACTCTTTAAGAAGAGCACATATTGAAAAATTACTAGCTTTTCTTAAAGAGTTCTTTTAATTTAATGGTTTTATTATCTATTAATGGTTTGGCCCAAATTCCTATACTCGTAATATAAAGGATAAACACCAAAATGAATAGCATTCCTATACGTAAATTCGTAATATCAGCAATTGCACTGACAATGAGTGGCCCACCTGCACCTCCCACAATACCCGAGCAAAGAATTCCGGCAAAAGAACCATGATTCTTTGATACGGAATTGAGTGCCAATGAAAATACGATAGAGTACATAACTGATATGCAGAATCCGATTGTTGGGAATGCAATTATAGCAATGCTTTTGCAACCAAACAGGGCCAATAAAAGAAAAATGGTTGAAAGAATGCCGGAGCCAAGAAGAACTTTCCTGCAATCATACAGCTTTAGCAATATCATTCCCACTACACATCCCACTGTCATTAATCCCCAGAAATGACTCACTGCTTTTGCTCCTTCCAACTGAGGATCTATATTGTGATATCTCTCTAAAAAAGTCGTCATAAAGTTGGCTATACCTTGCTCTGTACTTACATAAGCAAATATGCCCAAAAAGAACAACCATACCTTTTTCTTTTTAAACAGTTTAATATAAGATGATGTTGAACCAGCTTTTTCTTCTTCGGTTAGTTTAATATGAGGTATACGCATGAACATTACAGCAAACAACATCAATAGTATGATTATGGCAAAGAGCCAATACAATGAAACCCATGGTAGCTGGGGAGGAGTCAGCTTTGCTAGTAAGTCGATAAACATATTGTTTCCCTGAATGTAAATTTTAGGATTTAGTTCTCTAACCAGATAAATGTAGACTAATGGGCTTATGAATGAGGCTATCCCGAATACGAATTGTGCCAGTTCGGCAACAAATGCATAGTTTTCTTCACCTCCCGCAACCCGCTGTAAAGGGTTTAGTACTGTTTGAAGCATTGCCATGCCCAATCCAATGATAAAGCATGAAGCCAATAACATTCCATAAGAAGGAAAACAAGCAAACATAATTGTTCCGCAAAAAGGCATTAAGAATCCTATAAACAAAACTTTTTTATCTCCTATTTTGTCTATCATAATACCTGCCGGTATAGACATAATGGCGTATGCTATGAAAAAAGAGGTAGGAATAAATCCCGCCATAGCTAAATGATTAAGATTAAAGTTTTTAATAATATCCGGAATTAATGGTCCCAAAATATTTGTAATAAATGATATTACAAACCAAAAGACCATAATAAAAGAGAGAAGTGTGAAATTCTTTTTCATTTTAGAGTTCTATAAATAGTAAGGTCAATAATCTTTCAGAAAAAAGAGTTTCAAAAATAACTCTTTTTCTTGAGACTTTGTTGGAATCAGTTCTTATTCTTTGGAGTAAAATATAAAAGTAGAGACCTATTTCAGATAGTAGTTACTAAAGTATGTCATTATTGCAATTAGTCTTTTGATAGATCCGGGTCTAATAAAGAATGATTAAAGAGAAAATATCAATAATACAGAAAGGTTACAAAAGAACGGCATTAATGAAGGATTTTGTTATCAGGTATTTTATTTCAAAAATGGTTTAGTTGCTGTGATTGCAAAATGAGTTGGCATTATGAGCCTGTTTATATAAAGAATGGAGATTGGTTATCTCACTTTTTAAAGAGCTAAAATGAAAAATGTATACACAGTGAGGCATGGGCAAAAAAAATGGTTGTTTCACAACAACCAATCTTTGTTAACCTTAAATCTAATACTATGAAAAACACATTGCAAAGGTACAGGTTTTAATTTAATCTCCAAATAAATGAAATAAAATCAGGTGTTTTACAACATATTTTAAAGAATATTTGTTTCAGTTAAATGTATAAGCCGTTATATTATCATTTTTTCTTTATTTTGCCTTGTTTATGTAAAATAATAGAAGCATTTTCTACAGTAATAAGACAGCCAGATGGTAGATAGTCAAACCATGGAAGAATTTTTTCTATAAACATATCAATCTTTTCCGATTCATCGGCTATTTCCACCACAACGGGTAATTTCTCTGTGATTTCCCAAAATTTAACCGAACGGATAATGCTGCTTGAACCAAATCCCATTATTCCCTTTGTAACCGTTGCTCCGGCAAGTCCGTATCGCTTGGCTGCAAAAACAATAGTTTCATAAAGAATAGAATGTTTAAACTTGTCTGTATTGCTGATAAATATCCGCAATATCTTTGCTTCACCTTTTGCTTCCATACTTAAAATATTTTAGTGATAAGATTACCTAAATAGGTGGCTGTTAATCCCAGAAATAAACTAAAACCGGCATAAAGTGCGAAATAAAAGAAGTTGCCGTCTCTTAATAGCGATACGTTTTCATTGGCAAAAGTAGAGAATGTTGTAAATCCGCCGCAAAAGCCTACGGTGAGGAACATTCGCCATTCGTTGTTGATAAGGTTTCCCCGTTCAGAGAGTCCATAAAAAAAACCAATAAGAAAGCAACCGAGTATATTGACAATAAACGTTCCGAATGGGAATGAGGAAATAATGCTGTTTTGCATAAACTTTGAAAGAAGATAGCGTGATATGCCACCTAAAAAGCTTCCGGAACCTATTATGAATAGAGTTTTTATCATTTAATTAGAAATTGTTATCTATGCAAATGTAAGAATTAGAAGGAATAAAACAGGTTTTGCAAAAAGTTTTTTTATTAGAAGTTGTAAAAAAAATAAGGCACCTCAATAATTGAAGTACCTTAATTCTTTTGAGCCTCTTGTCGGATTCGAACCAACGACCCCGAGATTACAAATCACGTGCTCTGGCCAACTGAGCTAAAGAGGCGGGTGGGTAAGCTTACTATATCGCGCCGCTACAACCAACTACCTTTGCTGCGATCAAGCCCTGGAGGATTCGAAGGGAGCTAGCCGTATAGGACTTACCCGGGCACAAAGGTAGATATTTTATTTAACCCTGCAATACCTCCTTGAAACTTTTTTTGTGAGAATGAACTAAGCTGCTACTTTTCAATTATTTAAAAGAATGAAATAAATTCAATTATTTTTCTTCCTTGGCATGATGAGACAGAATCTTTATTTCATTTTAATAATTTTCATTTCATTTATTACAACTTCTTGATGTAAAAATAGTACTTTTGTGCTCAAATATAAAAGATGATAATGGAGAATAGAAGCTATCTGAACAAGTGTGCTATGCAATATGGCACTTATATGGGAATTTATTGGATTGTAAAATTTGCTTTTTTCCCGCTGGGGCTTGCTATACCTTTTTTGGAATATATCTTTCTTCTATTGACAATAATGGTCCCTTTTGTGGGATATTATTTTACCCGAATCTATAGGGATAAGCTTTGTGGAGGTGGAATTAGCTTTGGGCATGCCTGGACCTTCACTGCTTTTATGTATATGTTTGCTGCATTACTTACATCCGTAGGGCACTATATTTATTTCAGATTTATTGATAATAGTTTTGTTTTCAATACTTATCTTGTGATTATTCAAGAAGCAGAGAAGGCTAAGATAGTTGGTCTTGGCGATTCTCTTAAGCAATTTGAAGAAACTGTTAAAACGCTGGGAAACCTTCGCCCTATTGAAATAATAATGCAGTTGCTTTCACAAAATGTAATATATGGAGCACTTCTAGCTCTTCCTATAGCTTTTTTTGTAAAAAGGAGAGTACCTGTTACAATGGAAGATAATCTGGAAGATAAAAGTGAAGAAGATAATAATCAAGAAGAAGATAATAAAGAATAAAAATATGGATATATCTGTAATAGTTCCTTTGTTCAACGAAGAAGAATCACTTCCGGAACTTTATGCCTGGATTGACCGGGTGATGGTTGAGAATGACTTTTCTTATGAAGTAATCTTTGTAAACGATGGAAGTACTGACCGCTCATGGAAGGTGATTGAAGATTTAAAAGCAAAATCTGAGACAGTAAAGGGCATTAAGTTTCGTCGTAACTATGGAAAGTCTCCTGCATTATTCTGCGGATTTAAACGGGCTCAAGGTGACGTGGTGATTACGATGGATGCTGATTTACAGGATAGTCCAGACGAGATTCCTGAACTTTACAGAATGATTACTGAAGATGGATATGATTTGGTTTCCGGATGGAAAGAAAAAAGATATGATCCGCTTTCTAAAACCTTGCCTACTAAATTATTTAATGCTACAGCCCGTTCTGTATCGGGAGTAAAGAACCTGCATGATTTTAATTGTGGGTTGAAGGCTTATAAGTATGATGTTGTGAAAAACATTGAAGTGTATGGTGAGATGCATCGTTATATTCCTTATCTGGCTAAAAATGCTGGATTTTCTAAGATAGGGGAGAAAGTTGTGCAACATCAGGCACGTAAATATGGCTCTACAAAATTTGGGATGAGCAGGTTTGTGAATGGTTATCTGGATTTACTTTCATTGTGGTTCCTTTCTAAATTTGGTAAGAAACCAATGCACATTTTCGGACTGTTGGGCTCATTGATGTTTCTTCTGGGTTTTATTTCGGTTATAATTGTGGGAGCTTCCAAGCTCTATTCAATGTATTCCGGATTACATTATAGATTGGTAACTGATTCTCCTTATTTTTATCTGGCACTTACGTCTATGATAATTGGAACACAGCTGTTTCTGGCTGGGTTTGTCGGTGAACTGGTTACTCGCAATGCTCCTGAACGTAATAATTACAAAATAGAAAAAGAACTGTAAGCAGTTTAATTATAAATATGAAACATCTATTGAAACTATTGTTTCTAGGAGTATTACTTTGTGGTGCCATTGTTCCGGCTTTAATTGCCTGCGGTGAAACTACAGATTGCTCTCTTACGGGGCGTCCCTCTCCACGTTTCAATTTTGTAAATGATAGTACAATGAAAGTGAAAAAGCTGGATTCGCTTTCAGTTATAGCTCTCAATACTATTATTGGAGATTCAATTATACTGAATAATGAGAAGAGTGCAAGTTCTGCTACTATTCCGCTGAGTTATACAAAATCAAAAACCGTATTTGTTTTTAAGTATTCAAAGAGTGTGAGTGATACTATTTGGGTTACACATACAAATACAGAGCATTTTCTTTCTATAGAATGCGGGATGACTATGTATTACAAAATAGATAGTGTAAAGCATACTTTTCATGCTATAGATTCTGTTGCAATAATTAATTCTGGAGTTGACGTCAATGAAAAAGAGAATATTCGCGTCTTTTATTAATATAGTCGCTTTGTTGGTGATGTCTCTCCCTGTTCTTGCTCAAGGGCAGAAACAAGAGATTAAATTGCCTAAAGAGGTCTTTCCATTATATAATGGAACCTTTGTTGGAGTTGATTTGTATGGGTTAGGGAGCAAAGCCTTTGGAAGTAATTTCCTGAGTTCAGAGGTGAGTGTGGACGTTAATCTGAGAAATAGATTTTTTCCGGTACTGGAAGTTGGATATGGAAAAACTGATGCTGAGAAAAATAGCATTTCTTATAAATCGTCGGCTCCGTATTTTAGGATTGGGATGAATTATAATATGATGTTCAGGAAAAAGAGTATGAGCCATCTGTATCTGGGAGCACGATATGGCTTTAGCGTATTAAGTTATGATGTAAAAGGGCCTGCGTTAGAAGATGATATCTATTCCGGAGAAGTACCGTCGTTTGAGTACACGGGTGAGAAGACAAATGCTCATTGGATGGAGTTATTATTTGGTATAAGAGCCCAGATACATAAGAATTTTCTGATGGGATGGTCTTTGAGATATAAAGCTAAGTTAAGCATTAAAGAGAATGCTAGCACAACTCCGTGGTATATTCCAGGCTTTGGCGAAAATAAATCAACCAATTTTGGAGTTACTTATTCCTTAATTTATAAGCTACCTTTTTAATAATGACAAATTTAGAAAATTGGCTCATTGCAGTAGGTCTGGCAATGGATTGTCTGGCTGTGTCTATAGCAAGTGGTATTATTTTAAAGAAACTGAATTGGAGAACGATTCTTACAATGGCTTTTTTCTTTGGTTTCTTTCAGGCTTTGATGCCTTTTCTGGGATGGGTAGGAGCAAGTAGGTTCAGTCATTTAATTGAAGATTTTGATCATTGGGTGGTTTTTCTTATTCTCTGTTTTCTTGGTGGAAGAATGATATGGGAGTCTTTTAAAGACGATGAATGTAAGAAAGAGTTTAATCCGGCTAGTCTGAAGGTTGTTTTTACATTGGCTATTGCCACCAGTCTGGATGCCCTTGCAGTTGGAGTCTCTTATGCTTTTATGGGAATAAGAACGTTTGATGGTATTCTTTCACCAATATCGATTATAGGATTTGTATCTTTCATAATATCTGTTTTCGGATTATTGTTTGGAATCTTTTTTGGATGTAGACACAATATGAGAGTAGAGTTGTGGGGTGGACTTATTCTGATTGGTATCGGAACCAAGGTTTTAATAGAACATATTTGTGGCTAGAAATAAGTCTATATATTCTGTTTATGAATTTAATGGGAGAATATAACTCGGCCCTCAGATGAGAACCGATAAGCCCTCGATTGAGTGCTAATGGGTTCACAGATGAAGGCCCATGGGTTCACGGCCGAGGGCTTACTGTCACTTACCTGTGTGATAAGCTAGTTATGCTTGTAAATTGAATTGATTATATTATCCGGATTTATAAATAGTGGTATTATCACTAAAAAAGCCTGCTACATTAAAAGTATTGTAGCAGGCTTTTTAAAATTTCGTTATATCTAAATCAGAACGATTTATCAGATTACTTTGTTAGTCACGGAATCTGGAAAAACAACTATTGGCTTAAAGCTTTTAGCTTCGTCAAAATCCATCATGGCATAAGACATGATAATAATGATATCTCCCACTTGTACTTTTCGGGCTGCTGCGCCATTCAGACAGATTTTGCCCGATCCGCGTTCGCCTTTAATAATATAAGTTGAAAAACGTTCGCCGTTATTGTTATCCACGATATGTACTCTCTCATTGGCGATAAGATTGGCTGCGTCCATTAAGTCTTCGTCAATCGTGATACTACCCATGTAATTTAAATCAGCCTCTGTTACACGTACACAGTGCAGCTTTGACTTCATTACTTCAATCATCATAAGGTTTGGTCTTTTAAAAATTAAATCTCTTTATACTTTATGTTATCAATCAGTCGGACGTCTCCACAGAAAACTGTGATGCAGCCCACTGCATAGTTTGTATCTGCCCAGTCTCCAAATTCTTGTAAGGTGTTTCCATCCACAATCTTAAAGTATTCCAGGCGTAGCCCTCTCTCAGCAGCAATTGACTCTTCAACAAAACGAATCGTTTCACTCACTGAGTGATCTGCTGCAAAGGTACGACTTTTAAATAATGTTTGAGATATTTTTAATGCTATTTCACGTTCTTCTGCAGATAATCTTGCATTTCGGCTACTTAGAGCCAGTCCATCTTCTTCACGTAGAATAGGACAGCCTACAATTTCAAGGTCATAGTTTAGTTGTTTAGCCATTTCACGGATAATGGCTAGCTGCTGAAAGTCTTTTTCACCGAAATATGCGCGGTGAGGTTTCACTGCATCAAACAATTTACTTACTATCTGTGCCACTCCGTTAAAATGTCCCGGACGGAAGGCTCCTTCCATTACTGTATCTAGTGGAGCAAAATTGAATACACGTGTATCTGGTTCCGGATACATTTCTTCCACTGACGGTGCAAATACAAAGGAGCAGCCATTTGCTTCCAGTAGTTTGCAATCTGCATCCAGTGTACGCGGATATTTTAATAAATCATTCTTATCATTAAACTGAGTGGGGTTAACAAATACACTCACTACGGTTACATCATTTTCTTTTACGCTGCGATTAACGAGTGATGCATGGCCTGCATGCAAGGCACCCATAGTAGGAACTAATCCAATCTTTTTATCCTGAGCTTTCAGAGTTGTTAGTTCTGCTTGCAACTCTTTGATAGTGTGTACAATTTTCATTTTAATTTTGATTGTTTAATCTGTTGTTTTAGAAAAACGGTGCAAAATAAGCTATTATTTATCAGATAACGAAGAAATATCTGAAATTTATCTAATATGATGTATCAGCTAGATAGGGCATATCTTATATTTATTTGCTGAATAACAGCGACTTAACAATTGATAAGATTTTATTGGATGACAAAACTTGTATAAATGCGCTTTTTTTTTTATATCTTTGCAAAATGATTACGAGAAAGATTTTATTATAATGAAGGCTAACAAGGTTTTATTTATTACACAAGAGATTACTCCTTACTTGCCCGAATCTGAAATGGCAAATGTGGGAAGATATCTTCCACAGGCAATTCAAGAGAAGGGAAGAGAGATACGAACTTTTATGCCGAAGTGGGGAAATATCAATGAACGCAGAAATCAACTGCACGAAGTGATTCGCCTTTCGGGCATGAATCTGATCATTGATGATACAGATCATCCATTGATTATAAAAGTAGCTTCTATTCAGTCTGCCAGAATGCAGGTATACTTTATAGATAATGATGACTATTTTCAGCACAAGCTACAAGAGGCGGATGAAAATGGACAAGAATACGAAGATAATGATAGCAGAGCTATTTTTTATGCTCGTGGAGTAATTGAAACGGTAAAAAAACTTCGTTGGTGCCCTGATGTTATTCACTGCCACGGATGGATGTCTGCTTTGGCACCGTTATATATTAAGAAAGTATACAAAGACGAACCATCATTTCGTGATGTCAAAATTGTGCTTTCAGTATATGAAAATGATTTTAAGAATAAATTCGATAAAGACTTTATTTCTAAACTAATGCTGAAAGATATAACTGATGAGGACTTGACTTCTGTTCAAGGTGAAGTGGATTATACAGCACTTATGAAGTTGGCTATTGATTATTCTGACGGTGTTATTCAGAACAGTGAGAATGTGAATGAAGAGGTTATGAATTATGCCCGCGAAAAGAATATTCCGGTTCTCGATTTTCAATCACCAGATACTTATATTGATGCCTTTAATGAATTCTATGATAAGGTTTGGGAGGCTGATAAGTAAACGCTACTACTATAAAAATTAAAAGGCCAAAGATTAAATATGGCCATGACCTCAGGCACTAGACACTAAATTATTGATGTATGAAAGTTAAATATTTATGGGCATCTTTGCTTGCCTTTGTTCTTTTTTCCTGTGATGATACCACCGGCACTTTGGGATTAGGTATGATGCCAAGCAGCGATAGCATAGCTTTAGGTGCACAAACTTTTGATGTAAGTACGGAGACTATACTTGCCGGACCTGTTTATGCTAAAACAAGTATGGGCTATTTGGGAAAGTATACAGATCCTGAATTCGGAAGTTTTGAAGCTGATTTTCTCACCCAGTTAACTTGCACGGATCAGTTTGAGTTTCCGGTGAAGAGAATGGTGCCTGTCGATCCAACTGCATCTGTAAAGGAATATAAAGCGACTGCTGCAAGTGTAGATCTTTATTATACAGGCTATTTTGGCGATTCTTTAAATACTTGCCGATTAAGTGTCTATGAGTTAAATAAGGATTTAGTAAAGCAGGATCAAAGTAACTATTATACAAATATAGATCCAACTCAGTACTATGATAGTGCAAACGGGTTAATTGCTAGAAAGGCTTATTCAGCAGTTGATTTGTCTATAAGTGAAGCTACAAGAAATACATCTACCTTTTATCCAAATGTAAGTGTGAACTACTCTCTGGATAAAGCAAATCAGTTTATAAAACTGTTTCAAACATCAAAAGCTGAAGGTAAAAACTTTAAGGATGAATTTGCCAAGGCTTTTAAAGGCATTTATGTGAAATGTGATCATGGAGATGGTACTGTTCTTTATATTGATCAGGCACATTTGAATATTTCATTTAAAGTATATGCTGTAGATTCTTTAGGCAATTTCCCGATTAAGAGAAAACAAGCTGGATATACAACTATCGATTCTACTTATACTACTACAGCTACCTTTGGTTCAACAAAAGAGGTAATTCAGGCAAATAGTTTTAAAAATGATCAAACATTGGAAGCTTTGGCTCAGGTGAAAGATTATACGTTAATTAAATCTCCTGCCGGATTGTTTACTAAAGTTTCATTGCCAGTAGGTGAAATGGCTAGTAAGTTGCAGAATGATACATTAAATTCAGTCAAACTAACTTTTAATGCGTATAACAAAACTGATGCAAATAAATTTGGAATGGCTGCACCAAGTTATTTATTGATGGTAAGAGCCAAAGATATAAATAAGTTTTTTGAAGATAATTCACTTACAAATAATATAACTTCTTTTCTGGCTCCTTATTCAAAAACGAATAATCAGTATACGTTCTCAAATATAACTCGCCTGATTACTACTAGTATTGCTGAGACAAAGAAAGCAACTGGCAGTGTTCCGTTGGACTTTAAAGAAGAGATGGTGCTTGTTCCGGTTTCTGTGGCTTATGATTCTAACAACAATTTAATTTCTATTCGCCATGATTTGAAACCTGGATATATAAAGCTGAAAGGTGGAAAAGACAATAAACTGAAACTAGAGGTAATATATAGTAGTCTGAAGAAGTAATTTCGATATAAATAATATTTTATCTGTCTGTAATGGATAGGTGATAGCATAAAAAATAAAAGCAGTTCAACCGAACTGCTTTTATTTTTTATGCTATTTGTTTATCTTATACCTTAGTAACAGGTGTGGCCTTTTTGGCTTTAGTTCCTTTTGTTTTAGGAGTTGTTGTTGTCGTTGTTTTCTTTACTTCAAGCTGACATATTTTATTATGTAAAGCATCAATTTCTTCTCCTTGATTTTTTATGGTAGTAAGCAGAGAATTCAGCTCCTCATTTTCTATGCCTTCAGGATAAAGAGAATTTACCCTATTAATAAAGTCTCCCAATATATTCATATAGTTAGTAAACGCATCATAAGGTGATTCGTATATATCTCTGTCAATGTTTATACCCGAATACTTTGTAGACATGAATCGGAAATTGTCACTGGTTTGTAAATAGTCCCAGTCTTGCTTTATCTTTTTGTCGCGACATAACCTTACTCTTTCTGAAAGGCTGTATAATTTATTAAAAGCTTCTCTCTGAAGAATATTTCCTAACCATGTACTGACATCTCTTTCCTCGTCAGCCCATGAAATAGGATATAATACATCAATAGGAGAAATGGACTTTAAGTTGGAAATAACTTCTGACGGAGTTGAGAAAGTAATACCTTTCTTTTCCGCACATGCTGGCATTGCTTTTAAAAATTCCAGGATGTTTGAAGAAAGAGGTTGGGCAATTCCCAGTGCTGAAAGGTCCATGAAAAGATTAATAACCTCTTCTTCTTCTGGCATAGAGTCAATCCAGTTAATGTATTTATCTGCAAATAAAGGGAATTCACACCAATCAGAATTAGAGAAGCGAAGACTTATGTCATCTGAAAGTTTGAAATCTCTTAGTAAGATCTTTAATTCCGGAGATTGATTGCAATGATAAACGTAGTGAGGGCTTTTCCATCCTAATATATGTTTGGCTCCCTCAGTTAGCATTCCCTTAAATCCCATTTTAGCTACCAAGCTTCCTATTTCATCAGAATAAATAAGGTTTGTATTGCAAAAGACTTTCGGCAATTTACCAAATAGTTGTTTGGTCTTTTCACTTTGACGTTTCACTTCATTACGGAAATATTTTTCATCAACTAATGAAGATAGGCTATGAGAATATGTTTCTCCCAGGAACTCACAGCATCCGGTATCTGCCAATTCATGTAACAGGTCTATAACACAAGGAGCATGCATTTCTAATTGCTCCATAGCAACCCCCGATAAAGATAAAGCGACTTTAAATGCGCCGTTGGAACTCTTTACCATTTCAATCAGTGTTTTGATAGCTGGTTTATAAGAGCGTTCAACCACGTCACTTATTTTTGTTTCATTTGAATAGTCATCATAATAATAGTGATCGGACCCTATGTCAAAGAAACGGTATCGCTTCAAATGAAACATTTGGTGTATTTCAAAGTAAAAGCAGATTGTTTTCATATCTGTAATTTTATTTGTTATCTATAATTTTGTAAAACTCTATCATAAATAGACCGTACTAAATAGCCTACGTTCTCCCACTTAATATCATCCACTTCTTTTTTGCCTTCTACCTTTAAGAACTCGTACAATGCCGGATTTGTGCAGATGGAATAAATGGCATCGGCCATGGCATGAATATCCCAGTAATCAGTCTTGATACAATTATTGAGAATTTCGGCACAACCGGATTGTTTAGAGATAATTGTAGGAACGCTAACCTGCATTGCTTCAAGTGGTGAGATTCCAAATGGTTCAGAAACAGAAGGCATAATATAAACGTCGCTGGCTTTGAGAACCTCGTAAACTTGGTTGCCTTTCATAAATCCCGGAAAATGAAAGCGGTCTGCAATTCCTCGTTCAGCTACTAGTCTGATCATTTGATTCATCATATCTCCGTTACCAGCCATCACAAAACGAATATTTTTTGTTCTGTGAAGTACCATAGCTGCTGCTTCTACAAAATATTCGGGCCCTTTCTGCATGGTAATTCTCCCAAGGAAAGTGACAATTTTCTCTTTGGCACATTTTTTTGGCACTATATCCATAATGTCCTGTGATAATGGAGATACAGCATTATGAACGGTAGATACCTTTTTGGGATCCTGATGATATTTATGAATAACCGTTTGACGGGTTAGTTCACTTACACACATAATATGATCAGCATGATCCATTCCGTTTTTCTCAATTGAGTAAACTGTGGGGTTTACATTTCCCCGGCTTCGGTCAAAATCAGTTGCATGCACATGAATGACTAAAGGCTTTCCTGATACTTGTTTGGCATGAATGCCGGCAGGATAAGTAAGCCAATCATGTGAGTGAATGATATCAAATTGCTGTTGACGTGCAACAACTCCCGCCACTATTGAATAGTTATTTATTTCCTCTTGTAAGTTATCAGGGTATTTGCCTGAAAACTCAATGCAACCCAGGTCATTTGTATGTAAGTAGTTAAAATCTGCATAAATATGGTCGCGTAAGTCATAGTAATCCTGCGGATTCATATATCCGCCTACACGACTATTTACATAATCCCAGTTAACATCTTTCCACACAACCGGTGTGCTGTTCATTCCAATTATCTTCGAAAAGCTCTGATCTTCATCTCCCCAAGGTTTAGGAATACAGAAAGTGATTTGCATATCTTCCTGTTTTGACATTCCTTTTGTCAATCCGTAGCTAGCTGTTCCTAAACCACCTAATATATGAGGGGGGAATTCCCATCCAAACATTAATACTTTCATCGTTATTCCTCCTCTTATAAATTATATTTAGAAAGCAGCTTCAGAATACGTAAAATCTCTGCTACATTCATTGCAAATGAAACAGCTCCCCGGCCCTTGAATGGGGGGTTGCCGTCATATAACTCCGATATTGAACTAATACAATGTTGTGTCATTTCTTCTTCAAACCCAACTAACTGACGCTCAACAAATGAAATTCCACTCATCTTATAAATCCGTAAATAAGCTTCCATATAAAATCCCATCAGCCATGGCCATGCTGTTCCTTGATGGTATGCATAGTCACGTTGTATTTGTGGACCAACATAATTGGGATTATATCCAATGCTCTTAGGACTTAGTGTGCGAAGTCCTTTTGGAGTGAGTAGTTCTCTTGTTACAATATCCAATATTTGTTTTTTTTGTGCCCGGTCAAGTGGGGAGTAGTCGAATGCAACAGTAAATATCATATTAGGGCGTACGCTCCAATCTGTATTCTGGCCATTTACATAATCCATGAGATAGCCATGCTCGTTCCGGAAAGTCTCAATAAAAGATTGAGCTGTGGTTGCAGCCAACTCGTCAAGAGAGTCAGCAAAGAATGAGTCGGCTTTATCACCTTCTCGCAGTAAGTCGGCCACGTAACGGAGAGCATTGTACCATAATGAATTGATTTCAATGATATATCCTGTTCGTGGAGTTACCGGACGTCCATTGACTGTTGAATTCATCCACGTAATAGCTTTGTCCGTTCCGTTTGCATATAATAATCCATTTTCATGTAAAAACAGATTTTCATGCTTCCCTTTACGTATAAATTCAATGATTTCTTTCAGTAGTGCACCGTATTTCTCTTTGCATTGTTCCCGGGAAGTAGTCTTAGCATATTGTTGTAAAGCCCATACAGCCCATAATAAAACATCCGGGTCGTCTATTTCATAAATTTTGCAATTTAGCGGACGGTCGTTAATGTAGTTTAGCATAGCATCCTGAGCTGTTTCCATTACAGATTCAAATTCTGAAATTTCATCAACGGCAAGCGTAAGCCCTGGCAGGGATATAAACATGTCTCTGGCCCGGCATTTAAACCAAGGATAGCCTGCTAGAATATAATGTTTATCTTCCTGTTTGTTGTGAAACTGATGAGCGGAATTCTTTAGACAATTGTAAAAGCTGTCGCGAGGAACCCGGTCGGCAGCTTCTTCATCAAATGTCTCAATCATATTGAGACTGGAAGCTTCAGATATACCTGCAGAGAAAACTATGCTTTCTCCTTTCTTAATGTTTATTTCAAAATATCCCGGAATATATAAGTCTTCATTAAAATCATATCCTCGTTCTTGCTCCTTAGTATATTCTATTCCTTTGTACCAATAAGATTCAAAATGAAATTCATTTTTTTTATTAAACTGCATGAATAATTCGGGGTATCCCTGGTACATGCATGTTTTTATTCCATTTTTTACTTCCTGATATTCTTTGTTGGCATATTCGTTTTCGTGAGTATATTGTCGCACACTTCTAAAAGCCAGAAGCGGACGTAGGCGAAGAGTAGTTGCAGAGTGCGCATCTACTAACGTATATTTTATCAATATTCTGTTCTCATGGTGAACAAATATTTTTTCTTTGGTGAGGACTACTCCACCAACTCGGTAAGTTGTAATAGGGACTTTTTCACAATCGAATTCACGGATATATTTATGTCCATTAGGACTATAGTTATTTCCTTGATATTTGTGCAAACCAAGGTTGAACTCTGCACCGTGCTGAATGACTGTTTCATCCAAAGACGATAGCAAAACATGATTCTCATCATCCAGTTCAGGGACAGGAATCACTAATAATCCATGATATTTCCTCGTGTTGCAATCTACTATCGTTGTACAATGATATGCCCCTGATTTATTTGTCCGAAGAATCTCTCTTGGTAAAGATTCTTCAAGATTAATCATGAGCGTTTTGTCAAATCGCAGATAACTCATAGTTATATTGGCATTTAAAAGGTTTAATATTTGTTTTTATGACAAAATGAATAATTGTCGTCCTCAAATATAGTAAATCTTGTATTAAGCGGGCAAATAAAAGTTACTTTATTTTTCCTTTTTACCCTAAATATTTGCGATTATACTAGGATGCAAAAGAAAAAGCGTTTTCGGTTATTAAACCGAAAACGCTTTTCAATATAGTGCGATTTGAAAAATAAGTGCTGTTCTTTTTTATGCATTAGCCCTTTGAAGGAATGCTATTAAAGTGGTGATATTTGCTGTAAATAATTTAACTGCAATAGCTAGTAAGATTATTCCAAAGAATTTCCGTATTACATAAATCCCCCCTTTTCCAAGCATTCTTTCTATTTTTTTAGTCAGCCTCAAAACAACATAAACCCAAATCATGTTGAGTGCCAGCGCTATCATAATATTGATGCTGGCATATTCCGCCCGAAGAGATAATAAAGTAGTAAATGCTCCGGCTCCAGCTAATAGTGGAAATACAAGAGGTACAAGTGTAGCTTCTTTAATAGGCCCGGTATTCTTAAATATTTCCACATCAAGAATCATTTCCAATGCCATAAGGAATATAATAAGTGCACCGGCTATTGCAAATGATTCAATGTCAACACGGAAGAGACTTAATAAAAGATGTCCTGCATAAAAGAATCCCACTAAAAGCGCTCCTGAGTAAAGTGTTGCTTTTATTGCATTAACATCACGCCCTTTTTCTCTAAGGCTAATGATTATAGGAATAGACCCGATTATATCTATTACTGCAAATAGCACAATAAATGCACTAACCATGTCCTGAAAGTTAAATCCTGATAACATAATCATTCATTTTATTTTAAATGCAAAGATATTATATTTTTATGCATTCTGCAACTATTAATGCAATAGAAAGTAATCATGTTTAAGAAACAATAAAAAACACAAAAAGTAATGCTGGTAAACGAATAAGGTCAATTATAAGTCTTATTTTTGTAAACAACTTACTAAACAAGTTTGTTACTTTAGTATCTAAAAAAGGTTATTATGGAAACTATGTATGAAACCTTACTACAAATGCCTCTTTTCCAGGGATTAGGTGAAGATGAAATCACACGGATTATTGGTAAAGTGAAGTTGCATTTTCAGAAATTTAAGGCTGGAAGTGTGATTCAAATGAAAGGTTATTTCTGTAATGATCTTACTTTTTTATTAAAAGGTGAATTGATGCTTGAATCTACGGATAAGAATAATAACTTTGTTCTTAAGGAATTTCAAGAAGCTCCCAGTCTTGTTGAATTCTATTCTATATTCGGACTCAATGCTAATTATTTCTCTACTTATACTGCAGAAACGGATGTTGATTTAGTGTCTATTGATAAATCTTATATTCTCTCAGAACTTGATAAATATGATATATTCAGGCTAAACTTCCGGAATATTCTTTCTAATAGAGCACAGCAGCTTCATGACAGATTGTGGCAGATCAACTATTCGTGTTTGGAAACAAAGATGATTGATTTCTTATTGGCTCGTTGTGAAAGACCTTTTGGTAAAAAGTTATTGAAAATAAAGATGGAGGATTTTGCTTTAATTATTGGTGAAACCAGGTTGTCTGTTTCAAAGTACCTGAATAATCTGGAGAAAGAAGGGCTGATAATTCTAAGAAGAACAGAGGTTGAAATTCCTGATTTGCATTTATTAAAATTGTGGAAAGAGAAGTACCTTGAATCTTTATCCATGCATGAAGAGACTTTGGATAAATAAACAAATAAACAGAACGCCTCAAAATTTCCAATTAAATTTTGAGGCGTTTTTATGTTCAGGAAAGTTCTTTATTCTCTATCCCTTAACTGTTTCATTTTACTCGTTTATATCCATAAACAGCTAAGTCACCCAGTTCTTCTTCAATACGGAGCAGTTGATTATATTTAGCCATGCGATCAGAACGGCTTAATGACCCTGTCTTTATTTGTCCGGAGTTTGTAGCTACAGCAATATCTGCAATTGTAGAATCTTCCGTTTCACCCGAGCGGTGTGAGGTAATCGTTGTATATCCATGGCGATGAGCCATTTCTATTGTATCCAGTGTCTCAGTCAGTGTACCAATCTGATTTACCTTGATTAAGATGGAGTTTGCACAACCTTTCTCAATGCCTTTAGAAAGGAAATCTACATTTGTCACAAATAAATCGTCACCTACAAGCTGGCATTTCTTACCAATTTTGTCAGTTAACAATTTCCATCCTTCCCAATCGTTTTCGCTCATTCCGTCTTCAATAGAGTCGATAGGGAACGCATTTATCAGTCCTTCAAGATAAGCAGCCTGTTCTTCAGACGTTCTTTTCTTTCCTTTTGCACCTTCAAACTTTGTATAATCATAAATGCCTTCGTGATAAAACTCAGATGCTGCACAGTCAAGCCCAATGGTTATATCTTTTCCAGGTAGATATCCGGCTGCTTTAACGGCTGCTAAAATAGAGTTTAACGCATCTTCTGTACCTTCCAGAGTTGGGGCAAATCCACCTTCGTCGCCAACAGCAGTACTTAGCCCACGGTCTTTTAATACTTTCTTTAATGCATGAAAAACTTCAGCTCCCATTCGTAACGCTTCTTTAAAAGAAGGTGCTCCGATAGGACGAATCATAAATTCCTGAAAAGCGATAGGAGCATCTGAATGAGACCCTCCATTTATAATATTCATCATAGGTACAGGCAGTACATAAGTATTAACTCCACCTATATATTGATATAATGGAAGATCAAGATAAGCAGCTCCGGCTTTTGCTACGGCAAGAGATACTCCCAGAATAGCGTTTGCACCAAGTCTTGATTTAGTCTTTGTCTCATCAAGTTCAATCATAGCCTTATCAATACCTCTTTGATCAAGTACAGATCTTCTAAGAAGGTGGGGAGCTATTATTTTATTGATATTTTCAACGGCCTTATGTACACCTTTACCACCATATCGTTTTTTATCGCCATCGCGTAATTCAATGGCTTCATTCTCGCCGGTTGACGCTCCGGAAGGAACCGATGCTCTTCCCACAACACCCGAGTCTAATATCACATCTACTTCTACGGTTGGATTACCTCTTGAATCGAGAATTTCTCTTCCTACAATCTTTTCTATTTTCATTTTTATATAAATTTAAGTTACGAATGCAAATATAACAGATAAAATGACTTTTTATCATTGTTAATGAAAAAACACTGATAGAAAAGAAATGTTCTTATCCGAAGGCTTTTTATTTCTTGTTTAATGAAATTTAGTACTCTGTGAACGGATGGTTCTTTTTTCAATATCCCTATTAAGATAACATTTACCTATAATTAGACTTATCTCTTGCTTATTTCTATTTATATTTGCATACATCATTAATCTAAAATTATGTTTAAAGGCCTTTGCTATATAAATTTCAGAAAAGGATTATTTTTCTTATTATCTTTGTTAATTCCTTATGTATCTTTTTCTCAGAACAGTGTGACTGAAAATTTGAAGTTCAAGCAACTTTCAACGCTTAATGGCTTACCAACTGATGAGGTTCAGAAAGTTTTTCAGGATAAAGATGGATATATATGGATTGCTACCAGAAGTGGTTTGTGCCTTTATGACGGCTATCAGGTGAAGACTTACAAGGCTAATCTATACACTCCTGAATTATTTACCAGTAATAACATCCTTTGTCTGGCCGATGACAATGATCACAATTTGTGGATAGGTACACTTAATGGATTAAATATTCTGAATAAAAAGACGGGTGTTATACGTAAAATTATTATTCCTGGAATTGCGAATAATGCAATATCATGTCTATTAGTTAGCAGAGATAATACTGTATGGATAGGTACAGATTCAGGTTTATGTAGGTACATACCCCAGAATGATTCTTTTGAGGTTTTAAATAATTCGAAGACTAACAATGTACTTAATGCTACAGCTATAAAATCACTTATAGAAGATTCAAGAGGAAATATCTGGATTGGTACATGGTCTGCCGGGCTATATCGCTATAATCCTAAACTTATAAAGTATTATGCATATCCTAAAATGAATCCTCGTAATTCGGCTCACGTTATTTATGAAGATTACAAAAAAAGAATATGGGTTGGTACCTGGAGTGAAGGGTTGTTCTTAATAGAGAATCCCTATGACATGAATCATTTGCGTTGGAAGAAATTTGTTCATCAGAATGGAAATTCTAATAGTCTGTCAGATAACATTGTTTATTCAATTTCTGAAGATCTGAATACCCATACTCTTTGGGTGGGTACGCGTAGCGGACTTAGTATAACTCCTCAAGATGCTCCCGGATATTTTATTAATTATCTTCCGGAAAGTAAACGCTATCCGTTAATCAGTAATGAAGTGAATTCTATTATCAGAGATCATTTTGGAATGATGTGGATGGGAACAATTGGGGGAGGAGTGTGCTGGGTGAGTACTAAACAAACTCACTTCAATCAATATAATATTGAATCTATAAAAAGTGAATTGCCTACAAACTCAGTGAAAAGCCTTTATGTAGACGATGAAGGACTGGTTTGGATGGGTATCGGTACATATGGATTAGCGGTGTATAATCCGAAGAGCAACGTTTGCAACTATTATCCCAGAATTCCGGAATTCTCTAACATAAGTAGTATGCCAACAATTAATACAATTGTTCGCATGAAGAAAACCAATGAATTGTGGATTGGTACTTATGATGGTGGTATTTTTGTTTATAAAAAAGGGCAGAAAGTCAAAGTAATGTTACCGGAAAATACACCTTTCTTAAAAGAAGGATGTGTATCGGCCATTATGGAGGATAGGAAAGGCAATTGCTGGATTGGTACACGAAGTGGGCTATGCGTCAGGTATAATAACGGTAAAGGTTATATCTTTAATTCTCTTCTTGTGAATAATAAAGACTTAAGTCGTAGCACTATACGTTCAATATGTGAAGATAATAGTGGCACAATATGGTGTGGTACTGGTAATTATGGAGTGATACGCCTTTCCGGAAATCCACAAAACCCGAAATCAATAAAGGTTGCTCAATATTCATTGACTAATAATAAGTTAAACTGTTTAGATGCTCTTTGTTTGTTTAGAGATAATGTAGGGAGATTATGGCTTGGAACCGAAGGAGGAGGACTTAATTTGTATGACAAAGAAAAAGATGTCTTTATTTCTATAAATAAACTTATAAATCTTCCGGGTGATGTTGTTAGTAGTATACAACAAGATAAGAAAGGGAATCTTTGGCTTGGTACAAATTATGGACTTGTCAGATTACGCATTGAGAAGAACCTTAAAGAATCAAGTTTTCGTGTGTATACAACAGCAGATGGTCTTCAGGATAATTTCTTTATTCAAAACTCTTCGTTTAAAAAGAATGGAGAATTGTTCTTTGGAGGATATAAAGGATACAACAGTTTCTTCCCCGACAGAATGGAGAATAATGTTATGAAAGTGCCTGTCGTAATTACAGATATAAAAATACTGAATCAATCTTTTGGAACTTTGGATGATGAACTGAGAAATAAAATATCTGAAGAAACTCCAGGCTTTACAAAGAAAATAAAGCTTCCATATAAATATAAGAATTTCACGATTGAGTTTGCAGCATTAGTTTATAGTAATTCAAGAGGGAATAAGTATGCTTATAAACTTGAAGGTTTTGATAAAGATTGGCAATATACGGATGCATCTCATCGATTCGCTAATTACAATAACCTGAAGAGTGGAATTTATACATTCCGTTTGAAGGCAACTAATGAAAATGGTGTGTGGAATGAGAATGAAATAATCTTAGAAGTAGTTATTCTTCCTCCTTTTTGGGCTACCTGGTGGGCTTATCTCTTTTATATAATTATAGGTGTTCTAATAACTCGTTTCTCTTTGAAAGTTGCAAGGAATAGAATGCAGCTAAAAAATGATTTGAAAATTCAGCAAGTGGAACAAGCTAAATCTGAAGAGGTAAATCATGCTAAATTGCAGTTCTTTACCAATATAACTCATGAGCTTTTAACTCCGCTGACTATTATCTCAGCAACTGTTGATGACTTAAAGATGATTTCTCCTCAAAACAATGAACATTATGGGGTGATGCAGAATAATATATCTCGCCTTATTCGTTTGCTGCAACAGATTCTGGAATTCAGGAAAGCGGAAACCGGAAATTTGAAACTTAAAGTTTCAAGTGACAATCTGGCTGCATTCTTAAAAAAGGAAGTCGAGAGTCTTCGTCCTTTAATGAAAAAGAAGAAAATTCATTTGTCTGTTGTTTGTGATCCTGAAAAGATATCAGGATATTTTGATCCTGATAAGCTGGATAAAATTGTGTATAATCTGCTATCTAATGCTTCCAAATATAACAATGAAGGCGGATTTGTGCAGGTGAACCTGAGCTATGACTCCGAAAAAGGATATGCTGTGCTTACAATTAAAGATAATGGTCAGGGAATTCCTCCGGAAAAGGTGAAGACATTGTTCAGACGTTTCTATGAAGGCGATTATCGTCGCTTTAATACCATAGGCACAGGAATCGGACTTTCGCTGACAAAGGATCTGGTGGAATTGCATCAGGGAACTATTACTGCTGAAAGTGAACTGGACAAAGGAACCTCTTTCTGTGTAAAGATACCGATTGATCGCTCATTTTATAGTGATGAGGAGATTGATGATTTGAAGATTGCTGCCACGGAAGGAACAATATCCGATTTGGAGCTCTCTGTTCCGGAAGCGGAAAGACCGGCAGAAACAAAATCTCATTCTCTGCTGGTTATAGAAGATAATGAAGAGTTGCTTCAGCTGATGACCAGGTTGTTGAGCCGTGATTATAATATTTTCACTGCGCAAAATGGAAAAGAAGGTATTGCTATTGTTGAAAATGAAGATGTAGATCTCATTGTTTCGGACATTATGATGCCTGAGATGGATGGCATTGAGTTTTGCAAGTACATAAAGAGTAATTTTGAAACTAGCCATATTCCACTCATCTTGCTTACTGCAAAGAATAAGGAAGAGGATAGAATTGAGGCTTATGACTCAGGTGCCGATGGCTTTATAAGCAAACCTTTTAAACTACCGGTGCTTCATGCCAAGATAAAGAATCTTCTAAAAGGGAAAGAACGGGTAGCTAAAGACTTTAAAAAGCAGTTGGTTTTTGAAGCCAAAGAACTTAACTATACCAGTATTGATGAAGAGTTTCTGCAACGGGCTATTGACTGTGTGTATAAGCATCTTGATGATTCCGAATTTGACCAGCAACAGTTCATTGAAGAAATGGGGTCGAGCAAGTCTACATTATATAAGAAACTGAAATCACTTACCGGGCTTAACACTTCTGCCTTTATACGAAACATTCGCTTAAAAGCAGCCTGCAAAATTGTGGAAGAAAAGAAGCGTATCCGCATCTCCGAGCTTGCTTATGCTGTGGGATTCAATGATCCTAAATATTTCAGTGCTTGCTTCAAAAAGGAATTCGGAATGCTCCCCAGTGAATACATTGAAAGATATTTGCCCGAGTCTTTTGTTCAGGAGACAGAAGAGAATGAATAAAAACCATTGGGCAATGTCTGATGGTTTATTGCCCGGTGATTTTAATTTATAGGCCAATGGCTGGAATCTATTGCCCAATAAAATACGTGCCTATCTGGAATATTTTTATACATTCACTATACCCTGTTTTTCTATTTTTTCTCATATTTTAGTGATAAACTTAGTACGTAATGTACCTATATTCAATGCGTTGTGCGTTGTATTTCTGCTTCTGCAACTTCCTTCCTCAAAAATACAAAAACATAAGGTTGTTTTTAGGGGGGTAACAGGGGTACTCCCTCTGAAACCCTTTGGTAGTGGGGGTGCTAAATTTTAGCACAAGACATATAAAAGAAGTTTTATTTAAAGTTTGTCACCATCCATAAAATATGCATACAGAAAATTAGCATCTAAACACATGTATGGAATTAAGTGATTCATAATTAGAGTTCATTCATATTTAAAGCTCTTACATTTGTGATGTTGAAACTTAAATGTAAGATCATGAAAAAGCATTTTTTATTTTATGCCTTATCTGCATTATTATCTGGCAATCTATTTGCCCAATGCGTAGAATCATCTCAGCTAGATGTGCAATTGCCGGATAATATTCCCGGTTACAAACTGGTATGGAGCGATGAATTTAATCACGAAGGTAAGCTCGATAGTAAAATCTGGAGCTATGAACATGGATTTGTCAGAAACCAAGAACTTCAATGGTACCAATCAGATAATGCAAACTGCTCTGGTGGAACACTTAAAATAGAAGGTCGACACGAAAATATTAAAAATCCCAATTATATTGAAGGAAGCACTGATTGGAAAACAAACCGTGAATATGCAAATTATTCAGCATCTAGTATCACAACAGAAGGTACCCATTCATGGTTATACGGACGTTTTGAAGTTCGCGCAAGAATACCTGTGGTAAAAGGTGCCTGGCCTGCAATATGGACATTAGGAATAGATAAAGAATGGCCTTTAAACGGGGAAGTCGATTTGATGGAATTTTATCGCATAAATGATATTCCCTCTATCTTGGCAAATGCAGCCTGGGGAACAAATGTAAGATGGACTGCAAAATGGGATGGTTTCAATAAACCGTTAACTTATTTTTCTGCAAAAGACCCCGATTGGACAAATAAATTTCATATCTGGCGTATGGATTGGGATAAAAACTTTATTCGTTTGTATCTTGATGATGAATTATTAAATGAAATAGATCTTTCTCAAACAGTTAATCCGGATGGATTCAATCCTTTTCATCAACCACAATATTTTTTATTAAATCTTGCTTTGGGAGGTAATGGAGGAGATCCTTCACAAACAACTTTTCCTATAACTTATGAGATAGATTATGTACGAATCTACCAGATTTCAAAATAATAGTTTTTCTAATAGCATGCTTAGGTTGAATTATAGTTCAAAATTGGCTATAAAAATACTTCTACTCTTTTTTAGTCTATTTTTAGATAAATAAATACTAATTAAGTCATAGGTTTGCTTTCGTTAATCAAATCAACTAAAAAATTCTAAAGATCTAAGAAAATATGAAGTTTCAATTTAAATTAAATTAATCTCTCTCTGATATTTTTCAACATTATTTTCATACTATAAAGTATAATGGGTGTTCCTTGGAGGAACTATTTTATGTGAACTACTTAATATTAATCATTATGAATGTAACCAATCTAAAAAAGGTATTTACTTAAATTAAATCACTTTCTAGTTTTTCATGTTTATGTATAGTTAATTTAATAATCATTGTTTTAACCTTATTATTTCTAATAAAAAAAAGAATATGGTAAAATCTAATTATTTAAAACAAAATCGAGCAAGAGCATTAACAATGTTTATCTTGTGTGTATGTTTTCTCTTCGGTGGCGAATTAGCCAAAGCCGATAATTTACAGCAGAAATTTAGGATATCGGGAAGTGTTGTCGACTCTAATGGCGAGGCTATTATTGGCGCCAATGTACTTGTAAAAGGAACCAATGTTGGAACAATTACCGATCTTAATGGTAAGTTTTCACTCTCAGCTCCTTCAGAATCTGTGCTTAAGGTCTCTTGTATGGGCTATTTATCTAAAGATGTTAAGGTTGTGTCTGGAGCCCCTTTTTCTATTGTTTTACAAGAAGATTCCAGAACATTAGAAGAGGTAGTTGTCGTAGGTTTTGGTTCACAAAAGAAAGTTAACCTGACAGGTGCTGTTGGTACTATCGACTCAAAAGAACTCTCATCTCGTCCTGTTGTTAGTGCTACTCAGGCCTTACAAGGTTTAGTCCCGGGGTTGCAGATTACACAAACGAGCGGTAGCTTGGGTGATACTCCTAGTATAAATGTTCGTGGAACAGCTACTATTGGTACAGGTTCTACAGGTAGTCCTCTGATCTTGATTGACGGTATGGAAGGTGATATTAATACCATCAATCCACAGGATATTGAGAATATCTCTGTATTGAAAGATGCTGCAGCTTCTTCAATCTATGGTTCTCGTGCACCATTTGGTGTTATCTTGGTAACCACAAAGAATGGCAAATCTGGTAAAGCGGTAATTAACTACAATAACAATTTCCGTGTAAGCTCAGCTACTGACATGCCAGAGATGATGGATTCTTATACTTTTGCTACTTATTTTAATGATGCTTATGCTAATGCAAACTGGGGAACATTCTTCACTGCAGATCGTATGCAACGTATAAAAGATTATCGGGATGGTAAATTAAAAACTAGTATTACGACAAATGGTAAGTATTGGTCTGATGGATATGGAGATGGAAACGATAATGTTGACTGGTATAAAGCTATTTATAAAAGCAGCACTTTTTCACAGGAACATAATCTTAGCGCCAATGGAGGTACAGAAAAGCTGAATTATTATGCATCTGTAAACTACTTGGATCAAGGTGGCTTGATGAGATTTGGTAATGAAGGTTACAAACGTTATACTACCACTGCTAAGATGAACACTCAATTGAGTAATTGGGCTAAGTTTAATTATAGTATTCGTTTTACTCGTACGGATTACGAAAGACCTTCTTCTTTAACTGATGGTCTTTATTCTGACTTAGCTCGTCAGGGTTGGCCGGTATTACCACTTTATGATCCAAATGGTTATCTTTATTCTTCTCCATCTCCAGCGTTAGGTTTGGCAACAGGTGGTACAGATGCAACTCAAACAGATAATACTTATCAGCAAGCTTCTTTAATATTGGAACCTGTAAAGAATTGGATAACACATGTTGATGTAAATTATCGTATTAAATCTGCTAATCGTCATTGGGATTCTCAGCAAACATACAATCACGATGTGGCTGGTAACCCTTATATCTACAACCAGAGTTCTAATGTTCACGAAGATTATGAAAAAGATAACTATTTAAATCTTAATATATTCTCAGAATATAGTTTCAAACTGAATGAAAATCATAATTTCAAGGTTATGGGCGGTTTCCAATCTGAGGAAATGAATAAGAAAGTATTCGGGTTGCAACGTAGTGGTATAATTGTAAGTGGACTTCCAGAAGTAGATTTGACTTCGGGTACATCATATGATGGAAAAGCTGTTACTCCATCGGTAAATGGTGCTTCATATTCATGGAGTACAGCAGGCTTTTTCGGACGTTTGAATTATGACTATAAAGGACGTTATCTTGCTGAGGTAAATGTTCGTTATGACGGTACATCTCGTTTCCGTGCTGATCAGCGTTGGAATGTATTCCCATCTGTCTCTTTAGGATGGAACATTGCCCGTGAATCATTTTGGGAATCATTGCAGAGCAAAATCAATACTCTTAAACTGCGTGCTTCTTATGGTGAATTAGGTAACCAAAACACTGATAACTGGTATCCAACTTATCGGAGCATCACTTATACATCAAATAATGGTACTTGGTTGCAGAATGGCGCATTGACCAATACGGCTACTGTTCCTGCCTTAATCAGTTCTTCTTTGACATGGGAACGTGTAAAAACGTGGAATGCTGGTGTTGATTTTGCTGCATTCAATAGCCGTTTATCTGGATCATTTGATACATATGTTCGTAAAACTTTGAATATGGTTGGTCCTGCTCCAGAATTACCAGCAGTATTAGGTATTGAAGTACCAACAACAAACAATACCGACTTAAAAACTTACGGTTGGGAACTTCAATTAGGTTGGAAAGACCGTTTGAAAAATGGATTGAATTATGGTATTAATTTCACTTTGGCAGATGCACAGACTGAAATTACTCGTTATCCAAACGCAACAGGATCATTGAGCTCTTATTACTCAGGTCAAAAGTATGGAGAAATCTGGGGTTATGAAACTAAAGGAATAGCCAAGACTAATGAAGAGATGAATGCTCATCTGGCAACTTTGACTCATGGAGGACAGGATGCTTTGGGTAGCAGTTGGGCAGCAGGTGATGTTATGTATAAAGATTTGAATGGTGATGGCAAAATAGATAATGGGGCTAACACAACTACTGATCACGGTGACTTGAAAGTGATTGGTAACAATACTCCACGCTTCCAGTTCGGTCTCGATTTATCAGCTGATTGGAAAGGATTTGATGTTCGTTGTTTTTTCCAGGGAGTTGCAAAACGTGATTACTGGCAAGGTAGTTATTACTTCTGGGGTGTTACAAATAACATGTGGTGGTCTTCTGGATTAAAGCAACATGCCGATTACTTCCGTGCTACAGCTTCAAATGATCTGCCGGCAAATCTGGATGCTTACTATCCACGTCCTATCTTTGGTACAAGCAAAAACCAACAGGCACAGACTCGTTATTTGCAGAATGCTTCTTATATCCGTTTAAAGAACTTGCAGATTGGTTATTCATTACCTAGCAACATGGTAAATAAGTTGAATATCACTAAAGTGCGTTTCTTTATCTCAGGTGAAAATCTTTGGACAGGAACTAACTTAGCTAAGATGTTTGACCCTGAAACAATAAGTGGTGGTAGTAGCAGCAATGGTAATGCTTATCCATTGATGAAAACTATCTCATTCGGTTTAAGTTTAACCCTTTAATAATCTGGTAATACAATGAAATCAATGAATAAATTATTTAAATATATTGGAATAGCAGCCTGCATGGGCACACTATTCTCATGTAATAATTTTTTAGATAAAGAACCAACTTCATCTATTTCTCCGGAGAGCTATTTAAATGAAGAATCACAACTGGCAGCTTATGCCAATGGCTTATACACCAGCATTCTTCCGTCTCATTCTAATTGGAGTTATGGTACGTTTGGTGATGATAAACATACAGATAATCAGGCTGCTTCTTATTATGACAACAGGTTTGTTCCCGGACAGTGGAAAACTACACAAGCTAGTGATGGTAACTGGTATTTCAAGAATATTTATAGCTGCAACTACTTTCTTAATAGCGTGTTGCCTAGTTATGAAGCAGGAACAATTTCTGGATCTACTGATAATATTAAGCACTACATAGGTGAAATTTACTTTCTGCGTGCTTATGAATACTTCAAACGTTATCAGATGTTTGGCGATTTACCTATTATAACTAGAACTTTACCTGATAATATAGATACATTGACTGTGGCTAGTAAGCGATCACCACGAAATGAAGTTGCTCGTTTTATTTTAAGTGATTTGGATAAAGCGATTGATTTTATGGCCACAACTCCTGACAGTAAAAAAACTCGTATATCAAAAGCTGCAGCTCTTTTACTTAAATCTCGTGTGGCTTTGTTTGAAGGTACTTGGTTAAAGCACTTCAAAGGTACTGCTTTTGTTCCTGGTGACGCAAATTGGCCAGGTAAGAGTAAAAGCTACAATTCTAGCTTTTCTTATCAATCAGGAAGTATAGATGAGGAAATCAAATTCTTCCTTGGTCAATCAATGGATGCTGCAAAGAAAGCTGCTGATAACTTTACTTTAGTTGACAATACTGGTAAAGTACAGCAATCGGCAACTGATGCTGTAAATCCTTATATGAATATGTTTGGAGATGTTGATCTTTCTAGTTACAGTGAGGTTCTTTTATGGCGCCAGTATGATTTGAGTTTAAGCACTCACTGCGTTGTTGTTGCTGCTCAACACGGTGATTATGGTGTAGGTGTGACTCGTGGTATGGTTGATGGTTTCCTAATGGCTAATGGTCTTCCTGTTTATGCTTCGGGAAGTGGTTACAAAGGTGATGACAATATTGACAATGTACGTACAAACAGAGATAGCCGTCTTTCAATATTTCTTAAAGAACCGGGACAATTGAATATACTTTATTCAGGAACAGGAGATCATGCAGTTCCTACAGAACCAGTTCCTGATATCACTGCCGGTAACGATGAAAATGTTTATTCTACAGGTTATGCACTCCGCAAAGGTAATTCTTACTATCAGATCCAATGTGGTAATGGTGCATCTTATACCGGATCTATTACTTTCCGCGGTGCAGAAGCTTACCTTAATTATATGGAAGCTTGCTACGAGCTTAATGGAAACCTGGATGCAACAGCTCAAGGGTATTGGGCAGCTTTGCGTAACCGTTCACATGTTGATCCTGATTTTAATAAAACCATTGCAGCTACCGTGATGACCGAAGAGGCTAAGAACGACTGGGGTGCTTATTCTGCAGGTAATTTAGTAGACCCAACTCTGTACAATATTCGTCGTGAACGTCGTTGTGAACTAATGGCCGAAGGTCTTCGTTATATGGACCTCCGTCGTTGGAGAGCAATGGATCAAATGATTTCTACTCCTTATCACATTGAAGGTTTTAAGGTTTGGGGTGAAATGCAGAATTGGTATAATAATACTGATGGATCTTCAAAATTGGTTTATGGCTTGAGTAACAGTAAATCAAATGTTTCTGATCCAACTCGTAGTCAGTATCTTCGTCCTTATGAAAAAGTAAGTGGTTCATTAGCTTTAGACGGCTATAAATGGACAATGGCTCACTATTTATATCCTATTTCTATTCAACATATGTTGATTACTTCAGGAGACAATAATGTGGCAAATTCTCCGATTTACCAGAACCCGGGATGGCCTACTGTAGCTAATCAAGGTCCAACTAGTCTTTAATAGGGATAATAAAATTTCATAGATAGGGTTAAGTTTTTTAAAGAGGTTGCTTGTACTTATAGAGTCAGGCAACCTCTTTTTTATTTATGAAGTTGTTTTTTAAAGTTCGTTTTCTATTGTTTTGAGAATAAATATTAGAAATTAATGATTGCATAAATTGACAAACTAAAGTTATAGCTCTATTATGTCTAAACATTAGAACATAATCTTAAAATGGAGCTTTAAGAGCTATTTTTGGTGTATATACACAGTTTGTGAACCTATATTTGCGTATAATCTTTAAAATTTTAATAAATGATATCGCAAAGAT
>Ga0183099_1000198_pt1 | contig 52381 bp, 45 predicted proteins | sample Biomet1_FD_127788 | JGI IMG/M metagenome (GOLD analysis project Ga0183099, IMG submission 127788) | Microbial communities from bioreactor (seeded with anoxic lake sediment) at LBNL, California, USA - Biofuel metagenome 1 | ecosystem: Engineered > Bioreactor > Anaerobic > Unclassified ... | reverse complement strand
CATATTCTTTAAGTCCTGCAGATTGCTGAACATGCGGTCGGCATCCACCAGATTCTTGTCGGCATCGTCAAAGTCGCTTATCAGCAGCTCTCCCCAGAAGTAGAATTCATCCAGCGTCTCCTCACTCTTAGTCTCTTCACGGAATATCTTATAAAGCTCGCAAACCAGCTTGATGGAGTCGCCAAGCTTCAGCGGATTCTCGCTTCTCTGTGCCGATAGTTGCTGAAACAACTCGCTAATGCTGAGGTAAGCCGGCGACCAGATGGGACGATTAGCCTCATCCGCCAGATGTTCATTGAAGAATAATCCTGCGCGCTTGTTAGGGAAAATAACAGCCACGCGGGAGAGATCGGCTCCGTGCCTTTTATATAAATCTTTTGCGACGATACTTAAGAATGTTTCCATTGTTTGTTTCTTTAAATGCCCTACACTATATTTGTATTTAGTGTAGACTATATTACTGCAAAATGTAGACCTTATTTTTCTTTGCTCTACTTTAATTTTTAAATATCCGGCGTTATCTTTGCTTAACTCCCGCCGGGTTTTTCCTTAGTTCCCGTTTATATCATCTTTAAATGACCTTTTGCGGAAACTGGGGGATTCGAACCCCTGCGAATATATCACGTAAACTGTGGATTTCGAGTCCGCCCTGATCGTTCGTTTACCAGATATTACCCAACTTTTTCAAGTTCCCCATCATACACATACCACAGATATCCGCAGATGTTCTTATAACCCATATCGCTCAGCAAGGATACATACCCCTGCACCTGGTCATTGTATTTCTTGTTCTTCTTTCCGAATTTGAAATCTACCACTACAACCTCATTGTCATTCATCATTACACGGTCGGGGCGACGCACTTCCAGCGAATCTTTTTCCTTGTAGATGATGGCGCATTCGTTGAAGAGTTGGTAAGTTCCCGAGTACCATTCCTGAACCATTGGGTGGGAGAGAGCTTTCTCTGCCGTTTTACGAATATCTTTTTCGGTTTCTTTATCGGGTATCAAGCCTTCAAAGAGCAAACGCTCAATGGCTGGCTGCACATTTTCCTTGGTTTCAATGGCCGAGAAAAGTGTGTGGAGCAGTTGCCCCATGTTAATGTATTTGGAATTATCGTCGCCCACATCCTCACCTTTGATGAAGTCTGCAGAGCGATTCGACTGGCGAAACTCTACATTGTGCAAGTGCGACTCAATCTGTACCGGAACACTGCTGGGGGGAGTCGTAAGCTTGTTGGTGCTTGCTTTTACCGCCTTGACTTCCGACGGACAAAGTGCTCCGAATTCGTAAGGCTCTTCCTCATCCCATACCACAGATTCTAGGGCCGCAACCGATCGCAAAGCTCTATTGAGTAATTCGGACACTGTCTTCTTCTGATCTTTTTTGCTCCATACAATCAGATTCTTTTCTGCACGGGTAAAGGCTACGTAAAGTAGGTTCAGATTATCTACCCAAAGCTGAAGACGCTCGTTTTGGTAGTCCTGTTTATAGATAGACTCAGCCATTGCTGTCGAGTAATTCACCGGAACAAGATCGAGCTCATTGAATGGTTCAACGGTGGGAGTGCACCACACCAGCTGATTGTTCGTTTCGTTCTCCAGTTTCCAGTCGCAGAAAGGAAGCAGCACGGTGTGAAACTCCAGTCCCTTGGATTTATGGATAGACATGATTCGTATGCCCTCAATTTCTCCCGACGGAATAGTCTTGCTGCAAAGGCGCTCTTCCCAGTGAGCAATAAAAGAGTCCGGGTCAGATGAATTGTTTTGCAGATATTCCACCACCGCATCATAGAACGAGAACAGGTAAGCATCCTGATTCTCTATCTTTTCCATCTGGAAAATGCGGAACAGTTCCTCTATCAGTTCGTAAAGAGGCATCAAAGGCAACTCGTTTCTTCTGGAGACAAATTCAGGAGGAAGATAACTTTCTATATCGCTAAGCAGCAAAGTATTAAGCTCTATACCTTGTTTCAATACTTCATTCTGATAAGCTGCCGCCAGTTGTGCCCTGGCAATGCTGTTCTCCTGATTGGAGAGATAGCGCAGGCCATCCATTATCATGCAGATGGCCAGCGAAGCATCTAGTCGGAAAGCCTCATCGGACACAATGCGGTAGGGAAGATTCTCGTCAAAGAAGCTGGCTATCTGCGGAATGGTCTTGTTCTTGCGCACCAGAATGGTAATATCATTCAGTTTCACTCCCTGTTCAATGAGGTCGTTCACCTCTTCGGCAAGGGATTCCATTGTATATTGCGTGTAATCTTTCTTCTCTTCGGGCAGAGTGTCTTTATCGTCTCCTTCAAGGAATGAAATTTTTACGTAACCCTTGTCCTCTTTCTTGGGCGATTCCTGGTTCACATCGCAATAAGCTTCCTTCAGACTATAGCATTCTTCGTTCAGTTCCTCCCAATAAACATCACACAGATAGTTACAGGCAGAGGTAAACAGGCGGTTGTTGAACTTAATAATGTTGGCTTCGCTCCGGTAGTTGGTGTTCAGAGGCTCTATGCGTATAGGGAAGTTTTCCATTGTATCACGCAAACCATTCAGAATACCCCAGTCGCCATTACGCCAGCGGTAGATGGATTGCTTCACATCACCCACGATGAGGCTGTCCGAGCCTTGAGACAAGCCTTCCAAAAGCAATAACTTGAAGTTGTCCCACTGCATTCGTGAAGTATCCTGAAACTCATCAATCATCACATTGTGAATGTTTGCCCCAATCTTCTCGAAGACGAACGATGAATCGCCGTCCTGCACCAGTCGGTGAAGCAATGCGTTGGTGTCCGACAGCAGGAAGCGGTTGTTCTCTTTGTTCAGAATACGCACCTCCTCGTCAATGTTGGCCAGCAGGCGCACCTTGTTTACGTGCTGCAAGGACAAACGGCAGGAGTTCACAATGATATTGTTCTTTACCCGAAACTCTTCAGAGCTTTCCAATAGCGGGATAAGTTCATCATAAGCCAGTTGGATAATGGTGCTCTTGTTCGGTGAAGTTTTGGTCGACCAGTTATCTTCGCTCTCCAAACACTTCTCTACAGTAATGTTACGCACATCATTGCTCATAACGCCATTATGAATTTTATTGAAATAGCTGCCTATTCCTCGCGCACCGTTCTTTAAATCGAGAGGGGTAAGTCCATGCTCCTCAAGTAATCCGTTAAACTGATCGGCAAAACCCTTCATCTGCTCAACGGCTTCCTCTTGTATTGTCTGAAGTTCCTTTTTATATCTCTTTATGTAGTTCGGATCTTTGAGTTTCTCCCGAAGATCGTTTCCTTTTTCAATATATCCTTCATCGAAAATATTCCGTCCGAAGTTCTTTACCTCGCCCGATACATTCCAGCGCTTATCGTCCTTTATGCGTTCATCAATATAATCCAGTAGCCACGCCAGCACTTCCGAAGTGGGTTTCAGCTTTTCAATCATGGAATCAACCGCATCGCTCAGCACTTCCGGGTTATTAAGCTCAATGTTCAGGTTGGGACTCAGTTCAAGTTCCCGCGCCAGATTGCGCATAACCGACTGAAAGAATGAGTCTATTGTCTCTACCCTGAACCGACTGTAATCGTGAATCATGTAGTTCAGCGCCAGTCCAGCTGCTTTTCTCACGTCAGCTTCCGGCAAATTCAGCTCTGTGCAAACCTTTTCCAGGTAAGCAGCTGAGTCTTTATCCTCAGTCCAGATGCCGTAAAGCTGGCTCAGGATACGTTCTTTCATCTCGGCTGTAGCCTTGTTGGTAAAGGTTACGGCAAGGATTTGCTGATACGCCCGTGGGTTTTGAATCAGCAATTTAATATATTCCACCGCCAAGGTAAACGTTTTCCCTGATCCGGCGGATGCTTTGTATACTAGTAGTTCCGGTGAAACACTCATTGTAACTATTTTTGTTTCTGCAAAACTACGATTAAGAATCTTATCTAGCAAAGAAAAGGTTATATAATTTAAATAGGTAAAATTACCCTCTAAAAAATAGAGCTTTATTATGATAGAATACTTAGAAAGTCTTATAAATAGGTATTTTTAGACTAAAAATGATTTTATTTGCGAGTGCAAATTTTACATATTATTGAGGGTAAAAGTTGTTCTTTATGTTGTAAAATTACCCTGTTGTATTTTTAAATTTTATACCTTTACAAAGGAATTTATTTAGCTTTACTAAATTTTTTATGTTTAAATATATGTATTAAATATGCGGCTTTAAATTTTAAAGAAAACATATAAACGGTAGCCAAAAGTAAAGAAGGACTTTAAATCGACCTCTGCCTGTCTCATTAAAGCCCTTCTAATGTAAAGTATACTTATCAATAACTCTGAAAAGTCCTTTTTGTTGGTTGTTGTATTTGGTCTATTCTTCGATATCCTGGTACATAAATCGCTTGATACTCTTCTTTGCTGTTTTTTCAAACTCCTCAGGATGTAGTTTCACCTTCGAAATCTGAGAGTAAGCAGGCAATTGCTGATTCAGTGAGAAACGATTTGTTTCCATTACTTTCTCAATATCCTCGTTGCTAAGGCCATTGGCAAAGGCATCATCAAAATCAGGATAAATTAATGCCACCAATTTACTGTTTTGCATCACAATAATTGATTCGGCCACATACGGCATATTGTTGAGTATTGATTCAACCTCCTCAGGATAAATATTCTGGCCGGAAGCATTCATAAGCAGATTCTTGCAACGTCCCTTTATGCTGATGTTTCCTTCACTGTCCATTACTGCCATATCACCGGTGTGCAGCCATCCATTCTCGTCAATAACACCTTTGGTTGCCTCTTCGTTTTTATAATAACCTATCATCATGTTTTCTCCCTTGCAGATAAGTTCGCCGGGAGTGCTTTCCGGATTTTCGGATACAACGGTAACTTCCATACGCGAAGCTGCTTTACCACAACTTTTTTGCTTTAAGTCCGACCAGTGACTGGATGCAATAATTGGTCCGCACTCGGTCATACCGTATGCAATGGTGTATGGGAAATTGATTGTTCTCAGCAAAGATTCAATTCCACCGTTCAGCGGTGCACCTCCAATGATAATTTCGCTAAAGTTTCCGCCAAAGGCATCCATAGCTTCCTGTCTGATTGATGCTTTAAGCTTTTCATTGACGATAGGCAATTGAAGCAAAATCTTGTTTACTCTGTTATCAAATCGTGGAAGAATGTTTTTCTTGATAATCTTTTCTACAATAAGAGGTACACAAGAAATCAGTTTAGGCTTGATTTCTGAGAATGACTGTGCAATAATCTTGGGCGAAGGCATGCGGGTAAGGAAATATACATGTGCTCCGGCAGATATACCGTACAGAAAGTCGTATATCATTCCGAAAATATGTCCCATCGGCAGGATGGCTACCATCTTGTCTCCCGGACCTACCGGATGTTTTTCCCAGCAATATTCCACGTTCGATGAAAGACTGCGGTAAGGAAGCATCACTCCCTTAGAGAAACCAGTGGTTCCCGAAGTATAGTTTATTACGGCAAGCTCTTCCGGCTTGTCTTTCTGGTAAGAGATATCGTGCGGACGGAAGTTGCGCGGGTATTTTTTGCCGTAAAGTGCATTCAGATTCTCGTGTGCATAGCTTAACTTCTCAGAACGAGACACAACAAGATCAAATGTGTTGAGGATAATAATACCTTCCAGATTTGGCATATGCTCTTCATTCAGGTTTTCCCACACCTGATCTCCCACAAACATGAAGCGTGCTTCTGAGTGGTTCACTATATTGTGTATGTTGTCTGCTTTGAATTCGTGAAGTACCGGCACGGCAACTGCTCCGTAAGTGATTGTTGCTAACACGGCCACCGCCCAGAAAGAGCTGTTTCTACCGCATACGGCTACTTTGTCTCCCTTATTAATGCCGGCTTCTTCAAATAGAAGGTGAATTTTTGCTATCTTTCTTGCTACGTCTTTATATTGAAATGTCTCTCCGTTATAGTCAGTCAGGGCGTTTGAATCCCAGTTCTTGATAATGCTTTGCTCTATATATTTTATAAAGCAGTCTTGTTGTTTCATAAATCTAGTTGCACAAATGATTGGTTTCTGTGCAAATGTAAGCAGCGAAGCTTCTATAACTGGAAAAACGAAATAAGTTTTAGGGTAAATTAACGAGATTAGATTTATCTGTTCGACTTTCCTGTGAGGTGTTCAATGTCTAGTCTTATCACCTGAATTCGTTTAATTGCCTGATTAATATATTTTTCTCCTGTTTCTTGGTGCTCTGGAGAGTATTTTTTAACCAGTAACAGCATGGCACGGCGAATTTCATCTTCGGAAGATACAAAGGTGACTTTACCAAATACAATGATACTTTGATAAGCAGTGGTGAATTCCTCAGCTACAACCTGCGCTTTTCCTACTACACAAAAGCTCACTTTATTATTCTCACTCAGGTTTCTAAGTTTTTCTCCCTCAATTGCACAATGAAAATAGAGGTGATCTTCTTCAAGTACATAGTTTAGTGGCACGCCATACGCGTATCCATTGACTCCACACATAGATAATGTTCCGTATTCTCCGCATTCAAGTGCTTCTCTTACTTGTTGAGGCTCCATTTTCCTCTCTTTTCTTCTTATTTCTGCAAACATATTTTTCTTTTTAGTTGTGAGACAAAGGTACACAAATACCTCAATAAACAAATATCCCGATGCCTGTAAAAGCATCGGGATATGCACAAATTGGTTAGGGAATAAAATTGTTTTATATAATAAAAAAGTATCTTTATGCAAGGAATGCTGCGATGTCTTCATCTGCAGTACTGATTCCACCTATTCCAAAGTTTTCTACCAACACATTTGTTACGTTTGGTGAAAGGAATGCAGGAAGAGTAGGACCAAGGTGAATCTTTTTCACTCCTAAATGAAGCAGTGCAAGCAATACGATAACCGCCTTCTGTTCGTACCATGCAATGTTGTAAATGATAGGAAGATCGTTTATATCTTCAAGTTCAAATACTTCTTTCAGTTTCATTGCGATTACAGCTAGTGAGTAACTGTCGTTACATTGTCCGGCATCGAGCACGCGAGGAATTCCGTTGATGTCTCCCAGTGGAAGTTTGTTATAACGGTATTTAGCACAACCGGCAGTAAGGATCACTGTATCGTTAGGAAGTTTCTCTGCAAACTCGGTATAGTAACTGCGGCTCTTCATTCTTCCGTCGCAACCCGCCATTACAAAGAATTTACTGATGGCTCCGCTCTTAACGGCATCCACAACTTTATCGGCCAAAGCAAGAACCTGTGCGTGTGCAAATCCACCAACGATCTTTCCAGTCTCAATCTCTGTAGGAGGCTGACAGGTTTTAGCGTGTGCTATAATAGCAGAGAAATCTTTTGGTTGGCCGTTTACACGTGCCGGAATGTGAGTGGCTCCTTCAAGTCCGCTGGCTCCTGTTGTATAGATGCGGTCTGTATATGTAGCGTTCTTAGTAGGAGGCACAATACAGTTGGTTGTAAAGAGCACCGGACCGTTGAATGTTTCGAACTCCTCTTTTTGTTTCCACCATGCGTTACCATAGTTACCTACAAGGTGCTTGTATTTCTTCAATTCAGGGTAGTAGTGTGCAGGAAGCATTTCGCTGTGAGTGTACACGTCAACGCCAGTTCCTTCTGTTTGTTGCAGAAGTTCTTCAAGATCTTTTAGATCGTGTCCGCTGATTAAGATTCCAGGATTCTTGCCTACGCCGATGTTTACTTCAGACAATTCCGGATTTCCGTAGTGACCGGTGTTGGCAGCATCAAGCTGTGCCATAGCATCTACACCATACTTACCAGTTTCCAGAGTTAATGCGATAAGCTCATTAACGGTAATATCGTTTCTTGTAATTTCTGCAAGAGCGTGTTGCATGAATGCAAAGAGATCTGCATTTTCATTGTCCAGATTCCAGGCATGTTCCACGTAAGCAGCCATACCTTTGATACCATAATGCACAAGTTCTTTCAATGAACGGATGTCTTCATCCTGAGTACGAAGTACACCAACAGTCTTTGCTTTTTCCTCGAACTCACATTCATTGCCATCCCATGTACATTCGTCTGGAGGATTTGGGAGAGAAACTTGCTTAGCCAACTCTTTTTTCAAGGCAAGTCCTTCTTTAATCTTATTGATAATAGCCTGCTTATCGAAGTTTGCATTGGTAATGGTCATAAATAATCCGTCGAACACAAACTTATCAGCCTGAGAGGAAGGTTTGCCAGCCTTGCGTAATTCCTGGTTGTAAACCGCAACACCACGTACCACAAACAGAAGAAGGTCTTGCGTATTAGCTACCTCGGGAGTTTTTCCACAAATGCCACTCAAAGTACACCCGGTACCTTTTGAAGCTTCCTGACATTGAAAACAGAACATACTCATAATTTTATTGCTTTTAAAAGTTATTACTACTTTGATATGTGCAAAGATATGAGGAAGTAAGGGGGCAATTCTGTAACCAATGTTACAACAATGAAAATAATTGAGCTGTTTTTCAGAATTTGTTTCTTATATCCTGAAGAACAGCTCTCAAAAACCTTATTTTGATTTAATTAGTTCATCGATTTCATTCATATGCAGGTGTAGATGATCAAGATAACCTGTTATCATATCTTCTAATGTTACTTTGGTTCCTTCGAAATCTGTCCAGAAGTTCTGCAATGCCGAAGAGTCAGCTTCGTTTATCACCTGAATTATATGCAGATTGTAGAATTTCCATAGTTGAATAAGATTCCTCCAATCTGATTTCTCGTAATTCTGAATGGCGATCCACAGGTCATTGTCCTGTCTGTAGTCAGGAAAAACAAGTTCTTTGTGGTATTGAAGTCGCACCATGCGCTGGTGGTTATTGGAGGCAGAATCTATGAGATGACCTAGTATTTGTTTAATGTTTCTGTTTTGTCTGTTTCTTCTTTCTGTAATAACCTCTGTAGATAAGTTCTCTAATGTGGGTTCCCATTCCTTAAGAACGTGAGCAATGCCTGTAGTTGTTGATGTAAAATCCATAATTGTGTTTATTGAATTGAGTTTGATAATAAAAGAATTGTCTCTGAATAAAATAAAAACGATGATACGGAAAAGCTTTTGTAGCAAGTAGAGTCCCTGCTTACGCGAAGAAATATTATCGGATCAGCTCTTTCAGCTTTTCCTTTTTAAGAATGCGGATATGTTTTCGGTCTACGGATATAAGACCTTCATCCTGCATGTGCGAAAGTTCGCGGGCAAGTGACGGACGAGACACACCAAAGTAATCGGCCATCTCCTGTTGTGAACGGTCCATAACGACTTTATCGTCAGCGGTAGCAGATAGACGAAGAATATATGATGCAAGTTTTTGCTTGATGTTCTTAAAGGATAGAAAGAAAAGCTTGTCGGAAAGAGTCTTGGCATAGTTTGCCGAGGTATTCATATAGTTTTCCAGAAAACGCTTGTTACGTTGGAAGAGTAACAATACACTCTCCTTAGGAATAAACAAGGCCTCTACCTCTTCATTGGCAGTAACTTCAACGGGAAACTTATTCTCTGTTCCGAAAAGAAAAAGAGGAGCAAGGGCACGAGGGGCGGAGATATCTTCTATCTTTATCAGCTTACCCGAGTAATCAATCATCTCTCCACGTACACTTCCTTTCAGAAGAATGACCAACTTATTGCACACATCACCCTGAAAGGCGAGAATGTCTCCCTTCCTGAAACTCTTTATCTGATAATTCACTCCCTCGAAATTTCGGGAGAGTTCATCGGGGGTAGTTCCCTTAAAGAGCGGATTTTCTAACAGGATGCTGATCATTTGTTCTTTTATAATAATAGTTCTCTGAACAAAGAACTTTCCCGCAAATATACAAATATTACGGTTAGTTGTACCTCAACCCAAGTCTTTTTCTCTTTTCCCTTAATCTTTTAGACTACAGGTTGCTGATTTTTAGCTACTCTTCTGAAATGATAAACCAATATAAATATGGCTGTAACGAATGCCAGGAAATCTGATGTTACCATGCTCCACCACACTCCGGTTGTTCCAAACAGATGCGGAAAAAATAGCAGACAGGGAAGCAGATAAAGGAGTTGCCTTGAGAGCGACATGAATATGCTTATTTTTGCCTGCCCTATACTCTGGAAAAAGTTAGATATAACTATCTGACTGGACACGATAGGAAATGCAAGAACGGAAATACGCAAACCGGTAGCAGCAATATCAATCAATGACTGTTCGCTGGTAAACATGGAAGATATGGCATTAGGAAAGAACACACAGGCGATGAAACCTATACTATTAATGATGGTTCCCGAAAGAATGCCCAACTTTAATGTACGCGTTACCCTATTTTGCAGATTGGCTCCATAATTATAGCCAATGATTGGCTGCATACCCATGGTGAGTCCCATAATAATCATCACGAAAAGCATAAGCACCCGGTTTATAATGCCATAAGCACCAATTGCCATGTCGCCGCCACTTTTTTGCAGGATATTATTTATCACAATAACTATTCCGCATGCACAGACATTCATCAGGAACGGAGCCATCCCAATAGAGAAGATATTTTTCACAATCCGGATTCTTACTACGTGAAAGCCTTTCTGGAAGTGAACATAGTTTTCTTTATTCAGAAAATGGTGAAGCACCCATACCATCCCAATGGATTGTGAGATGATTGTGGCCAGAGCAGCACCACGGATTCCCCATTGGAAATGGAAAATAAATATAGGAGCAAGGATTATATTCGCAATAACGGTAATCATAGACGATAGCATGGCCTTCTTTGGATAACCGGTGGCACGCATTACGTTATTCAGACTAATCATTGTGTATGATATTGGTGTACCCAGCAGGATTACCTGCATAAAGTCACGCGCATAAGGCAGCGTTGTTGCGCTTGCCCCGAAGAATATAAGGATAGGATCCAGAAACAGAAGGAACAGTCCGCCGAAAAGAACGGAGTTAATAATGCAAAGCATAAGTACAGTTCCCAGTACCTCTGTGGCTCCGGCAAGATCTTTCTGCCCAAGGCGGATAGAAGAAATAGTGGCTCCTCCGGTTCCCACCAGCGTACAGAATGCAATGACAAGGTTCATCAGCGGGAAGGATATAGCAAGTCCGGAGATAGCTATCGCACCCACGCCGTGGCCAATGAATATACTATCTATAATGTTATAGAGTGAGGTCACTGTCATCCCGATAATAGCCGGGATTGAATATTGAAGCAATAATTTACCAATGCTCTCGGTTCCGAGAATGTGAGGGTTGTTCTTAACAGACATAAACGACTTTACATTTTTTTAAGTGCCGCAAAGGTACGAATTATTTGCCGCATTCAAGTATTATTCTGAACTTTGCACCGTACAAAATATATTATAGATAATGAAAGAATCTAAAACAATAGCTGCTCTTTTCGATTTTGATGGTGTGGTAATGGATACAGAAACCCAATACAGTATATTCTGGGGAGAGCAGGGACGCAAATATCATCCTGAACTTCCAGACTTTGATAGGCTGATTAAAGGCCAGACATTGGTTCAGATATACGATAAGTATTTTGCCGGAATGGAAGAAGCGCAGGATCAGATACGCAAGGATCTCGATCTTTTTGAGATGAATATGACTTATGACTACATTCCCGGTGTGCTCAACTTTATAGACGACCTGAAGAAACACGATGTGAAACTGGCCGTTGTAACAAGTTCCAATACCAAAAAGATGGAAAATGTGTATCGTTCGCATCCGGAATTGCCCCAACTGTTTGATTCCATTGTAACTGCTAATCAGTTTAAGGAATCAAAGCCCAATCCTGAATGTTTTATCCTGGGTGCTGAAATACTTGGTGCCACTCCCGAAGATAGTTTCGTGTTCGAGGACTCTTTCCACGGCCTGAAAGCCGGTAATGCTGCCGGATCAACCGTTATCGGACTGGCAACAACAAATCCTCGCGAGGCGATAGAAGGAAAAGCTCATTATATTATTGACGATTTCAAAGGCTTCACTTTTGAGAAACTCATAGAAGTAAAAGCATAACTCCGGCGGAAGAATATAATTTTGATGTATATCTAAAGGTGCGTTTGATGTATATCAAAATATTGCTTTGATATACATCAAATATACTCTTAGATATATATCAAACGAAAAATATTTCTTGTAATATTAAAAAAACAACTCCTGATTTTAGCCGGATGAACTAATCATAGCGATGAATGTTCTTTATTAGTATTCCGATTTTTATGATAGCATAATAATTTTCATGATTTTGAGGTTTTAAAGACCAGTGAAGGATACCTAAACATCTTTTCAATAAATTCCTTTTCTCTTTTAACTTTAAGCACTACATTTGCAGACAATTTTTAATAATTGGAATTTAAATAATTTAAAATTATGGCTGGATACATTAATGAAGATACCAGAAAGGTGACAACTCACCGTCTGATTGAAATGAAACAAAAAGGAGAGAAGATTTCCATGCTTACTGCCTATGACTATACAATGGCTCAGATTGTTGATGGCGCTGGAATGGATGTAATATTGGTTGGAGATTCCGCATCGAATACCATGGCAGGAAACGTTACCACTCTTCCCATCACACTGGATCAAATGATCTATCACGGCAAATCTGTAGTTCGTGGCGTAAGTCGTGCTATGGTTGTTGTCGATATGCCTTTTGGCTCTTATCAAGGTAATTCTTTTGAAGGACTAGCTTCGGCAATCCGTATCATGAAGGAGTCTCATGCTGATGCATTGAAGCTTGAAGGCGGTGAAGAGATTCTTGAATCTGTACATAAAATCCTTTCTGCTGGTATTCCTATTATGGGGCACTTGGGATTGATGCCTCAATCCATTAATAAATACGGTACATATACAGTTCGCGCCAAGGATGATTTTGAGGCTGAAAAACTGGTTCGTGACGCTCATCTGCTCGAAGAAGCCGGATGTTTTGCTTTGGTACTTGAAAAAATTCCTGCCGTACTTGCAGAACGGGTTGCAAAAGAACTGACTATTCCTGTAATAGGTATCGGTGCCGGCGGAAAGGTTGACGGACAAGTGTTGGTTATTCAGGATATGTTGGGAATGAGTCAGGGATTCAGTCCTAAATTCCTTCGCCGCTATGCCGATCTTCACACAGTTATGACAGATGCTATCGGCCAATACGTTGCAGATGTAAAAAGCTCTGATTTTCCTAACGAGAAAGAACAATATTAATTTCTCTTTCTTATGAATACAAATACTCCTGTAAAGTTGTGGACTAAAAACTTTATGTGGGCATACGTCAGCAATTTCCTGCTTTTCGTGTCGCTTTACATGTTTCTGCCAATACTTCCTATGTATCTGGTGGGTAAGTTTCCTTCTATAACAATTGGGCAGGCAGGAATAGTGCTTGCGCTATTTGCGGGAGCCATGTTTATTGTAGGTCCTTTCTACAGTTATATAATTGATACATACAAACGTAAATACGTTTGTATGTATTCCTTTTTGGCTGTTATCGCTATTGTGGGAGGATACTCCGTGATAGGAAGTATGATGTGGCTGGCTGTGCTTAGGGTTATCCAGGGAGCCTTGTTTGGTATTACAACAGCAACCAGCAGTACCGTGGCCATTGATATAACTCCCACAACCAGAAGAAGTCAGGGGAATATCAATTTCAATTGGGCAGGGCGTCTGGGTATGGCTTTTGGGCCTATGATCGGACTTTTATTATATAGCTATTCCAATCTGATAACAGTGCTTTATGCATCCATTGTTTTAGGTGTAACCGGCTCTGTTTGTATGGCAATGATCAAAGTTCATTTTCGTGCCCCTATAGGAGCTAAGATATTTTCCACAGACCGTTTCCTTCTTTCCCGAGGATGGGTGGCTGCAGGTAATCTTGTTCTTATTTCTATCATTTTTGGAATGCTTATAGCAACTATTAATGTATATGCTGCCATGGTTAATCTGCAGTATGTTATAATCAGCTTCTTCGGAGCCATAGGTATAGGATTTATTCTGGCAATAATAGCCAACCGAATTGTCTTTGCTGAGGCTGATTTTCGTGCGCGTATTGTGAGCGGACTCATTCTTATCATTATTTCTCTGTTACTGCTAAATACACATTACGAAGAGGTATCTCTGATAACTTCAGGTGTACTTATCGGTCTGGGATTTGGATTAGCTGCTTCAGATTTCCTTGTGATATTTGTAAACCTGTCCGAGCATTGTCAGCGAGGAACGGCTAATACCAGTTATTTGCTGGCATGGGAGGTAGGAGTAGGGATAGGAGTTGCCTTAGGATGCAATCTGCTTGAAATAGGATCTTATATGGTTGTATTCCAGGTAGGTATAGCGTTTGCCGTAATTGCCTTGCTGTACTTTCTGTTATTTACAACAAGGCATTTTGCTCGGCATAAAATGAAATAAATTTTTCTGAGATAATTAGAAGAAGTTCTAATAACAAAAAACGTAAAATTAATTATTTGCGGTTTTTGTTGTTTTTGGAGTCATCTCACCTTTGATATAAAGTCTTACTAACTCCAGTTTTGCGTTACTTCGTACTGATATGCTTTTCTTAAACTCACCAGGATATTTACCAGTTCCGTTATAAGTAACCTCAATGGTTCCTTTCTTTCCCGGCATAATTGGCTCTCTTGTGTAATCTGGAATAGTACATCCGCAAGAAGCTACAGCTTGGTAAATAACTAATGGTGCATCTCCAGTATTAGTAAAAGTGAATACACATCTAACTTTTGGATGATCTTCTGAGAATGTACCAAAATCGTGACTTGTTTTGTCGAATGCAATTTCTGCTTGCTTTTCAGCAGAAGCATACGTAACTCCTAAGAAGAGGAGCATCAATAAAAATAATGTCTTTTTCATTTTAATAATTTCGTTATTATGACACGCAAAGTTAATAGTTATTCATTAATAGTTGTTATGTTTGCAAATGAATTAACATACTTAAAAACATTATAATAGTGAGATACAAAAAAATAATTCTTTTATTACTTGCCGCAGTTTTACTTTCTGCCGCATCAGGATACTGTCAGAGACCAACTCTTTCCGGACTTCAAGCCAAAGATTTTGAAGCAAATGTGAATGGTCAGCTTACTCATTTGTATGTTCTGAAGAACTCACGCGGGATGGAAGCTTGCATAACCAATTACGGTGCAAGGGTTGTTTCTATAATGGTTCCCGACCGCTGGGGAAAGATGGAAGATGTGGTGTGCGGCTATTCAAATATCAAGGATTATATGACCAACAAACAGAACTTTGGAGCAACCATTGGGCGCTATGCTGGTCGTATTCTCAATTCCACTTTTACAATAGACTCTGTTCTGTATCATTTAACGCCAAATACCGGTGCTCATTCCGCTCACGGTGGCGATCCGGGTTTCGCTGCCAGAATATGGAATGCAAAAAAGGTTAGTAAGAATGTACTTTGCCTCAGTTATCTGTCACCTTCCGGTGAAAATGGCTTTCCTGGCAATCTGGCGGTAAAAATCACCTATACCCTAACCAATAAGAATGAACTCGATATCCGTTATGAGGCATCTGTTACCGGAAGCTCTACAGTTGTAAATTTCACTCATCATTCTTTCTTTAATATATCGGGTAATCTCAGTACAAATATTGAGAACCAGCAGTTATACGTTGATGCCGGTAATTTTACCCCGTATGATTCTCTGAAATGCGTCACTGGTGAAATAGTTTCCGTGATTGACACTCCATTTGATTTTACCTCTCCTCATTCTATTGGCGAACGTATTGATGTCAATAGTCCTCAACTGAAAGTAACCGGGGGATATGATCATACCTTTGTGCTCAATACGAAAGGAAACGATTGTCGTTTAGCAGCCAGACTAAAAGATCCGCAGAACGGGCGTGTTCTTGAGGTTTACACCAATGAACCAGGTTTGCATGTTTACACAGCCAACGGACTAAAGGGCAATCTCATTGGCAAAAAAGAAATCGCATATCCTCGCCGAGGAGCCGTTTGTCTGGAAACTCTTCACTTTGCAGATAGTCCCAATAAACCTCAATTCCCAACTACCGTACTTCGTCCGGGTAAGAAGTATCGCAGCCATTGCGTTTATCGATTTACAGTGGAATAACATTAAAATAATATCAGGTGCTTAGATGTGGATACCTTTCAGGGTTCTGTCTGAGTATCTTTTTTTATTCTCTCTCTTAACAGATTTATATCTGTTTGGCCATTTTATCAAATTCCCCTACATTATTTAAGATTATTCCTTTTATAGGTCAGTATACTCCTATATTTCTATGAGTTTTATATATCTGACAATCAAAGAACTAGGATATAGAACTATTTTTATAATTATAAAAAAAGGATTAATTTCTGATTCTTAAAACTTAATTCTACTGATCCAGAGATTTATTATATGGTTAATATATATTAAATCATCATATATTATATATAAATTAACAAATATTTTAAATACATTTATCCCAACATTTTGTTTTATTATATTATTCTTATGTTTTAAACGTAAGCAATGCTTTTTAAATAATGGTAATTTGACGTATTTCTTATATATCTAATTATTGCATAACTGTATTATTTTTATGCAACCCTTTTGTAGTAGCCGTTTTAGAGTTTATTCTTTTATTTTTTAATAATAAAATGCTATGATGAAACCTACGGAAAATTTAATGCATGACCACCAGATTATTGAAATGATGCTTGGAATTATGAAAATAATTGCTGAGAAAATAAATAAACATCATGAACCAGATATCGAGGAAATGGAAGGTATTATCGACTTCCTGAGAGTCTTTGTCGATAAATGCCATCATGGTAAAGAAGAAATCATTTACTTTCCAGAACTTATGGAGGCTGGGATGTCAAATATAAACAGTCCGGTAGCCGTTATGCTATTTGAACATGAAGTGGGTAGAGGATATATTAAAGACATGGCTTCATCTGTTGAGAGAATTAAGAGTGGAGATAGATTGGCTATAGATAAGTTAACTGAGTCAATACTGAATTATGTGGATTTGTTGGAAAATCATATTCAGAAAGAAAATAATGTATTGTTCCCATTAGGGAATAAGATGTTGCCAGTGGCTAAACAGGAAGTCCTGTATAAACATTTTAAAGTTATGGAAGAGAATGTAATTAGCTATGATCTTCGTAAGCATTATGATGAGTTGCTGCATCACTTGGAAAAGAAATATCTGGCTTAAATTGCAAAGAATAACTAAAATAATAAATGAATCTGATCTAACTATTTGATAATGAAAAAGAACATTAAAAACAATGTCTACTGGGTAGGCAAAAACGACTGGGAAATAAGAAACTATCAGTCTTACGAATATTCTACTCGTAGAGGAACAAGCTATAATTCTTATCTGATTCAGGAGGAAAAAACAGTTTTAATCGACACTGTATTAAGACCATTTAGTGCTGAATTTGTTAAGGGCCTTGCAAAAGAGGTTGACTTGTTGTCCATTGATTATATTATTTGTACTCATTCAGAGCCTGATCACAGTGGTGCATTACCCGATTTAATGAGCCTTATTCCCAATGTTCCAATTTATTGCACTGAAGATGGAAAGAAATCTCTTATAGGTAATTATCATCAGGAGTGGAATTTCAGAACTGTTAAGAGTGGAGAAAAACTTCCTCTTGGTAATGGGAAAGAACTAATCTTTTTTGAGATCCCTTTACATTACTGGCCTGATAACATGTTTTGTTATTTAACTCAGGATCATATTTTGTTCAGTAATGGTATATTCGGACAACATCTCTGTACAGAACTACTTTTTAATGATTTGGTAGATCAGTGTGAGCTTAATTCTGAAACCATTAAGTATTATGCCAATATCCTGCAACCAATAAGTAAGTTAATCACTAAGAAGATTGATGATTTCCTAAAAAAGAACCTTCAAGTTGATATGATTTGTCCTAGTCATGGGGTTGTTTGGCGTGATAATCCTTTGCAGGTAATTACAAAATATTTAATGTGGGGAAATAACTATCATGAAAACCAGATAACTATTATTTATGATACGCTGTATAGTGGTACTTACACAATTGCGCAAAACATAGCGAAAGGAATACATTCTGCTGATGAACGTATCAATATAAAATTGTTTAATGCTTCTAAGAATGACAAAAATGATATGATTACTGAAGTATTCCGTTCAAAAGGTGTTCTTGTGGGGTCTCCTTGCCTTAATCAAGGCATTCTAGGTTCAGTTTCTTCATTTTTAGAGATGATAAGAGGATTTAAATTCTCAAAGAAAGCTGCTGTTTTTGGCTGTTATGGATGGAAAGATACATCTATAAAGATCATGGAAACTAAATTGAAGGAAGCAGGGTTCGACATAGTGATGGAGCCAATCAGCTTTAACTGGTTCCTTACTGATGAAGCCTTGGATACGAGTACAAATTACGGATGGTTATTTTATGATATATTGAGCCGCTCAGAATAATCTTAAAATATTATAGTTATCTCAGGAATATTATTGCTATATTCTCTCTGATAGTAAATTATTCCTGAGGACTCCAGTCTAAGAAGCGTAGTGAATATTAAATTCTTCCTGTCTAGACTTAGATTTATGCATAGGAATCTCCATATTTTTGTAGGTGAGCTCTTTCGGAGTCAGGAGGAAGAAATTAAAACAGGCGGAGAAAAGATCCTTATAGATTGACCTTTTTCCCGCCTTTATCTTTTTTACTTGATAATCAATATTGATTAGCGCTTAGAGAAATCGGCATTAGTCTTTTTCCCACTTTTTGCAATCAGAATGAAAGGGAATATATATTCTACCATCCACTCTTGAGAGTAGCCCAATTTTTCTCTGTATTTTCTTACATCTCTACATGTTTTACGAACATCATCCTCTTTCCAATCATCCTTAGTCAGAATCTTATGAATGGTCTTTGCCGTAATCTCATAAAGAGCTTTTCTAAAAAAACTTGGCAAAGCAATTTTAAATTTCATCTGATTACTGATAAGCATCAACAAGTCATTAGAAAATCCCTGAAAAAGAAATAGATAAGATTGTGCATCAGTCTGCTTTTTGCAGTTGCTTTTTAAGGACGAATCTAATTCTTTAAAGAATTTATCACTGAGACCATATCCCTGCATCAGCATTTTACGTGACTGTGATCTTTCTGCTACTCCCAGTTTTCCATTTTGAGTCTGGAGTTTGAGTGTACGTTTAAACATAGCCATATCAGGCAAAGCATTGATATTGGTAATACCCAGATTAATTGCCATTGTTGACTGATAGTATACACGTATAAGTGTAAAATAGTATTCAATTCTCGACTGAACAATTTCAGCCTGTTCTTCTTTTGATTTTCTTAATTTTGGAAAAAATTTCATAGACTATTTTTTAATTTTGAAACTAAGATAAGGAGATCTTGTTAAAGAGAAGCTATTTTCTCTATAATTTTTTCATATTTTTATGTTTTTAGAAAATAGATCTAATCTATCTTGCTAAAAATAAATACGTTATAATATTGTCTGGGTATTTAGTCCAGACAATATTATTTCCTCGTATTAATGAGTTTCTTTACAGTTTTTACCTCATAAGGCTCAGAAATTAATTTTTGCTCCAATGAAATAACTTCTTGGCAGAATGGGTCCATATACAAAATCCGAATCACGATTCTTTCCTTTATCCTGATCAGATTGATAAGCATTGAATATGTTTTGTATGCCGGTATTTACCTGAAGAGCAATCTGCTGATAAATGGGGAATGTGTAGCTTAACTTTACATTCATATCAAAGAAATCGGGTGTGGTAACATTCATATCTTTCTGAATATAACCAGCTGCATGTGGCACAAGCATACTTCCTGTATATGTTCCTGAAATTGATGTCTCAAATCTTTTTACGGGAGTAAGCTTTGCTGTAAAGTACCCATAAAGATCAGGAGTACGAAGCATTTTCTTTGTGCCTAAATCTTCAGATGCGCTCCAGTTCTCTACTTCTTTATATTTGCTACTTTGAAGCGTTGCTCCGGCTTCCAGTTGTAGTAAGGAGGAGAAAGCAATTTTACCTTCGGTTGTGATCCCCATTACTTTGGCTCCGGAACCATTAGTTCGTTCTTTCAGTATGGTACCTTCACTGTTTGTTCCCACATCATTAAGGATAAATACGTCTTTCAGATTGGTATAGAATCCTTCAATACGAAGATTTGCGGGGAACTCTCCAATGGTGTGATACAGATCCATAGAAGCACTTAGACTTTTCGACTTTTCCGGTTTCAGATTAGATACAGAGTGGATAATAGCTATTTCTCCACCTACAGCAGATACATGAAGATCTTCGTCATAAACCTGTGGAGCACGGAAGCCGGTTGAATAACTCAGACGGAAATTTAAATTTTCAAGCGGATTGTATCTTAATGTTACACGTGGGCTAAAGATTACATGATTTATAAGATTGTGCTTATCCAATCGTCCGCCAAATAAGAATCCCCACATATCGCTTTTCCATTCGTTCTGCAGAAAAGCACTTTCAGTGTGTACTGTTTGTGTAATGTTGCGGTTATATCCAAGAATTTCATCATGCAGTTTGTCGTATGTATATTCTGCGCCTCCGGTAAACTGAGCAGGCATAAACAGGCATTTCGCCCAGTTATAAGTGTATTGGCTGCCTGTCACATAAGTCAGATCATTAGTATTACCGTAGCCTCTTAAATCCTGATCTGTACCAGAGTAACTCTTTCGTTGAACACTTTGCATGGATGTGTACAGATTTATTTTGTGTTTATAATCAGGAGAAGAAAGATCGTAATTTACACCTCCTCCATTAATGGAATGTTCAGCTTCCTCGGCCACATCAGCTTCATGAGGTTGCAGATTTAAAAGATTGCCACCTCGTCTGTAATCGGTAATATTGTGATATTCCAAAGACAACTTCGAGTAGTCACTGGTTTTGAGGTATGAATGTAAACCGATTGTTTTGCTGTTCATTTGAGGGAGATCTGTAAATCCGTCTTTATCATAATCATATCCGTCGCGGTATCTGCTTTGTCCAAAAATAAATAAACCAGCTTTACGATCATCTGTAATCAGAGATGCATTCATCGTTGTGTTATTATCAAATGCATTTGATCCGCCGATGGAAGTAATGTCGTGAGAAAACTCTCCGGAGTTGCGGGTTGGTTCTTTAGTTATTATGTTGATAGTTCCTGCAATTGCTGATGAACCATATAAGGCAGAACCGCCACCTTTAACAACTTCAACCCGTTCAATCATATTCTGAGGAATCTGTTCTAATCCGTATACTCCGCTCAGTGAACTATAGATAGGGCGTGAATCAATTAATATTTGAGTATAAGAGCCTTCCAGTCCGTTAATCCTTACTTGTTCAGTTCCACAGGTGTGACAATTGTTTTCTACCCGTACTCCAGACTGAAAGCTTAATCCTTGCGCCAGACATGATGAGTGAGTATCTTCAAATAATTTAGTATCCAGAATATTCACCAATGAAGGAGCCAGACGCTTAGTTGTTTCGTTTCTGCTGCTACTTATCACTATTTCATCCAGAGAAATAAGATCCTGAGTAAGTGCAACATCCATTTCTATTGTTTTATTTTTGACTACAGAAACATTCATAGTCAACGTGCGATAACCAACCGAATTAAACTCAAGAACCCAGCTTCCTATGGGAAGATTTTCCATAAGAAAATGCCCTGAGGCATCAGAAGTTGTACCTATTGTTGTTCCTTTTACAGATACGTTGATATATGCCAAATGTTCTTTTGTTTTAGCATCAGTAATATGTCCAAAGATACTTGCATCAGTGGGTGTTCCTGTTTGTTCCATACCCATACATGGCAGTAGGGTACAGATAAAGCAGGAAACTAATAATATATATTTTTTCATTATTGTTTCTTATTTTAAAATACACAAAATAGTATGCTCATTCACATTATGGAAAGGGCATAAACTGTTATTCTCTCTATTTTAAAATAAGAAGGGGAGGGGCTCTTAAGGAATAAGAATAAAAGAAAATCCGTGTTACTTTGAATATCTGGATTACAGCTTCAACAGTATGTACAGTTCGATGAGCAGTTAGATGAAAAACGGCTGGTTTCTCATAAGGAAACAAATGAAACTGACAGATAGCACAATTGCAGGAAGAATCGCTGCAATGATGAGTTGCGCTGTTTGCTCCTGATTCATGGGTATGGAAACTCTTCACAATCCCTATAGGGGCGATGGTGAAAAGTAATAACCATGCAATGACTGCTTGTCTTCTCAGATAGAGTTTCATGTTGCAAAATTAATTAAAAAAATAGCATGATGTACTTTTCTTTAGTCTATGGATTGTTTAAAAATAGAAAACGGTCGGAACTTTACATGCGTTCCGACCGTTATATCAATCGTTATATTGTAATAACTAAAACTTATTTATTGAAAAGAGACTTAGCAATACCCATTTCCAATCCTCTTAGTTCAGCTAATCCTCTAAGACGTCCAATGCAGGAATAACCTGGATTTGTTTTCTTCTTCAGGTCATCAATCATTTGATGTCCGTGGTCTGGTCTCATTGGAATAGATGTTTTACGTTCCTGTTCTACTTCAAGCATAGCTTTCATCATGTTGTACATATCCACATTTCCTTCCAGGTGGTTAGCTTCATAGAAATTGCCTTCAGCATCACGTTGAGTGCTGCGGAAATGAACGAAGTTAACTCTTTCACCGAAACGTTTCATCATGGTAACAAGATCATTGTCTTTGCAAACACCAAACGAACCTGTACACAAGCATAAACCGTTAGATTTATTTGGAACAGCATCAATCAGTTTCTGGAAATCTTCTGCAGAGCTCAGGATACGAGGTAAACCAAGAATTGAGTGAGGAGGATCATCCGGATGAATAACCAGCATTACGTCAGATTCATCGGCAACAGGGGCAATCTCGCTAAGGAAATAGATCAGGTTTGCACGAAGTTTCTCAGCATCAATATCTTTGTAACGATCTAACGCTTCCTGAAATTGTGCAATTGTAAAGCTCTCTTCAGATCCTGGCAGACCAGCAATGATATTGCGTTCTAATGTATGCTTGTCTTCGTTGCTCATTTGTTCAAAACGAGCCTTTGCTTTAGCTTTCTCCTCAGCAGAATATTCATTCTCAGCACCCGGACGTTTCAGGATAAACAAATCAAAAGCCACGAATGCAGCTCTTTCAAAGCGTAAAGCTTTTGACCCATCAGGCATGGTGTAAGCCAAGTCAGTACGAGTCCAGTCGAGCACCGGCATAAAATTGTAAGTTACAATATTAATGCCACATTTGCCTAAATTACAAAGAGACTCCTTGTAATTGTCGATGTATTTCTGGAAATCACCAGTCTGAGTTTTGATATGTTCGTGCACAGGAACACTTTCAACAACAGACCATGTTAGTCCTACAGATTCAATCAGTTCCTTGCGTTTCATGATTTCCTCTACAGTCCACACCTCTCCGTTAGGGATATGGTGCAATGCATTAACTATTCCAGTAGCACCAGCCTGCTTAATGTCCCAAAGGGAAATAGGGTCGTTAGGACCGTACCAGCGCCAAGTTTGTTCACATAGATACATAATTCTAGTCTTTATTTGGTTGAATATTAGATTGTAAAAGCATTAAATCCACCGTCAACTACAGCTACAGTGCCGGTAACGAACTTAGAAGCATCGCTGATAAGGTAATGAACGGTCCCGAATAAATCTTCCGGTTCGCCAAAACGATTGAAAGGTGTGTGTGCCATAACACTTTTTGCACGATCAGAAAGAGAACCGTCTGGATTAAGCATTAACGCCTTATTCTGAGTGGTCAGGAAAAATCCCGGAGCAACAGCATTTATACGGATACCATTACCAAACTTCATTGATAATTCTCCGGCCATATACTGGGTGAAGTTATTTACAGCAGCCTTGGCAACTCCATATCCGGCAACTCTTGTAAGTGGACGGAGTGAAGATTCTGAAGAGAAGTTCAAAATAACTCCGTATTTCTGACTAGCCATTTCAGATGCAAATACCATAGTAGGAATTACAGAACCAAACAAGTTCAGATCAACTACAGTTTTCATAGCATCAATGTTTAGGTCAAAAATTGTTTGATTAGGAGAAATAGTAGCACCAGGCATATTACCACCTGCAGCGTTGATCAGCACATCGATCTTTCCGTAAGTGTTTAATATATGTTTTTTGCATTCTTCCAACATAGCCTTATCTGTTACATCAGCTTGAGCAAAAATAGCCTGTCCGCCTTGCTTTTTTATTTCACGAACCAGCCCTTCACCAGCTTCATTGCTCCTGCCTATAATAACCACTTTAGCACCTTGTTGAGCCAGATACATTGATATTCCTTTTCCCAAAACGCCATATCCACCAGTTATGATGATTACTTTACCTGAAATGTCAAATAAGTTTTCCATTTTATTTATAATTGTATTTATATTGATATTAAGAATTGCAGAATAATATGTGCTTTATTAATTCTAATGATTGTGTGGGGATGGTTTTATTTTATTTCCATTCTCATAATTATTTATTCCATAATAAATAATAGATGCAAATATATAATGAATGATTGAGATAAACAATAGATGTGTTCGAGCACAATAATTGATTGTGAATTATAACTGTCAATATATCATGTAATTAGACCTAATTGTATAAAAGTGAAGAATAAACTTAATTTTTTGCACAAGTACCCATATGAAGTGCTTCAACCTGAAGATACACATACTGGGCCGAATATTCCAAATCCATGCAGTTGATTTTCTAAATGCAGATGCAATTGTATCTTAGGGTTAAGTGCCTGATTTTATATACTTTCAGTCAAATAATTCTCTGTCCATCCGGGTATACAATACCTGTCCACCCAGATGAAGGTTACTATTAGACCCGGGTGTAAAAGGGTGATACATCCGGGTGGACGGAAGAATGAATAAGCTATAAATAAATTGGCGCGTAGCTTTTATATAGCCGCGTAGCTTCTTTTATAAAGCTACGCGGCTATATTTTGCTCATTACCAGTGTGCTATGATTATTTTGCGTAGCTGCGTGGCTTTTACCTAATTGAGATCCATTTTAATGAACTCCTCCGGTTTCTATATCAATAGTGACAGAATTGTCTGGAGTATTGATATCTGTCCAGAGAGTACCCAAAGTCATACTTAATGTACCACTTGGATCAGCTGCGTTTAGAGCTGCAATTTGCCCAGAGATGTCTGGCATAACTTCGTCACCGGCAAAGTGAGCCATTGCGGCGGGTGAGAAATATGGTGCAAAGACAGAAGCATATGCTGGCGGAACGCCAAACTTGTTTGTTAATATATAGCTAAAATAGCCATCAAGATGATCTGATAAGAATGATTTTGCATAGTTATCGAACCAATGTCCCATTAAGAATGTAGTGTTCTGTGGTCTAAAGCAATATTCATTATCTTTAATGGTAAGCATCCGGTAGGTACAGGGGTAAGCTGCTGTTGATCCGGTTTCTACATCAAAGATAAATTTACCATTGTGTTCTCTTTTGGTAATGTCAGTAGCATGATAGTGTCCGGTGAAAATAATTTTTAATCCGGCGTCTATCAGTTCGTTAGCTGTATTTTCCCAATTATCGACCACATAACCATAGTCAATCTGCTGCTGGCCGGTGTAATGTTCAACCAGGCCGTGGTGCATCATTCCAATTACAATTTTTCCCTTGCTTTGAGCTTTGGCCAACTGTTCTTTTATCCAACTCATTGTTTCGGGTTTTATAACCCCTGAACCCACACTTAATGTGTTATTCTGGTAATACTTGTTAGCATCGATGGCAATTATCCAAAGATCTTTGATGGGCTCATTAACGTAACTCAGTGAGTTAGGATCTTTAGAAATTGCATCTTTGAAGCCAAAGTTTGCATAAATAAATGGAATTCTATTAGCCTGGACTGTTGGAACCTGGAATTGTTTGTCTTTAAAATACCGTACTGCTTCCGGATTGTTTACATCGTGATTTCCGATCGTAACAACAACCTTTATCCCATGTAAGGTTAATTGTCTGAGAATTCTGGCAGTATTTTCATGACTTATTCTTTCTCCATCTTTAGTCAGATCGCCGGATATTAGCACCAAATCCGGTCTTTGTGAAATAATCTTGTTAACTGTAGTCTCCAAAATCTGGGAACTGAATTTTAATAGCTTTGGATCTTTATCCAGATATGCCTGAAATGCAGTACCATCTTTCACTAGCAGAGACGGATCCATAACATGAGTATCTGACAAAATAGCAATCTTAATCCCTTGGTGTACACTGATACATTTTGTTTCGATTGATTCATCAATTGAATTATTCTCTGAAATTAAATCGTCGTTCTGACAAGAATAGATGAGGGCTAAGAAAAGCATTGAAACAAAAATACGTAATGACTTCATAAAATATAGTTTTAAAGGTAAATGTATGAAGTACATAATTTTACAAGAAAATATATAATATTAGCAGGCTTTTGCCTGATTGCGAAAGCATAAAGAACATATGAACGGTCTACATACCATTTTTATGGATGTAACCGTTTGGTATATCTGGTGGGTTCATTGCAGAATGTTTTTAGGTATATTGATTGAAAAATATAGCTCGTAATAATAAAACAATTATCACGATTAAATGTTCCTGTTTCTGCTTGTCAGACTATAGTATGTTTTACCAAGAATAAAAAGAGAGAGGATCTAAGCTCTCTCTTTATGAATATGCTGATAATCTAACGATTAAAATGCAAGTTTATAATACGTGTATTATTGTTTTCTGGAAGTAATGGATGTTTTCTTCTTGTTTTGATTAACCACCGCATTCACCATTTCAGGAAAGGTCAAATTTATTGGCCAATGGTTGGAGATTTATTGGTGAATGATTTACACCAAGCTTATGAATATAATATTATTTATTTGCTAACTCTTTTAGCCAGTGGTTGATCAATTCCGTTAATATTAACAGTAATGGAATCATTTTTGCCCTCTTCATTTATCTTAAATGTGAGTCTTATATTTGTTTCCCTTGAAAAATATTCAGTTTCAGATGCAGGTAAGAGTTGATATTTGGGAAGATTGGTCCCTTGCATGAATAACTTATCGCCATCTTTTGAAACAATAATGAAGTAGTTATTACCTAAATCATATTTGCCAACATATTTATCGAACACGGAAGGGTTAATTGCAACAGGGTTTTCGTCTTTTAATTTATTGGCCTCAATCTGCTGTCCACCTTGATGGTGGATAGCGTGGGTAACATTTCCCTTTTCGTCCTTTATAAATTTTATACTAGCTTCCACAACTTTCCAGTTAAATTCATCATTTGATGACGGATATATGGGATATTTAGCCTGTCCTGTCATCTGAGCATACAGTTGTTTGCCTTCAAGTGTTACTGTCAGTACGGCTCCTTGTCCATAGTTGTATCGGCCAATATAATTTTTTAATGTGTTTTCATCCACTGATATATCTGAGGCAAAGCTTGGTTGCTTTGTCATATCAGACCATAAAAGATATTCGGCAATTGAGGACGAATTGGCACCAGGATCAATGCCAGCTGGAGCTGGTGTGGAATTACAAAAAACAACTACAGTGATATTTTTCTCTGGTTGGCGGCCTAAATAGGTCATAAAACCGTGTAATCCCCCTCCATGAGCAATAAACTTAGAACCTCGGTTATCTTGTATAAACCAACCATAACCATAATTTGTTTTTTGCTTGTTGTTAAGCTCTGCTGGGGTAAATGCAGCTTTTAGACTTGCTTCAGACAAAACTTTTCCATTAAAAATAGCTTCATTCCAAATATATAAATCCTTGGTAGTTGAATAGATGGCTCCTGCACCTCCGGCCCACGACATATCCCAATTAATGGCTTTTATTATTTTCCCGTTTTCGTATGAATAACCGTAAGCTTCATTGTTAAGCAGTGCCTTTGTTTCGTAAATTCCGGTGTTGTTCATCCCTAATGGTTTGAAAAAAGTTTCTTTTAAATAATTATCCAAACTCATCCCCGAAATCTTTTCCACGATATAGCCTAGCAAGAAAAATCCTGAATTACTATAATTCCATCTATCACCCGGATTAAAATCGTATGGATAAGTTTTTATAGTATCTATAAGTGCGGCAGGAGTAACAGGCATGGTAATGTATCTCATAAAATTCGGTCTGTCAGTATAGCTATGTATACCTGATGTATGTGTTAGCAAATGATGAATGGTGACTTTATTCCCTTGTGGAAAGTCGGGGATAAACTTCGATAATGTATCATGAACATTCAGTTTGCCTTCCTCCTGAAGTTTGAGAATGGATGCTGCTATAAATTGTTTGGTGATGGAGCCTATCCTGAACTTTGTATCGGGTGTAACAGGAACTTTATTACCAATATCGGCATACCCAAATCCTTTTTCGTATATAATTTCTCCGTTCTTAGATACCAGCACGGATACACCGGATGTTGTTCCTGTTTGTACACTTTTGAATATACGATCAACCAATTTATCTAAAGAAGGCATTGGATTGTCTGTTTTAGCTCCCTTTTCTTTTAGATAATTCATCACTTTTTCTCTGCCCTTAATCATTGCACTCTGATAGGCTGTTAACCCCAAATCGTTCTGAGCATTCACGTCTGCGCCCTTATCAATCAACAGTTTTACATTATCGAGATTTCCTTTACCAGAGGATTCTATTAATAATTTGCTTAGGATGTCTTTTCCTAGTTTTCGCATAGTAAAAGACCAATCATATTCCATATTCTGTATTTTTACCAGAATCTGATTGCTTCCTTTCTTCAGGTCCAGAATCAAAATATCATCATCAGGGTTTGTTGCCCTACCAATCCAATTCTTATGCACTAATTTACCATTCAGAAATAGTTTAACGGCATCATCACTACCTAATCCAATTGTAATTGTTGCAGGGGCTTTCATTTTAATTTCAGCTAAGGCGTAAGCTACGGAATAATTTAACTGACCAAACTGTTTTATAAAATCAATAGTCCCTTCTTCACTTTTAAATGATTTCCATGAATATTCTGAATTACCAATTTTTACTTTGGCAAGAATCTTGTTAGGTTGAACTGCAACACTGATTAAATTATCCTTGTCAAAGAATTCTTTTTGTTTAATATCATCTGGCTTAACTCCGGATTCTTCTATCTTAACAGGACCAAGTATTAACCATCTTTTCATAAACTCATTATCGGAAAGGGTTGGATAAGAGGCCTCGGCATATCCTAAAGTGGATTTCTTACTTTTTGTTTGTCCTTGAAGATTTGATAGGTTAATAAGTAAGAGTGTTGTACATAAAATTGTAAGGCGCAAAATTTTAAATTCTTTCATGGTAGTTGGTATAAGAGGTAATACAGTACAGAATATCAATTGCTTATAAATAACAATTTGACTATGTGAAGAGTTTTATAAATGTTTCAAATTCAGGCATAAATAAGAGCATAGCAATTAAAGCTTAGTAGATTAAAAATAAACTTATAATTCATTAGTATCCTTTTTAAAACAAAACATATCTCCATTCTATTTTGTTCTAATTTTATATATAGAATGGGTTATAAGTCAGGCAAAAGCGTTTTGAATTTATGTTGCTGTTAACTCATTGCTACGTCAATTAAAAACCTAAATAAAAGATAAACAAAAGAGTTTCCATAAAAATGTAACAAGCAGAAATATGAAAAAGATTTTAATGCTGACGTTTATTGTTATGGTTTCAACTGTAACCATTGCACAGATTTCATGGAGTGTGAGAGCCGGTATAAATTTAAGTTCTTTCACAGGATTAAATGGACAGGATAAGGATAATCTAAAGACCAAATTAGGCTATCAATTTGTCTTCGGTATGGACTATGCTTTAAATGAAAAGTTCTCAATTCAACCTTCTTTGTTGTTTATTACTAAAGGAGCCCGATTTAGTTATACAAATCAGAATGAAAAATATAAAGCATCTATAAATCCAATGTACATTGATTTACCTGTATTGGTTGCTTATAAATTTTATCTTGCAGAAAAAAGCAAATTAGCTATTAGTGCTGGCCCGTATGTAGCTTATGGTAATGGGGGAAAATGGGAAAGAGAATATACGTCTTCAGGCGTAACTATAAAATATCATAAAGACGTGTTTGGTAATAGAAAGGAGTTTGAGGCTGGAAATGTTTATACCGATAGGCCAATAGATTTTGGTCTGTGTACAGGTATAGCACTAGAATACCACCACTATTTAGTTGGCATAAACGCCTCGTGGGGATTTGTAAAGTTTGCAGGAAATGAATATAATAATAGTGCAGTGAAAAATGTTTGTTACTCATTTTCTACTGGATATATATTCTAATTAAAGAAACTAGAACAGGAAGGATTTATTCGTTTATTACATCTGTTAATGCTAACCAAAGGGAATAGGAAATCTTAAATTTAGCTATTATGAAAACAAGTACTATTTCTAAATGCATATTCTTAGTAATGTGCCTTTTACAGATTTTGGGATTGCACTCTCAAGCTGTTTATTTTAATAAAAATGTTACAGCGGGTAATTTGAATACTCTTTTGGGTTTTCAAAAAGATCTGATAACGGATCTAACTCTCACAGGAGAAATTAATGGGAGTGATATTGGTACTATTCGTGGTATGGCTAAACTGACTGTACTTAATATAGCAGATATAAATGTTGTAGAAGGAGGAAGCTTTTCTGTTTTTGGTTATGACACTATATATGTTACTAAAAATGAAATGCCACAAAATATGTTCTATGGTTTGAGTAAAATAACATCAGTAACCATACCTAAGAGTGTAACTTCTATTGGACAGTATACATTTTATAGTTGTAAGGGGTTAACAAAGATATATTGCAAAGCATTAAAGCCACTAAATATATCTCCGGATGCCTTTAATGGAATGGATAAAATTAATTGTAAATTATATGTTCCCAAGGGAACTTCTGCTGCATATAAGAGTGCAGCCTATTGGAGCGAATTTACAAAAATCATTGAAGAGAAATTAAGCCCTATTTCTAAAACGAAAGCTGATAATACAACTTTCTTTCTTTTTAAAGCACTTATGCTTTACTCTTTAAAGATCAACCTTGAATTATCTGGATTATGAATTATATATTATTTTGCTATTACGTAATCTTGATAAATAACCGAATTTATTAATTACATAGGAAAGGGAACTGCTAAAAGTCGTTCCCTTTCCTATGTAATTATATACGGAGTTGTAATGTGTGACTTAATGTCTAATTAATATTATTCTTAAAAATGTAATCAACTTAAAGATTTTAAGTTAAATATTATACTTATCTTCGCATTTGGTTAAACTAAATAATCAAAGATAATCTAACAATGAAAAAAGGTACTGTTTATTCGATTATGACAGCCATTTCTTTATTTGGAGTAATGGCCGTTTTATCTCCTGGGTGTTCAAATGAAAATTCAGTAGCGTTGAATGCTTCAACAAGCGAAGATGTCAAGACGCGTTCTTCTTCTTCTGATGTTTCCTATCATGAACCTCAGTTTGTAGCTAATGAGCTACTAGTAAAATTTAAATCCGGAGTATCTACTTCAGTCAGGGATAGCGCACTTAGTCATATAAGCGGATCAATTGCCGAAAAGATTCTTACCCATGCTATGAAACGCTCAGGTGATAAAGAAGGATTTCTGTTGGTAAATACTCCCAAAGGTGTATTAAATGCTATTGGATTGTTGAAGAAATTAGATGCCGTTGAATATGCGGAACCAAACTATATCTACACTACCGATGCCATAGCCGATGATTCGTATTTTGTTAATGATTCACTTTGGGGAATGTACGGTGCATCTACTTTTCCGGCAAATCAATATGGTTGCAATGCAGCTACAGCTTGGGCCGCAGGACATACCGGTTCCAGTGATGTGTATGTGGGAATTATCGACGAAGGATATATGTACACTCATGAAGATCTTGCTGCGAATGCCGGCATAAATCCGGGCGAAATTCCAGACAATAAAATAGATGACGATGGGAACGGTTATGTAGATGATGTATATGGCTGGAACTTTGCGGGAAATAACAATAAAATATTTGATGCATCGTTAGATGATCATGGTACTCATGTAGCTGGTACAATTGGTGCCGTTGGTAACAATGGTAAAGGAGTAGCGGGTGTATGTTGGAGCGTTAAACTGCTCAGTGGAAAATTTATGGGTAGAAAAGGAGGTACTACTGCTGATGCAGTAAAAGCTATAGATTATTTCACGGCTCTGAAGAAAGCTGGTCTCAATATTGTTGCAACCAACAACTCATGGAGTGGTGGCGATTATTCTCAGGCTTTATATGATGCTATTGAACGAGCTAATGCTGCGGGTATTTTATTTATTGCTGCAGCAGGAAATAATGCTTGGAATTGTGATAAGATGCCTTGTTATCCAGCATCATACACCAATAGCAATATTATCTCTGTAGCTGCTATAACAAGTTCGGGAGAGTTGCCGTACTACTCGAATTATGGACTAACATCAGTAGATATTGCTGCACCGGGATCGGGCATTATTTCTTGTGTTCCACAAGTGATAAAAGGCAAAACGTTCTCTGGTTATGCTAGTTCTGACGGCACATCTATGGCGGCACCGCATGTTACTGGTGCGGTGGCTCTGTACTTATCTACCCATCCTGGGGCAACAGCATCTGAAATAATTAATGCCATTTTAAGCAGTGCCATACCCACTGCATCACTTTCGGGTAAATGCGTAACAGGAGGACGTTTGAATGTTAGTGGATTCTGATGAATTATAAAAACTCTGGCTATGGAATTTAGAAAAGCGATTGACAGTGATGTTGAGAGAATTTGGAAAATTATTCAACAAGCTCAAGCTCAGATGCATAAATTAAACAGTGAGCAATGGCAGAACGGATATCCGGCACCTGATAATATAGCCAATGATATTAAAAATGGATACGGATATGTATTATGTAATGAAGGCAGTGTAATTGCTTACGGCGCAATAATATTTGATGGAGAACCTGCTTATGTAGCAATTGATGGGAAATGGTTAAGTGAAGAATCTTATGTTGTGGTACATAGACTAGCTGTTGCTGATGAAGCAAAGCAACGTGGCATAGCTACTGAATTTATGCATAAAACAGAGGAACTTAGTCGCCAGAATGGGATATTCAGCTTTAGAGTTGATACAAATTATGATAATCATTATATGCTAAAGATGTTATCTAATTTAGGATTCTCTTATTGTGGAGAAATAAAGTACGATCAAGGCTTAAGGAAGGCCTATGAAAAAATATTATGAAACAAAATATAAAATCAATCTTTGTTTTAATATTCTTGGTTTTAAATCTGTCCTCATGTAGTGCAAAAGATGATAATGTTACTATTATTACACAAACAACTACCTTTGCCAAAGGAGCAGATATAAGCTGGATTACCCAGATGGAAGCTGCAGGGAAGAAGTTCTATAATGCTTCTGGTTCTGAAACTGAAGGAATGACTTTGCTGAAAAGCCTTGGAATGAATGCTGTGAGATTACGCGTATGGGTAAATCCTTCTGACGGATGGTGTAATAAGCAGGATTTACTGGTTAAAGCAAAACGAGCAAAGAACTTGAATCTACGAATAATGATTGATTTTCATTACAGTGATTCCTGGGCTGATCCTGGCAAACAAACCAAACCTGCAGCATGGGCAAATTTTAGTTTCGAGGAACTAAAATCTGCTGTTTCCCAACATACAAAAGATGTGCTGAATGAATTGAAATCTAACAGCATCACTCCTGAATGGGTGCAAGTGGGTAATGAAACGGGAAATGGTATGTTGTGGGAGGAAGGTAAAGCTTCAGTGAATATGAAAAACTATGCTGATTTATCTAATGCTGGATATGATGCTGTGAAATCTGTTTTTCCTGATTCCAAAGTAATCGTTCATCTTCAGAATGGATATGACAACGGACTGTTTCGCTGGCTGTTCGACGGACTAAAAAGTAATGGAGGAAAATGGGATGTGATTGGAATGTCGCTTTATCCTTCGGCAACCAATTGGACTACATTGAATGCTCAGTGTTTGGCTAATATGAATGATATGGTTCAGCGTTACGGTTCGGAAGTTATGGTATGTGAGGTAGGCATGAACTGGGATGCTCCTGAGGCTTGTAACGCATTTCTTAAAGATATAATTGCCAAAACAAAATCGGTGACCAACGGAAAAGGGGTAGGGGTATTCTATTGGGAACCTGAATGCTATGCTGGCTGGAACGGTTATTCCTTGGGTGCGTTCGATAGTAGTGGTAAACCTACGGTTGCTCTGAATGCTTTTAATTAATAGCTATTAAAATGGTGTATAATAATCGTTTTACTTGGCGGACTATTCAATTTGTTATACATTTGCATTCAGTACTCAAGTAAACATTATATATCTATGATATTCTATTTTTCGGGAACAGGAAATTCCAAATGGATAGCAGGTGAAGTAGCGGCATATCAGAATGAAAAGCTGATTTCCATTGCAGAAGAGATGACTGGCAATAGTTCTATGTTGCAATATACTCTGGGTGAAGGAGAGATTGTGGGTTTTATCTTCCCGGTCTATTCATGGGCTCCGCCAACAATAATTATGGAGTTTATAAAGAAAATCCGTTTTACAAACTATAATGGTCAATATTGCTTCTTTATATGCTCATGCGGAGATGAAGTTGGACTGACTTTAAAGATTATGCATGAAACTATTCGCGCAAAAGAGTGGACATGGAAAGCCGGATTCTCTGTTATCATGCCTAATAATTATGTTTCTTTGCCCGGCTTTGACACAGACCCAAAGGATATAGAGCAGAAGAAACTTAATGAATCGGCCATAGAAGTCAAACGAATAAATGATCTCTTAGCGAATCGCGCAGAACTATTTGATTGTAAGAAAGGAAGTTTTGCTTTTCTAAAGAGCCGCATCATTAATCCGCTGTTCAATAAGTTTCAGGTTACAGCCAAACCTTTCTATGCAACCGACAACTGCATTTCCTGCGGGCTATGTGAAAAGTATTGTCCCATGCACAATATCAAGGTAGACGGTAAACCAACCTGGGGAAATAACTGTACGTCGTGTCTTGCCTGTTACCATATCTGTCCTAATCATGCAATCAATTATGGAAAGGCTACACTAAAGAAACATCAGTATTTCAATCCGAGCTGTAAGAAACTTCGTTAATTTAAATTCTGTCAGATTTGTACTCTTTACTTTCGTATTTACTTCAGATTAGTTATACGCATCAGGCTTTATGTTTGATGTTTTAGGATAAATGATTAACATATAAACCTTTGAAATACTTTTATTTATTGATGTGCGGATTGAAATAATATGATGAGTACTCTGTGTTTATATTTCTAATTGTAAATAAAATATCTATAATTAGAAATGCGAAAATATATTATGTATAATTTTTTGTTATACTTTAAATCTGAAAGCTATAACTTAAACTATGAAAAGTATAAAATTGTATTTCGATTAATCAAGAAGTTGATAAAATAAGAAATAACCAATTTTACATTCAGAGATTTTACTCACAGCAAATAAAAAATGAAAAGAACAATAATTATACTCTTCATACTTGGCTCATTAGTCATAAATGCTAATGCACAACTATATGGACAATTTATTATGTTTTGCAGATTTTCATCAGATTCAATAAATGGCTTATCAAAAAACATGAATAACCTTGATTGGATAAACATTTGAGACCGTTTGCTTTCGCCAAAAGAGAGAAAGAACCGGTAGACAGTAAACAACCTGGGGAGATAACTGCACGTCATGTCTTATTGTTAGGCAAATATATGAATTAATTATATAAATATTATTTTTTCAATGAAAATATAAAGTCTATATTTGTATAATAAAATGTAGAATAAAAAACAAAGCAGAAGAACTACTAAAAATGAGTCTATGAAAAGAATTATTTATTTATTGTTTGCTGTGCTATGTACGTCTTATGCATCTGCACAAATAACCAAAGATGATGTGTTCAAGTACATTAATGAACAAAATGCTCCGATTCAAAATGCAAGAGAAGCAAATGATTACAAGAAACTGGAATGCATTTATAATGGAATGATTAAGACTTTTGAATCTTATCCTCAAAATATAAAAGAAGAGACCGATTCTTATATTGGCAATTTGTATTATAATCTGGCTTGTTATCAATCTTGCCAGAAAAAGAAGAAACTGGCTGTTGCATCTTTTGTTAAGGCAACAGAACATCAGTGGATTTCTTATGCACATGCTTTGCGTGATCATGATCTTGACAATATAAGGAAAGAAAAGCAATTTATTTCTACTATGGATAAGATTCGTGGCGAAGGTGATTATTCATATATATTAAAGCAAGGTGGGAAATATTCCGTAAAGGCAGATTCTTCTTTGCCTCAATTTACATATCTGGCTCCTAACGATAGTAATCTTGTTCGTATCCGTCAATACTTTAACCTTGACAGTATTGCCGGAAGTGGGAATGAGATCTCAAAAATAAAGAATTTACTTCACTGGGCACATAATGTGGTTCGTCATGATGGCGCTTCTCCAAGTCCGGAATCAAAAAATGCTATTGATCTGGTAAATATATGTAAAAAGGAAAATAGGGGGATAAACTGCAGAATGATGGCAATGATGCTCAATGAATGTTATCTGGCAATGGGCTTTAAATCTCGTTATGTTGTGTGCTTACCAAAGAAATACATAAATGATTGCCATGTTATAAATGCTGTTTATTCTAATACTCTGAATAAGTGGATTTGGATTGATCCCACTTTTGAAGCTTATGTTACAGATGATAAAGCAAATATGCTTGGCATTGCTGAAGTTCGGGAAAGAATTCTCAGTGGAGCTCCTCTTCATTTGAATGAAGATGCCAACTGGAACAATAAACAGAAGGAGACTCAGGCAGAATATCTGGATTTTTATATGACAAAGAATCTCTATCGTTTAGAGTGCGCGGTAAGAAATGAGTATAATACTGAAACAAAAGTAAATGGCAAACCATTGCCCGCATATATTTCTCTTGATCCTTCTGCTACACCTGAAAGCAGATCTGAAAAAAAGATTGTAACCAATAATGATAAATACTTCTGGCAATGTCCTGAATAATAAGTTGTTTTTGCTTTGTATATCAGATAAAATCCGGGATATGTTAAAGACTCAAATCTGAAAGGCGAAAGTTACAGATTATCATTTGATCAACTTCTTACAGCTATAAAAGAGCTATTTTCAATCTACATTGTGGATTGAAAATGGCTTTTTTGTTATTGTCAGTTACAAACTATAACTTTTTCAGATTGGAGAGTGCCTTTTGATATGCTCCATTTTTTAAAGAATTATTGTATCTCTAAGTGAATTTCAAATATTCTCTTCTAAAACGAGGTGATTATAACATATTCATTACATTAAACTAAACATCTGCAGTGAGTTAGTTGTTATCTCTAAATGATATTGTTATTCAGGACGGAATTAGTAACCCTCTAATCTATATAAAAATGAGAAACGATAGTTCAGTTGCAACGCTGCTCTTTATTGTAATTGCAGTCGTTGGTGCACTTTTAGCATTTGCTGTTGACAGTGAATTTAAGTCAGGACTAAGCCAGACTATTTTGGTACTGTTCTTCTTTGTGGCAGTGTTTACTGCATGGTCTACCAAAGTGGCAACTCAGTGGAACAGAGCTGTAGTGCTTCGATTGGGAAGATTTCAATCTCTTAGAGGCCCCGGCATCTTTTTTATTATTCCCATATTTGATAATATTCCTTACTGGATTGATATCCGTGTAATAAGTACGTCATTTAAGGCAGAAAAGACACTAACCAAAGATACTGTTCCGGTTGATGTGGATGCCGTGCTTTTCTGGAAGGTTGTTGACCCGAAAAAGGCGGCACTGGATGTAGCTGATTATAACAGCGCCATCAGCTGGGCTTCGCAGACTGCTCTTCGTGATGTAATTGGTAAAACAATGCTTGCCGATATGCTGGAAGGGCGTGATAAGATCAGTGCTCTTTTGCAGGTAATTATTGATGAAAGAACTGAGCCTTGGGGTATCAATGTAATTTCTGTGGAGGTTAAAGATGTGCTTATTCCTCAGGGACTTGAAGCTGCAATGTCAATGCAGGCGCAGGCTGAGCGGGAACGTCAGGCGAGAGTTATTCTTGGTGACTCGGAACGCCAGATTGCCAGTAAATTTGTTGAAGCGGCTGAGACCTATTCTGAATCCCCAAATGCTTTCCATCTTCGTGCTATGAATATGCTTTACGAAGGATTGAAAACAAACGCTACCATTGTAGTTGTACCAAGCACGGCTGTTGAGACTATGGGACTTGGCGGTATTGCCGGAACTGTTGCTTTGGCTGATGTTGTTAAAAAAGAAAAGGCTGCTAACTTGAAACACACAGAACGGCCTGATAGATATGATAGGGATTAATAATGTTTTTGATATATTTGAAGAAGGGCTTTTAACTTTAAAGTTTAGAAGTATGAAAAGAATGAATATTTGGTACAAAGTGATTCTGGCAGTATGTGTTTCCTTTGTGATGATTAGTTGCGCTACTAAAAAAAGTATGTATGCAGAGACTTATTTAGCAACTAAGCCAAAAGCAGAAATTCCAGGATTGGGCGAATTTGCAGTAAACAAGAGTCTGGACAGGCAGGTTGATATGACTCAGTTTAAGGCTGTAGAACTAAACCTTGCTTATGCTGGAACAGAAAATCAGGCTCAATGTCTGAATATTATTTATCCTTCTGTAGGAGATGCACCTTATAAAGTAATAATGGTATTTCATGGCGGTGGATGGGCTTTTGGTTCAAAAGAATCGGAAATGATATCTCCAATTTTGTATAGTACAACTCAGGGGTATGCAATTGTGAGTGTAAATTACCGATTGTCTGGTGAAGCTGTATGGCCTGCTCCTCTATATGATGCAAAAGCAGCAGTCCGATTTATTCGTGCCAATGCTGAAAAGTATAAATTAGATGCTTCAAAGATTGTTGTCTGGGGAAATTCGACTGGTGGACATATCGTTGAAATGCTTGGTGCTACTAACGGCAAACCCGAGTATGAGGATTTGACGATGGGTAATGATACTATCTCTTCAGAAGTTCAGGGAGTAGTTTCCTGGTATGGTGTGTCAGATATGACAAACTTCCCGAACGTAAAAGAACCGGCAAATAAGGAAATGGGATTTGATACCCAATTGGCAGAAAACAAAGAAAAAGCTGCTAAAGCAAGTCCTCTTCGCCTGGTGACGAGGAATTATCCTCCAATTCTTCTTGTTCATGGAACAAATGATCAGATAGTTCCTTATGTTCAGTCAGTTCAGATGCGTAGTGAAGTAACACGTTATTGCGGTCCCGGTCGTGCAACACTTAAATCTTTTGAGACTTTAGGTCATGGTGATGCAGCAATTAAAACCTGGGAAAATGTAATGGATAATCTGAATTTCGTTGATAAGATTTTATGGCCTGATGGAACTAATCCTTACCGTAATAATAACCAAATTGAAATAAAAATTTTAAAATAATTTATTGTCCAGATATGCAGAAAATCTTAAAGTAATAGTTGAATTATAAACATAATTTATTATCTATTGCTATTATGAAAAAGATACTATTAGCTATAATGTTAGTTTTATGTTGTTCTTTCTCTAATAGAAATAAGAGAGAAATTTATAAGGATCCCGAGGTTCCGGTGAAGGATAGAGTGGAGGACTTGCTCCAACGAATGACTTTGGAGGAAAAGGTGGGACAGATGAATCTGTTTGTAGGCTTTGAATATCTTAAGACTACTAAGCCTTGGCTGACAGCAGAGCAATTGAAAAATAATTCAACCAATGCTTTATATCCTGGAATTACTATAGAGGATATTGTGAAATGGACCGAGGATGGTAAAATAGGCTCTTATCTGCACGTACAGACTTTGAAAGAAGCTAATTACCTACAATCGTTGGTAATGAAAAGCAGATTGCAAATTCCCCTTATTTTTGGTATTGATGCCATTCATGGAAATGCAAATGCACCCGATAATACGGTTTATCCCACAAACATAGGTCTGGCTTCTTCTTTCGATTTAGATATGGCCTATAAAATAGCCCGTCAGACGGCAAAGGAGATGCGTGCCATGAATATGCATTGGACATTTAACCCGAATCTGGAAGTTGCCCGAGATCCGCGTTGGGGAAGGGTGGGTGAAACTTTTGGGGAAGATCCTTATCTGGTTTCTTTAATGGGGATTCAAACGATAAAGGGATATCAGGGAAAACTGAATAGTGAGAATGACGTATTAGCTTGTATTAAACATTTTGTTGGTGGTAGCGAACCTATAAATGGGACTAATGGTGCTCCTGCTGATTTGTCCGAAAGGACACTTCGGGAAGTGTTTTTTCCACCTTTTAAAGCTGGCGTAAAGGCTGGTGCAATGTCTTTAATGATAGCACAAAATGAACTGAACGGCATTCCTTGTCATAGTAATGAATGGCTGATGCAAGATATTCTTAGGAAAGAATGGATGTTTCCAGGATTTGTGGTTAGCGATTGGATGGATATTGAACACGTGAGTGATTTGCATGCTACTGCTGATGACATAAAAGAAGCTTTCTACCAAAGTATTATGGCGGGGATGGATATGCACATGCATGGTGACCACTGGAACGAATATGTAGTTCAATTGGTAAAAGAAGGACGTATCTCAGAATCTCGCATAGACGAATCTGTCCGCCGCATTCTGGATATAAAGTTTCGTTTAGGATTGTTTGAACAACCTTTTGCTGATGAGGATCAGAGTTTGAAAATTCGCTTGTGCAATGAGCATCGAGCTACTGCACTGGAAGCTGCACGCAATGGCATTGTACTATTGAAGAATGATGGAGTACTTCCACTTTCGCAGGATAAGTATAAAAAAGTCTTGGTTACAGGTATTAATGCCAATGATATGAATATTCTGGGCGATTGGAGTGTTGTTCAGAAAGAAGAAGATGTAATAACTATTCTTCAGGGATTAAAAATGATAGCTCCACTGACAAATTTTGATTTTGTGGATCAGGGATGGGATCCTCGTAATATGGATCAGTCAAAGGTCGATGAAGCTTCAGAAAAAGCAAAGAATGCCGATCTGAATATAGTTGTAGCTGGTGAATATATGATGCGTTTTCGCTGGGAGTCTCGTACCGGCGGTGAGGATATTGACCGCTCTGATATTGATTTGGTCGGATTGCAGAACGAACTGATTAAAAAAGTGGCTGCGTCTGGTAAACCAACAATCCTGATTCTGGTGAATGGTCGTCAGCTGGGTGTAGAATGGGCAGCAGAACATCTTCCCGCTATTGTTGAAGCTTGGGAACCGGGAATGTATGGTGGTCAGGCTGTAGCTGAAATACTTTACGGAAAGGTGAATCCGTCTGCAAAACTTCCGGTTACTGTCCCTCGCAGTGTGGGACAATTACAAATGATTTATAATCATAAACCCTCTCAGTATTTTCATCCATACGCAGTGAAACCCAGTACTCCGCTTTATCCCTTTGGGTATGGACTTTCATACACTACTTATAAGTATGATGATTTGAAACTAGATAAAACAAAAATAGGTAAGGATGGTAATGTGAATGTCAGCGTTAAGATTACCAATACCGGAGATCGCGATGGAGTGGAAATTGCTCAGCTTTATATTCGCGACAAGTTTAGTTGCGTTACCCGCCCTGTGAAGGAACTCAAGGATTTTGCCCGTATTACATTGAAAGCTGGAGAGAGTAAAGTGGTGAATTTTACCATTACCCCTGATAAACTGGCTTTTTATGATAAGAAAATGAACTGGCAGGTAGAACCAGGAGAATTTATTGTAATGGTGGGTACATCCTCCGACGATACTGTATTGTTAAAGCAAAGTTTTTGGGTTAAATAATCAACCTTTAAGAAAATAATAACAAGAGGATATTATAATACCAGACTAAATTCGGATTATAACACTCTCTTGTTATTTTTTTTGATATTCTTTGATGATGATATTTATAAATAACTATCTTTATATATAGATATCTGGTGATTTATAAATCATAAACCGTTAATATTGTATAATTTATAGTACTATGCATAACAAAGTACTTAGGCAATGCATATATTTGTACTGTCAAATAAAACAAAGAGTATGAATGTAGACAATGTTAAATCACAAATGCGCAAAGGGATGTTGGAATATTGCATCTTATTATTAGTGCATAAAGAGCCAGCCTACGCTTCTGATATTATTCAGAAACTGAAGGAAGCAAAGCTGATAGTTGTGGAAGGTACGCTTTATCCCTTACTTACACGACTAAAAAACGATGATCTGCTGGAATATGAATGGGTAGAGTCAACACAAGGACCTCCCCGTAAATATTATAAGCTTACACCTAAAGGAGAAGTGTTCCTGGGCGAATTGGAATTGTCTTGGAAAGAACTGAATGAAACTGTAAATCATATTGCAACAAATGAATCAATTATAAAATGAAAAAAACATTGACTGTGAATTTAGGGGGCACGGTTTTCCATATTGATGAAGACGCGTACCATTTGCTTGACAAATATCTTGCTAATCTTAGAATGCATTTCCGTAAAGAAGTGGGAGCTGATGAGATCGTAAAAGATATGGAATTGAGAATTTCAGAGCTTCTTACTGAAAAAATAAATGCCGGAATTCAAGTAATTTCTATTGATTATGTGGAAGAAGTAATTAAACGCATGGGTAAGCCGGAAGAACTTTCCGAGGAAGGATCAAGAGAAGAAGAAAAGAGTGCAGGTGAAGCTCGTCAGGAATCTTATGCAAATAAGGAAGAAGCTCATCGCCGTTTCTATCGCAATCCCGATGATAAGGTTTTGGGTGGATTAGCCTCCGGTTTGGCAGCATACATGGGCTGGGACCCAACATTGATAAGATTGCTTATGATTGTTTTGGTCTTTTTTGGTGTAGGTGTTATTATTCCAATATATATTGTTTGCTGGATTGTTGTTCCCGAAGCATCTACAGCTGCCGAAAAACTTTCCATGCGTGGAGAAAAAGTTACAGTTGAAAATATTGGTAAAACGGTGACTGACGGCTTTGAAAAAGTAGCCGGTGGCGTAAATGATTATATGAGCTCAGGAAAACCACGTACAGCATTACAAAAGTTAGGTGATGCATTTGTGCAGATAGTTGGAGTATTTATAAAAGTATTGCTTGTGTTGCTGGCTATTTTGTTTTGTCCGGTGTTGTTTGTGTTGATTATTGTTCTATTTGCCTTAATAGTTGCTGCAATTTCAATTGTTTTAGGTGGCGGAGCGGCATTTGTCAGCTGGCTTCCGTTGGTTGATTGGGGTACAATTTCTACATCTCCTGTCAATGTAATTGCAGCATGTATTACAGGAATTGTTTTAGTGGGTATTCCCTTGGCCAGTATAGTATATTCAATATTCCGTCATCTACTTGATTGGAAACCAATGTCGTCTGGCGTAAAACTAGCATTGGTTATTCTTTGGGTAATCAGTCTTATACTCGCTATCTTTTTGTTTCCCACATTATCCTTGCCTTATTGGGATCATCACATATATACCATAACTAATTAATGGCTATAGATCCTCTTTATAGCACAAAAGAAGCAGCTGTTTTTTGATTTAGTAATCATTGATAGCTGCTTCTTTTTTTATATAAATAATGTATTAAAATTCTGATATACTGCTTCTTGAAATTTATTATGTAAGGAAATGAAAAGAAAAATAGTGTTGCATGAATTAAAAATTAGCTAAAAGAATTTGCGGGTTGCATTTTGTTCTTATCTTTGTGAATCAGAAATTATAGCTTTAAAGAGAGAAAAATAACTAAAAAATATAAAACAATAGCTTATGTCACAAATTGTAGGGCATATCTCACAAGTAATCGGTCCGGTAGTGGATGTGTTCTTTGAGAGTACGGGTGAAAAGATACAGTTACCAAGCATTCACGATGCGATGGAAATTAAGCGTTCCAATGGTAAGACGCTTATCGTTGAAGTTCAACAGCATATTGGTGAAAATACGGTTCGTTCGGTTGCTATGGATAGTACGGATGGATTACAAAGAGGACTGGAAGCAGTATCTTTGGGAAAACCAATCACAATGCCTGTTGGAGATCAGGTAAAAGGACGCTTGATGAACGTGATTGGAGAGGCTGTTGATGGTATGGAAAAACTGGATATGGCTGGTTCGTATCCTATTCATCGTGAACCTCCTAAATTTGATGAATTAACAACTTCCAGAGAAGTATTATTCACCGGAATCAAGGTTATTGACCTTTTGGAACCTTATGCTAAAGGTGGTAAGATTGGTTTGTTTGGTGGTGCCGGTGTAGGTAAAACCGTACTTATTATGGAGTTGATCAATAACATTGCCAAGAAAGGAAATGGTTTCTCTGTATTTGCCGGTGTTGGTGAACGTACACGTGAAGGTAATGACTTGCTTCGTGAAATGATCGAGTCCGGTGTTATTCGCTATGGTGAAGAGTTTAAAAAATCAATGGCCGAAGGTAATTGGGATTTATCTTTAGTTGATAAAGAAGAGATGGCTAAGTCTCAGGCTACATTGGTGTATGGTCAGATGAATGAACCTCCTGGTGCACGTGCTTCTGTTGCTCTTTCCGGATTGACTGTTGCCGAATCTTTCCGTGATTCAGGTGCATCAGACGGAGTTCAAAAAGATATTTTGTTATTTATCGATAATATCTTCCGTTTTACTCAGGCTGGTTCTGAGGTATCAGCTTTGCTTGGACGTATGCCTTCTGCTGTAGGATACCAACCTACATTGGCTACTGAAATGGGTGTGATGCAGGAACGTATCACTTCTACAAAGAATGGTTCTATTACTTCTGTTCAGGCCGTTTATGTACCTGCAGATGACTTAACTGACCCTGCTCCGGCAACAACTTTCTCTCACTTGGATGCTACTACTGTACTTAGCCGTAAGATTACTGAACTTGGTATTTATCCGGCGGTAGATCCATTGGAATCTACTTCTCGTATATTGGATCCACTTGTAGTTGGGCAGGAACATTATGATACAGCTCAACGAGTAAAACAGATTCTTCAACGTAATAAAGAGCTACAGGATATTATTGCTATCCTTGGTATGGAAGAGCTATCAGACGAAGACCGTCAGACAGTAAACCGTGCCCGTCGTGTACAACGTTTCTTGTCTCAACCATTTACAGTGGCAGAACAGTTTACTGGCGTTAAGGGTGTGATGGTTTCTATCGAAGATACTATTAAAGGATTTAATATGATTATGGATGGTGACGTAGATTACCTTCCGGAATCAGCTTTCCTGAATGTGGGTACAATTGAAGAAGCCATTGAAAAGGGAAAGAAGCTGTTGGATCAAGCAAAATAATAGCCATATTCAGTTACGGTGTACTAGTAAATAATAATATTATGAAATTAGAAATATTATCACCGGAACGGTCCCTATATATTGGTGAAGTAGACGTTGTGACCTTGCCGGGTACGCTCGGAAGGTTTACAGTACTACAAGACCATGCCCCGCTAGTTTCTTCCTTAAAGGAGGGAATTATAAGGATAAAACCTTATGAGGGAGAAGAAAAGGAACTGTCCATTAAAGGAGGATTTGTAGAAGTCAGGCAGAACGTTGTTTCTGTTTGCGTAGAATAAACCAAAAATCTTAATCTTAAATCTAATGAAAGCGTTACGGAAAAGATTCCTATTAGTACTAACAATAGTAATGGGATCTTTGGGAATTATTGGCGGAATTATATTTTATAATGTGATTCCCACAGAGTTCTTTGTCTGGTATCCTACTATCCCGCTATTTTTCTATTTTATGGGGCTAGCTTTTGGGGAAGTACTAAGAATGCTGAATAAAAAAACGAATATTGAGATTTTAAATATTTATTTAATATTGAGAGTCTCAAAAGTAATACTTACAGCTGCATTTATTGCATTATATATATGGCTGATCAATGAAAAAGACAAAGAATTTGTGATTACTATCGGATTCTTTTATGTGGTTTATCTCACGCTGGAAACCAAATTTTATTTTGATTTTGAGAAGAGTTTAAAAAGAAAAAAGACGAATGAAAAAATTAAAGAATAATATCAGAAGATATGCATGGATATTGCTGTTGATATTCATTCCCGTATTGTCGGCCTCTGCAGAGGAGACTAAAGGTGGTGGAGTGGATGTGAAAGAGATTGTCTTTGGTCACATCGGTGATTCTTATGAGTGGCATATTACCACATGGGGAGAAACACATATATCTATTCCATTGCCTGTTATTGTAATGGGGAGCAATGGTCAGTGGCATGTATTTCTTTCATCTGAATTTCATCATTCTCCAACAGGTCAATATGCAGGCTTCTATGTAGCTGAAGAGGGACAGTTTAAGGGGAAAATCGTGGAAAAGAGTGCTTCCGGAACAGAAGTAAGGCCGATGGATTTGTCTATTACCAAGACAGCTTTTGCCATTATTCTCAACAGCATTCTTCTTTGTGTGATGATACTTGGTGTTGCTCGTTGGGCAAAGAAAAGTCCAAATCAGGCTCCAAAAGGCTTCAATGGGTTTATGGAAATGTTCATCATGGATATTAATGATAACGTGATAAAGACTTGTATTGGAAAAGGATATGAACGTTATGCTCCTTATCTTCTTACTGTATTTTTCTTTATCTTCTTTAATAATCTGATGGGATTGATCCCCATATTTCCGGGAGGTGCTAATGTTACAGGTAACATTGCGATAACGCTGACTCTTGCTTGTTGTACATTGCTTGCAGTGAATCTTTTTGCAACCAAAGAATATTGGAAAGAAATATTCTGGCCAGATGTGCCTTTGATGCTCAAACCAATTATGATTCCTATTGAAATGGTAGGTATCATTACTAAGCCATTTGCATTGATGATTCGTCTCTTTGCGAATATGATGGCAGGTCACTCTGTTATTTTAAGTCTCGTTTGTCTGGTGTTTATCACTGCAGCTATGGGACCGGTAATGAATGGATCAATGACAGTTGTTTCAGTGTTCTTCGGAATCTTTATGAACATTCTGGAACTTTTGGTAGCATACATCCAGGCGTATGTATTTACAATGCTTTCCGCAGTATTTATTGGATTATCAAAGGTTGAACCTCATCACGTAAAATAAGAAAAAAGAATTTTCAATAATAAAATTAATATAAACCGTTAAAAATAAAAATTATGTTAGGAACAGTATTATTACAGGCAGCAGCAGCTGGTGCCGCTGGTTTAGGAATAGGTAAGTTAGGTGCAGCAATTGGTGCAGGTATTGCAGCAGTAGGAGCAGGTATTGGTATTGGTAAAATTGGTGGTTCTGCAATGGAAGCTATTGCACGCCAACCTGAATCTGCTGGTGATATTCGTATGAATATGATTATTATCGCTGCGTTGGTTGAAGGTGTTGCCTTATTTGCCGTTGTTGTTTGTTTCTTAGCTCTATAATAACATGTCATTATTACAACCTGAATTTGGGCTTCTGTTTTGGATGCTCCTCTCTTTCATTATAGTATTTGTCATTCTTGCTAAGTTTGGTTTTCCTGTCATCACCAAGATGGTGGAAGACCGCAAGCAATTTATTGATAAATCACTTGAAGCTGCAAAAACAGCTAATGAACAGTTGGCCGGCATTAAGGCTGATGGAGAAGCAATTCTATCAGCAGCCCGTGAAGAGCAGGTGAAAATCTTGAATGATGCAGCTGCTATTCGCGATAAAATTATCAACGAAGCAAAAGTTAGTGCACAACTGGAAGCCAAAAAACAATTAGACGAAGTAAGACTTCAGATCCAGGCTGAGAAAAATGAAGCTATCCGTGACGTACGTCGTCAGATAGCAGCTCTCTCTGTCGATATTGCCGAAAAGGTTATTCGTGGTAGTCTGAAGAAAGACAAGGAACAGATGGATATGATCGATCGTTTGTTGGATGAAGTGACAGTTTCAAAATCGTAAGCAATGAATATAGGTATTATTCCCATGCGTTACGCTAAAGCGTTGTATGCTTTTGCACAGGATAAAAGTGTAGAAGAGAAAGTTTATGCTGAGATGAGTCTGTTGGCTCATAGCTTTGCAGAACACACTTCTCTGAAAACTGTACTGGATAATCCGGTGATGAAGAGCAAAGAAAAGCAGAAGCTTATATGTACTGCGGCCGGCACTCAGGTGAGCGATGTATTTGTGCGCTTCATAGAGTTGGTGTTGCATCATAAAAGAGAAAAGCACCTGCAATCCATTGCTTTGATGTATCAGGATTTATACCGCAAAGCTAAACTTATCTCCATTGGATCATTGGTTACAGCATCTCCTTTGAGTACTGAGACTGAAGATCACATGAGGAAATTGTTAATGAAGGACAAGAAAGGTACGCTGGAATTTAAAACTTCAGTAGATCCTGAAATTATGGGTGGTTTTATCTTTGGTATAGATACCTATCGCCTGGATGCTAGTATTGCAACGCAACTTAGACGGGTGAAAAACCAGTTTATGGATAAGAATAGAAAAAGTATATAAATAAAGAATTATGTCCGAAAATATAAAAGCAAGTGAAGTTTCCGAAGTGTTGCGTATGCAACTTGAAGGAATTGATACCAGCCTTCAGTTTGATGAAGTGGGGACAGTACTTCAAGTCAGTGACGGTGTAGCCCGTATCTATGGTCTGAGGAATGCTGAAGCTAACGAGCTGCTGGAGTTCGACAATGGTATGAAGGCCATTGTGATGAACCTCGAGGAAGACAATGTAGGAGTGGTGTTACTTGGCCCTACTGATCAGATTAAGGAAGGATATATAGTAAAACGTACCAGACGTATTGCCTCTATCAATGTAGGTGAAGGAATGTTGGGACGTGTAATTAATCCCCTTGGTGAACCACTTGATGGTAAGGGTGAGATTACTGGCGAACGTTGTGAAATGCCATTGGAACGTAAAGCTCCGGGGGTAATTTTCCGTCAACCGGTAAACCAACCGTTGCAAACGGGATTGAAGGCTGTAGATGCAATGATTCCTATTGGCCGTGGCCAACGTGAGCTGATCATTGGTGACCGTCAGACTGGAAAGACATCTATTGCTATTGATACTATTATTAACCAAAGAAGTAACTTTGAAGCTGGTGATCCTGTATATTGTATCTATGTTGCAATAGGACAAAAAGGTTCTACAGTTGCTACAATTGTTAATACCCTGAAAGAGAAAGGTGCAATGGATTACACGATTGTAGTTTCTGCAACTGCATCTGATCCTGCTGCAATGCAATATTTCGCACCGTTTGCCGGTGCCGCTATCGGTGAATACTTCCGTGACAGCGGTCGTCATGCTTTGGTAGTTTATGATGACTTGTCAAAGCAAGCTGTTGCATATCGTGAGGTTTCCCTTATTCTTCGTCGTCCTTCCGGACGTGAAGCTTATCCGGGTGATATCTTCTACTTGCACTCTCGTTTATTGGAGCGTTCTGCTAAGGTTATCAATCAGCAGGAAGTTGCCAGACAAATGAATGACCTGCCAGAAAGTATGAAGAACAAAGTGAAAGGTGGTGGTTCACTAACCGCTCTTCCAATCATTGAAACTCAGGCTGGTGACGTTGCTGCATATATTCCTACTAATGTGATCTCAATCACTGACGGTCAGATTTTCCTTGATACTGACTTGTTCAACCAAGGTAATCGTCCTGCTATCAACGTAGGTATTTCAGTGTCACGTGTAGGTGGTAACGCACAGATCAAGGCTATGAAGAAAGTTGCCGGTACATTGAAAATTGACCAGGCACAGTTCCGTGAACTTGAAGCATTTACCAAGTTTGGTGGTGATATGGACCCGGTTACTGCACTTACCATCAATAAAGGACAAAAGAATACCCGTTTGTTGGTACAGCCACAGTATACTCCAATGCCAGTTGAGCAGCAAATTGCAATTCTGTATTGCGGAACACACGGTTTGTTGAAGTCAGTTAAGCTGGATAAGGTTCACGAATTTGAAAAGAACTTTTTATTAGATCTTCAGAATAACCACCAGGAAGATGTACTTGATGTATTGAAGACAGGTGTTATTAATGACGAAGTTTCTGCAATCATTGAAAAAGTAGCAGGATCTATTGCTAAAGTCTATAGTAAATAGGAGGAAATATGGCATCACTAAAAGAAGTAAAAGGAAGAATAGCATCGGTTAACAGTACCAGAAAGATTACGTCTGCCATGAAAATGGTAGCTTCGGCTAAGTTGCACCGTGCTCAAAATTCTATCACGAATATGCTTCCTTACGAGAAGAAGCTGCATGCCATGCTAACGGCTTTCCTCTCAAATGAAGCCGATATTCAATCACCTTACATTGCGACTCGTCCGATAAAAAAGGTAGCAATAGTTGCTTTCTCATCTAATTCATCTCTTTGCGGTGCCTACAATGCAAACGTGGCCCGCCAGTTGAATTTGATGGTAGAAGGATATGAATCTACAGTTGGCAAGGAAAACATTCTGATCTTTGCTGTGGGCAAAAAAATTGCTCACGAAGCAAAGAAAGAAGGCCTGAAAGTTGCTGGAGAATACCTCGAGATGGCAGATAAACCTTCCTATAAGGAATCGTTTGATCTGGCTAATAATTTGATGAAGCTGTTTGCTGATAAAGAAATTGATAAGGTGGAACTGCTTTATCATCATTTTAAGAACACAGCTTCACAGATTCTGACTCGTGAGAATTACCTGCCTGTAGACTTATCTGTAGAAGATGAGGTAACAACTGATCACCATTGGGCTTTGGATTATATCTTTGAGCCATCAAAAGAGGCGCTGATTGCTACTTTGATTCCTCAGGTTCTTGGCTTGAGATTGTATACTGCACTGCTTGATTCAAATGCATCAGAGCACGCTGCACGTACAATGGCTATGCAGATTGCTACTGATAATGCGAATGAAATAATTCAGGATTTAACTGTATTGTACAATAAATCCCGTCAGCAGGCCATTACTAATGAGCTGCTTGATATTATCGGAGGTTCGTTTAAGTAGATATTAAAAATATAGCTTTATAGGAATAGCCTTTATTCAGTATTAGAATGCTGATTAAAGGCTATTTTTTTGCTAGCATACGATAAGGAGAGATATTACCCCGTTTGATTCGCTACGTTTGAATGTATATATAATTTATGCGGTGGTGACAAACTTTGTAGAATACTTCTTTTATATGTCCCGTGCTAAAATTTGTCACCGCGGTTATCACGGTGTTTCAGAAGGAGAGACCCTGTTACCCCCTCCAAAACAACCTTTTGTTTTTCTGTTTTTGGATGATAAACCGTTTTATTTTTGATTTATGTCTAAGAAGTTGATAATGTTGCTGTTAAAGGTTATGTGTATTGAATTACCTCTTAATCTATAGATTAACAGACTCTATTTAGTGTAAGGAATTTTGTTCTTCGGGATAGATTCAAACCATTCTTTTTGGAGATGGGAGAGAGGGAGGTGCGAAATAGAATAAACATCCTGATTCTACAATGCAAAAGAGCCATATCAGCACTAATACAGAAGTGCGAAATGGCTCTTACATATCTGATATGCATTATAATATCAGCTGAAAAGAATTATCTTCCCGTTGCTTGCAGATATTTGGTTTTCTTTACCAGATAATTTACCCTTGCTTCGGTATTCTGATCCCTGCTTTGTTGCAAAAGAGTCTCAGCATCCAGTAAATCATTCAAAGCAACAGTTCCGGCTTTGTAGAAATCATTATTCAACCGAAGGTTCTCACTCGATGACTGCACGGATTTCTCCGCCAGATTAACTTGTTTGTATGCCTCTTCCAGTTCATTCCACAGCTGCTGCATCTGAATAATAAGCAATTCGCTATTGTTTTGCTTGGTGTTCTCGGCCATTTTCTCATTCAGTTTTTGCTTTTTTATGGCATGAGAACCGCCCCACCATCCGGATATTGGTACCGAAACTGTGGCATAAAGAATGCCGAAGCTGCTATTTTTATCCATTAAATAATTATACATATATCCCGCACCAACTGCAACCTGAGGCATATATTCTCCAATTTTCATTTTTGTCTGAAGTCGATTAGCCTCTACATTCTTATCCAGCAATTTATATTCTGTACGGTTACGCAATGTCTCTTCGTGGTTTACTTTATATTCCAACGGAGATGCCAAAGAATTGAAAGCAGCTGTGTCCGTAACAAAATCTTTTGATGCAATGCCCATATACTGGCATAAGGCTAGTTTTGAGATAGAAAGACCATTTTCCACTTTCAGCTTATTGCTTGCAATTTCGTTTTGCTTAAGTTCAACTCTCAATACATCGTTCTTGTTAGTTGTTCCGGCTTTGTAAGCAGCCGTAACATCCTTGTGCAGATTTTCAAGCATCTTCTCAACTATCTGAATAGTCTTCATCTTTTCTTGCAGGGAAACAATTTGCCAATAATATTGCTCAGCAGTAACCGATACTTCATCTTCTGAAAGTTTCATCTGATATCCGCTTACCTCA
>Ga0183099_1000197_pt1 | contig 52447 bp, 43 predicted proteins | sample Biomet1_FD_127788 | JGI IMG/M metagenome (GOLD analysis project Ga0183099, IMG submission 127788) | Microbial communities from bioreactor (seeded with anoxic lake sediment) at LBNL, California, USA - Biofuel metagenome 1 | ecosystem: Engineered > Bioreactor > Anaerobic > Unclassified ... | reverse complement strand
CAATCTGTTCATGCCTCTGTTTGGCCGTTGAACCCTGAAGCAAACTCGAACAGCGGAGCACGCTGTTCTTGCCGAAGACGGATCGGATGGTGTCGAGCGATTCGTCGAGGCGCTTCCTCTCGAGGCTTTCCGACCCGTCCTCAAATAAGGAAAGCTGCTCATGGCCACTTTGTCTCAGTTGGCCGTAGGAGATGCCTAAACCCCTCATCGGCAAATCGGGGGCGCCCCTCATTAAGTCCGCAATACCTTCATAAAGGCAATCGGTGTCATCGCTTGCGATAGGCAGCGTCATTTGTTTGGCATACGATCCCCGCTCATTGGAATAACCTAACCACAGGGAGACCCTGCCCGCTACGGCGCCAGTTTCTCGCAGTCTCGCGGCGAGGTCGTCGTTCATCTCGCGCAAAAGAAGAAGCGCCTCGTCTTTGTGGTAATTGCGTCGTAAGGTTTGCCCATTGGATAATCCCTTCTCTTTAGGCACGTATTTGCATTCGATGTCGCTTTCGTCCCGCCCATTGGCGAGTTCGTGGAGCTGGTGGCCCATGATCCCGAATTCCTTGGTGAGGAGAGATACGTCAGCCTGAGCTAATTCGCGTAAGCTATGGATCCCGATGCGGGCTAAGTGACCCGAGATGCCGTGGGCGATCCCCCACACTTCGGTAATGGGGCTTATCGCCCATAATTTCGTCGGGACGTCCTCATAATCCCAATGGGCGATGTAGGGTTCGCGTTTTTTGCCCTCGTGATCGAGGGCGATTTTGGCAAGGAATATATTAGGCCCAATGCCGGCGGTGGCGACGAGGCCCAATTTATCTTTGATGTCCTTTTGGATGCGGGAGACGATTTCCTCCGGCGAGCAATGATAAAGATTGAGGTACGGTCCCAGGTTAAGGAAGCTCTCGTCGACCGAATAGACGTGGAGGTCCTCTTCCGCGACGTAATCGAGGAAAATGGCGTTGACCTTCGCGGACATCTGGAGGTAGAACGACATCCTCGGCACGGCGTAAATCATGCCTTTGACGAGGGGCAAATCCCGGCGGCGGCACACGTTTTTGACCCCGTATTTCTTTTTGAGGTAAGGGGTGGCCGACATGACGATGGAGGAACTGGAGCGATAAGGGTCGCAGCAGACGAGGGGCGTGGTGAAAATATCGAGGTGTCGGGCGCTGCACTCGCAAGAGGCGTAAAAGCTTTTAAGGTCGATCGCGGCCACACACTTTTCCATCTCGCTCCTCCTTGGGACTTCTATTTAAACGGAAAAGGCGAAACGATTGGAGTCTTGATTTATCAAGAGTTAGCCGAGAGCGGAGTATTTCTGTGCTAAACTTTACAAGTACCTTTCGGAGGTGGCCTATGGAACTCGGTTTAATCATAACGGTGGTCGTTCTTTCCGTGCTGACCCTCGCGCTTTGCGGGTTTTTGTTATTCACTGTCAAAAAGCAGAAGCCTTCTGACGACGGTGGGAAAAACCTCTCAGATGCCATCGTAGGTCTTTCCACGAATTTACAGTCTGTCCACAATGACGTGATTTCGGTCAAAAGCGACGTCTCCAATTTTGAAAAGAATGTCCCACTCTATATCACTTCCGAATTGAACAAGCAGATGCTTAACGTCCAAAAGCAGTTAGGCGATCAGGCCAATCAGGACAACCAACGCATCGTCTCCTTCCAAAAAAACGTGAACGACACCCTGTCTAATAGCACCTCCCTTACAAACAAAGCCTTGGCAGAATCCATCGCGGCCATTAACAAGAAAGTCGATGACAATTTCCTCGCGATTAACAACAAGGTCAGCGAGTCGCTCACCAGCGGTTTCAAAAACACCTCGGAGACCATGGGTAGCCTCAAAGAGACCCTCGGTAAGATGACCGAGGCCCAAGCTAACCTTGAGAAACTTCAATCCGACGTCGTTTCGCTCAACAATGTCCTAACAAGCAATCAGACGCGCGGCCAATACGGCGAGCTCCAATTGCAGATGATTCTCGAGGCCACCTGGCCGAATGGCAAAGGCACCTTCTACGAAGAGCAGTATTTCATCGCCAAAGCCAAGGATGGCTCGGACATCCGGCCGGATGCCGTGGTCTTTTTCCCACGCCAACACGCCTACATTTGCATCGATAGCAAGTTCCCTTTGACCCACTACGCCAAACTCTTCAGCGGCGAAAAACTGACTGAGGAAGAGGAAAAGGCCGAGACGGATCTCTTCAAAAAGGACGTCAAAGCCAAGTTCAACGAAGTCGCCTCCAAATACATCATCCCGAACGTCACCACCAACCAAGCCATCATCTTTATTCCGAATGATGGCATTTTCGCCTACATCCATAGCGAGTTTAAGGATATCGTCGAAGACGGCTTACGCCGCAATGTCGTGATGGCCTCACCCTCTGTCTTACAACCAATCCTCGTCACTTTCCACGCGGCTCAAATCGATGCGGAGCGGGCCGAAAACCTCGGAGAGATGAAACAGGAGTTGGCCTCCCTCGGCAAAGACTTCCAAATCTTTGGCGAGAAATGGAGAAAACTCCACGACAACGTCGACCGGCTTCAAAACACCACGAACGATGTCGACAAGACCATCAAGAGAATGGATGGGAAGTTCAATCAGATCTCTAACGTCGAAGGCACCGATGCCATCGAAGACGCGGAGCCGAAGGGAATCGAAAGCGAAGAAGCGGCGGCCATTCCCGCCCCCGAAGACGATGCCAAATAGGGTAATCGGATACTTATGGAAACAACCAAAAAACGAAGCTTGATTTTCGATCTCGATGGTACCCTTTGGGACGCCATCAGTGGTCTCACCATAGCCTGGAACGCCGCCATGGCCAAAGAGGGCCAGGACATCCATTTCACGGATGCCATCATGAAGGGCTACATGGGCCTCACCCCCGAAGAAACATGCCCTTTGGCTTTTCCTAATCGCACCAGGGCCGAACAGATGCGGCTTTTCCGAGCCTGCTTCCAGTCGGCAATCAACTATTTGGGCCGCCATCCGGGAATGCTCTACCCCTTTGAAGAAAAGGTCCTCGCCGAGCTAAGCGAGACCTACGATCTCTATCTCGTGAGCAACTCGGACAAAGGTTACGTCGAGAATTACCTAAACGCCTGCGCCATGGGCAAGTACTTTAAGGGCCATGTCTGCGCCGGCGACACCGGAGCCCCCAAGTGGCGGAATATTCGCTACATCATGGAACAAAATAGTATCAAAGAGGCCCTCTACATCGGCGACACCGAGAAGGACCGCCTTGAGACCAAGACCGCGGGGATTCCGTTCATTTGGGCGGCATATGGTTTTGGCGTGCGCGTTCAAGCCAAATACTATATCCGCAACCTTACCGAGCTTGCCCTCGCGGCAAAACAAGTGTTCGGCAACTGAACTCTGTTCGTTGTAAGTGATTGCCGGATTGACTATAATAGCAAAGCGTTTTGGGGCTGTAGCTCAGCTGGGAGAGCACGTCGTTCGCAACGATGAGGTCGCGGGTTCGAGCCCCGTCAGCTCCACCAAACACGATGATAAAGGGCGACCTGCAGGCCGCCCTTTTTATCTTAATATATCGTTCGTTGACTAACAGAATTTATTTCGAATTTTGTAAAGAGTTGTCGGGTTTTCTTCAAAACACATATCAGGGCCATGTCGACTGTGTGGTACCAAAGAGTAAGCCGTTTTTTGATTCGTCCCAAAGAAAAAAAGATCAAAGATTATTTTTTGTTGTTGGGGTCGTCAAGAATATCGCCACACCTAATTGTGTTTAGGTCATGGCGCATCGTACCGTCAATGTCGTCCATTCCCTCTTCGTAAGTGAAAATTACGGAAAGGCCATTCTCTTTATAGATTTTTGCCTTTCCTTTGGCGTTGTCATCGTAAGTTTTGTCGGATCCCCACAGTCCTAAGTGTTCAACATAAATGTTTTGTTTCTGTTCATCGAGCTGATCCGGGAACCGATTTGGCAAACAGAAGTCAGGCTGAAATTTCTTTTGTTCGCCATTAACGTCCACCCACAAAGTGGCTTCATAGATGTGTTCGATTTTGTGGTTGAAGAAATAATTATCGATTTCCCGTTCGGTCTTGCTTTTAACTTTATGCCCGTCAGTGCATTTCTTTGGGCTGGTGTAATCGGCTGCCAAAACCATAGCCTCTTTGCACCCGGAAATATGAAGGAAAAGTTCCTTTTTGGCATATTTTCGATAGCATTCAATGCAGAAGTGGTGGCCGAATTTGGTCGGTTTCCCACAAATTAGACAATAAACCGAATCGGTGTCTTCCTCGCCTCCGATGGCGTGGGCTTTCGTTTTAAACTCTTTTCGTTCGTCATCCTCGTCTGCGTTCTCGGACGCCTTCTTCTCGGGAACCTCGATTGCTGGTTTCGCCTGAACCGAATTGCATTTCGGGCAGGCCTCTTTCGCCAGATGCCAAGTCCCGCATTTTTCACACTTAACGACTTCGCCTGTTTGCATCATTTTTGAATGGATGAAACAAAGTGGATATTTGCCAGAGGGACGACCGCAAATAGCGCAGTGATTTTGAGCTCCATGAGCTTCCGGCTTCTCCTGAGCTTTCACTGGCCCCGAGACCATCTCTTTTGTTTCTTTCTTCTCTTTTTCTATTTTTTCGAAGCATTCGCGACAATACTGGAAAGAACCAAATGTTGGTTTTCCACAAACCTTGCATTTTCCCATAATAACACTCCTAAACTTCTTGTAATCATACACCATTATGTTGACCAATAGTGCTTTGTTGTGGTGAGTGTCCAAAGAAGCGAGTTTACTAATTTACTTAAATTTTTACCAAAAAAACAGCAATTACAACTCGATTATCAAGAGCCTGCTACTCCAAAAAATGTAGCCGATCGTCGAAAAAGGCTGGGTTTTCGAGCCAACCAATAATGGATAATCTTTTTTGTCATGTCCGCCATGGATTAGAAAACGGCTTTGAACCGCGAAGGCAAAGCCGTTGATGGCAAAAAGAACTAATCTAGAACATCAAACGACGAAGGTCAGATTGATCGATCCGTTCCCCACTTGTGCATGCAACGATTTGCTGCCGGTGGTCGCGGCCAGATAAGAAGGCAAGTTGTTTGAGCCGCTACCTGTGTGGGAGTTGATGGTGTAATCGCTCATCGGGCCTTTGAGGTTGCCGCTGATGGAGCCATTAGACGTCGTCAGATTGATGGCGTTCGACACATCGATAGCGGAGAGACCGATCCAGCCATTAGAGTTGGCTATCGAAAGGTCGGTGGCCGATACGACGTTCTTCACGTCCTCGTGACCGTTTAAGGTCTCGATATCGATGGAAGAAGAAGACAAACCATTCACATCGATAGAGCCACTGGCGGTATGAAGCGTTGCCGAAGTGGGGGCAACGATAGTTTTCGCGGTGATGGAACCATTGGAATTCGTGCATTCCAACTTGCCAGAAAGCGTGGTGTTTTGGACGCTTTCGGCGCCATTCATATCGGACAAAGTCAAACTTTCGGCCGATAAATTGTTGACGGAGATGGCCCCATTTTTGGTCTCAAGGCGAACGGTGTCTGTCATCGACATATTCGTTAGCGTGATTGATCCATTGGCGACGCTCACGTCGAGCTCGGCTCCATACGAAGAAGGAAGGGATAGAGCTAGAGTCTTCTGCGGGCGGGCCCACGAGAGGAAGTCAAACCAGGAATAAGCGGAAGAGTCGACGGTTAAAGAAAGATTGGCCCCATCATCAGCGAAGACGTATTTCTCGTGGTTGTTCTCGCCGTAATGGATGTGAACTTGGCTATCGGGCGAGGTTTCGATTGTCACGGCAGCCGAGGTGTCTTCGATGGCGATGGTCGTAAAGGCCTTCGGGGATTCATAATCGGCGTAGACATAGGGTGTGCTGTTAGAAAGCCTGGTCGCGTCAAAGCCGACGCAAGCGGCGGCGACCGTCATGACGATAAAACCGGATCCGATGGCGGTGGCGCCGACTATTAGAAGAATTGCTAGTGTTTTTTTCATGGTGTTACCTCACAAACAGACTTTTGATACTGCGGCCCAGTTTACCGCTGATGCCAACGAAAGACTTGCCAAGATAATACGTCCCGATCCCAGCGAATATGCCAATGCCGAGGGCGATAAGCCCCGCCCCAAAGACGGCAAATCCGGACAGTGGTCCATAAACGAAGCCGTTATAGAAGGCGGAAGGGATAGACCACAAACCGCTGGCGAGGCAAGAGACGGCAATCACTCCGGCAATGAGGGGGACGAGCCATACGAGGAGATAGGCAACAAAAATGAGGACGATGGCGGTGATGGCCAAGGGGAACCATAAGGGGAAGCCCAAGATCAGGAGAACGACGTTGAGGGCCCAACTGCCGGTGTTAAGGGGGCTTTTGGCAAAGGAGGTTTTTACCACTTCCTTAAGCGGGCGGTCGCTTTTGATCTGGCGGACGATGTCATCAATGGGTCCGAGATCCTTTACGGCCTCTTCCTCGCTCTTGCCGCTTTCGATGCGGTCATCGATGCTCGAGGAATAATAAGCGACACTGTCGTCGATGTCCTTCTCCGGCAAACCATTCAGCCGGTCGCGGAGTAAGACCAGAAAATCATGTTTGTTCATATGGCATCCCCCTTCTTAATAAAGTCGTAAGCCGCCATCACGTCGGACCAGTCTTTCAGGAAGGCCTTGATCTCGGCCTTGCCCTCATCGGTGAGGTGGTAGTAACGGCGCAACCGTCCATTGTGTTCAACCGAGTAAACCGAGAGGCAATTCTGCTCCTCTAGGCGACGCAGAATCGGGTACAGGGTCGATTCGCTGATCTCAATGATCCCCGATAGATCCTGGACAATTTGGTAGCCATAGTTGTCTTGGCGCTCAAGGGCTTTGAGCACGCAAGCCTCGACAATACCTCGTTTCATCTGTGGGTCCATAGCGATACTATATGCTGCATAGTATTATGTGTCAACAACCTTCGAAGCGGGATTGGGTCAAAAGAACTGGCCGATTGCGAAACAAAAAGTCCTATAATCTGACCACAAAAAAGTTTTCAAGTTCAAGACCGTTTTTCGCGCCTGCGGTGATACCTAATTAGGGCAAACGAAGCGTGCGGGAAAGGATCCGACATCAATGAAAAGCCAAAACCCAAATCTACAGGAGGCTTGGGAATGACCACTCGACCGAATATCGTTGTGTGAAGGCAGGCGGTTCAATCGTGGTTAGGAAATGCGTCTTCGTGGAGAGTCCATTATCTACCAAAGGGTCGGGACTCCGGCTTCGTAATGCCAACCGCCAGCGGAATAGGTTTCGCTGTAGCAATAAAGGGTGGAACCGGTTAATTCCTCATTGTAACTTTTGAAGGTAATCAAACTCCATTGCCCGGCTGTTCCTTCGAAATAAACCGTCTTAAGGCCGTCGCAGTAGTCGAACGAACTTTCATCAACCAAGGTCAGGCTAGCTGGCAGGACAATCGAAGTCAGGCCACTGTCCATGAATGACGTGAAGAGCAAGGAGCTTACGCCTGAAGGAACTATGATTGTGGAAAGACTATCGCAGTAGTAGAAAGAGCCCCGCGGAATCGACGTTAAGGTCATGCCGGCTTCGAATGTGACGGAGGCGAGTTGTCTGCAGGCGCAGAAGGCGTAATCACCCAACGACGTCACGCTATTGGGAATGGTTACGCTTGTCATCTTTGAGTTATAAAACGCCCGTTCCCCAATGCTTGTGATGCTGTTGGGAATGACGACGTTTGTTAGAGAATCGCAACTCGAAAAAGCCCAATCGGCAATCGCTTTGACAGGTTTGGTATTATGAACGGCAGGAATGACGATGTCGGTAATGGTGCCGGAATAGGTTTCGCAAATGTAATAACTCTCGTCTGGTGACAATTTGTACATTATGTCATTTGCGGCCACTCCGGAATACTTGATGGCCAGGCTCGTCAGAGTGACCACGTCGGTGTTGTAAGACTCATAACGAATCTGGAAAAAATAAGGCAACGTATCGAAAGTGGCGGGAACTCCAGAAACCAAGTCGACATAGTTGAGGAGATTATTATGATTTGCTCCAGTATACACTCGGAGTGTGGCGGGTCCGGAAAAAACAGCTGTTATTTCGGTAATTCCCACAATGGCCGTCGTGCTGTCGTTAGAAATGGTCGTTCCCATGTACATCTCGCCGTCAGACCCGCCAAAAACAAAACTATTCCCCGGGCCGGCCTTGACTGATTCGTAATTAATTTTGATGCCAGCAACGGTATCTTGGAGATAAGTATAGTTCGTAGTATCGGTCGTCAAACTCTTTCTGTTATCGAGATCGAGTTCATTGAGAGCCCAGGTTGCCTTTAGTGTTATATCGGTCGTGACTGTATTAACCATAAAATCCCAGGCAACTGAATCAAGAGTCCAACCGGTAAAGGTATAGTTGGCTTTGATAGGAGCGGCTGGCTCGGCGGCTAAGCCGCCATAATCGACGGTCTGTGAACCGACCGCGGATCCGCCATCGCTGTCGAAGGTAACGGTATAGGAGCCAATTGACCAGTGGGCCTTGAGAGTGATGTCGGAGGTAACGGTATCAACCAGGAAATCCCATTGCGTTGAATCAAGATACCAGCCAGCGAAAGCGCAACCGGTTTTATTTGGAGTGGCCGGAACCGTAGCTTTGTCGCCATAGTTAACCTGTTGGGCATCGACCAACGAGCCGCCGTCGCTATCGAATGTGACGGTATAGGAGTCTATTGACCAGTGAGCTTTTAAAGTGATACCGGAAGTTACCGTATCGACCAAGAAATTCCATTGCGTAAGATCATGATACCAACCGGCGAATGTGTAGTTGGCCTTGACCGGTGTGGCGGGCTCAGCAACCAAGCCGCCAAAATCGACGGTTTGTGAACTGACCGCAGATCCGCCGTCACTATCAAAAGACACGGTGAACGATAGGGGTTCCGAACTGTTTGAACTTGCGGACGAACTAGAGGATGAGCCAGAGGATGAACTTGATGAAGAACTAGCTTGTGAACTTGACTGGCTGCTGCCAGAAGAACTCGAAGAGCTGGTTGGGTTAGATGAACTTGCTTGGCCACTCGATGATGATGTTTCGCCGCTGCTAGACCCCGATGACCTGAAGTTAGGCGAAGCGAGACAGGCTACGGTTATTCCAGATACTAGTAATAAAAGCAGTAGAATCGACACAGTAAGAACTCTCTTTTTCTGATTCTGCCCTTTATCCATGGATATTGCCTTTTTCTAATTCGTTTAAGTGTAAGTCTGCAAAAGCGTTAAGTGAAGCAGAAATCGAAGGAAATTGTCGAATTGAAATTCGTTGTGTCTTTGCTGACAGACGTTATCACCTTTCAGATCAATCGTTAGACCTTGTCTGGAGCGGACTCCGTCACGCCACTCACTCGCAGCACTTCCGTAGCAATATATCGTATTTGTTCAACAAACGAAAAACGAAAAAAGAAGAATTTGGGACCTCCGAGCTCTGGGGTTGGGGGCGACGATAAAAGCGATTACGAGAACAGTCTTTTTGCTGGGTTTCTAGCTTCCGCGGATGGCGGTCGACTAAGATTGGCTGCGGTCGGAAATTTTTCACCTCTAGGAAAAATCGGATCCATCCCTCAACACGTATGCTGGAGCGTGACGATGTCGCAAAGTTTATCTCACGTACGAAATAAAGTGTCATAAGGAAAAGGTTTTTCATTTATTGGGAACTGTTAAAAGGCAATTTTCTTATAATAATGGCATTAGAAAAACTACTATTTTTTTATTGAAATATTCGTGTTGTCGAGAAGTAGATGGCCTTGTTAACAAAAGAAAATTATAGGCATTAAATAATAACATTCATAAAATAAAAATAATTTAAACGTTGCGATGAAAAAACGTCTCTTCATTCGGCAAAAGAAGAAGCGACAAAAAAGTTCATATTTTTCTTGATTTTGCCTTCAGACCATTCTATAAAAATGGCGTTGTGAAACTAGCCAAGAAAATGGAGGGTTAAGGGTTGGTATAAGTCACAGCTAAAAAGCAGGCACGCTAATCGACCTTGTTCCGTGATAATGACTCGGAAAAAGCGGAGATCTCCTTCTTAGTTGGTTCGATGAGTGATGACGAGGGCCTATAGAGCCATTAGCCACCGCGCGGAATACTTGAAATTCCGTATACTAGCCCGACCGCTCAAACGTTTTCAGCGATCGCTAGCGTATCTAGTTTCCGTCTATTTACATTTCCAGAAAGGAATTTTATGAAAAAAGCTCTTTCGCTTCTCTTTTTAGGCACGCTTCTTGCTTCCTGCGGCAACCCCTCTTCAGGGACCAAAGGCGCGACCATCTCAGGCTCGGACTATGATCCCGAAGGGGGCGCAGATGCCTACGCCAATGCCGGCGATCAGACGAGTGACATGTACTACCAGCATCCTGATTTCTATGACATGACCTCTAATGACCATTTGACGATCCTATCCCAATACAAGACGTTTCAGCAAACAACGGAGTACAGTTGCGGTCCTGCCGCGGCTTTGACCGTTCTCACTCACTACGGAATCACCAATTACACGGAATGGGATCTCGCCGTCGGCATGCATGCGTCAGTTGACGAAGAGACTTCCGGCCTCCCCGGCACCGCCGATGAGTTTGGCGAGTACGGGACCTCGGTTGGCAAGATGTACGACTTCTTCTCCACTCTACCCAACATTCAGATCGTCGAAACGAGTTATCTTCAAACTTACGAAGAGAGCCAGCTTTTGGCCGAAGGCGATTGCGCTCCGGCCGACGTTGGCAACCTTCCCGGCGCCTTTTCTTGGTGGGCACCATATGCCTCGGGCCTCGACGGCGAAGGCAACCCCATCTATGTGGACGACGCCAAAGACGCCAAGTTCACAAGCTGGGTCCTCACTCACCTCGGTGACAACCAACCCATCATGGTGGAATGGGGGGATTGGGATGGCCACTGGCAGACCATCATCGGCTACGACACGATGGGAACCGCTTCAGTTGGAGACGACATGATAATCGTGGCCGACTCTTACGATACGAGCGATCATTGCCAGGACGGTTATTACTTCTATCCGGTCGAGCGTTTCTTCTATATGTGGAAGGACCGCGCGATTGCCCCGAAGCCGTTCCAACTTCAGCCCTACATGATCATCGACCTGAAATAGCAACTTCGCCCTCCCCTAAAAACCGCCGCTTTCCACCCTTAAGGGAAACGGCGGATGGATGCCCCGACAGGCATCCTTTTTCTTTTTTGGGTGGAAACATGACTTTAAGGACCTAATCGGCCCCAAGAAACGTGGTCAGGCCGTCGCATTTTCGTTAACCGGAAGACTAAAACTCCAGTTCTGTTCTCGCACTATCGGTAATAAAAGAAATGGTGTGACAAAATCATTTGAAAATTTGAATCTTTTTCTTTCATTTTTTCCAAAAGAATTCAAATTGATTGCCTGATGACCCCCACTTGAGAGGCACAGCCTCTTCCTATCACAATTGGCGCGTCCGTTCCTTCCACGGTCGTGCTATGATTAAACGATTAAAGGGCGGCGATTACCCACTAGAAAAAATGGAAAAAAACATAAAAAGAGCGCGAATTCTAAGGGCTATTGTTTTGGGCCTGTTCGTTTTGGCCTTTTTCTTCAATCTTCTCATCCTATGGCTGCCGCTTACTTCGCAAGTTGGTTCTGCCTCAATTTGGTCGTTAGCCAACGAAACGGGCTCGGGCCTCGAACGGGTTTTTCCATTATGTTTGGAATTTGCCTTCTTTGCCTCGCTGATCTTCGTCGTCCTGTCTGCCCTTGAACTGCTTCGCAACAAGAAATCAGGCAATTATTTCTCTGCCCTCTATTTCTTGGCCTACGAGATTGCTCTCTTCGTCTATCAGATCATCTATCACTATCTCGGACTTAACCTTTTCGTACTGGTGATTTTGACGCTTGTTGTGGTCACGGCGGCTTTCGCTCTCTCAGTGAGGGCCAACGCCTTAACGAAACCCGAGTCGGTCACCGAAAGCCAGGTCAACCCGGAATCCAAAAAGTCCGCTAGAGCGCTTCTCATCATTGTGTCGCTCGGCCTTCTCGTTTTGCTTCTTTGCCAATTGTTCGTTCCGCTATACGTGGTCGGAGAAGGCTCTTCCGCCCATAGCGCCGTCCTCGGCCAGATCCTCTTTGCCACCAACGCCTTTAAGGAAGACTCCGCCTACTGTCTCGTCAACCTCGTTCTTTTCATCGGCGTGTTCCTCTATTTCGTCTCCTCGCTGTCCTTTTTCTGGAGCGACAAGAAGCATTTCGTCCGCCTGTCGAAGAGAGTCCTTTACGCCGAAATCGCCGTCTCCTTTGAGTTCTTCATGCTCGGCTACGTCATTCAGTTTGTCTATTCTCTGCAAGGCTTCACCAGCAACTCGCTGTCCTTCATCCCCTTTGTCGTCTTCTGTCTGATGGCCTTGCCGTATTCCATTTTCAAGGGCCGTTTCGATGTGGCGAACGGCCTTGTGGAGGCTCCGAAAAAGGGCCGTCATCACTTTGAGAACATCGAACCGCTCATTTACCTCATCCTCGTCACGGCCGTAACCGTCATTTCTCTTTTCTTTAACATTCTCGACGTCCATTTCACCTCCCAGTCCTACTCGGAGGACATCCAACTGACGGGTTTCAAACTTCTGACCGATTACCCCTCCCTAAGCTCGGGTTACCAGATCATGGCTTTTGGGATCATCGTGATGCTCATCTGCTCGGGCATCGGTCTCATCCTTTGCCTGTCGGCCTTTTTCTCCCACTATAAGCATTTCGGAAACCTCTCGAAGGCTGTTACCTTCGTCAACGCGTTCTTCATCTTCCTCTTCGGCCTCTCCGGCCTCTACTTCTCCATTGCGAGCGAGATCATGGAAGAAAGCACAATCGAGGTTATCCACTACTACAATCCTTCCTTCAGCGCCACGTATTCCTACTCGATAAGGTCAGATGTTCTCTATTGTCTTTTCATCGACGTCGCGATTATCGCCGTGATGATCGTGCGGAAAGCCCTTAACGGAGAAAAAGGCAACCTCGAAGTCGAGGCCGCCAGCATCCAAGGCGTCGGAGGAGGCGGATCACCCTCGCCTCTTGGCAGCGACGAGGTCACCGAAACCAACTTTGATCCCTGCCCTGCCTTTTCCGAAATCGACTCTAAAGACGAGTTCTTTGTCGAAGATTTATCAAAACGTCGGAGTCTCGCCGAGCCAACGCCCTCCCTTAACGGCCTCGTGAGGTTCGTCGTCCAATATGCCAAAGATTGCCGTTTGCACCTGTCCTACAACTATGAGGATATGGCCACCTTCGTCTCTGGCCTTGGCGCCTGCCGCTTAACCATTCTTCAGGGTATGTCAGGAACTGGCAAAACCAGTTTGCCGAAGATCTTCTCAGAAGCCATCGACGCCAACTGCGACATCGTCGAGGTCGAGTCTTCGTGGAAGGACAAAAACGAATTGCTCGGCTATTACAACGAATTCTCCCGCAAATACACCCCGAAAAAATTCACGCAGGCCCTCTATAAGGCCGCTCTCAACCCCGAGATTCCGACCTTCATCGTCCTCGATGAAATGAACCTTTCGCGCATCGAATACTATTTCTCAGATTTCCTCTCCCTTATGGAAAACGAGGAAGGGAAGCGCGAGCTGAAACTCTTAAACATCAACCTGCGGGTGGCCGATAACGGGGTCTTCCACGATTACCGCGTCCTTGCGGAAGGACACACAATCAAGATTCCTTCAAACGTCTGGTTTGTTGGCACGGCTAACCGCGATGAGTCGACCTTCGTCATCTCAGACAAAGTCTATGACCGCGCGCACACCATGAACTTCACCAAACGCGCTCCGAAGGTCCGCGACTACGACGATCCGATCCCTCAGAGGTTCTACACCGCGGAAACGCTTCTTTCTCTCTTTAATTCCGCCAAAAGCAAGGGAACCTTCGATGCCGAAAACAACGAAACCATCAAGAACGTGGAGGCTTTGCTCTCTCCGTTCAACATCTCTTTTGGCAACCGCATTCTCAAGCAAATCGAGGATTTCGTCGATATTTACGAAGAATGCTTCCCTGGCAAGAACGTGGAAGCCCAGGCGGTGGAGACGATCTTGCTTAGCAAAGTCGTGAGCAAACTTGAAGTGAAGACCATCGACGACAAAGAAGGCCTCGTCAAGGAGTTCGCGGACCTCGGACTCAACCGCTGCGCCGATTTCATTAGCAAACTGAACGAGGACTGACATGCCTAAAGCGCTGCGGCCCCATTTCGAAGATTACAAACGCCTGGAAGCCGTTTTGAGCCCGGTCTCGCTTTTCGCTTCGAAGTATCAGAGCCTCACCATTCCGGAGTACAACTACCACTCCGTCCACGACTTGGCCCTCTTTTCCATTCAGCCAGATTTGGACTTTTCTTCCCTTCAGGAGACCTGCGACCGCATCGAGAAGGCCCTTCCAGCCCTGAAGCGCATTTTTGCGAAGCCCATCATCAACCTGACCGACTCTGATGACGTCTTACCGGTCGAGACGGTGCGCATCATCAACCAAGCGACGATGCTTCACCTCGCGAGTCACACTGAGAACGTCGCGGACCTCACGAAAAAAGGCCTGAAGCCCCAAAAGCTTCTGACCCGCATTTACCTCGACAACTACGGTATTTACGAAAACCTGATCTTTTGCAATCTCATCGACGAAATCCTTCGCTTTTCCCATCGGACGATCGCTTCGATTCGCGACCTCGTTTACGCCAACGAGACGATCGAGTTCAACCTTCTGGAGCGGGTTAATCACCTGAATTATTTCCTCTCGATCGGCAAGTTGCACATGGGCTACATACGCGACTTCGACAAATACTATCTCCTAGCCAAGGATCTTTACGCCAAACTGCAAAGCATCATCGCCGTCATCACCCCGCGCCTTCATAAAGCCGTTTATATAGACAATAAGATCCGAAACAAGAATCTTCCCCTCAAGAAAACCAACATTTTCCTGATGCAGAAGGACTATCACCAAGTCTATCTTCTCCAGAAGTGGCTCTTAGGCAAAAACACTGCGGTCAACAATCAAAACGAACCCATCGATTTGCCTGCTCTTAACCGCAACTACTTTTACTACGTCGAGAACCTCTTGGTCTTCGCTCTCGAGAGCTTTAACTTCGTGCCCGCCGCCTCCTCGGAGGTAAATCTCGAGCACCTTTCCATGTCCTTTGCCTACAAAGGGTGGACCTGCGAGCTTTTTGGTCTCGAAGGGCAAGGATTGCTGATTAAGATCAAAAAGGACAAAGAAAGAACGATTCTATTAGCTCCGGAAGCAGAATACGATTTATATGATCCCCTGACGAAATTCGGGACGGAATACGGGGCCGACGAGGCCTTGGCTTGCACCCCTCACGAAAAGGAAATCGCCAATCCCGAAGCGGTCTTTCTCAGCCCGGAGAACCTGGAATCCTTCCGCCGCCTCCAGCAGATTATCCTTCGGGGGATGGTCTATTCCGACACGACGAGGGACGAATGCCCCTTCTGCGAAGGACAACTCTCGCCCTCTCCCAAAAACAAGGGTTACGAATGCCCGACCTGCCACATGGTTCTAAGGGAGGCCTCTTGCCCCACGAGTGGCGCCCCCTATTTCTACACCCAGATTTCCGGCAAGCGAACGGATCAGGTTCACGCCGCTGATTTCAAAAAAGAGGATCAGTGGCTCTATCAACGGAAGGCCGAAGCCGTCATGCATTTTAGAAATATCACGCGCGTCACCGAAAAAGGGGACATCATCTGCCCCTCTTGCGGCTCCGTCCATAAGCACAAAGATTAAGCGTGTTTTTGGTAGGCAGATTTAATCATCGAGTCCCTTTTTGCCTGTCCAATAGCCAATGCCCCAGACTTGGAAGGTGTAGCGTTTGTCGAGTTTGCTCGTTTCGTAGTCAACGTAATAGAGCCGTCCTTTGACGACGACGAAATTGGCAGGATAGTAGTCTAGATTGACTCCGCCTTCATTGGCTTTCTTCGCCATGGCCTGGACTTGGGGGATGTAGCGGGTAACGTCCTTTTTCCGCATCAATAATTGGGCGATGGTCGGGCCTTTCAAGTATTGCTTGAGCACTAGTTCCTGGGAAAAATCGACGTAGAGGCAACGAGGCATGCGGATATGGAGTTTCTGGAGATAGGAATAGCAATCCCACTCCGCCTGGATTTTGTTTCCGAACCGATAGAAGGAAACGGGTTCGTGGTGGATCTTCTTGACGACGTAGAAATGGCTGCCTCGCTTGCAAAGGTAGGAATAGCCTCCCTTGCCGCGGCCCAAGAGCCTTTTGGCTTCGTATTTCCGGTCGTTGATCGTGAATATCATGGTCGTAACCACTTTACACCCTTTCTTTCTACCTGAAGACTCGTTAAACGCCCTTTCGCGCCCTCCCCCTCGAATCCCGGGCCAATTCGCCGCATAATCTAACCATGAAAAAAATGAACGTGATTCTTGATTGCGACCCCGGGCACGATGACGCGGTCGCTCTGCTTCTGGCCGGAAAAGCCCCGGAAATAAATCTGCTGGGCGTGACCGTCGTGGCCGGAAATCAGACCATCGAGAAAACGACGAGAAACGCCCTGAACCTTTGCCAATATCTCGACATTAATGTTCCTGTGGCCATGGGATCGGCCCGACCCTTGGTCAAAGCTCCGGTCATTTGCCCGGAAATCCATGGCGAAAGCGGTTTGGATGGTTTTACTTTTCCACCTTTGACAAAGAAACTTGATCTCCTCGATGGCGTTTCGTTTATCGTGAAGACCTGTCTTGCCAATCGCGAGGTGATTATCGTTCCGACCGGCCCCTTAACCAATATCGCCCAGGCTCTATTGAAGGAGCCGAAAATCAAGGAGCATATCTCCAAAATCGTCCTCATGGGCGGGTCGATTGGGGCGGGCAACGTCACCCCGGCTGCGGAATTTAACATTTTCGTCGATCCGGAAGCGGCCGAAATCGTCTTTGCCTCGGGTTTGCCAATCTACATGAACGGCCTCGACGTCACGAGAAAGGTTCTTTGTTTGCCCTCGGTCATTTCCCGGATGGAAGCGATCGGAAATCCCGCCAGCGCCCTATTCGGCGCCCTCATGAAGGCCTTTAACGCCAACCAAAAGAAGATTTTCTCGTGGATTGAAGGCGGGCCTTTGCATGATCCGGTGACCATCGTGAGTTTGTTGGATCCAAGCGCCGTGACGTACCGCTATATGAATACGGTCATTGACGTTTCCAAAGGACCCAGTTACGGCAGAACGAATTGCGATCAATTCGATTATCTCCATCAAAAGCCCAACGCTTTCGTGGCCACTGAAATCGATGTGAAGAAATATTGGAACCAAATCGAAAGGATTTTGAGGCTCTACTAATGAAAAACCTGTTTGTTCTTGGGAGCCTCAACATGGACTTGGCCATCTATGGCGACAAGACTCCGGAAGCTGGCGAAACCGTCAGAGGCCACTCTTTCCGCACCGGAGCCGGTGGCAAAGGTCTGAATCAAGCCGTGGCCGCGAGCAAACTTGGAGCCCAGGTCCGTTTTTTAGGGGCCATCGGGTCCGATGCCTTTGGTCAGGAAATGAAAGAGACTCTAAAAAAGTTCGGGGTCGACATTTCGGAGGTGAAAACCCGGCGCGACATCTCGAGCGGAGTCGCTTTGATCGAGGTGGTTAAGGGTGAGAACCGTATCATGCTCGATTTAGGCGCCAACGAAACCATCACCAGCGCAGAGGTGGAGACTTTCTTGAGCGGCGCTAAGCCTGGAGACCTTTTCCTCACGGAGGGTGAGAACAATTTCGAAGCCACGGCCGCGGCGTTGCGACTAGCCCACGAAAAAAGTTTGGTCACGATTCTCAATCCGGCCCCGGCCGATCGGCGTTTCGTCTCGCTGTTGCCCTTCGTTGACGTCTTGACCCCCAACGAGACCGAATTGGCCCTTCTCTCCGACGGGGCAAGCTATGAAAATGCCAAGAAGGCCCTTCCGGTGCCTACTTTGATCGTTACCTTAGGCCGGGAAGGTTCCTTTATCCAAACACCAGAGGGGTCATTCAGAGAAAAGGCCCTTCCGGTCCGTGTCATCGACACCACGGGGGCGGGCGACGCCTATTGCGGGGCCTTTGTCGCCTTTTTGGCCTTGGGAAAGAGCATTCGCGAAGCCGCTCATTTATCCGGCCTTTATGCCTCGCTGAAAACCACGAAAAAAGGCACCGCGATGGCGATGCCTACATCGGAAGAATTTGCCTTGTTTCTTCAGACCAACAAAGTATCTTAGCGGGTTTCCTTGTCCCAGAACTGCTTGACCCCGCCATATGAGGTGGCGTAGGAGAAACTTCGCATTTCCGGGGTGTTATCAAGCTGTTTGCTTAGAATCAGCTGAACGAAATTGATGATATTCCGTAAAATCCAAAGCGCAAAATAACAGACTTTCCAGTCCTCTTGGTTTTGGGAGTTTTTAAATATCAGGCGAGCCTCTCGTGTGAAGTCGACCAAGAAATCCTCTTCGTCAAAAGGCTTTTCCGCTCGGGGGAAGACATGGCCATAATGGATGGACCACGTGGTGTAGTTGGGATGGGCTAGAAACCAATCGACCATGCGGTTCCAAAAAACTTCGAAATCACCATTCCCTTGGCTCACGGTATCTGAAATAACGAGGGCCACCTCCTCGAAAATTCGGTGGTTCGCGATGGATATGAGATTATCCTTGCTCCGAAAGTGATCATAAATGACGAATTCGGAGATGCCACAGAGTTTGGCAATCTCTTTCGTCGAAAGGCGATTGGCTCCGTTGGTGGAGCCGATTTGAATCGTTGCATCGATGATTTTTTCGTCAATGTTGTCGAGGTGTCTGAATGACATGTTAAGGATTAATGTTCTTTGTGTTGCAAATGTTTCTCGCAACAAATAACAATTATCGCACAACATCGGAGGAATAGTAACCGCTATTTATGAATAAAACGATTTCGACGCTTTTTGCCTCAAAAATTTTAGCAATTTAATAAAAAATGTAGAGGATATAAGCCTTGTACATCCTTTGCAATGATAGAAAAGGGCCATTTGTGGCATTGAAGGAAAAATGAGAAAACAATCGGGGAAAAATGGCGGACGCCCTTCCGTTTTTATACGTCTGCCTCTACTTCCGTTTCGTTCTCGGGATTGAGCGTCACATCTGAACCAAATCAAATGAGAAATAATGAAGAGTTTCTCCGCCTTCTATTTGCGCGCCACGCCCACCAAACGGGAATATACTATCTTCATGGATTTCTCCGGTTGGGAAAAGCTTTCGTTGCTCGATTTCGATGACAACCTTACCACGACCCTCTTTACGGCGGGTTGCAATTTTCGTTGCCCTTTTTGCCATAACTCCTCCCTCGTCCTCGATCCGGCCCACTCGCCGCGCATTGCCTGGCCCGAAATCATGGACTATCTGCGGCAGCGAAAGAATATTCTCGATGCCGTTTGTGTCACGGGTGGCGAACCGACCCTGATGCCGGATCTCGAAGCAAAACTACGGGACATCAAATCCCTTGGCTACATCATCAAACTCGATTCCAATGGTTCAAATCCGAATCTCTTGAAGAGACTTGTGGCCTTGGGGCTTGTCGATTACATCGCCATGGACATCAAAAACAGCCCCGCGAAGTATCCGATGACCGTTGGGACCATCGAAGTCAGAATGGATGACATCAAGGCCTCGGTTGCCTTTTTGATCGGTGGCTCTCTGCCTTATGAATTTCGGACTACCGCCATCGAGGAATATCACTCTCTTGAGGACTTCGAGGAAATCGGCAAATGGCTCGCCGGCGCCAAACGCTACTATATTCAACGCTACATCGACAGCGAAAACTGCATCAGCCACGGCCTGACCATGCTAAGTAAAGAAAAGGCCTTGGAAGCCAAGGCCATTTTGAGTAAATACGTCACCTTCGCCGCCTTACGCGGTTACGATTGAGCTTTCTTAAAAAGATATTGAGCCGCTGACAGGCTCGCGATGGCCCCATCGTTGCAGGCAGTAGTGAGTTGGCGCCAGATTTTGTCTCGGCAATCCCCGGCTGCAAAGATACCCGGGGTTTTGGTTGCCATGTTCTCGTCAACAAGGATATAGCCCTTCTTCAGGTCCACGACATTAGCAAACCTTTCGTTGTCCGGCACTTGGCCGATGGCCACGAAAGCTCCGGCGCAGGCGAATTCCTTCTTTTCCTTCGTTTTCGTATCCACGAAGGTGACAGAGCGGAGTTCTTTATCGCCATTAAAGGACACACCAGAGAGATTGTGGTGGATTTCGACGTTTTTCAGGGAGAGTAGTCCCTTGACCAACAACTCATCGGCAAAGAATCGGTCGAATAGAGTCACGACGGTGACTTTCGCGCAATAGCCGGAGAGCATAATGGCGTATTGGAGGGCGCTGTTGGCGTCCCCAATCACGACCACTTCTTTTCCTTCGTAGAAAGGCCCATCGCACACGGCGCAATAACTGACACCGTGTCCGAGGAAACGGTCCTCACCTTCAAGGTTGAGCTTCCGGTGCTTAACCCCGGTAGCGAGGATGACACTGCCGCCTTTGTAAACGCCGAAATTCCCATTCACCTTAAAGTAACCATCCACTGGTTCGATGCTTTTGGCCTCGTCCAATTCGTACTTGGCTCCCAAGTCGCTAATCTGATTGAACAAAGCGCTCGAAAAATCCATCCCAGAAATGACTTTCTGAGAAGGATAGTTTTCCACGCGGGGCGAATCGGCAATCTGACCACCGAAGTTTTCTTTTTCAAGAAGAAGGACGCTTTTCCCAGCCCGTAAGGAATAAAGGGCGGCCGTCATCGCTGACGGTCCACCCCCGATGATAAGAATATCAGGCCGCATTGTTGCCCTTCGATTTCTCGATGAAGCCACGAATCAGCGAGGCATTCTCGTAAATATCATAGGAATCGCCGTGCGGAACTAAGAGGGTCGGGGCTTTGGTGACGCCAAAGGCGATCGTGGTGTCTTTCTCCGCCGTCGCATCGATGTTGCGGTATTTGATGCCTTCTTTGTCGAGCATCATCTTGGCCATCTTGCAGTTCGGGCAAGTGGGGGAGGTGAAAAGCATCAGCTCCGTGACTTTCGGGGCTTGGCGTTTCTCTTCCTCGCAGGTGCACTCACCGTGTGGTTCGGCATCCGGCAACTTGCTTGCGTTGAGATCGTAGTTCTTACGGTCTTTAAACTCTTGAGTCTTGCCTTCGTTCCAGTTTTTGACCGGGCGGTAGTAGCCGGTGATGCGAGAATAGACTTCGGTGTCCTTTCCGCAGATAGGGCACTTCCAAACTTCTCCGGAGATGTAGCCGTGATCCTGGCAAACGGAATAGGTCGGGCTCATGGTGTAGTACGGAAGTTTGTAATTCTCGGCGATCTTCCGCACGAGCTTCATGCAGCTTTGGTAGTTCGGGAGCTTTTGGCCGAGGAAGGCGTGGAAAACCGTGCCGGAGGTGTAAAGGGTCTGGAAGCGGTCTTCGATGTCGAGGGCCGTGAAGATGTCGTTGGTGTAACCAACCGGCAAATGCGAGCTATTCGTGTAATAAGGGGTTTCCCCGGCTTTGCCCGCGGTGATGATGTCCGGGTAGCGCTCCTTGTCGTGTTTGGCAAGGCGATAGGCGGTCGATTCGGCCGGAGTGGCCTCAAGATTGAAGAGGTCGCCGTATCTCTCCTGATAATCGGAGAGGCGGTTCCGCATATGGTTCAACGTTTCGATGGTAAAGAGCTGGGCCTCGGATTTGGTCAGGTCTTGGCTGATCCAGCGAGCGTTAAGGCACGCTTCGTTCATGCCGACGAGGCCGATTGTCGAGAAATGGTTTTTGAAGGAGCCGAGGTAGTGGTGGGTGTAAGGATAGAGACCCCCGTCGAGAAGGGCGGTGATGGTCTTGCGCTTGGTGTCGAGCGAACGGGCGGCAACGTCCATCAAATGGTCAAGACGGGTAAAGAAATCCGCCTTGTTGGTGGCAAGATAGGCGAGACGAGGCATATTGAGTGTCACGACGCCGATGGAACCGGTCGATTCGCCCGAGCCGAAGAAACCGCCGCTCTTTTTGCGGAGCTCGCGTAGATCGAGGCGGAGGCGGCAGCACATAGAACGGACATCGGAAGGCTTCATATCGCTGTTGAGGTAGTTAGAAAAATACGGGGTGCCGTATTTGGCGGTCATGGTGAAGAGAAGCTGGTTGTTTTCGCTTTCGCTCCAGTCGAAATCTTTGGTGATCGAGTAGGTCGGAATCGGGTATTGGAAGCCACGTCCGTTGGCATCGCCCTCGATCATGACTTCGATAAAGGCCTTGTTGACCATGGCCATCTCGTTCTTGCAGTCTTTGTATTTAAACGGCATTTCTTGGCCGCCGACAATGCAGTTCAGTTCCGCCATGTCATCAGGAACTGTCCAGTCCAAAGTGATGTTGGTAAACGGAGCCTGGGTTCCCCAACGGGAGGGGGTGTTGACGCCATAAATAAAGGATTGGATGGCCTGTTTGACCTCTTTATAGGAGAGGTTGTCGGCTTTGACGAAGGGGGCGAGATAGGTGTCGAAGGAGCTAAATGCCTGAGCGCCGGCCCATTCGTTTTGCATGATGCCGAGGAAGTTGACCATTTGGTTGCATAACGTCATAAGGTGTCTTGCCGGAGCAGAGGTGATCTTGCCGGAAACTCCGCCAAGGCCTTCTTTGATGAGTTGCTTGAGCGACCAGCCAGCGCAATAGCCGGTGAGCATGCTTAAATCGTGGATGTGCATGTCCGCGTTGCGGTGGGCGTCAGCGACTTCTTTGTCGTAAATCTGGCTGAGCCAGTAGTTGGCCGTTACGGCTCCGGAGTTCGAAAGGATGAGGCCACCGACGGAATAGGTGACGGTGGAGTTTTCCTTCACGCGCCAATCATTGACCTTTAAGTAGTTGTCGACGACGGCGGCATAGTTAAGTTCGGTGTTCTTGATTTCGCGAAGTTCCTGGTGCCGTTTGCGGTAATCCATATAGGAACGCGCGACGGCGACGTAATTGCCTTGGATGAGGACCGTTTCGACGCTGTCCTGGATGTCTTCGACTTTGACGACGCCATCCTTAATCTTCTTGTTGAAGTCGGCGGTGACGCGAATGGCCAAAAGCTCAAGGATATCATCAGTCACTTCCTGATGCTCTTGGGCGAAAGCCCGGCTCATGGCATTCTCGATCTTTTTAAGATCGAAATCGACAATGGAATTGTCTCTCTTTTGGACTCTGATCATAGTGTGGTGCCTCTATTTTTTTCCTGATGCTTGGGAAAGGAGCGATCCTAACCATTCGGGGGTACGAAAAACTAGTTCGACCTAGGAATTGGAGTATTTAGGGGTGGACGCTTTCGCTTCCTCTCCGCCCTTGCGTTGATAATCATATCTATAACGGGGTAAAAATCAAATCAATTTGGCAAATGGGAAAGTTGACAGGTTTTTGTCCCTTTTCGGAAAAGCGTTTTTGTCCACAAAACAACTGTGGAAAACATCGATAGTAGGTGGGCGTTTTTCAAGGTTAAAAATGTCAATTTGCTTTAGGAATAATTTTGACAGTGTCTAATAAAAACGAATCCCAATAACCCTTTATCGAAGGAACACACTATTTACAATTTAACAGTGGTTTCCGGTTGTGGATAACTCTGTTCTTTCGATTCGTTTAGAAGGTAACGGAGAAAACGCCATCCGTAGCCAAAATACCCTTGTCAGCTTCACCTTCTCAATTGTCATCAATCGCATCCATGTGCTATCGTTAATTTACTTAACGGAGGTTCTTTATGGCAGCTAAAAAAGTTGTTGTTTCGAAAGAAGCACTGGAAAAGGGTCACGAAAAAATCAAGAAAAAAAGCGGAGGAATCCTCAAGGAATTCGTCGCTTTTGTTAATCGCGGAAGCGTCGTTGATCTCGCCGTTGGCGTAATCATCGGCGGAGCCTTTAGCGCCATCGTTTCCGCGGTGGTTAATATTTTCCTTAGCTTATGCACCTGGGCCGTCCCGGGAGGCCTTAAAGGCTTGGTAACCGTCTTGCCGGCCGCCAATGACGCCCAACAGGGAATCGTAGGCATTGGCCAAACCTTCACTGACGTCACGGACGCCACGATAAAGTTCGCGGCTTCTCAGAACATTGCCATCAACAAGGATTCGGATACCTTCATTCAGTTTCAGAATACTTTGCTGAAATACTACACCGCCCACGGAAACACTTATTATTTCAACAGTTGCGCTCTCATCGACTGGGGCGCGCTTCTTAACGCCGTCATTTCCTTCCTGATCATCGCTCTCGTCCTCTTTTCGATTCTGAAAGCCGTTAATCGCTTCAAGAACGCTAAAGAAGAACTGAAGGCCAAAGCCCAAGAGGAATTCTATAAGCTTCATCCGGAGCAGAGACCGGCTCCCGCCATCCCAGGAGTGCCTCAAGCTCCGGCCCCGACCCAAATGGACGTCCTCGTTCAAATTCGCGACGAGCTGAAGAAACAGAACGCCCCGAAGTAGAATTCATCGCCTTCATTGCCTCTGCTCAAAACGCAGAGGCTTTTTGTTTGCTTATCAACCTGGGTTGAAACGACAACAAAGAAATGTTTTTTAGCAACGGTTTTAAGCGTGAAGGAACCATCTTTCGGCCTCTTAAGATAAAATAGGAACGTGGAAAAGAAAAAATACAAAGTAAATGGTATGTTCTGCGCCGCTTGTCAGAACCACGTGCAAAAAGCGGCCGAGAAGGTCCCCGGCGTCACCGGAGCCGATGTTTCTTTGCTCACCAATTCGATGATTGTGACCTTTTCCGGGCCTGCCGACGATAAGGCGATTACTAAGGCCATAGCCGCGGCTGGTTATGCGGCCGTTCCTGACATTGACGAAACGTATGCGTCACGACAGAAAGAACGGACTAAGGCTCTTCGGAAAACGTTAACTAAGCTCATTCTCAGCGTCGTTCTTCTCGTCCCTTTGATGACCATTTCCATGACCATGATGTTCGCGATGGACCTTTTCCCTGTTCGCCAAATGGTCTATTGGGTCGGTGTCCAAATGGTGTTGGCCCTTGCCATCATCGTTGTTTATTTCTCGTATTTTATTCATGGAACGAAACAACTCTTTCAAGGCCACCCCACCATGGAAACACTCATTTCGGTGGGAAGCGGTGTGTCTTTTCTCTACGGGACCTATGCCTTCGTTTGGATGGTCATTGCCACTGTTCAGGGCAACGAAGCCACCATCATGACCTGGGCCATGAACTTATATTTCGATGGGGCCGGGATGATTTTGGCCCTCGTTTCGATCGGAAAATACATCGAGGCCTTGGCTAAAGCGAAAACCACTTCGAGTTTGGAAAAATTGCTGTCTTTGGCTCCCGAAAGAGCTCTGCTTATCTCCGCGTCCGGTCCGGTTGAGGTAGACGCTTCGTCTTTGCGGGTCGGAGACCTTTGTTTGGTAAGGGGTGGTATGCGAGTCCCAAGCGACGGGGTCATTACCAAAGGGAACGGCCATTTCGAAGAAGCCGCCATAACCGGCGAAGCTCTTCCGGTATTCAAGGATCTCGGATCTAAGGTCATCGGCAGCACTTTGCTGACGAACGGAGCCATCGAAATGAAGGTAACTGAGGTGGGTGGTGACACCACGATCTCGAAAATCGTCCGCCTCGTGGAAGAAGCGGCGGCTAGCAAAGCCAAACTTGCTCATTTAGCAGACACTGTGAGTTCCTATTTCGTTCCGGTGGTGTTGGGAATTGCTTTATCCGTTCTTCTTGGGTGGGGTTTAGGGACCGCTGATTGGTCCCTTGCGGTCAATATGGCGGTGTCGGTTCTCGTGGTTTCGTGCCCTTGCGCCTTGGGTCTAGCCACCCCAGTCGCCGTCATGGTAGGAACTGGTCGGGGAGCCGAACACGGAATCCTTATCAAAAGCGCTTCGGCTTTCGAGGACCTCGCTCGGGTCGATACAATCCTGTTGGACAAAACAGGCACCATCACAACGGGGCACCTCGCGGTGAAGGATTTTTCTGTTTTGGTTGACGAAAACAAGGACATGTTATCGGTGGGACTTCTTTCGCTGGAATCCTTGTCGAGCCACCCCCTTGCCGAAGCCACCGTACTTTATCTACAAAACTTAGGTTATCACGGAACCGAGGTCGAGGGCTTTTTGGAAGAAGCCGGCTCCGGTCTCCAAGGGTCGATTGGCGGAAAACATTTCCTTGTCGGAAATAAGGGCTTTTTGCAAAAATATTTGGTTCAAATCCCTTCTAATATTGATGTATCTGGCTCAAGCTTAATCTACCTGGCGGTGGATAATGTTTATGGTGGATATCTCGCCTTCGAAGACACCCTCAAGGAAGGTGTTAAGGACAATCTTGCACGTTTGCAAAAAAAAGGTTATGAACTTTGCCTTGTTACCGGTGATAACGAAGCTAGCGCCAAGGCCTTGGCTAACGAAGTTTCATTGACGAAGTTTTATTCTTCTGTAAAACCAGATGGAAAGATGGCTATCGTTCAAAGCCTTCAAGCCCAAGGAAAAAAGGTTGCGATGGTAGGTGATGGCATCAATGATGCCCCGGCTTTGGAGCAGGCCGACGTCGGCTTGGCCATCGGAAGCGGAACGGATATCGCCATTGACTCAGCGGATATCGTTTTGGTTAAGAGTTCGCTCGAAGATCTGGTAACCGCTACAAGTCTTTCCAAGAAAGTGGTGGGGAACATAAAGCTCAATCTCTTTTGGGCCTTCATTTACAACATCGTGGGCATTCCGTTGGCGGCCGGGGTCTTTTATCTCAGCTGGGGCTGGCAGCTGAATCCGATGATCGCCAGTGCCTTTATGGCTCTTTCGAGTGTTTCGGTCGTTCTTAACGCTCTGCGTCTTAAATGGGTCAAACTGTAATCTATTTTTTCTTTTGGTGAGGTCTTTCCTTTCCTCGGTCGGAGTAGAATAATTACACCATGTTAAGAAGAGTACCATTTGAGAAGATCGAGAATTTCCGAGACCTCGGGGGCTATTCCGCCGCGTATGGCGAAACGAACTTTGGGGTCGTTTTTCGTTCGGGGACCTTGGCCGACGCCACTTCCGCCGATTTGGACCGGATGGTCAACCTGGGAATCAAATCCGTCATCGACATTCGTTCTGATAATGAGAAGAATTCCAAACCCGACAAAACCAAATATGACAAGCGTTTCGTGGAATATGAGCTATCGGTAAACGGCAATGGCCGCGTGCCGGTCAGCCGGTTTGACCAAGTCAATTCATACATAGAAATGCTGGAAGATCCGGTTCAGGCCCGGAAAATTTTCCTGACAATGGCGCATTGCGAAAAGCCTTTGGTAATTCATTGTTCGGCCGGAAAAGATCGGACTGGGGTTTTCTGTTTTCTTCTCCTCTTGGCGAACGGGGTTCCTTTTCATGACGCGAATGCCGATTATCTGCTTTCTTTTCCTTATCTCACTCGGCTTACGAGAGAAACCCGGAAGAACTATCCGAATTTTCCGGAACCCGTTTTGACTCCCAGCATTACGTTCTGGAAACGGGTTATGGCCAAGTTCAATAAACGCTGGGGCACGATCGACGATTATTTCAATTGGATTGGGATAAACGAAGACGATTCAGTTTTGCTTGAGAACCTTTTGGGCAAACAAGAAAAGAGCTGTGGGGCTGTCGTGTTTCATGAAAACGAGATACTCGTCGAACACATGATAAAAGGGCATTACAGTCTTCCAAAGGGTCATGTCGAGAAAGAGGACGCGGACGAGAAGGCGACGGCCATCCGAGAGATTCGCGAAGAAACCGGTTTGAAGGCAACCATTCTCGCCTCCGAGCGGTACGTTATCGATTATTCGCCCCAACCCGGTGTGGCCAAACGCGTGGCGTTCTATATTGCCTCGAGCAAAGACACGGAAACCGTCTGCCAACCAGCGGAGGTCGCGGGAATCTATTGGCTGTCTCCTAACGATGCGGTTCGGACCGTCACTCATGACAGTGGCAAAAAAATCATCGTCTGGGCTTGCGAACGCAAAGCCGAATTGGGCTTTTAATAAATCGTTTTAACAATGAAATCGGCGTAGGCGCCGGCCACGTTCATTCCGGTGACTTTTTCGATCCCCTCAATGAAAGCGTTTGAATTAACTTCGTCGAGGATCGGCTCTCCAGTCGGGCCTTCGAGAAGGTCGATGCCACAATAGTCTAGTTGGAGAATTTTTGCCGCTTTTTCTGCCATTTCGATATAGGCTTTCGGCATTTCGACCTTTTCGCCGTGTCCGCCTAAGCCAATGTTGCTCCGGAAATCGCCGTTATCACTGGACCTCTTCATCCCGGTCACGTATTTGCCGCCAACCACGATGAGGCGGAAGTCGTGTCCGCGACTAGAAGCAATGAACTCTTGGTATAAACGCGGAGAGTGTCCAAGTTCTTTTTCGTTCTTGACCAGGTCTTCGTGATTGTTCAACAGGAAAACTTCCCGGCCCAACGAACCGAAGTTTTCCTTAGCCACGAAAGGAAAGGAAAATTCTTTTTCGAGATTTTTGACAAAGTCAGGGTTTTCTTCGGTCGAATAATTAAGGGGTCCCGAGATGGTTTTTGGCATTTTTATGCCTTGATTGGCCAAGGCCAAATGGGTCAGCATCTTGTCGTCGCACAGTTCGATAGAACGGGCGGAATTGAAAAGCCGAAGGCCCTTCATCTCGAGCATGTAAGAGGCGAAAAGATCTTTATCAAGATAAAGGACAAAATCGACATCGGGCTTGGTTCCTGAGAGATTTCCTTTGGAATCGATATAAGAAAATATCTGGGCATTTGTTGAAAGGTGAAGTGTCACACCTCTCTTGGCCAGTTCCTCAGTCATCCTTTCGTAGAAATGCTGAGCACCCGGCAGTATCACGTAGGCGTTGACGATAGCTAATCCGTTTTTCATGGTTCCATTATCCACCAATCCTTGGAAAAGAGGGGCAAAAGAGGTTCATAGAAAAATGACATAAAAATGGTATAATTATGGCACTATGAAAAAAATCCAACCCATCACCGTTCTTCGAGACACCACAAAATTGGAATCCGATCTCAATGCCAATGGCGGTTGTCTTTTTATCACGAAAAACGGGTATTCCGACTTCGTCATTCTTTCTCCCGATGAATATGAACGCCTGACGTCTGACAAACGGTTGACTTTCGTCTCTCCTGAATGCCAGAGAAACCCCTTGAAGGCTCACCATTCAGCGACTTTTTCCGATCCTTTGGGCTTTGTCAGAACCCGCGCCGAGTCTTTGCATATTGAAGTATGTGGGATCTCGCACAACATCAAGGAAATTGAAGACGCTGTCGAGAGGGCCGAAAAAGACCAAGTCTCGATACTTGTTTTGCCGGAGCTTTGCCTTACGGGTTATACGGCTGAAGACATGTTTATGACTTCAACTTTGCAAAATAAGGTTTTTGCCGCCATCAAGGAAATCACGACCTTCAGCGCCAAACGCGAAGTCTTCTTCGTTTTCGGAGCCCCGCTCATATGCGGAAACGCCATCTACAACTGCGGGGTTGTGATACAAAAAGGCAAAGTTCTTGGGGTCATTCCGAAAAGCCACCTGCCCAATTATTCCGAATTCTACGAGAAGCGGCATTTCACCGAAGCTCCGAAAGAGAACGGAATTATCGACATTGCCGGAGAAGAAATCCCTTTTGGGACCCGGCTGCTCTTCGTTGATGAGAATTATCCCGATTTAAAAATCGGCGTGGAAATTTGCGAAGACGCTTGGGTGCCAGACACCCCGAGCACCGTGGCGGCGAAGAACGGGGCCGACGTGATCCTCAACCTTTCCGCCTCCAATGAAGTGGTGGGCAAGAAGGAATACCGGGAAAATCTCATCAGTTCTCTGTCCGCTCGTCTATGCTGCGCATACCTTTACGCGAGCGCTGGCGAAGGCGAGAGCACGACCGATCTCGTTTTTGCCGCTCACAATCTCATCGCAGAGAACGGAAAAATCCTTGGTGAGACCCGCCTTTTCGGGAACGGGGTCATCACCGCGGATATAGATTTAGAAAAACTGATGGCCGAACGTCGGAAGATGACATCTTTTGGGAATGCCGAGTACGCCACTTATGATGTGGTGTATTTCTCCATGCCCTTATCCAAACCCCTTGTTCTTCAAAGACACTATCCCCAAAATCCTTTCATTCCCGAAGAAAAGAGCATCAACCTGGAACGGGTTAGCTTGATTCTTTCCATGCAGGCCGCCGGGCTCGCGAAACGTCTTTCCGCCATTCACTGCAAAGTGGTTTTGGTGGGTCTCTCCGGTGGTCTCGACAGCACCTTGGCCTTGCTCGTCTGCTATGAGGCTTTTAGAAAACTCGGTCATGATTTCAAAGGCATCCATGCCGTCACTATGCCGGCTTTCGGCACCAGCAAACGGACCCACGACAATGCCAAGGATCTCGCGAAGGCCATGGGCATCTCCTTTGAGGAGATCAACATCAAGGATTCGCTCCTCCAGCACTTCAAAGATATTCACCACAGCGAAAAAGATCGGAATCTTACCTATGAAAACGCCCAAGCTCGTGAGCGGACCCAAATCCTCATGGATTACTCCGGCGATCTTGGCGGTATCATGGTTGGAACCGGCGACCTCTCCGAGCTTTGCTTGGGGTGGACGACCTTCAACGGCGATCACATGTCTATGTACGGGGTAAACGCCTCGATCCCCAAAACCCTCGTCCGTTATTTGGTGTCGGGATACGCGTTGTTGCATCCGGAGTTCGCCCGGCCCTTGGATGACATTGTTGCGACTCCCATCAGCCCAGAACTATTGCCTACCAACGAAAAAGGGGAAATCACCCAAAAGACCGAAGACAAAATCGGTCCCTATGAACTTAACGATTTCTTCATTTATCATTTCCTACGTTTTGGCTATCGGCCCGTTAAGTTGTTCTTTTTGGCCCAGCAAGCCTATAAAGGCGTCTATGACGATGCCACGATCAAGAAGTGGTTACGGGAGTTTCTCAATCGTTTCTTCCACAATCAGTTTAAACGCAGTTGCTTGCCCGACGGGGCCAAGGTCGGGACGGTCGCGATCTCGCCTCGGGGAGACCTTAGAATGCCTAGCGACGCCACGGCGGCCGAATACCTGGCCGAAGTTGACGCCTTATGAATTAGTCCACTTCTTGCCCAAAGGAGGTTAAGATTACCGCATGGAAAAAGATGTAATCGCTTCGCCAGAAAAACCCACTGAAAAAGACCCGAAGAAGAATCTTTGGCTGGAAATCCTTCGCTTTGCCATCGTGGGCGGCGGGGCTACCATTATCGACTTTTGTTTTGGGCTAGCCGTAAAAGCCATCATCGGAGGTCGACTTGATCAGTTTTGGACTGAAACCCTGGCCGTGACGGTCGGCTTTTTGGTTTCCACCGTTTTCAACTATTTCCTCTCCGTAATCTGGGTCTTCAAAAACGTCAACAACGAGAAACGTCTCAAGACCCGAATGCAAATTTTTCTTTTCGTCGTTCTATCAGCCGTCGGACTTGGCATCGGCATAGGCCTTCAGTATCTCGGGGCTTATGTCTGCATCTCTTCCTGGTCCATCGATATTTCCAACATTGGCTTTACTACTGTCTTCTCGCAAAACGCCGGGGCCTTTTGGTCCTATGCCGTGGTATTCGTGATCAAAACATCCGTGACCTTGGTTTACAACTATTTATCACGTAAGTTCTTTCTTTTTCCGGCTCCGAAACAACCCCAAAAATCTAATTAACGTTTGATCTATTTTGAAAACACTTAGCCCTAATTTGCAGGGTTTTCAATCCTTTTTCTTGTATTTTTTTCGATAAGCTTGAACGATTTTATTCCCACTTCGGTAACGAATCCGGGGAAGGATGTAGCGTAAGAAAACAACTAGAACCACCAAAAGAGCGACCGAGAACGTTACAGCAAAATCAACCCAGTTCATAAACCCACGACCTCCCAACCGGCCAAGCCCCAAGCGATAAGGCCAAAGATGCTTGAAACAACATAGGCCCAACCCAACTCGAGCCCAATAACCTTAATCAGTTTTGTCCATCCACCCAGTTCTTTTTTCATGGCCGTTAACGCTCCAATGCACGGGGCGCTGAAGAGGTTAAACACCATGAAGCTGTAGGCCGCGAGCGGTCGCGAGGCGAAGAAATAGAACAGAGATCCCGGAACCGTCATTGAAGTGGCGATGTTTCCTCCGGCGATGACCGAAAGAGAAGAAATCACTTGCTCCTTCGCAATGAGTCCTTGCATAGCGCTGACGGTGGCGCCCCAGCTATATACGCCGCCCCAGGCCGGAATAAAGAGATAAGCGATTCCCTTTCCAATGTCGGCCAACATCGAACGGTCGAGTTGGGATGTCGCCCCTACTAGCAAGGAAGAGGGGCCGACGTATTCCATGGACCACGTGAATCTCGTGAGCATCCATACGGCGATGGAACAAAAGAGAATGACGGTGGTCGCCCTCTCGATGAAAGACCAGGTTTTCTCGCCAACCTCTCGCAAGGTGTATTTGGGATTGGGCAATTTGTAAGCCGGCAGTTCGCTGATAAAACTTGTGTCCTCTTTTTGGTGGTTTAGGGCCTTAAGGATTAAGGCACTCGCAAGGATGATGGCAAGCGAAAGGAAATAGAGACTCAGCGAAATGAGCCAGCCATAAGTGGGACTGATCACCGAAGCGAAGGCCGTGATGATTGGCAGCTTAGCACTGCAAGGGATAAAAGGCGTAAGCATAATGGTCATTTCGCGTTCTTTTTTGTTTTCAACGGTGCGGGCGCTCATGATGGCCGGGACCGAGCAGCCCGTCCCGACGATGAAAGGAATTATGCTTTTTCCCGATAGGCCGAAACGCTTGAAGATCTGATCAAGGAAAAAAGCGATTCGATTCATATAACCGCTGGCTTCGAGGATGGCCATCGCCAAAAAGAGAATGGCCAATTGAGGCACGAAGGTTAAAACACTGGAAATACCGGCGATGACTCCATTTTGAAGCAAATCAGCCGCCCACACGCTTCCGCCGGCTCTAACGATGCTTTCGCCTAACAGAGGTCCTAGGCCTTTCACATTGAAGGAGACGCTTTGATACAACACAGTGATTTTCGTGGAGCCGTTAAACAAGGCATCGATAAAATCCGAAGTCATGGAGCCAACCAAACCAACGGATAGAAAATAAACCGCCCCCATGATGGCTACAAATAACGGAATGGCGGCCCAACGATTGAGGAAAACTTTGTCGAGTTTGTCGGTGATGGATTCCGGCATCGCCTTTTCCGAGCAACACTCCGCCTTAACTTTGGTCACGAAGTCGTAACGTTGGTCGGCGATTATCTGCTCCGCATCCATTTCGTATTGGGTTTCGATGGCCCGAACTTCATTTTCCGTTGAGGTGTTATTGAGGGCGAGGAAAAAAGGGTCGCGCTCAAAGAGCTTTACAGCGGCGAACTTGGGGTTCTTCGCTTCTTCCAGTTCCGAATTGAGATCATTTTCCAGGTGATCGATCTCTCTTTGGACATCCTGGGCGAAGATCTTTTGGTGGGGGTTCTTCGCGTAGGAACCTTTGGAAATGACCTCAATCAGTTTATCGATGCCCTCGCCGGTTTTGGCGCTGATGCGAATGACGGTCAGGCCGAGCATCTGGGAGAGTTTCGCCTCATCAATGGAAATCCCATTTGCCTCAAGGATGTCCGCCATGTTTAGAGCCACGACAACATCGGTTGATAGTTCGGCTAATTGGGTAGTGAGGTAGAGGGATCTTTCAAGAGACGTCGCGTCAATGATGTTAATGATCAAATCTGGGTGAGTGTTTAAGCAGAAGGCGCGGGTTACTTTCTCTTCGTCGGTGTATGGCGACAAAGAATAAACCCCCGGAGTATCGACTAGTTGGCAATCCGTCGTTCCTTTGATTTGGCCCTCTTTCCGTTCAATGGTCACCCCAGGCCAATTACCCACTGTCGCGTTCATCCCGGTAAGGGCGTTGAAAAGGGTGGTCTTTCCCGCATTTTGGTTTCCGACTAATCCGATGGTTTTCATTATTCCCCCAACACCTGGATATCGATGCCTCTCATATCTACGCGCCTAATAGCCAATTCGTATCCGCGAAGTTTGATGGACACTGGATCGCCTAACGGAGCGACTTTCTTTACCTCTACAACCACTCCTTTGGTAATCCCCATGTCCAAAAGATGCCGTCTGAGGGCCGCATTGTCATTATGGAAATCTATAACTATGGCCTTTTGACCCTTATTCAAATCGCTCAAATGGCCAAAATCGCCGGGCTTTAGATTGAATCTGCGAGTGTTGTCATCTGGATTAGACATGTTCCTTCTCCTAGAATGTTAACCTAAATTAACAAACCATGATTATCATACCGGTTATTTATGGCTTGTTCAAGAGGAAATGAAGAAAAGAAGAAATGGGTTGGGAAAAGGTGTAATGTAGACCCGTATGCAAAAGAATTCTAAGGCTGTAGAGGACTATTTGGAGTCGGTTCTCATTCTCGGCGAGAAGGGTCTTTCGCCCTCAATTACAAACATTTCCAATGAGTTGCACGTTAGCAAACCGGCTGCCACTCAAATGGCTTCGGAACTGAAAGCGAAAGGCTTTATTAGTAAAGCCCGTTACGGTGAACTTGCCTTGACTGCCGTCGGGGAAAAGATTGCGAAAGAGGTCTACCATCGGCATAAGATCTTAAGAAGTTATTTGGAAAGCATTGGGGTCTCTCAGGCGACTGCTGAGGTGGACTGCTGCCAAGTTGAGCACGTCATTTCTGAAGAAACCTTTAAAGCCATCGAAAACATAGTCGAAAAAAAGAATTGAAAATGTCTTGACGAAAAGGCGGATTCAACCGCCTTTTTTGATAAATAGGATTCGGTCACAAGATTTAAAAACCCAAGGCAAAGGTTTTCTTTTCAAAAGAGGCTCTGTTATGCGAAAAGGAAATTTTCATTGAATGATTTCCGAAAAAAGCAAATTATTATAAGGAAATGTTGCAATGGAGGGTGAAAACCTATGGCAAAGTACACTAAAAAGGATATTTTAGACATGGCAAAAGCCGAAAACGTCCAATACGTTCGTTTGCAGTTCACGGACATTCTCGGAACCATCAAAGCGGTGGAAATTGCCGTTGGCCAACTTCCGGAAGCCCTCGATAACAAAATCATGTTCGACGGGTCTTCCATTGAGGGTTTTGTTAGGATCAAAGAGGCTGATATGTATCTTCGACCGGACCCTTCGACTTGGATGATTCTGAGCTTTGAGGACGGCTCCCATGGAAAGATTGCCCGCTTAATTTGCGACGTTTATACCCCCTATGGCAAACCTTTTCCGGGCGATCCTCGCTATATCCTTAAACAAGCCATTGCGAAAATGGAAGAAGCCGGTTTTGCTTCTCTAAACGTTGGCTTTGAGCCAGAATTTTTCCTCTTTAAACTCAATGACAAAGGCAACCCTATTCTTGAACCGATCGATCAAGCCTCTTATTTTGACCTTTCGCCGATCGATGGCGGGGAGTATGTCCGTCGAGACATTGCCCTCGAACTAGAAAAGCTCGGCTTTGTCATTCAAACCGCCCATCACGAGGTGGCCCCCGGCCAAAATGAGATTAACTTCCGTTTTTCCAACGTCCTTCAGGCTTGCGATAACGTTCAAACTTTCAAACAGGTCGTGAAGTTCATGGCTCACAAGGCTGGTTATTTGGCTTCGTTTATGCCAAAACCTGTCGCGGGCATCAACGGAAGCGGTATGCACACGAACTGCTCTCTTGCCGACAAAGAAGGAAACGATATTTTCTTCGACGAAAAAGATCCGATGAAGCTTTCTTTGGTTTGCCGTAAATGGATTGCCGGTATCATCAAGCATGCCAGAGGCTTTGCTCTTCTCACGAACCCCATCGTCAATTCTTATAAACGCTTGATTCCGGGATACGAAGCCCCCTGTTACGTCTGCTGGAGCGATGCCAATCGTTCCTCGATGATACGGATTCCGGCCACTCGTGGCCCTGGCACCCGAACCGAGATTCGTTGCGTCGATGCCGCCGCCAATCCTTACTTGGCTCTTGCGGCTATTCTGATGGCGGGCCTCGACGGGATTAGTAATATCAAGGACGATCAGTTGGTTCCTCCGGTCTACGACAACATCTTCTCTTTGACCGCTGAACAGAGGTTTGCCCAAGGGATTCCTAACATGCCGGACAATCTTCACGAAGCCATTTTCGAGTTTAAGGCCGATCCTTTAATGAATGAAGTCCTGGGCGAACACGCCTATGGCAAATATATCGAAGCCAAAGAAATCGAATGGGATGATTATCGTGCCCAGGTTACGGACTTTGAGATCAAGAGATATTTGACCAAGTGATTTGCTAAATAAAACCCAGTCCATTATCGATTGCGATCCCTTTTGGTTTAAACTATTAACATGCGTATAGCGATCATTGGCGGTGGAGCCGCCGGAATTTACTCCGCCTTGCTCATAAAACAAGACCATCCGTCTTTTGATGTCCACATCTTCGAGAAAGAAAAGAAACTGGGACGAAAGTTATGCGCCACCGGAAACGGAAGATGCAATTTGCTTAACGCGGATCTGACTCCCGAAAAATACAATCACCAGGATGTGATGAAGGGCGTTTTGGATGCCTATCCCTTCAGTTATCTTTGCTCGGTAATTAAGTCTTTTGGTATTCCTTTACATGATGAAAATGGATATCTCTACCCCGAAAGCAACAACGCCGTTTCCTATACGGACTTCCTCGTTGATCTTCTTCGACAGTTTAAAGTGGGAATCCATCTCGAAACAGAAGTAACTGATTATGAGCAAAAAGCCGGTAAATTCCGGATTGTAACCCTAAATTGCATGGATTTTGGTTTATTTGATAAGGTTATTCTTACCGTCGGAGGTTGTTCCACTCCTAATCTTGGAAGCGATGGAAGAACTTTTCCTGTGTTGGAGAAGCACGGTTATCAAATTGTCCCATTGCGCCCCGGCCTTTGCCCCATCAAGATTAAGAACCAAAAAACCATAAAAGGATTGTCCGGACTGCGCCGCAAAGCCCTGGTCACGGCCACGGTATCTTCCCGCCAGGTTTTTCAAGAAACCGGAGAGGTACTTTTCAAGGAAGACGGTCTATCCGGGATTGTCATCTTCAATCTAGAAAGTGCTCTAACCCGGCTTGGGGTTTTGCCACAATCCGAAATTCATTTAGACCTTCTGCCTGATGAGTCTGTAGAGGATTTGTTTGGGGATCTCGTAGCTTTCCACAAAATGAACCCCGAGAATTTCCTTTCGGGTTTTTTCCCAGAAGCACTTTCCTCATATATTTACAAAATTAATAAACTGGATAATCGCCAGCTTTCTGACTCGGATCTTCGTACTCTTTCTCGTTCCATCAAAGATTTGGTTTTTCTTCCAGAATCCTCCTACTCTTTCGAAAACAGCCAAGTGACTTTGGGGGGCGTCTCCTTTTCGGAAGTGGGCCCCGGCTTGGAGTCTAAAAAAGAAAAGGGTTTGTTCTTTGCTGGGGAGGTTCTTGACCTTGACGGCCTTTGCGGTGGCTACAATCTGACCTGGGCCCTTCTAAGTGCCCTTATTGTCTCCGAAGCCCTTCCGGAATAGTCTTCTGAACCCCGTTTTTTGGTTTTGGGAATAGTCGCGCATTGACTATCTTTACAAGATAGACTTAAATTAGTAAGTCGCATTTGGAGCATTCGTTTTTGAAGCCCCAAATCTTCGCGAGGTAAAAATTCATGAAATACGGCAACACTTCTCGTACGCTCTCGCTGATTTTCCATCTTATTATCGGTTTGGCTTTTGGGGCCCTTGGCCTCTATTACGGGATTTTCGTGACCCCGCTTTATTGGACCGTTAATCAGATGGCTTTCACGAATTATCAGGTCTTTGCTTTCAACTTTAATCTCGAATTAGCCGTCCTCGGCCTCAGCCTGTTCCTTATCAGCATTTACGGTTTCGTTCAGGCCGTGAAAAGCATCCTCAAACCTTCCGATGACGAACTCGTTGTTAAGAGTTTCGTTGCCTTCATCGCCGAAGGCTATATCGGAGCGCTCTTCGCTCTTGCTAACGCCGCCATCTATTTTGATCTTCTCTCCTTCGGCAGCATCCCTTTCATCGTCATAATGGGTTTGCTCCTCGCCATCATTCTCTTAATCGCCGCCAACATTCCGATGGTTCATATCTTTGATGGCCGCGACAGCAGGCCGCTTCTTTCCGGCCTTTCGTACGCCGCTGGAGTCTTCTTTGGAATCTCCGCCCTTGAGCTTCTTGCTTCTCTCGTAGGCATTTGGTCTCGCGGAGGAAATGTCCTCTCCTTCAATTTCCAAGTCACTTCGCTACTTGGCTTTAGCTGCTTGGCTTTGGCCATCGTTGCCATCCTGGCCCTTGTCGCCGGGTTCGTCATTGCCAAAAAGAAGGGCGCCAAACCCCTTACGATCGGTGGCTTCCTCGCGAGCATCGCCATCATGATCGTCGGCGGAATCGTCGCCGGAAATGGTATCTTCGATCTCTATTTCAAGGATGTCGGATCGGTTCACATGGAGAGCAAAACTCTTACCTACACTGGTTTGGCCTATCCTGTTTGCGCCATGGTGTTCGGAGCCGCCATCATTGGGGTCGGCATCGCCTTCTTAATCGCCACCGCCAAGGACAGCAAAAAGGCTATCCCTGCCAAATAGTTCTCACTAAGGAATAAAAAATGGCCGGCTCAACCGGTCATTTTTTTGTTCGCTCACATTATTTCTTGGGGCAGGACTCGGGGGCGTCGTTTGGGCGCTCATCATGGATTTTGACCTTCTTGGAGAAAGTCTTCACCAGGATGTACTGATCATACATTTGGAGAACTTCCGGAGAAGGGAACTCCAATTGGCTCTTCATGCGTTCCATAGCCTGGAGGGGGACGATGCGGTCGCTGCTCCTCATTTGGTTTTGAATCAGACAGACCTCATAGGGCACATCGAACAAGACGAGAATGTGTTTATCGAAAAGTGGGGTATTTTTGAAGTAGTATTCCCGGAACCTGTTTTCAAGGTTCGTCGCATCTCCGATCACGGTCACGTCTTCCATGGTTTCGGCGTAATGGTTTATGGTGGAGAGGAAGATCTCCCATACCTCTTTTTCGTGCTGGAAGTTATTGACGGCGCCGAAACGCTCTTTGCGGATCTCGTCGCTGGCGACGATGAAGGTATTGGGGTATTCGTTCTTAAACTGTTTGGCCCAAGTGCTCTTCCCGGCTCCGGGAATGGCGGATAGAAGGATAAATGTTCTCATATCCATAAACTATAACTTTGCGGGTCTCGAAAGTAACGGATTTCTCTACCTCCCACCGAAAAAGCCCTTTCATTGAGGGTAATGGCCTTTGCAAAGACAAAGAAGGATGTATAGTTATCTCGCGAGTCAGCTTATGAAGCACGCGCAGCAAAAAGATTTAACGGTCGGCACGCCTTGGAAAGTGCTCCTTCTCTTCACCCTTCCGATCTTCCTCGGTAACCTTATTCAAATGGTTTACACCTGGACTGATGGCGTTTTTCTTGGTCAAATTGGCGAGGAAAGTTTGGCTGCGGCTAGCGCGGCCGGCAGCATTATCTACCCGGCCACGATTTTCGCTCAAGGTCTTCCGATTGGACTTGGCAACTATACCTCTCAGCTCTTTGGCGCCAAGGATGAAAAGGGCGTTCGTCATAGCTATGGCGTTTCCATCATCATCGTTCTTGTGGCGGGGCTTGTTTTGACCTTGGCTGCCTTGCTCCTCGTGCCGTCTTTCCTAAAAGCCGGAAACATTATTCCTGGCACCGCCATCTACGATTACGCCAAAGTGTACATGTACATCATGCTCGGCGGTTTGCTCGGGGCCCTATTCATGTATTTCTATCAGAACTTCTTACGGGCCATTGGTGATTCCTCTTTGCAGTTTTGGACCTTGGCCGTCTATACCGCCCTCAACATCCTTTTGGATTTCCTCTTCATTTTTGTTGGTCATTTAGGCGTCATGGGCTGCGCTTTGGCGTATGTCATTTCGACGGTTCTAGCCTCGGTTATCAGCTACTTCTGGGTGTATTTCAAATACCCGGAATTTCGCCTCCACAAAGAAGATTTCAAATGCGATTCCGCCTTCGTCAAAGCCCACCTCAAGATCGCAGTGCCTCTTGCCGCCCAATTCTCGATTTTGGCCATTGGGGTCATGGTCATGCAAGGGGCCGTCGACGGTTACGGCACCGATGCCATTAATGGCTATTTCGCCGGAAGCAAGGTCGATAACCTTCTGTGCACTTTCATCGTCGCCTACGGTTATGCCCTTGGGGCCTATTGCGGCCAAAACTACGGGGCCAAACAATACAAACGCGTCAAAGATGGCATTACTCAAGCGTTCATCGCGTGGGGGATCCAAACCCTGATCTTGATGTTGGTGACCTTCCTCGTGAAGGATGTGGCCGCTTCGTTCTTCCTCTCGAACCCCACGGCGAAAACGGTGGAATACTGCCGCATCTATCTCTATTGGGATATCGTAGGGTATGCTTGCCTCGGTTTGATTTATCTAGGGAGAAACGCCTTGTCAGGGATTGGAAAGTCCAGCGTTTCCTTTATCAGTGGCGTCACGGAGATGGTTCTAAGGATCGTCGGCTCGCTTGCCTTTGCCATTCCTTTCGGGGTCGTGGCCGCCCTCGGGGCCCAAAGCATGGCTTGGATCGGGGCCGGTCTCGTGAACCTCTTTGGCCTGATTATCTGCATTTACGCCAATCCTCTCTTTAAGAAAAACGAACTAACCGAAAAAGAAACAACGCTCCCCCAAAGAGACTCATCTATCGTAAAATAGACAGGATGAAATCATTAACGCAGCTTTTTCGGATCGGAAACGGTCCTAGTAGCTCCCATACGATTGCCCCCACCCACGCGGCCCTTTCTTTTAAGCGTCTTCTGACGCCCCAAATCGACAGTGTGCGGATCACTCTTTTCGGCTCTTTGGCCTTAACGGGCAAAGGGCATATGAGCCAAAAAGCTTTGGTTGAAGCCTTCAGCCCTCTTCGGACCGAAATCGTCTGTTCGCTCGAGAAGGCGGAGGGCCATCCGAATTCCATGCTTTTCGAAGCCCTGCGCGGCCGTGAGGTCATGTTGGCTCGGCATTATGCTTCTCTTGGGGGCGGCGAAATCACTTCCCCCGACGATGAATCGGTAAACGAAAAAGACATTTATCCCTTCCGCAATCTTGACGAAATCAAAACGTTTATGGCGGAGAACCACATTCCCTCCATAAAGGATTTTTGCCTCCGTTATGAGGATCCTTCCATCCTTTCCTATTTCGAAGCGGTCCTTAAAACGATGCTTGCCTCCCTCGAAAGAGGCCTCCACGCTCAGGGCTCCATCCCCGCCAACAAGAATCCTCGTCTTCAGGTGGGTCGAAACGCCGCCCTCATTTACGAGAATGCCCAAAAGATTCTTGATCCCGGAAGCAAGCGGACGATGCTTATTACTTCATATGCCTATGCGGTGGCGGAGGAGAGCGCCTGCGGTGGCCTCGTCGTGACCGCCCCAACTTGTGGCTCCAGCGGAGTGTTGCCCGCCATCCTCTATTATGAGTACCATGATCTTGGCCACTCCTTCGCTTCGGTGGTCGACTCGCTTTTCACCGCTGGCCTCATCGGCAACGTCGTGAAGCAAAACGCCTCAATTTCCGGCGCCATCGGGGGCTGTCAGGCCGAAATTGGAACCGCCTCCTCTATGGCGGCCGCGGCTCTTTGTTTTCTAGAAGGCGAAAGCTTTTATCAAGGCGAATACGCCGCCGAATGTGCTCTTGAGCATTTCTTAGGCTTAAGCTGCGATCCGGTGGACGGCTTCGTCATCATTCCTTGCATCGAGAGAAACGGCATGGGGGCCTTGCGGGCCGTGGATGCCTTCCTCTATTCCCGTTACATCGCTCCGCTCAAGAAGAACCAAGTAAGCTTCGACAATGTTGTCGGGGCCATGAAAATCACGGGAGACGCACTTGGGGCGGCCTATAAAGAAACCGCTGAGGGTGGTCTCGCTGAGATCCTAAAAGGAAATTAACTTCCGGGAGGTTCTTCGTTTCCCTTTTTGGTCGAGAAAAATGTTCCTCAACGTGTTTTTTGTCAGAAAAGGCCCTGTAGCCCCATCTCAGGAGTTTTTAATTTTGAAACGGAAACGCCTTAACCTCCTTGAGGGTTGGCAAAGAGGACAACGCGCCCGCCTTGGTGACCGTTAAAGCCCCCACCTTGTTGGCGAATTCACAAGCTTCGTTAATGGAGCGCCCCTCGTCCAACATGTAAGCTAAAGCGCCGTTAAAAGAATCACCGGCTCCAGTGGTGTCAACCACCTTAACTCGATAGCCGGCAATATGAGACTTGGAATTCGGTGTCGAAAGAAAACAACCTTTTCCGCCCAAGGTGACGATGACGGTGTCTACTCCGCGCTTGTGTAAGCAGTCGCAAGCCTCAAGGACCTTTTCCTGGGAAGAAGGGTTTATTCCGGTTAGGATGCCCAATTCGTTTTCGTTTGGCGTGAGGATGCTGACATTTTTCAGAAGACCATCAGAAAGAGGCTTTGCGGGAGCGGGATTGAGGATGAAGGTTTTGTTATGTTTCCTCGCCAATGACGCAAACTCTTCTATTGTATCGGTTCTGTTTTCGAGTTGGGCAAGGCAAACGTTGGCCTCTTCAATTTGCTTTTCGAAAGAACGAACGTCGGCCGGTTCAAAGCAATAATTGGCTCCGTGCACGATAACTATTCGGTTTTGTCCGTTGCCTTCAACGATGATGAAAGCTACCCCTGTGCTTTCGGAGACGGATTTCACGGCCTTATCATCAAGACCTTCTTTTTCCAAGTTCTGCCGATAAAACAAACCGTTCGCATCATTTCCGAGACAGCCTGAGAGAATGACATTTCCAGAAAGACGTTTGATGGCCACGGCCTGATTCGCTCCCTTGCCTCCACAGCCCAAGGAAAAACTGGAACCTTCTACCGTTTGGCCGGGCTTGGGGGATGTCTCAGTGCGGACCGCCATGTCAACATTGAGACTGCCAAGGACAAAAACTGACATGTCTACCTTCCAGCCTTTCTTCCGGCCTCGACGGTTCTTAACGAAAGTCCCTTGATTGAAAGGTGGTGAGAATCGCGCATGTAGGTTTCGAGATCATCTCCGATCGGATCAGTCCATTTGCGATTGAGTTCTTGCCCGTTCATTATGGCCACGGCGGTTCCGATTTGGGCTGCGTTGCAGTCAACGTCGTAACCTTCCATGGCGATGATGTGCATGGTTTCGTCATAGTCTCCATGCCCAAAGAATAAGGCGATTACCTCTGCCACGGCATTTGGATAGGCATGAATCCAGTTATACCGTCCATATTCCTTAATGCCTTCGTTCCAAGCCGTCTCCCAATTGTTGTTTTTCTGGCAGGCCTCGACCGCATCGTTAAGAACTTTTCGGTATTCGGAATCGGAAGGAATGCAATCAATGGTTTCCCGCAAGAGGGCCGTAACATCACTATGAACATAGGAAAGAGAGACGAGACAAGCGTTAAACACCTCTCCCAAGACACCGTTATTGTGATGGGAAATAACCCCATCCGTGAAGGCGTATTGAGCGGCCTTTTGCGGGTCTCCGGGGGCGACCATTCCGCAGATGGCACCTCTCATTTGGGCGCCGATCCATTCGCGATAGGGATTTCCTAAGGAACCGGATTCGGGAGGAAAAATTCCACTTTGGAGATTTCGTAGGGCAATCTCTTCGGCTGACCAACCCATCGGAATCAACGAGACCCAGCGGTGGGCGATATCCTTCGACGTTACTTGTTCTCCTTTTTCCTCAAACGCCAAGAGAAACGCTATTTCGTAAGTAATATCATCATTAAAGGTATTGGGTTGGCGGACATAGCCGGAAATCTCACCAAAGGCTTGTCTGATGTTTTTCGTCGTATACCCTTCCACGGCCGTTCCGAGGGCCGCTCCGCAAATTTGCCCCAGCCATCCGAGGTAAGTCTTTTTTTCATAGGAGGAAGAAGACATTTCAAAGGGGTGCTTTTCAAAACGCGCCTTCTTCAGGCATTGGTCAAAATTATCGTAACAAGCGAACTGCCAATAAGGATGGTTTTTAACTTTTTTGGCTTCGTTTAAAGCATTGAAGACTTTGGCCGTTTGCCCCGCCAGGCTCGCCCAATCCTTTTGATTGAGATATTTTGCCCCATCATCGATAAACGATTCGGCTTCGGTAACGTCATAACCCATATTTTCGGTGTCCTGAATCGCCCCGATTATGACGTGTTCGATGGCGTTGCTTCCAGGGACGTGGCTGCTCCATTTTTGCCTGTTTATTTCGTTGGCGTAGGATTCCATATCAAAAGATTGCGACCAACCTTGCTCCTCTTTGTTAAGCAAGACCGGCTTTGATGTCTCCATGGTTACCTGTTCGAGTATTCTCGCTTTCATGCCTTTAATCCTCCTAGGGCTTTTTTCTTTTCTCTTGAAAAGTGAACAAGGGAATATATGACTAACGCAACAATCGTCATTGCGTAAGGCAACGTATTGAGCAGTTCATAAGGAACACTTAAGACTGTTTGGGCTCCGACGGCGAAATAATCAACTGCCCCGAAGATGTAGGCGAACAGGACGGAAAGGAAGGGGTTGTCAGCGCCCATCGCTTCGGCCGCGATGCCAATGAAACCACGACCGGCTACCATTCCGGTCGAGAAGAAAGACAAGCTCGCCATTGAAAGGTAACATCCTCCAAGTCCGGCGAACAATCCCGCAAAAGCCAGGGCAAAATACCGAGTTTTCGTTACGCTGATTCCGACTGATCTTTCGGCCAAGGCATTGAAACCGGCGCCTTTTATGGAGGCCCCGAGTTTTGTTTTTTCTAGAACCAGCCACACGATGAGAAGGGATACTAGGCCAAGATAGAACAAATAGTTTTGACCGAAGAAGGCTTTTCCGATCACGGGAAGGTCACTCACGAAGGGAATATGCAGATTAGGAACAAGGACTGAGGGGTATTCGGCCGAGCTGCCTTTGTTTCCCGTGCAAAGCGAAAGGCAAAGGACCGCCAAGCCGCTTGCCATCGTGTTGAGGGCAATGCCCGTTAGGAATGGGTCTGTTTTCAAAGTCGATGAGGCAAACGCCAAAATCATCATCATGGCAATGGAAGCAAGGCAACCGGCCAAGAGTCCGGCGATCCAGCTGTTGGAAAAATGAGACACGAGAGCCCCTACGACGGCCGCGACCGACATCGAACCCTCAATGTTGATAGAAAGAATTCCGGCTTTGTTCGAGATCAAGGCCGCCAAAGCGGCAAAGATTAGGGGGATTGCGTAAGCAATTGATTGGATAAGAAAGTTTTCCGAAAAGAAAAAACTGAAAAAGTTCATGGAGTAACCTCCTTCTTGCTTGCCTTTTGTTTTCTCCGTTTGACGAATCTAATCGCCAATTTGGCGCCGAAGAAAATGATTATGAGGGCTTGGATGATATACACGACTTGATCGGGAACATCCGATAAAACTGACATCTTGGAAGCCCCAACTCGGAGATATCCTAAAAAGAAAGAGGCAAAAATGGACAAAATGGGATTATTGTTCGCCATGATGGCAATCACGAAACCATCAAAACCATAATTTGGAAGCGAAGACCATTCGAAACGGTAGTAACGGCTTCCGCCTAACATCAAACCCGCCCCGCCGATTCCGGCGATAACCGCTCCGATCACTTGAGAAGAAACAATCACTCTGCCAGTGTTGATTCCGCTGTAGCGGGCGAACTCTTCATTATCGCCGGTCATCCGGAGCCGATAGCCCCAAACGGTTTTCCCAATGAAAACCCAGCCCAGGACCGCAACGACAATGGCAACAAAAATAGCGATGCTGAAGCCAGTATCTTCATCGAGGACTGGCAGTTTCATGAATGACTCCAGGTATTTCGTTTTGTTCGCGACATCCGGGTCGGAAGCGAAGTCATGAAGCAAAAACATCACGACCCAAAAGACGATGTAGTTGAACATGAGTGAGGTGACGAACTCGCTGATGTGCAAAGAGGATTTCATTTTGGCTGGAAGATAACCGATGAGCCCGGAAGCCAAGGCCGACGTGACTATGCAGATCAAAGGAATCAGGGCCGAGGGCCAACCCGCCAGTTCAGGCGCCAACCAGGCTGACAAAAATGCTCCGAGGAAAAAGCCTCCCTCAACGAACATGTTGCATTGACCGGCTTTGTTCATGATGCATACCGCTACCCCGGTGAAGATTAAAGGCAACGCTTCTTCGGAGATCTGTTCAATCGAATAGGTGTCGGTGAATGGTCCAAAGAAGAACGCCTTTAAGGCGCTTATTGGGTCTTTCGAAGCCACGGAAATTATCGTTACGACTGCAACAAAACACAAAACTATTATCAAAATGGTCTTTATCGCTTCGTTCACAAAAGTGAGCGACGCTTGAGATTTGAAATATGATTTTTCTTTTTCTCGGAAGGCCACAAAACGTTTGGAGAGCAGGCTCCCCATGTTTTTTAACCCCGTCATAATTCGTTTCATGAAGCCGCCTCCGCTTCCCCAATCCCAAGCATGTAGCGTCCGATTTGTTCCTCATTAGTCGTGGAGGGATCTTTGATCTCGGCGGCGATGGATCCATCATGGATTACCAGTATTCGGTCAGCCAAGGCGAAAACCTCTGAAAGATCAGCGGAAATGAGAATGATGCAGCAACCCCGGTCTCGCATCTCGAGCAATTTTTTGTGAATGAAACGCATGGCCCCAATGTCGACTCCACGCGTCGGCTGTTCGGCGATGACGATTTTCGGAGTGCCGCCGAGCTCCCTGGCGATGATGACTTTCTGCATGTTCCCTCCACTGAGCATGGAAATTTTTTGTTTCGGGGTTCCTTTGATTCCGAAGGAAACGATATCGGCTTCGGCCCTTTTCATCAGCTTTTTCCTTTTGAGAAAGCCAGCGAAGGACTCCTTGTCGACGATGGGCGTAATGATGTTGTCATAAATTGAAGCCAATGGGTCTGTTCCGGTTTTCAGTCGGTCTTCAGGGACATAGGATATTCCAAGTTTTCTGATGGAAGACACCGAAAACCCCTTGATGTTTTGGCCCAAGATTGAAACCTCACCCTCGTAACGTCTGCCCAAACCCACCAATGATTTGACGATCTCTCTCTGTCCATTCCCCTCAATTCCCGCTAAGCAAAGGATCTCTCCATCAGAAGCCGAAAAGGAGACATGGTCAACCGCCGGTTTTCCTCCGCGGCCCTTAACGAATAGATTTTGGACTGATATGGCCGTTTGCCCCTTGGAAAGAGGCCGTTTCAAGGCGGGTGCAGAAAGGCTATTTCCGATCATCAGTTTGGATATTTCCGATTCGCTGATGCTGTTGACATCGTACACACCACAGTTTTTCCCGTTGCGAAGGATGGTAACCCTATCGCACAATTCCTTTATTTCTTTTAAACGATGGGTAATGACCACAATGGTTTTTCCATCGCCGCGAAGCGATCGGAGCTGTCGGAACAGGACCTCGGTTTCCTGCGGCGTGAGGACTGCGGTGGGCTCATCGAGGATGATGATACGGGCCTTCCTGGCGAGGACTTTTAAGATCTCAACCTTCTGTCTCATCCCGACGGAAAGGTTTCCTGTGATGGCCAAAGGATCGATCTCCATCCCGTATTTTTGGCAGAGATTTTTCGTTTCCGTAATCATCCATTTCCGGTCAAGGCAACCGATCCGGTTTCGCTTTTCGATCCCGAAAAAGACATTTTCGTAAACCCGAAACTGATTAACTAACATGAAATGTTGGAAAACCATCCCGATGCCATAGGAATCAGCAACTTTGGGCGAGGAAATTTTGACCTTTTTTCCATCAAGAAAAATCTCTCCGGAGGTTGGCATTTCCGCCCCGTATAGAATTTTCATGACGGTAGATTTCCCAGCGCCGTTTTCTCCGGCGATGGCGTGAATCTCACCCTCGTTTAAAGCCAAGTTTAACCCGTCATTGGCGATGATGCCGTTGGGATAAACCTTGGTGATTCTTTCGAGGCGGACTATTTCTTTCATTTCCGCTCCCATCACCTACTGTTTTGTTGGATCGAGCGAGTCATAGAGGGCGTTAATCGTATCGGATGAAGTGTACCGTTTTAAACCAGAGGCAATTTTCGTTGTCCCGTCCGTGATTCCTTGGGTAATGGTCGCAAGATATGCTCGGTCTTCCGGACTCACAACAGAACGGTAGTTGTCGTTATCGACGAGCCCAACCATTTGCTGAGCGACTCCAAGAACCTCCAAATCCCCATAGGTTAAGGTTCCGGCAAGGAAACTAGAACAAGCATTATACAAAGCTAAATCGACGCGCTTGAGGACGGATGTCACGATATAAGAAGCTTTGATAGGATCGCTTTTCGCATAATAAGAGTACTGATCGCTGTCGACGCCAATAATGTATTTCTTGTTGTTTTTGGCGCTGTCGATGCAGCCTAATCCTGCCTGAGAGGCGGCCGCGAACAAGACATTCACCCCCAGATTATAGAAACTGTCGGCGGTGGACTTACCTTTCGGCGAGTTTGTGAAATCCCCGATATAGCTGTGATAAGCCAATACGGAATTCGACAAAGCTTCATCGGTGGCTTTGACGCCTTGCATAAAGCCATAACCGAAATCATTGATGATGTCATTTTGGCCGCCTCCAATAAAGGCGGTGGCAGCCGAACCGGAATTCTTGCTCATCAAAACCGAAAGAGCGCCAGCGAGGTAGCCGCCCTCGTTTTGGGAAAACATCAAAGAGTGAACGGTTGGGAAATCCTTGGAGGCATTATCCTTGATTTCCGTGTCGAAAAGAACGAACCTTCGGTCGGCATACTTGCTCTTTTTTACGAGACGTTGTAACGGCTCACGCATGTCCGTGGTTCCACAAATGATGAGGTCATAGGCCTGATTTGCAGTCTGGGTTAGTGTCGACTCCCATTTTGAGGGGTCAGATCCTCCCATTTCGATAACGTTGACGTCGCATTCCGGGTGATCGGCCTGGAATTTCAGCATTCCGGCGTTGGCCGAATCGAAAAATGACATGTCTCCCAAATCTCCATCGATTAGTAGGGCGATTCGCGTTTTTCCATCATTGAGGTCTGCGACCCCGTTGCTTACGCTTTCTGATGTCCCGCCACAGGCCGTCAGGGCCACAAGAGACAAAGCCATCGCTGCGGTTGCAAGTTTTTTGTGCATATTATGCCTCCATAAACGGGGCCGAGTCGCGGTGACTTCGGCCCCGAACAAATTCGCTCAACGTTAGAAGAGTCTAGGCCGCAGCAACGTATTTGATGAATGACCAGAACAGATAGTCGCCGTCCCGCATCTGATAGGCGTTGCAACCCCAGTTGGCCTGGACGTTGTTCACCTGATAGTTCCAATAGTAGTAATCGGAACCTATGTTGCCATTGGTGTAGTCGCCGATGGTGTTGACGAATCCAGTCGAAATGCCATCCTGAGACAACCCTTTTTCATTCACCGCTTGGTAGGTGAACTCACTGGCCCACATCGTGTCAGAGGTGAGCTTCACGGTTCCATTGAAAAGAACCTTGTCGCTTCCGCCTAAAATCTTCACATTGACCGTGAAGGTCGGCGCGTATTGAGAAGCGCCCTCGGTTTTGGCGACAACGGAATCATCTCCAACTTTGAACGGCTCGGATGATGTCGAAGCGGTGGGTTGGCAAGCTGCTAAACCAGCGGCCATAACGCAAGCCAACGCAGTCAGGGTAAACGCTTTTTTCATTTTAATCCTCCTTTTGGATTTATTTAGTACGGATACCCAAGATCCGTAAAAACCTAACATCAATCGAAGAAAAACGGATTTGTGATGGAATACTGGTTTCCGCGTCCAAAGGTCTCAATCACAATCCAATCACCCTCATTTACCGCCTCGAGGGTTATATCATTACTAAAAGAGGTGTCAGAGTTCACATTCAAGTCGATGTCTTTAATTTTTTGCCCGTTCTTTATGATGCGGATTTTTTCGATTCCATCGCGAGAGAAGATATCGTTATTGAGTGTTACTTCTGAACCATTGGCGATATCGATCTTTTCTCCGTAACTTTTCCCGTTTACCGTGCAAATGGTTACGGGGCCGTTCGAAATGAAGGAATGCCCGTTCTTAATCGCTGCCAAAATCGATTCCTTTGTCATGTCGTTTCCGAGATTGAGATAAGTCGTGGGGACTCCGGAGTACTCACCGACGTTTTGGCAATAGACCCCATAGTCGTCGATGGTTTTAATATCGGAGATAGCGATACCATTAGCTTGACCGGGGGAAGTGGTGTCGTGCATATCGGTTCCTCCCGTCGCGGGAAGATATTTTCCGTTGTTAAGGAGCTCGAACCATTTTAATTTGGCCCGATAGTTCACCGACCCAGAGGATATGGTGGCCGAAGGCTCGTAACGTCCATCTCCGGGAACGAATTTCCCGTTCCAAATCTCCAAAGTATCAAAATCATCGACCAAATCCCAATAATTGAAGCCCATCGTGGAGACCTGATAAGGATGGTTGATTTGGGCGAGGGCTCCGGCCCTTCTGATCGTTTGGGCAATATAGGCAATACGTTTTTTGGTGATGTCTTTTACATCGGAGGCATATCTTTCCGAATCGTATAATTCCATATCGTATTTGTCGAAAGTCAAAGCTTGGCCGATGCTTTGGTAATGGCCGAACTCGGTTGTCTCTTCAACGGCCTCGAAAGGGTTGAAAAACCTTTGGTTTCCCGAGGAGTCTTCGAAAACCGGCAAATTTTTGGTGTTGTACCATTCCGGAACGCCCCTAGCGACGTTGTGATCGCTCAGGAAGCCATAATAAAGCCCCTGAGAAATATCTGATAAGGCCAGGCTTTCCACCGAATCGCTGCCATCGGAATAATAGGTATGTTGATGGAGGTCTCCGGCTACCCACCCCTTGGAAAAGGAATCGGACAATTGCTGCAAACGAACGTCTTGAAGATAGTATTTTTTCATCGCCTCGACCGTGATGTTTTTTTGAATGGTGGAAAACTCGTTTCCTCGCGTGAACGTTATTTTGTATTGGCCCGGCGCAAGAGGAATATTGTAGGCGCCAAGGGCGTTCGTGGTGGTTCGGAATGTCTTGCCGTTTCCATCCTCGACAATGATGCCGGCAATAACGACATTTCCATTGTCAGAAAGGATTTTTCCCCTGATGACGCCGTTATCCTGCGATTCCTCACTAGTCGATGAATCACTCGAAGTGGGGGAGCATGATAACAGAACCAAGGAAGACAAAGCGATGGCGCTCAAACAAAAGAGTTGATGTTTTTGCATGGCGATTTGGCCTCTTCTAACAGCGATAAGTGTAGTGTATTATTTAATCGGTTTCTATTTAATATTAAGCAAAAAGTATGCAAATTGAATCAACAATCAAAGTATTTGATGCGGTTGATACATCCAAAGAGCACCCCGTAAGCCCCTCTGGATGCCTTTTTTGCTACTATCCCGAGTACAACCCCCCGACCCTTCACTACCATAGTTATTTGGAAATTGGTTACTGCGAAAGAGGAAGCGGAATCTTCATCATTGATGGCAAATCGATTTCTTTTAACGGCCAGTGCGTTTCGATCATTTACCCTGGACAGGTTCACATCGCAAAGAGCACTAGTGCGGAAAAAAGCCTGTGGCATTTCCTCTATATCGACCTTCAGAATCTTTTCTACAATTTTCCTAAGGGACAACTGGAGTCGCTGCGCGCAATGTCTCCGAACGAATTTGTCTTTCCGTGCGTTATTTCTCGCCAAACCGATTCGGTTCTCTATGACATTGTCAAATCCATCATGGCGGAGTCTGCCACAGAAGGAGAAGATTATCTCCACGCTATGCAGGGTCTGGTGTTAAGCATGCTGATTATTCACGGACGTTACATGAAAAAGAAGAACAAAGCGGAACGGAATCAAGGAGAAATGCTGGGAGATATTGGGAACGTCATCAATTACATCAACACCAATTACATGAAGAAAATAACTATCGATGAATTGGCGAAAATTGGGAACTGTTCTCGAGCCAGCTTGCAAAGGAAGATCAATCGATTCATCGGGAGGCCGCCTTTGCAGTATATTCAGGAATTGCGTTTGAATCAGGCTGCGATTATGCTTCAGGACTCCCAGAAGAACATCACAGAAATATCGCTCGAGGTAGGCTATCAAACCATCTCTTGTTTCAATCGGCAATTCCTCGCCGCCTTCGGGAAGACGCCCTCTATGTATCGAAAAGCGGCGTTGCTTCCGAAGGGGAAGAACGACAAAGAATAGCGTCAACGCAATTTTGGGCAGTTCACGTTTTGGCTATCGATTTGAAACTCGTCCTTGAGAATTCGCGCCAAAATCTTTTGGAATACTCATAAGACATCCGATACAGCCCGACGCTTCAGTCTCTAAACTCTCAAATTGGAAAGCCCTGGTATTCCTTCTTTGCCTTTTTCTCTCCTCATTGTAGAATCATTATTGCAACGTGTTCCTCCTCTGAACCACGTATAAAAAACAAGGAGGTCGTTCTTATGACCAACGGAAATTTGA
>Ga0183099_1000196_pt1 | contig 53133 bp, 44 predicted proteins | sample Biomet1_FD_127788 | JGI IMG/M metagenome (GOLD analysis project Ga0183099, IMG submission 127788) | Microbial communities from bioreactor (seeded with anoxic lake sediment) at LBNL, California, USA - Biofuel metagenome 1 | ecosystem: Engineered > Bioreactor > Anaerobic > Unclassified ... | reverse complement strand
TATCTGAGAAACATTCTGCTTTTTTACATTCTTTGTTGTGAAACTAAAATTTTGCTTCAATATTAGGATTTTTTGCAACAGAACCGCTTTTTGTATCATTATTGACCTGTTTATAGTAGAGCTGATCCCAAAACTCAAAATTGCTTCTCTAAATTCCGAATTCAAAAATCATTAATCGATCTTCTGATTAGAAAAATGATTCTGGAACTCTTATTACTGTGGAAAAAAATTGGTTTTGGGATAGGCTCTACTATAAAATGTGAATCAAAACAAACGGCTATTTATTTCTTTTCTCTTTATCAACTACTTCCAGAGAATTCGGAAAAAAGACAGTTTTTTGAAAATTCTGTGTTATGTCTTTTTTTTAACAATGTTTGATCTGCAGAAAGTCTGTTGTAGAATATACTCAGGAATAAAAGGAAAAATAGGAGGGAGTTAATACAATGAACTCCCACTTTTTCAAGGTTCATGCAGTAGGTTATGAATATATCGTTCCATCCGATCCAGGTCCATCATAATACAGACCCATATCACTGATTGATAAATCTTCATCAACGAGATATGCTATTTTTGTTGTTATTTTGCCACCGGGTCCAATGTCCGTTGTCATTTGATTCAAAGAGCTGTCATATGTTGAAGTGTCGGGTTGATAGTACATATCGCCAATTTTCAGATGCCAACTGTATGGATTAGTTGTATATGTTTGATCCCCAGTATTATTTATTTTTATAGTGACTACTACATAGATTTTGTTTTCTGGTGCTTTGTAATACTCACCTATATTTTTTGTGGTTTCTGCTTGCCATGTGCAGTAATCGAAAATATTATGAGTTGAACTGTCTGCAGACATTGTACTTTCGCTGGTGTCTGTATTGTCAACAGTCTCTTCACTGACATGTGTCCCTTCAGTTTCTTCTGGTTCTTTATCTGCAAGAGTCTTTATTGCGGGTTCCGTTGTTTGTGCTGGTACGTTAACTGTAGATTGATTGTCTTCCTGCGTGATACTATGATGTGTTGATAGATTCAGCGGTGCAGACTGATGATCTGTATTGTAAGATTCTAACAGGTAAGTGACGTTATCATAATGACAGTTTGCTGATCGGGAGTTATCGGTTACTTGGTCAATTGTTTCATTTGACATTGCAAAATCTCCCGAGATCAAGAGATTTATTGACGTTTTCATGAGTACTGCTGCGTTATAGTCGTCAATCAATCCCAGTCTATATTCATCTTTGCATGGTTGTAACTCTGGAGAAACTGTAAAAGAATCACTGCTTGTGATCGCGTTGCTCAAGTTGAGTTTATATGTATCTATACTAGCAAATGTTGTATACCAGTCCAAGTTATCTATTGCCTTTGATATATCATTGGTATCATTTATCAGAACTTCTGTGATTTCTGTTACATTCTTTGCCCATTCCTTATCTTGGTATTCGATCTGGCTAGGTTGTTGTAAATTTGCCTGACTCTATTAAAAAGATTCAGAAGATATATCTGTAGTGTTCTTATTATTGGATTCCGTGCACCCTACTGCAGATATAACTACCAACAAGAGTATTAAAACAAGAATAGATTTTTTCATAAAAACACCTACGAAATTACAAATTATGCTGTAAAAAATTAGATAAGATGTATTAATGTTTTCTTATTTAATCCAATAGTGTTTTTGTAACTGGAGATGGAACAAAAGGCAAGAATTATAGCCTCAAATTGCAGAAAAATTATTTTTGCAACGGAACCAGTTTTGGTAATGTATTGGAAGCCTACTATCAGGAAACAGCAATTTAAAAAAGAGATTTTGAATTGCAGGAAGCCCCCCTCAAAGCTCCCTGCATATCTACGACTTTGTTTATTTTACAATCTACCTACGTCCTTCTGTTCTATAAAACTTAAAGAACAAATCCTCCTGAGGAATGTTTCAGAGTAAAATATTTAACAAATTTATCGAATCAGAAGATTATAGAGACACCAGAGAATAAAACCCACAGTGAAAGTTTTGATAAAGGGTCCCATATATTCTCTGGTGTCTCTATTCCAATGGAAAATGAGGTTCCGGTGCAAAAAATCTGGTTATTTTACAAAATCAATGAAAACATTCACAATTAGGAAAGTTAATAATTATCTTTCACCCAAAAGATGGCACATAAAGGTACCAATTATAGCCTCAAAGTGCGAGAAGAAAATTTTTGCAACGGAACCACATTCTGTCCTCTTTAATCTCTCAAACTGCCGTAGCTCTCTTGTCTGGCAAGGAAATGGATAAAATATGCCTGAGAAAATTGTGAGAACAAAAATCATCGGATTAAAAAATATGCGCATAAAAAGCCTGAAAATAAAGGGTCTAACGCCAAAACCTTTCGTCATAAAGAATTTGATCTTAAAGGATTAGGACTTACGCAGTTGAACTGAAAAACAGCAGCAGTATAATACTTAACTATCTAAACCTTAATTATATTAATGAGGCTCCATGTACTTGATTTTATATCTCAACTGCGTAAGTCCTATTCATGTTCAATTGTCAGGAATCCTGAGAGTAAGAGCAAGTTTCTTCTTTTGAGACCAAAGATTCTGTAATCTTCAATTTTTCTCTCCATAGATCAAATGGTATTTGTAATTATAGGCTATTCGTTTCCGGAACGACATCTTCTTTTTCTGAAGTTCCATGATATCTTTTAGGTTCAGGTCTTTGATATTTTTGAATTCAGCAGCCCTGAAATATTCGAGCATTTTTTCAGGAGGGACTCCGTGTCGGTTGGGAAGTTCGCTGTCGAGTTCTCTGGAATAATGCCCTTTCCTGGGGTTTCTCCTTTCAACAATCATAGTGCATAAATCACTTACAAATCTCCTTGCGTTTGTCTCAATTGAACCATCGTTCCAGACTCCATCAATAACAATAAGTGCTCCTCCTTTCTTGAGCACTTTTTTCCAGTTCTTAACCGCAGTATCGGGGTGAGGAAGAGTCCAGAGAAGGTGGCGGTTGACAACAATATCAAAAGTCCCTGCCTCAAAAGGAGGATTTTCAGCATCTCCTTTCTTAAAGATACTGTCAAATTCTTTCTTTGATGCCTTTTCCCTGGCTTTTGCAAGCATTTTATCTGAAAGATCAAGGCCTGTAACATGATGCTCCATTTCTGCAAACAGGAGTCCAATTTCACAGGTCCCGCAGCCGACATCGAGTACTTCCAGCCTTCTTGGAGGAAGCAGGCTTTTAAATATCGTCTTCCAGGCTTCCCTTTCGATTTCATTCTGGATTCCATGCCCTTCTTGGCTGTCGTAGGTTTCGGATGAGACGTCCCAGGCGCGGGCGATTTCCTGTTTTATTTTGTTTTCCTGAAAGGTCATGTACTAATTCCTCGGCTAATATTCTCAATTGAAGTGATAGTCCCATTTTCGAGATAGGCGATCCTGTGGGATACTTTCCTTAATACCTCAAGGTCATGGGAGATCAGCAGGTAGGAGACCCCGGTCTCTCTCTGTAGTTTCTGCATAAGGTGCAGGATCTGTGCCTGGACTGAAGCGTCAAGCATGGAAGTAGGTTCATCAGCAACTATAAAATCAGGGGATAATGCCATTATCCTGGCAAGCACTATCCTCTGGATCTCACCCCCACTGAGCTGATTAGGATATCGAGCCAGATGTTCTGGTAGGAGACCCGTAAGTTTGGCCAACTCTTCTCCTCTTTTCAGAAGGGAATCTTTTTTAAGTCTTGAATGGAGTTTTAGGGGTTCTACAAGGCTTTCAAAGGCTTTCATACGAGGGTCAAGGGAAGTCTCAGGATGCTGAAAAACCATCTGGATCTTCGGACGCAATTTTCTAAATTCCTTTTTGTCCATCCTAAGGATATCTTTTCCCTTTACTCTAATTTCTCCAAAATTGGGCCTTTCAAGCCCTACGATGCATCTCCCAATTGTGGTCTTTCCTGATCCGCTTTTCCCAAAAAGCCCGAGTGTTTCCCCTGGGGCTACTGAGAAGCTGACCCTTTTGAACAGTTCGAAATCCCCAAACTTCACTGCAAGTTCGTTTACTGTAAGGGCTGGAAATGACACCTGACCCTTCCTCCTTTATAATTCTTCATCTCTGGATGTTTTCTGTAACACTCAGTTCCAGAGGATCTGCACCTTTCATGGAAAAGACAGCCTTCTGGAAGTTTTATTCTGCTAGGGCTTTGCCCTTCTAGGGGATAAAGTCCATTTCGAGGTTGAGCCCGAATCAGTCCTTTTGTATAAGGATGCAGCGGTGTGCTCAAAACTTTTACAGCCTCACCCATTTCTACAATCTCTCCTGCATACATCACAGCTATCCGATCACACATTTCAAGGGCCAGATCGAGATCATGGGTAATCAGAAGCATTGTTTTTCCGTATTCTTTTTTTATTTTAGTAAAAAGCTCAACTGCTCCGGCCTTTGCTTCAGGGTCCAGCCCTTTTGTAGGTTCATCGGCAATAATAAGTTCGGGCTCAAAAGAAAGGGATATACAGGCTATCAGCCTCTGTTTCATACCGCCGGACAATTGATGAGGATATAAGTTACAGAGTCTTTCAGGGTCTCTCAAAAGGAGTTTTTTCATGAGTCTCAGGGATTTTCTTATCCCTTCCATTTTATCCACCCCTCTTTCTTCAAACACCTCCTCTATCTGAAGCCCATTTTTCAGGACAGGATTCAGGGCACCGGCCGGATTCTGAGGCATGAGTGAGATTTTCTTTCCTCTGATCTTCCGGAGTTCTGCAGGTTCGAGGGAAAAGAGGTCCTTTTCTTGGAAAATAATTTTTCCTGAAATCCTTGCATTTGTCGGGAGAAGTCTTAGCAGGGCAAGTCCTATTACGGATTTTCCAGATCCGCTTTCTCCAATGAGTCCGAAGGTTTCTCCTTCTTTAATATCAAAAGAAACATGAGAAACCGCTTTTACAGTATACTCTCCTGCAGGGAACACGACAGAAAGATCTCCTATCTCTAGCAGGTTCAATAGATTTCACCTCCTTCATGGTTCGGGTCAAGGATGTCTCTCATTCCGTCTCCCAGTATACTAAAAATAATTACAAAGAAAGTTATGGCAAGTCCGGGAAAAATAGTCTGGTAAGGAGAAGTCCTCATGAACTCTTTTCCTGAGGAGAGCATTGCTCCCCATTCAGGTACGTCTGCAGGAAGCCCTATTCCCAAAAAACTCAATGTCGCAATGGATAGTATTACATGTCCAAGGTCAATTGTGGCAAGTACGAGAATAGGGGCAATAGCATTGGGTATTATGTGTTTGTATATAATGTGAAAATCATCTGCTCCGCTTGTAACTGCAGAGAGTACAAACTCCTGTTTTTTAAAAGAAAGAACCTGTCCTCTCATCATTCTTGCGTACTTTGCCCACTGGACAACGGAAAGGGCAAATATCAGATTAAAAATCCCACTTCCAAGTACTCCCATAATTGCAAGCGCAAAAATAACTCCAGGAAAGGCAAGGAAGACATCTATAACTCTTGATAAGCTTTCGTCTACAATTCCTCCATAGTAACCTGCAGCACACCCAAGGGCAACTCCTGTAAGTAAAGAAATAAAAATCACTCCGAAGGTAATCGAAAGAGAAGTCCTGGCTCCTATCAAGATTCTGCTAAGAAGGTCTCTTCCAAGGTAATCAGTGCCAAGCAGATGCTCTCCTGAGGGACTTAGGTTCTTGTTACCGAGATCAATGGTATTTGGGTCATAAGGAGATATTACGGGAGCGAAAAGAGCAAGCCCTGTAAAAAGTAAAAGTGACACCAGAGCAAAAAGCATATCTTTTCTCTGATATAATTTTTTTGCAAATTTTCCTCCATAAACCTCTGATGTCAAGAGTTTTTCTTTTCTTAATCTGTCAACAAAAACATTATCTATAATAGTATCACCCGTATCTTATTCGTGGGTCAAGACGCGTATAGAGCATGTCCACAAGAAAATTCACAAGGAGGAACATGGTAACAATAGCAAGTACACAGCCCTGCACCATGGGCATATCCCTTGCTGAAATCGAGTCCACAAGGAGGCTTCCTATTCCTGGCCAGGCAAAAATCTTCTCAATTACAACTGCCCCTCCAAGCAGGCTTCCCATTTGAAAGCCAATTACAGTAACAACAGGAAGCATAGCGTTTTTAAAGGCATGCCGGGTTACGATTTTCCATACAGGAAGCCCTTTGGCTTTTGCAAACCTAATATATTCCTGTCCCAGAGTCTCAAGCATGCTTGCCCTTGTAACTCTCATAATGGCAGCAACAGAATGGAGAGAAAGGGCTGCAGAAGGTAAAAGCAGGTTTTCCAGGCTTCCATAGCCTGAAACAGGTACAAGTTTCATTTTGAGAGAGAATATGAGGATAAGTATCAGGGCTATCCAGAATCCGGGCATGGAGACTCCAAAGAGAGTTACAATCCTGAGAATGTGATCCGAAATCCTGTTTTCTTCGAGGGCTGAATAAATTCCCAAGCTTACTCCTGCAAGTATTGCAATTACCATACTCATCCCTGCGAGCTGGATAGTTGCTGGAAGGCGTAAAGCCAGAAGATAAAGGACTGGTTTTTTGAAGACATAGGAGGTTCCTATGTCTCCTGTTACTATCGCTTCTTTAACCCACCTGAAAAATTGTAGATATAAAGGATCATCAAGGTTGTATCTGCTTGAGATCTGGTTAATTTGTTCTTCGCTTACGCTATCTTCCAGGCCCACAAAAGTATGCTTGAGAATCAACTCAGCCGTACCCCCTGGAATTATATTCATAAGAAAAAAGGTCAGGGCACAAACTGCAAAAAGCGTAAGTATCATGAAGCCTGCCCTTTTTAGTAAATATTTCATTCTTCCTCCTCAATGTGGACAGAAAACAAGAATTCCAATTTGTCCGCGTTACTTCGAGTAAAAGGAAATTCAAGGGTACAGGCTTAGCCCGCCATACCCTTTCGAGATTTCCTTTCGTTTTTACTTCTTGATATGCATATCTGCATTTATACGGTAGTCGTGGGCTGTCGGGTCGAAAACGTATCCTTTTACATAGTCTTTCTTTACGATTGCACAGCCGTAGTAAGCCACTATGATCATGGGCTGTTCGTCGTAAACGATAGCTTCTACCTCATTGAACTTTTTATAGCGTTCTTTCAGGTCCGTGATTTTTCTTGCTTCCGTTATCAAGGAGTCTACTTTCGGATTGGAGTACCCCGGGGTATTGTCAGTCCCGTTTGTCATGTACCAGTTCGTAAGAATATATTCTGGATCCGGAACCATTGCAATATTGTAAGCGGCAAGGTAGAGGTCCCAGTTTCCTTTTTCTTTTCTATCATCTATCGACCCCATCTCCATCACCTCGGTTTCAACATCTATTCCTGCTTCTTTCAATTGGGCAGCCATAGCTTCAGCCATTGGAGGAAGTCCAGGCCTTGCCGAATAAGTCATAAGGTTGAGCTTAAGGGTTTTTCCGTCCTTATCCCTTATTCCATCCCCGTCAGTGTCCACCCAGCCTGCGGCTGTCAGGAGCTCATTAGCTTTCTCAAGGTTCTGGTTGTAGGGCTTCAGGCTCTTATTTGCCCAGACCATAGTGGGCAGGAAGGGACCTGCAGCAGCTTCTCCTACATTGTATAGTACATTTTCTGCGATTTCAGACCTGTTAACGGCATAGGACATAGCCTGCCTTACTCTAACATCTTCAAGGGGTTCATGTTTCAGATTCAGGTCAAGTTTGTAGACTCTGGGAGTTTTGAACTTCTCTACGTTAATGCCATCTATGGCGGCAATCCTATCAGTTTCACTATAGGGTACATCGACGGTAAAGTCAACTTCTCCATTTTCGATTGCCATTGCTCTTGTGTTCGGGTCAGGTATACCTTTAATGATCATTTTATCAAGCCCAACTTTTCCTCCCCACCAATTTTCGTTTTTCACGATTGTAAGAGTCCTAGTCTGATCATCGAAGGATTCAAATTTATAAGGGCCCGTTCCAACAGGTTTTACGAATTCTCCTTTTTCATTATAAGAAGAGGGACTTATTATCGCAGTATCCGGATAATGAAGAACTCCAGGAAGGATGGGGTTAATTTCTTTGGTTTTGATTTTAAGAGTATAGTTGTCAACTACTTCTATAGAATCTACCTTTAGCATGGAAGCAACTTTCGAGTTTTCCGAGATGACTTTTTCCAGAGTGAATTTTACTTCTTTTGCAGTCATTTTGCTTCCGTCATGGAAAGTAACATTATTTCTTAGCTTGAATTCCCAGGTGTTTTCATCAAGCTGTTTCCAGGAAGTCGCAAGTCCGGGATTAAGCGAGAAATCTTCATTGGCACCAACGAGAGTTTCGGTTATTGCAGCTTTCTCGCAGATCAGGGTACCGTCCCCATTAATTGGATTAATCGATTCGATATCCCACATTTCTCCAAGCACAAGTGTGTTATTCGGTTCAGAAACTACTTCTCCAGTCTCATTTCCTTTCGTGCTGCTACATCCTGAAGTCACTAACATAGCACAGCTCAGCAGGATAATTAGCAGTATAAGCAGGGGGTAGTTTTTATTTTTCATTTCGGATCTCCTTTAGGCTTGCTCTGTTCTGATTTTTTTTTATTTCTGACCGTAGATGAGATAGTACTGATAGCTGCGCACAATCCGTTCACTCAATGGCATTTTCTCTTCCTGGGCTTCCGTTATGTCTTTTATATCAAAAGTCTGAATTTTCTCAAAACCCGTACTTAACAGGTATTCCTTAACTTTTTCAAGCGGAGCCCCTCCAAAGTTCGGAAGATTGGATTTGAGTTCCTCAGAATATCTAGCGTGTCCTTTTCTAGGATCTTTCCTTTCAACAACAAGTTTCAGAAGATCGCTAGCAGTCATGCGAACCTTTGATTTCAGACTCCCGTTGTCCCAAACTCCATCAATAATTACAACTTTCCCGCCGTTTCGAAGCGCTTTTCTCCAGTTTTCCACGGCTAATTTTGGATTTGGAAGGGTCCATAGCAGGTGTCGATTGAAAACAATGTCAAAGGAAGCGGCATCATAATTTGGATTCTCAGCATCTTCTTCTTCGAAAATTATGTCAGCCTTAAAGGCTTTGGCCTTTGTTTTTGCTACTTTTAACATCTTCTTAGAAATGTCAATTCCAGTAACCTCATGTCCCATTTCCGAAAACAGTATGCTTAACTCTCCTGTACCGCACCCTACATCAAGAATTTTCAAGCCTTTCTCCGGGAACACTTCCTTAAAAGTACGTTTCCAGGCATTTCTTTCTTTTTTACTCTGGATCCCATGTCCTGGGTGAGTGTCAAAAGTATCGGATGCAAGATCCCATTTATGAGCTACAAGCTCTTTAATCTGAAGTTCTGGCGCAGACATTAACGAGTACTTGTCTATTTTGTATTAATAATTTTCTATTTTGTATTATTAATTCCCAATAAACTTCACTTTTATATTATTATGTTGTGATTTCTGTAGAATATTCATTAAAAAAAGAGTACAAATTATTGTGTATGTCATACTTAAAGTTCTGATCAAAATGTACTATTCTCTCTTCATGCTTTTTTACTAAGTAAATATGTCAGTTATTAAATAGTTAATTTTTAAAACTGACTATATAGTTGATATTTAAGACTGAATGATTCCCATGCAACTGATTTGTTTTCATTTTATATTGAATTCGGGTAGTGGGCGTGAGTTATTGAAAACCATAAGCAGAAGGAGTTATCTAGAATTTATTCAAATATGGAGGGTGTACTTGCTTTTTCGGAATTGATCAATGACTCAAGGACACGACCTGAATTCGGTAGTTCCAAAAAGAGCAAAATCAAAGTTCACTAATGTTTTTTGAAATATTGAATTATTGGAAGCTTTGAAAGTGTTACTGGACTGTGAGTGAGTCTCACACGCCTATAAGATCTAAAATATTAATATGATTATTTCTTAATTTCTTTTCTTAAAAGCGAAACAGTAACCACTATTCACACACAACAGCCTGAATAATCCAAAGAAGTCCAACCCGCAAAAAGTCAAGTTTTCTTCTCTATATTTACATTATGTCATTTATTATCTGGATCTCATGAAAATTCAGGTATCATACTTTTAGCTCCCACCCTAGCGCTCGTTACCCGGTCACGCCTACTCCCGCTTTGCAATTGGGGATTACCTTAGACATTACAAGTCTCAATTCCCGGTTTCTGTGCTTGGATTTGTTAATGGTAACTCCTTTATTTCCATATCTCAAAACAGCATTTTCAAAACAGTCTTTCTTAATTTTACGCAGATTTTTTAGGCTCTTTGGTCGTAATTTTTCAGGTAATATATTATTAATAAAAATCTTGAACTCACATGTGTTAATATAAGGTAATTCAAAGCCTTCATTTTGTATTTTCGGGATATCTTTGTTTTCTTCCAGGTGCTTGACTAAAAAGTCTGTTCTGATGTCTGTGACCGTTTCTGGCATATCCGGTATTTGAGCGGCATCAATAGCTGATGTTCTCATCTCCATCAGTTCCATCTCTTCTAATCTTTCAAGCCTCTTGGGTATGCTTGGCTTTTCGTTATCAAAATCGCTGAGTCCGAGCATGCTTTCTACCTTAGAAAGCCTTTTTAAAATTCGTAAATCGCTGGTCGCCAGAGTGTTCTCAACGAATAACTTCAAAAAAGATTGTATCTCAGGATCCTGCAGTAGTGCAAGAAATTGCTCTACCTTTTCAGGGACGAAACTTTTATATTCACAAATACCCATGTTAATGTTAGTTATCATAAACATTCCTCTTATACGGGGATCTATGGGATCTAGGTGGCTGATGCCTAGATCTCATACTCAATCTTATCTTTTCATACACCTATGCTTTTTTAGTATTTTAATTATTACCAAATTTTCACCATGTTTTTATGGCAGTGTACCAAAAGTTATGTAAATTCCGAATTACTCTCACCTCTCTTTTCTTCACCAAAAAAAAAGGTTTTTAGTTTTTACCGATGCATAGGTTTTTGTGGTAAACCTGTACATTTTCGCGGTTTTAACTTCCTTTTTGATAACTTTTTAACAAACCGTGAAAAACACATAGCTATTTTAAAACCAATGTAAAAGGACACCTTTATTAATTCTGCCTATGTGTTTCTTAGTATTTTTTGGCGTTTAATAGGGCACTGGCAGAAGGAAACAAGATTATTCCTACATGATATGTAATAATCTAATATAGAGACACATAGGCGAAAATCTCGAAATTTTCATTTTTGCCATGGGATTTCAGGTAGTTTCGCAAATTTGCTATAATTTACAGTCAAGTTTTCAGAAAGGAATTGAAGCTATGAATATGGTTAAAAAAGGACAAATGAATGATCTAAATTATTCTGTTCTTAATGAAGCCAATATTATAAACAAGTTATTTGGAATAGCTGTCTAAATCTGAATATTATCTAAGGAATATTCTGCCTTTTTATGTTTTATGATGTGAAACTAAAATTTTGCTTCAATATTAGGACTTTTTGCAACAGAACTGTCAAAAAGCCTTGGTGAATAATTTGGTAATAATTAAAATACTAAAAAAGCATAGGTGTATGAAAAGATAAAATTGAGTATGAGATCTAGGCCTTGACCCCCTAGACCTCAAAATCCCCTGAATATAGGAGAATAATTTATGTACGCTGATATTTATAAGGATACCTTTGGGTATAAAGTTTTCGATTGTACTGCCAATAACCAGAACAGTAAAGTAAATCAATTAATTACTCTGCTGCAAGATTCCGAAGTTCAGTCTTTTTTAAAAGGTTTTGTAGATAATGCAATTGCAACAAGTGAGCTTCGGATTTTGAAAAGACTTGCTGCAGTAGAGCAGATTTTAGGGCTTGATGATTACGGACAAGATGAAACAGCAGCTTCTACATTGCCACAAAGGATCAAGAATATTGAAGATAAAGTGAATAACTCAATAACTAGTTTTAAATCCCCTCTAGGGCCTAAGATTCAGCCGACAACTAAGACTGAAATACGGGCTGTCTCGCTTGTAGACCACTTAAAGGACACAGGGAAAGATCACCTGACATCTCATGAAATTATCAATTTTTTAAAGTGCAAATTACCGGACAACTGTAAGATTAACGAGAATGTCCAGAATATAAGAAAAATAAAACAGGATGTACTGAAAAAAGCTGCGGTAATATATCCGAATGTGTTCTTGAGTAAAAAGAGTACAGGTCACCGGGAAGTGAGACTTGTTTTAGGATCGTAACTTGTTGTAACCTCGTTATATACAATTGAGAGAACTAGACTGTAGAAAATACATGGATTTCATGAAATCCAGACAATAAAAAGAAAGGCTTTGATAACAAAGAAGAAATTTTGATAATAAAAAGATTGAACTTCTTTGAGTTTAATAAGTAGAAAAACACCACTAGTTGTAACTATAAAAAAGAAATAAATAATAAATAAATTAAAAAAGGATTCCAGCTGGGATTTTGTTAATTGTATGTAACCAAGTTACAATTGGTTACGACTTTTATGATACAGAAGATATAAGATACTACTTCTTTATTTCAATATCAGTAAATACGGTTCCTTTGCAAAAATCTCAGAATAAGCATGTAAATTTATGATGAGCCTATCCCAAAACCCATTTTCTCAATTATCAGAATTACTTCCATGATTAGAAGCTCTGTTTATAGATCTATGATCTTGTTATATAATATTATTCAAATACTTGACTTGTCTAATTTCAACATTTTCAGACAACTTCTCTTCATTTTTTAGTTCATTTATGGCAATAGGATAAGCTGGATTCTTATCAACTGTTATTACCCTTGGAATTTGATTATGATTAGAGCTCAAAGCTTTCTTAAAGAAGCGTTTTGCCGCTTTTTATTACGTTTTGCACTTAACATGAAATCAATTGTGTCACCATTTGAGTCAACTGCTCGGTAAAAATATTTTCATTTACCTTTTACTTTTATGTAAGTCTCATCTACTCTCCAAGAGTCATTAGTTGGTCTTAAATGTCTTCTTATCTTCTTTTCTAGTTCAGGAGAATATTGATGCACCCATCTCATTGTAGTACTGTGATCAACTTGAATTCCTCTTTCTATCATCATTTCCTTCAAATTTCGATAACTTAATGCATATTTTAAGTACCATCTTACGTTTAATAAGATGATTTCTCCTGCAAAGTGCTTCCATTTAAAGGAATTAGATAGCATATTACTATCTTTGGTTTTCTTTTTATTCTATTGTATCCTTAGAAAAGATTTTTTGCAACGGAACCCCTAATTGTAAATGTTTACACTGATTTTGTAACAAAGCCAGATTTTTTACACCAGAACCGAAAAAAGAGAAATTAGAGATGGGTTTGTTTGTGAGTTTTCCTGTGGTTTTTCTCATCATTGTGCAGCTTAGCTATTATCAGTGATTGAATATCATAATAATTATCACGTATTTTCTGCAGATCATCGGGTGGAAACAGATCCTCAACCACAGTCTCAACGTCATCAGTTAGCTTTATATGCCGAGTATTACCACGGCATTTTACAGTCTCTGTATCAACAATGCATTTGTCTGCCAGTGCAGTTATACGTGATGATAGGTGTGTCATGCCATTAGGTTTGTAGCCAAGTACCTCGCAAATAGCTCGATATACACTAAGTACAATCCCGGTGTTTGCTGTCTGCACCTCTTTACTCGCCACGTGGACGGCGAGCATTAATAATTGATCATGCAGGGTTATTTTTTGTAACATATCTAATGTAATCTTATCATTAACTATTTTTTCAGCTCTCTCTATATGACGTAATGTAACCTGTGTCCCGTGCTCCCTAATTGCAGCTATTGCAGCCTCATGGATAATGTCAATTGCGCGTCTAGCATCTCCGTGATACCTGTCGGCTACCAGCTTTGAACATGCTGCAATTGCTTCATCTGGCATAGCGCCATCGGCAAAAGCATCTCGTCGTAGTTGTAGGATCTCATATAATTCGTCCACACCGTAATCTGGAAAATTATGATAGTGAAACGAACAAGAGGATCGAACGCTTTCGTTGAGGTTGCTCAGGTAGCCACGCTGGTTCGAAGCGAGGATAATGCCTATTCTTACATTATCGCCTTTTACATCTAAAGTTGACAAAGCTCGGCTAAACTCGAACAAAATGCTATCTGATGACTCGAAAAGGTGTACATCATCAATAAATAGCATGAGTGTATAGATATTATATTCAGCAGCTCGTGAGTTAATGATATCCCAAATATTCTCATAATATTGATAGTTTTGAAGACCTTGTTTGGCTGGCGTGTGTGTTAACTGACTTAAAATGCTGATGAGGACGGGAATTTCACTTCGGATCTTCGCACAATCAATAGTGATTATCTCGATGTAGTTATTATTGTCACGCTCTTTTAGTGTATCAATCAACGATCTAAGGAGGTATCGTATTACAATAGTTTTACCTACACCAGAGTCTCCTGATGCATAGATATTGCCAGGACGACCACCCCAAAGAACTGGTGAGAGCTCAGTAGAGATAACATCAATTTGCTTATCTCTAGCCACAATCATTTTAGGTAAGAAAGATTCAAACAAAATAGCTTCGTTTTTAAGGATCATTTTGTTGTTTTCGCTAAATTTGTTAAACGGGTTTTCTCGCTCATACATCAAATCACGCCACTTGAATAACGATTCAGAAGAATAAAATACTTACGATTTTAGATTTTTGAAGCCATAAGTAAAAATGATAATCAGGAGAGATCATCATAAGAGTTTGAATTTTAATACTTATGGTTAGACTCCCTCCCCCCCTCCATAAGTATTATACCGTGTGCATTCGGAATTTATGATGTGAAAGTATTTTGGCAGAATTTTGTTGAATTTCGGGTTTTACCGGAAAATCATTATACTGTTTGTCGTTTTTACATAATTATATATAATATTATTTTCTTAACTCTACAACATTGCTTTTAATTTATAACATAGCTTAAATAAACTTAAGCTACATCGTAGATTAAATAACATTGTAAATCTCAGTTGCACATACTATTTTACTTATGGAGATTGGGGGGGGTCTAACCGTAAGTAATCCAGCATTTAGAATCATAAGTATTTCTCTTGCTTGCGATTTACAAAAAGGTAAAATCAAAAGTTATTTTAGTCAAATAGGATAAAATATCGAGTTCAATACTGGTTTTTCACTTTTTAATTTATTAAACGCCGAACTGGTCAAAATATGATTAAGGTGTCTGAAAGATACTACATATAAAAAAGATACTTAAATACTTCTTTAATTTATCTTGAACTCAGGGTTGCGTCGTGACATGGTGAATTGATTCAGGATCTCGTTTGAGTTGCGAAACGGGGTATTTGTTCAACTTTGCTGTTTTTGCATGTTTCTTTTTTTCATTTGGCATGCCCACTCACGGGGTATATTATACTATTAGCTTTTAGTAAAACCTTGTGTTTCAGGCGTAAACGCCGGTAAAAAAGGGTAGAAATTGAGTAAAAACCCGGCAAACTATTAGGTTTTACAATAAAACCTATGCATTTTCCATAAGAAATGGGATACATCAGGACATAATTTTTTTGCAACGTAACCCCTTATCTTGTTCTAATTAGCAAAAATAGACTGTAGGAAGTAATTAATCAGTGACATACTAACATATATAATATGTTAATAACTGTAAAATGGAATGAAAAAAATAAGAAGGATTAGATATGAAAACATTTTATAGAACAACAATGGTTCCGTTGCAAAAAATTCAAAAAAAATGTAAATCTATAAGAGCGTGTCTTAAAATTAAATTTGAGTCTACAATTGGGATAAGACTTACACACTTGAACTGAAAACATTGGCATCAAACCGTTAAATGTCTAAAATGTATTTTAATCAATGATAGCTAATGTACTTAATTTTTGTATATCGAGTGCGTCAGTCCTATGGAACAAAAAGTATCTTTAAGGTCAATGTGTACCTGAATTGCTGAAAAAATTTACGATATGAGTTTTAAAGTTAATATTGTCTATTATCCAATTGTATGAATGGTTCGAATTTTAAGACACGCTTTTAGACAAATTGACTTACATGGAAGGATTATATCTCTGAAAAAATTCCTAAAAAAGATGTCTAATATAATCTCTCTAAAAGAATATCCTGAAATTAAAAAAGAAAGGTTCCGGAATGCTGGAAATCTCCGGCAATCCTGGATTTATATTTTAAATTATTTACATATCTTCAGGCATTTCGCCGCCAGGACCTGCACCCGGGCCTGCTCTGCCTGCACCGGATGAAGCAATTACATCATCGATCCTGAGAATCATAGTTGCGGCTTCAGTGGCTGCATTAATTGCCTGGGTCTTGATTCTGAGAGGTTCGACAACGTTATTTTCGAACATGTCCTCGACCTTGCCGGTGTATACATTGAGTCCAGCACGCTTATTGCCCTTCTCGTGCTGGGAGCGCATTTCCACAAGCATGTCGATCGGGTCAAGCCCTGCATTCTCTGCAAGGGTCTGGGGAATGATCTCAAGAGACTCGGCGAATTTCGTTACAGCAAGTTGCTCCCTGCCTTTAAGGGTTGCTGCGTATTCCTTGAGCCTGAGGGAAAGTTCGATTTCGGGGGAGCCGCCGCCCACAACGATCTTCTGGTCTTCGAGAGCAACGCCCACGACTCTGAGTGCATCTTCGAGGGCTCTCTCAATTCCTTCAACTACATGCTCGGTTCCGCCGCGAAGGAGAATTGAGGTGGTCTTGCTGTCCTTGCAGCCTGTAACGAAGGTCATTCTTGAGCCTGTAACGTCTTTTTCCTCTACAAGCCCGGCATAGCCAAGGTCGGATTCCTCAATCTCTTCGAGGCTGGTGATAATTTTTGCACCTGTTGCGCGGGAAAGTTTATCCATATCACTCTTCTTCACCCTGCGCATGCCAAAGATTCCTGCTTTTGTCAGGTAATACTGGGCAAGATCATCAATTCCCTTCTGACAGAAGACAACATTTGCGCCTGTGTTGATTACCTTGTCCACAATTTCCCTGAGCATTGCTTCTTCCTGGTCTAAGAAGAGCTGCATCTGGTCAGGAGTGGTGATCTTTATTTCGGCTTTGGTCTCGGTCTTCTTGAGTTCTATGGGCACGCTTAAGAGCAGGACTTTCGCATTCTCCACGACTTCAGGCATGGCTGGATGGACACGCTCTTTATCGACAATTACACCCTCGATAATCTCGGAGTCTCCGATGCTTCCACCAGGTCTCTTCTCGACCTTGATATCCTCGATGTCCACAGTGATCTTTCCATCTTCACTTTTCTCAGCAACTGACTTAACGGCCTCGACTGCAAGCCTGGAAAGATGTTCCTTGTTAGCCTCTGCACCCTTTCCTGTTATGGCTGTGGATGCGAGTTTTTCGAGAGTTTCGGTATCTTCAGGAGATGCACTGATAGTGATTGTCTCTAAGATCTTTGTAGCCTGATCTGCTGCAAGCCTGTAACCGCTTGCGATTACTGTGGGGTGGACTCCGCTTTCCAGCAGGTCTTCTGCCTTTGTCAGGAATTCCCCTGCAAGTACGGCTGCGGTGGTGGTTCCATCTCCGACTTCGGCATCCTGGGTCTTGGCCACTTCTACGATCATCTTTGCACCTGGGTGCTCGATGTCCATTTCTTTGAGGATTGTTGCTCCGTCGTTGGTGATAACAACATCACCCATGGAGTCTACAAGCATCTTGTCCATACCCTTGGGCCCAAGAGTGGTTCTTACCGCTTCAGCGACCGCCTTTGCGGCCATAATATTGTTGTGCTGAGCATCGGAACCATGAGTCCTCTTGCTGCCTTCTCTTAAAATAAAGATCGGTTGTGCTGCCAAGCTTTAATCTCCTTTTGATGATATGAATTTCTATGAATTTTAATTAGTTGTATTACTGAGCACGTTACCTTTGTGCGTATTTTCCTATTCTTAATGCAAGCACTTCTATATAAGAATATCTCTGGAGCACAGGGTCTCAATTTAAAAAAAAGAGTCTCCTGGATCTCTTAATATCTTTTTCGGGTTATTCTTCCAAGTGTATTAAGAATCTATCCGAAAAGTCAATAATGGCTGTTGTAATGGTTACAATAGGCTTATGATATCGAGTCTCTTTCCGGTTGTGCATATTGCCAGTTGTTAAATTTACAGAGGTCAAGCACTTTTCGAATAGTATCTAAGTCCCATAGTTAATAAAGAGTATCTATTTATAAATCGAGATATATTATTAATTGGTTATATTAACTTTTTATACTATATTTTTTGTATTAATCGCTTTTTATATTCTTAAGTTAGTCTCTCCAGTTGAATCTAATGACCAAATTCGCTTAGGGGGTAAAGAATGAATCTGAAATTGATAGTTTCTCTACTATTGATGTGTTTAGTTTTTTCTCTTGGATCTGCTCAAGCACAGATGGGGAGGAATAATTGTGAGTCTGTGACTGTATCTGGTGTTACACCTGATACGTTTGAGTGCATGAAGAAAAAGCTTCAAGACTACGGCATCGACGTTCCACCAGGAAACAAAGGAGAACTTTCGGGAAAAGGGATTACTGGAAGTTTTGAATGGGATGGGAAATCTGATCTTACTCTCATAATTACGAAAAAACCTTCTTTTATTAGCTGTGGGACAGCAGATAGGGAAATAACAAAATTCGTAGATGAATGCAAAATTTTGTGAGAAATAGCTTGATTTAAATGTGTGGGCAAAAAGAAACTAGTGTCACGAAAATTTAGTTATTGGTCGTCTAGTAAACTTTGAATCATTGTGTGCTGATAAAATGGTAGCAAGGGTTATGCCCAATAATTAAATTGCCATGACACTAGTACATCGATTCCAAAATCAATTCCTTGTTTAGCGGAAATTTGTTGATCAATAGGTTTATTCAAAAGTCTGGCATGTGGATCTACTTTGGAATCGCAGTACTGGATACCTTTTATAGATACCTTTTATTAATTTCTGATTTTTGATCCTTCTAATTAGTGCCATCATTTTTCCCTATTGATTAAGATTCTTTCTGATGGAATATTAGGTATCAAGCAGAGAAACAAGGATATGTAAAATTTCTGTAAAATTTCAATCTATCGTTATATTTCGTAAGTCTGTTCTGTTTTTATAAGTACATTTAAAAAGTAGGAGATTTTTTGGAAAAATGCCATCTGTTGAGTAAATATATGCTAATCTTGACTGAATAACATCGGCGTTTAATTTATATCGGTTTCTTATTTATATTTCTCTAGATATTATATTAGATAAATACAATCTGCTTGTGATACAATTTGAAATCACTTTCAATGGCACATAAAAGGACTATGAATTAAAGAGATATAGATGTGAAATTGTATCAAATTGATCCAAATGTTGGAAGTGGACAAATTCCACAGAAAACAAAACACCAATACATGGGGGAAAATCAAATGCAGGAAAATGCTACTGAAGTACATAATGCGATTCAAAAAGCTGTACAAGCTTTCCAAGAGATGAAATATCCTGTAACAAAGATGCAACTTCTCGAGAAAGCTAGAAGTCTTAACGCCCGTAGCGAAGTAATACAAGCTATTGAAAACATTCCAGACAAGGAATACCACAGCTCTTCGGATGTCCTCCAGGAATTCAAAGGTATTCAGAATGTTATGCAAGCTTTCCGAGATGTGAAATTCCCTGCAACAAGGAATCAACTTATAGAGGAAGCTAAAAAACTTAATGCTCGTAGTGAAGTGATAAACACTCTCGAGTCTTGTTCAGATCGGGAATACACAAACTTTTCCGATGTCATCAAGGAATGTAAAGGTAAAACCGAATTGGCAAAGCCACGGTAAATGCCTGAATTTATGGATGAGCTCATCAAGTAGTTAAAACCAGATTGAGACATCTATAAGTTCATCCCAAAACCAATTTTATTTCCAATCCTGTGCTGGTCTGGGAATAAAAAGTGCCTATGAAAAGAGGCTGGCTTACATAAAAGAGCAATATGCCAAGATATCTGCCAGGAGCAATCTGCCGGTAGCTTTCACAAAGTAAAATCTTAAAAAATTGATTGAAGGGATTCTGAAGTTCTCCCTTCGTGTTTTTCTTCACATATTTTGTGCAAAACCTTCAATGCGTTTTTATATACTCAATCATGCGTGGAGTTAGCAGAGGAATAAGCTCCGGAAGCATATTAGGCATCAAGTTATCCATTGCTTTTGGCATAAGATCTGGAAGCTGCTCCCGCATGTAATCGGGCATAGGAACTCTTTTTTCTACAGCTTTGAGCATGTCATGCATGACTTTCGGCATAACCAGCGGCATGAGCCTGGGCATCATAATCGGCATCATGGGTTTCATCATGGCATCCATACCTGGCACGTATTTGACCATTTTCATCATTGCCTGAAGAGGGGCCGGCATCGCTGCCATCATTTGGGGCATGAGTTCAACCATCAGGTCGGTCATATTCTCAGGCTGCATAAGGGAGATCATCTTCTCAAAGGGAACCCAGGATTCCAGGGTATAAGAGGTTGAATCAGGGATGCTGTATCCAAGGCTCCTGGCCACCAGGGCACCCAGATCCTGGGCCTCAATATTCAGGTTATTTTCCTTCGCTGCCACGCGGAACTGGAAAATACAGCAAGGGCAAAGTGCTGCAATGATATCGGCTTTAACGTCAAGGGCTTCCTGGAGTCTCATATCTCCCAGTTTGTATGCAACCGGTGGCTCGGCAATAAGGCTTACAACCGAACCGCAGCAGTGAGCTCTTTCCCTGTTGTATTCAAGTTCCCTGAACTGGATTCCAGGGATGGATTTCAACAGTTCTCTGGGCGGCTCGTATATTTCGCCTCCTGCCCTGCCAAGGTGGCAGGAATCGTGCCAGGCTACAACTTTATCGAGAGGCTGTTTGAACTTTGGCTTGAGGACATCGAGACGATCCACGAGCACTTCAGAGTAATGTTTTGCCTCAAGCCCGTATTCGATCCCCAGCTTTTTCGCCCACTGGGGGTAGACTGTATGCCACATTAGCCAGCAGGCAGGGCAGGAAGTGATTACGGTTTTTACGCCTTTCTTTTTCATGTTTGAGACATTCATTCTCATTATTTTTTCAAAAACGTCCCATCTTCCGGCAACAAGCATAGGAATTCCGCAGCAGGCTTCCTTGTCTAAAAGACTTGTAAACTCTACTCCTGCATCATCAAGCATGCGGACAGCCCCTATAGCTACGTCATTTTCAACAAAGGACGCCGTACAGCCCGCAAAATAGGCGTATTCGGCTTTATCCTTCATCTTTACCCTGATATCCTCCGGAATCCATTTGTCGCGGTCTTTCCTGTAATTTGCCCAGATATTCCGCTCTTTAAGGAGGCTTGCAGCCATGATCTCAAAGGGAGGGAAGGTCATCTTTTTCTCTTCTCCAACCAGCTTTCCGCGCATGGTCATCCAGGCATGTTCAATTGGCATATCCAGCTCACAGCGGGAGTCACACATCTGGCAGGTGGTGCAGCCAAGGAAAGTGTTTGTCTGTCTCTGGTCAAGTTTTTCCCGGCCTGCCAGGTATTCCTTGATGAAAAACCATTTTCCACGAGGTGACTGAGACTCCCAGCCTCTGCCATAATACTGGTCGCATTCGCTTACACAGTACCCGCACTGGGAGCAGGAATAGGCAAGTTCTGCCACTTCTGCCGGGATCTCCTTCTCGTCCTTGAAGGAAACATCTCCAATTCCTGACATGTTTCCGGCTATCCTGCCAAAAGGTTCGAAGGCAGAGCCCATTGATACGGCGGCGTTCAGGAGTCCTTTTCCTTCCAGGGTTTCAGGATTCATGATCCCGTTTGGATCGATTTCTTTTTTCAGGGCTTCGATTTCAGCAAGCCTTTCCCCAAAGACGCTTTTTCTCTTTGAGGCAAAGAAAAGCCCTGAGGAATAAGCTCTTCCGCCGTTTTCTTCTGCAATCTTCAAAATGCTAAGGGAAAGGGCAAAGGCTGTATTGAAGAGTAAGGAACGCTCCGAATGGCGCATGAAACAGAGTAGAACCACATACCCGTCACTTATAACCATGCCTTCGGTAAGCACAGGCAATTTGATTTTCTTCCCAATTTCTTCAAAAGCCCTATCCATTTTCTCAAGCGGCACCAGAATTTCCGCAGGGATAAACGAAGGGCCCAGCCGCTTTACTTTCATGGACTTGAACCATTCGTCGGTTTCGTATTTTGCAATTTCTTCCGGAAGGATTGTCCCGCCGGCACTTTCGATTGCTTCTTTCAAGCCGGAAACGTCCCTGGAGGCAGGATACATGAAAGTTGAGACGTAAGAGACTGGCAATATGGGTCTATTTTTATCCACGATTTCTCCATAATGGAGTTTCCTGGGCGATTTATTTTTCATATCTGCCCATTCGGGGTTCAGGAAGGAGATTGACCAGAGAGGAATTTTCTTTTCCTTTATCGTCTCCACCGCCTTTCGGAGGGCTGAAGCACTTGGAAAACTGGCAGAAATGGCTTTTCTCGCTTCAAACTTCTGGACTTCCAGGGTTATTTCGGTGATAATGCCTGTGGTTCCCATTGTACCTATTAACTTTTTCAGTTCAGGGCCTGAAAATTCCCGGATTTCTCCTGTAGGAAGAACAACCCTGGCTTTTTCCATGCTTTCGTAGCCCCAGCCAAACTCATAACTTCCGTAACCTGCTCCGCTCTGAGCCAGCCAGCCCCCAACTGTCGAAGAAGGAGCGCTAGAAGGAATTGCTCTTACCGAAAGCCCATTTTCTTTAAGTTTCCTCTCGAGCTTTTCCCAGATTATCCCGCTCTGCACAACCGCTTTCTGCCTTTCGGGATCGATACTTATGATATTATTCAGTGATGTAATGTCGGCAACTATTCCGCCCTTTGTCGGGATTACCCCTCCGTATCCTGAAGAAGCTCCTGCACGGGGTACAACCGGAATCCTGTGCCTGTTTGCAAATTCAAGAAGCTTTACTGCGTCTTCCTCGGTCTGGATTTTTACGACAGCTGCAGGGTCGGTATTCCCAATTACCTTCTTAATAAGCGAGGGTAAAGCTCCGATATCGTGATTGTAATAGTGGCGTTCGCGTTTGTCAAGATTGACATATTCCCCGAAGAGTTCGGAGATTTCTTTTTTTTGGACTTCTGAAAGTTCCGGTAAGCGGCTTGTCATGTTTTTTTCTCCTCTTTCTCTCTTAATCTAGCTGATTTGTATACACTTTCCAGTATGCACATTTTTCATGCTAAAATCAAATTCCGGAAGTATTTTCTGGCTCCCTGTATCTTACTATCTAACTATAAAATAAAATCTTTATTCTGTTGGGACAGGGTCATTCCGGTTTTGTATCTAGATAGTAACAAACACTAAAAATTCAAAATTGCAGGGCATCTTTAGGACAGGCACTCACACAGCGCCCACATTTGATACAGTCAGGGTTTTCATCGCCCTGAAGGATTTTGAGCTGCATGGGGCAGACCTTTTCACATTTCTTGCAGTTAATGCATTTTTCCTTTGCGAGCTTTAGGGGATACCTCTTTCCGCCAAGCAGGCGCTGAGCTGTTCCCATCGGACAGAAGGAACACCATGCCCTCGGGCTCAGGTAACTACCCAGAAGAGCCGCGATTGCAGTCGTAACTAGACACATGGTTACAAATACCATGCCGATTTTCTCGAAAGTATTGAGGCTTCCTAAAATGCCTGCTATCCTGTATCCCATAAAGCCCATTAGTAGGAAAAAGATCGGTAAGCGGATCCAAAGGCTTCTCAAAGTGGCAGGTATCTTCTTTTTCCTTGAAATTTTGCTGACCCAGAAATCAACAAAGCTTCCCCTGGGGCAGAGATTTCCGCAGAACCATCGGCCTCTGAAAGGACTAATCAAGAATATTGCTGCAAAAACCAGCAGCATGAAGTACCCGAGTGCCGGATACCAGAGCCCTCCTATGGAAACGATAGGAACCAGAATTCCCAGGTAAGGTGTTATTTTAAGCAAATTAAATCAAACTCCGTTTTCCCATTTTTCAAGTTCCTGTCCGAGTCGGTCGGCCCAGGAATTCACCACAGTCATTATAATATTTTTTACTTTAGTCCTTGAGTTGATCTTATACTTGAAGACATAGCCTCCTCCATCCAGATTCTGCTGGGACCTCTGCAGAACTTCCTTTTCATGCAATTTTTTGACGGAGCGCTGGATTGTGGAGATATCCAGCTTCAGGAATTTTGAAAGAGAATCAGTGTCAACCCACTGCTCTTTCTCATTTAAAAAATACTTCATAACCTTAAGGTCAGCCTTTGTGAGATTAAGGGCACACTTGATCACATCTTCGATTTTGAACTCTTTACAGGCAAAGTCTATCATTACAATCCCTCTGGATCATTACAGTACTGTAATATTATTGCCGTAGTATATATATGATGCCAAGTACTGTACTCTCCAGCCAAAAATAGGAAGTACCTCATTTTTTAGTAATGTCCTCTAACCTTACCTGCGTGCAGAAAACTAAAAGTATTCCATCCGGAAAATGAGAGGTAGAGCGCAAGTAAAGTTTCTTCTTTATATCTTTAAAAAAGGGAATATCTGTCTGATAACTTTTATCTATAATTCGTTTCTGGTCAATTGTACGTAATATTTTTATATTTTTCCTTATTTGCAATCGTGGTTTAATGAGCGGCATTAAACTTTAAGGCTTTCTTTCCCACAGGAAAACCCTACCCTTCATGCATTCAGCTCGTTAAAATCCACAAATAAACCACAAAAAGCCGGCAGGTTTCTCCTTTTCTCCTGCCGGATTCACATACCCTTTTCCAGATGATTCTGGTCCGGAGAAGCTGTTTCCAGCTTCGTTTTTTTCCATACCCTTTATTTCCCCTTAAGCCGAGATCACTTTTCAAGCCTTCTTTATTTTAAATTACATTGTTTTGAATTATATTCGTTTTAAATTACATTCCAAAGGCTGTCTGTGTAATTGTATTTTCAATTTCTTTTCTCAGCTCATCCGGAATTCCCCTTATTCCAACGTCCAGGAAACCGCGCACGATCATGCCTACGGCTTCATCTTCAGTAAGGCCTCTGGCCATCAGGTACTCCACCTGGTCTTTAGCAATTTTTCCCACGGCGGCCTCGTGAGTAAGTTCCACATCATCTACGTTTGCCTCAAGGATGGGGATTGCAAGCTGACTTCCTTTGTCGGTAAGGACAAGCCCTTTACATTCAAGGTGCCCTTTTGCTCCCTTTGCATTACCTATCATTTCCCCTCTTGCAATTATTCTTCCGCCGATTGTGATTGTCCTCGAGATCAGTTCAGCTCTCGTACCAGGTGCATTGAAAATCGCCCGGTTTCCAAGGTCGAGTTCAGAGCCCGGATGGGCAATTGCTATAGTATTGAGCCTGGTTACTGCCCCTTTCCCTTCGAGCCTGACAGTTGGGTACATCTGGACAGAACGAACGGGTTTCAGGCAAATGTAATTGCTTACATAAGTTCCACCTTCTTCCACATTAACCACTGTTCTCGGGCGAACTCCTATCTGCTCGGCCCAGTTATGAATCATCGTAAAGTTCAGAGTAGCGCCTTTTTTTACGTACATCTCGGAAATTCCCATGTGTATCCCTTCTTCTACTCCTTTTTTGGATGTACAACCTGTGATAATGTCAAGGCTGGCTCCTTCTTCTACAACTATAATGTTATGTACAGTCTGGGATACATTTTTACTGCCCAGCATAAGGCAGGTCTGGACTGGCATGGAGGATTTCTTGCCTGCAGGCACCCGGATAAAGTAACCATCTGCATTTTCAAGGTAGGTTTTTGCAGTGTACTTATCAGCGTCCACTTGTACGAGTTTCCAGGAGTAATCTTTGAGCCATTCATACTTTTCCATGGCTTTGTGGGTGGACATAAGCTCCACGTTTTTGTCTTTCAGGGAAGAGTGTGATACTGTATTGTCCAGTACCAGCAGACTGCCTGATCTGCCTTCCCCGCTCGGGATTACCCCTACCTGAAGCAGGGTTTTTTTGCTGTCCTTGTCAAGGGTCTGGAGGTCTTCAATAGGCTTGCTGACCCTGGAACCTTCCTCAAACTTTTCCAGTTCGAAATCCTCTCCGAAAGCTGCCTTTTTCTCGGCTGCGTTTTCAGCTCTCTTTTTCAGGTTCACTTCATCAGTCTGCATTTTATACACTCCTCATACCCTCTGTTCTTTATTTCTTCCAGCATTTTGAGAGGGTTTCCTGAACACATGACCGTCCCGTTGCAAAGGATATATCCTCTGTCTGCCTTTACATAATCCAGAATCTGGCCTGTGTGGGTAATTATAAGGGCAGATTTACCTTTCTTGCAGCTTTCGCCGGGGCAGTCAATCCCTTTTTCGAGCAGTTCCTTTATTGTCATTCCGACATGTTCTATGCTTACAAGGTCCACTCCGGACTCAGGCTCGTCCAGAAGGAACAGGCTCGGATCCTGGGCTTCAAGCTGTAAAAGTTCTGAGCGTTTGATTTCTCCTCCCGAAAAACCCACATTGACATCCCTGTCCAGAAAACGCTTCATATCAAGCTTTTCGGCAAGATCTTCAGGGTTTTTCTTTCCTTTGGATGCCACTTTTACAAGATCTCTCAACTTGATCCCTGACATATCTGGCGGGCGCTGCATCATAATCCCAAGTCCACGACGAGCGCGTTCATCTACTGGCAGGCCGGTAATGTCTTCGTCTTTGAACAGAATATGACCTTTTACAATTTTGTATTCGCTAAAGCCCATAATTGTTCTCATCAAAGCTGTTTTTCCAGCTCCGTTTGGCCCAAAAAGCACATTCGTGTACCCTTTTTTGACTTCGAGGTTCACGTCATGAAGCAAAATTTTTCCGTTAACCTCTACAGTCAGATCCTCTATATTCAGCATCGACATTTTCTCCCTTTATTTCATCTTTGATACGGTTCCCCTCTACTTTTTGTTCGTTCTCGAAAAAATAATAATTGAAAGTATAATTATTCAATACGTTTTATACGGCAGGAAAAACGTCAAAAGCCGGAAAATTCCGGCATATTTTCCCAATTTCCGTTATTTCTCACCAAATCTTTTATTCTTTTTAGAGGACATTCTATTTCTAATTATAGATTCTCTGCAAATTTTGTGTATTTGTTTCTAGTAAGGCGCTAAATCCAGATTGTTTTAATAGTTCAGATTTTTAAGAATCGGATTTCAATTCGGGACTAAAAGCGAAAATTGCAAAAATAGAACTCTTTAATTTCATATCTATTAGAACAAATTAAATAATGAGCTTTTTAATTTGTTCTAATATAACAGATCAGTTTAATTAGACAAATTATTCTGTTAGGGCAAATTAATTCTGCCAGAAAAACAATTTATCTAAGATCCAGACGCAGACCGACTTCGATTTCCACGAACGTCTCTGGAAAAATCTCTTTTATTTTTTTTCTGTGAACGGTACAATGCCCTGCTGCTATGAGTTCCATCCCTCTCAGTCTTTCAAACTCCTCATTATCGTGAAGCCCCCCGAGAATTCCCTTTACTTTCCCGTAATGGCTGGCAGTATCCAGAATTGCGGCAATTCCGGGGTGAGCACAGCCTGTAAGTACGTAACAGCCGTTTCCTGTATCCAGAACCAGCGACTGCTCCTTTACCTTGTCTCCGAGTTCCCCTGTACTCCTGATACCCTGAGATATTTCTACAGGCTCTTTTATTTCAATAAGGGTCGCCCTTTTCTCAATTTCTTTTTTCAAATTCTCCGAAAAAGAAGCAGGGATATATACCTTAATTCCTGGATTTGCCTGAAGAATTTCGGGAAGGCCCCCTATATGGTCCCAGTGCTGGTGAGAGATAATTAATTTCTTGATGCTAGCAGGATCGATGTTAAGCTTCTTCATGTGTTTTAAAAGAAGAAGTCCATCCCACCCGGTATCGAAAAGAAGGGTTTCAAAACTTGTTTCAATAAGAGCTGCAAAACCCCAGCTCTCTGTGAAATCCTGATTGGCTTTGTTGTCATAGATGACAGTAAGCCTGAACATAAGGTTTCCTCAGATTTCTGCCATGGTGCTGTATTCCATAACAGTAGAAACAGGATTCGTCTCGATTTTAATTCCAGTCTCATCAAGGGCGCAGATTCCGTTAATGCCTCCTACGATTGCAATCCCGAACTTCCCGGTTTCAACAGGCGCCCCAAGCAAGGTTTCATCAATTTCTCCCGGAGGGAAATAACCTGCAAGGCCGACTTTTTCTCCCATTTTGATAACTTCTCTGGCTCTATCATAAGCCGAGGAATTGATCTGCCGCATATTGGCAAGGATTTTGCCTTCCCCTTTTTCAAGCACGTCAAGAACAGAAGTAGTCTTCCTGCTCATGAAAATCTGTATGGGGTCGATTGAGGTTCCACTGTAGGAAATCAAATCTAAAAACCGTACAGGTTTTCGATTTTCTATCTGAAGAATTCCGCCGTAGGCAGGTTCCACAGGGATGCCTGCTTTGAGAAGGAGCCCGTCAAAAGCAACGCTACATACCGTAGCTATTCCTATTTTTCCAGGAGGTAAGGAAAACAGTTCTTCATCTTCTTCAATGATCCTCACTCTGGGGCTTATCATATACCCTTGGTGTGCAGTATATGAAACCACGTCAATAACAGTCTCTAAATCGTCCTTATCAAAGTATGAAATATTTACGGGCACTACCCCGTCATTGGTTTCGGGATTATATGTGGTTCTGAACGCCATTTCTTCTATTCGAGATATTACAAAACCAAAGCGGTCTGCAATAAGGGCGTCGTTCATCTCCCTTTCTCCCAGTTCGGTAAGTGTACGTCCTGCATACCCGTGTTTGCTTGTGAACCCTCTCTCATCTAGGATCCTCAGATGGTAGCGGACGGCCCGCTCTCCTATATCATAGCCCCGGTTATTAAGTTCGTCAGCTATTGCCCGGGCACCTATAGGTTTGTCACTTTCGTGAATCACCCTCATAATTTCAATGAGTTTTCGCTCAATTTGCGGATCCATCATATTTAACACCGTTATACTTTATGATAAAAATAAACTACTTGTAATTGTGGCAAAAATATATAATGTTTAAATAATCTTTGAACACGGCTTGTTCTCTTTCGGCTGCCCAAGACGGATTCAATTCTTATTTAAATTCAATTGTAGTAAATCTTTTAGTAGTTAATATAATTTGTCTCGGCAGAGTTGCGGCTCTGCAGTGCGCTGTCCGTTTCGCTCACTTTGTCCACTCAAGCGGACTAATTTATGGGCAAGAGAAATTATTTTTCAATTGCTGAAGAGGGCTGATTTAGGGATAAATAGCATTATTTCGCTCGCTCAGGCGGACAAATTTAAACAGTTATATACTTTACGCGTTTTATGTGGTTATTAAGTCTGGAATGGGTTTTCATGTGTCTGCTCTGGCTATAGAATTTCGGATTGGCCATGTGTAAATTTTGTGTTGAATTTATCTGATACTTCATACAATTTTTATAATTCCCGGTTGGGGGGAGTAGAGTTCTCCTGTTTCCAAGAGGCTTTTGAGGGTTGTTTCAAATTTTTCTTGGGTTATTCCTTTTTCGAGGACTTTCTGTCGGAGTTCTTCTTTTTCGATTTTTCCACCTGCGGTTTTCAGGATTTCTAGAAGAATTGATTTCGGGTCTTTTTTAGGGGGGAGGTTGCTGGAAGGGCTTTTTTCTGGAAGTTTAAATACTTTTACCGGGGTTTCGGTTTCGAAGTCTGAGTGCTCAGAGTCTTTAGAGGGAGACCTCGGCGAAAAAGTTTCGCTTTCCTTTCCGGAGATTTCAGCTTGCAGGCGAGTCCGAAAAAGCACTGCTTCTTCAAGTTCTTCGGAGGAGTAGAATATCCTCAGTTTTCGGGTTTGCAGGAGAGTTCCGCAGTGCTGGCATTTCAGGGTCTTTTTTCCGGTTTCTGTGATCTGGGCGTGCTGTCGGCATTTCGGGCACACAATTATTGCATAGCGGAAATTTTTGCGCTTTTCTCCAAATTCCAGTTCAACTCACCTTCCATATCTTCTCTGTCTTTTCTGGAAATCCCTCATCACTCTAAGCAGGTCGACCTTTCGCACGTCTTTCCAGTTGACATCTGTAAAATACAGTTCCGAGTAGACTGACTGCCAGACAAGGAAGTCCGAAAGTTTCTGTCCTCCCGAACGGATCATAATATCAGGTTCGTGATTAACAAGGAGGTGGGATTCAAGCATTTTTTCATCCATTTCCTCAGGACTGACAGTTCCTGCCTTAACTTCACCAAGGATAGTCAGTACAGCTTTGGTAATTTCGTTTCTTCCTCCAAATCCAAGAGATACATAAACAAAAAAATCCTTTCCAAGGGCAGTGCTATTTACTTCTCCGTCAACGCCATGAATTCTATAACCTGTACCTGCAGGAAGGTCAGAAAAGCTCTTTTCCAGCCTGGCTCTGAGTGTTGATGCGATTTCGGCTTTCAAAGATGGATCCGTTTTCAGGATGTCCACATAGACGCTCACAAGTTCTACCCGGAACCTTCTAAAAATGCTAAGAGCGGATAGAAGCTTCTCCATTCCTTTTGGGTCAAAGATGTCGGTTTCCTTGACTATGATTGCCACATGCCTGGGAGTATTTAAAGATGTCCTGGCTATTTGCCAGGCCAGAAATTTCTCATAAAACGGATATGCAAAAGAAAGTAAATCCATCTGAAAAATATCCTCCCTGACAAGCTAAAACAATCCACTATTTCATCTTTTCCTTTGTCTATATCAGATTCAGATTTTTTTCAGATGACGGGTTTTTTCGGGTCTATTTACTTTGCAGTGGATATGATCTTGATTACATCCCCATTTTTCAGTTCATGCTTTTCCCCAAGCCTGAGCCTTGTCCTTGCATCTACCGCATACAAAAATCGATCCCCTATTTCGGTATGGATCTGGTAAGCAAGGTCATGGCAGGTGGAACCCCTTTTCATAAGGTAGGCATCAGGAAGCATATTTCCGTTTTTATCGGACCATTTTCCTTCATCTTCTACGGGATATACAACAATGAGGTCTAGAAGCTCGAAGACAGTCCTGTTTATGCATTCCTGGACACCTGTACTGCCAAGCCTCTCAATCACTTTCTGAATAGCTTCAAGCCCTTTTTTCTGAGCTTTTGTAAGGTCTCCGCCAAGCACCTCGAAGTTCCTATCTCCGGGGCTGTACCTAATAAGCCCGCTTTTTGCCGCAGACTTAAGTGCCAGTTCGGCTGCTGCACTTGCAGGCACTACTATTCTGTCGAGATCTTTAAGCCTGTCCAGGTTTTCTCTTGGGGCGATATCGGCTTTATTTGCGGCGATAAGCAGAGGCTTGCTGATCTCCCTCATTGCGTCACAGAGCCGGATCATATCTTCTTCACTCCATTTAACATGGTCCTGCCTTGCAAGTCCTGTTTCCATCAAAGCTGCGTTTACATGGGATTCTCTTATTCCTGCTCCGGCGAGCTGTTCTGCAATTACGACTTCGAGCTTAAGTCCTTCTGCCTGGATTTTTCTGGCAAGCTTGAACCAGTTTCTTTCCAGAATGCCATAGAGCCACATCGTAATCTCCCTGTTCAGGAAGGTTACATCTTCAAGAGGGTTATGATCTCCGATATCTACAGGGTTGCCCTCGGCATCGGTCCCACCTGAGGCATCTACTACATGGATAATTGCCTGAGCCTGCCTGAGTTCATCCAGAAAAGTATTCCCCAGTCCCCTTCCTTTGTACGCATCAGGGACAAGTCCCGCAACGTCAATTATATCAATCGGGACTAGCCTGACGCCGTCCACACACTTTCCACATCTCTTTTCCTTCTCTTTGCAGGGGCATTCAGCCCGCACATAGGTAACTCCGTGATTAGCATTAATAGTTGTAAAAGGATAATTTGCAATTTCAACGTCTGCAAGTGTAGCAGCTTTGAAAAAAGTGGATTTTCCCGCATTGGGTTTTCCTGCAAGTCCTATGGTCATCGACATGAATTATAAAAACGAACTTGTTGCATTTAATCTTTATTGATAGTGATGCCGGAGAAGCAGGATTATTTCTTCAACTTTCAGCGAGGTCAGGACTGCAAACTTGGGGTTGAACCGGCTCTTGAGGAATAAGGTTTATATCCTTGAATGTGCTTATCAATGGTGCTCGCTTGCGTCCCGATAGGGTAGTGGATATCCTTGAGGCCTGCGGAGCCTTAGACCTGAGTTCAAGTCTCAGTCGGGACGTAAATTCTTATTTTTTATCTTCTGTTCTCCATCTGATTTTTGTTTTACTCTTCTTGATCCTTTATTTCGCTTCGATTTTATAACGGAAAACTCGACACCTGAAGAAATACTGGACCGTTTTGACGAGTACAGGATAAAAATCTATCTGGTGAAATTATTGGGCGCATGCCTTCTATTGGCGAATCCAGGATAGACGGATTGAAACGAAAAGCCGAAAACGTATTCCATAAACTTTTTAGAAAAAAGTTTAATCACAAATTGTGAAAATACTTCTTAGACCGGTTTTACTCCATAAACTGGCTGATGTTTTGGTTTAGAATCCGGGAGGAATTATCAGACTTTGGTAATAGGTCTTGCTATAACTTTGTAGTGATCGAAAAGTTCTTTTCCCCATTTGAGTGCATTTTCATCAAAACTTACCAGATTATGATTGTAGTAAATTCCGCTGTTACAGAAGAGGGAGAGTGACATGAACTTTTCCGTTACTATGCTTGAAGCAATTTTCATATTGTTATTATTGCAGACATAAAGTTTGGTATGTTTCAGGTTCAGGAAATGTTCAAGTTCTTTTTTGTAATCATTGAGCATTCTATCGTAAACGTATTCTGTGAACACCAGGGTGATATCCGTACCTTTTGCTGCGAGATCTATGCATAGGGATGGATAGATAGGCAGGAAAAAGGAGGATGAGATCCTCACCTTTTCTGATTCTGAAAGCTGTTTTACAACTTCTTTCGGATATTCAAATACATGGTTTCGATCAGGTTTTACTTCCATATAGTCTCCAAGCTTCCCGATCTCGTCCAGAAACTCAGGAGGAATTGATGTCATATCCTGGTTTATCCAATAATCGTGGTTTTTATCGAAAACGTTGAACGTTTCCAGAATTGTCTTCATCTTCGGAACCAGAATTTCTCCGATACTGGAAAGTTTGTAGAGCCTGTTACTCTCAACAACAAGATCCTGCTTCATCAGTATCTTTATCTGGGTCATTATCGGACTCGAACGGACATCAAGTGTATTTTTTATTTCTTCGATGTTCTTGGGTCCATTCAGAAGCAGTAGAAGTAGATTTTTCCTTTTTTCTGAAAGAAAGAGAACATCCAGTAATGACGACTCCATCTGATTCCCTCTCTTAGGTCTCATCTGATTATATCTAACATTGTATATATCTCTATACCAGAAGACTCTGAACTTCCTGTACCTTTATCCATTGCCATTATAGTTTGATGGGATAAAGGATCTTTGGGGCCTATACTTAGGGATATAAAGAGAATTACCATTTTTATGCAACAAATTACTACAAAATATATAATTATTTTTCATTACTTTTTTATTTGTCCCTTAAAACTCTACCTTGCAGTTCTTCTGGAGCGTTTCTTTTCAGGTTTATTGGGACTGTAGCTACCTTTGGAAGTAACTGGGGTTTATTTACATTTGTGTTCTTTTCATATCATATCTTATTTACCTGTCTGGAAAGCCTTTTGAAATAATCAAACAGCTCCTGACCCCATAAAAGGGCGCTGGATTCAGAACTCATAACGAATTGCTGGTCGAATTTCCCTTTTTTATCAAAAAGTCCCAGCATCATTGTCCTATCAGTTACAGTAACCTCAGTAAGCTTTATTCCGTCTTTGGAAACATACAGGCTTACATTATCCATGTCCATTAATTCATTTATCATATTTGAGTGCTCGTTTGAAAGATGGTCCCAGACAGACTGATTAAAATTCAGGGAAAGTTCGGCATCCTTCCTGCCGAGCTCAAGATACAGAGGAAGGTAGGCGGGGTTGAAGTAAGAAGCAAAAGTTGAAACCTGTTTTGCATTGCCCATGCTGTCAATAATCTCCTGGGAGGGCTCATAGATATGGTTCAGGTCGGGCTCTATAAAGACCCAATCTCCTAGTTCGGATATTCGCTCCAGCAGATAACGTGGGACTGCGTTCAGGTCGTGGCCTGTCCAGTAAGAGTTATTTTTTTCCACTACTTCAAGGGCACTTATCAGGGGCTTTATTTTCTTGATTATAAACTCTCCCAGGACTGTGAGTTTATACATCTTGTCTTCCTGGACAATAAGATCGTTATCTATCAATTTCTTTATCTGGGGAAGGATCGAGGTAGATGTAACATCAAGTGCATTCCTGATCTCATCAATATTTTTTGAGCCGCTATCCAGCAATATAAGAAGGTTTTTTCTTTTATCGGAGCGGAAAACAAGATCAATAAGTGAAGAATCCATATTCTCTTACTCCCTGTTATTTAGTATCTTGCAGTTGCCGCCGATCCTTCTTTCCGGCAGGCTGGTTTCTTGGCTGTTCATTTTCAAATTGAGCATTTCTCCGGCTTTTTTAAATAACCTTTTGTCTGGTGAATAATCTTACTTTTAATTAGTTGAAATACCAGGGGTGCAGACCCCTACAAAAATCATCTTTGTCTCCATTGGCGTCTGTTTCCAGCCAAGGGGAGAAAGGTACTCCACGCTTGTATTTATTTTTATTGAGCCTTCCGGAAGTCCAAAGTCTTTCATCGAATTCAGAATGAATTCTTCGCCAGTTTTATGGGAATATTCTACTGCCGTTCTGTATTGCTCAAACTTTTTTCTTCCTGTAGGAGTAAATACCAGGAAGTTCTGGTCCGGATTTTCCATCGAGGATGGCCTGATAATTATCTCAACTCTTTTAATTCCTTTCCCTACGAGGGCTCCAACTGCATTTCCTACCCTGGCCTTGTCAGGAACTATAACCTCTGCATCAATGAGAGTCTTGATCTCTTCATAATAAGCCTTTACAGGACCTCCGAGCAGGACTATGGGAATATTTAATTTGTACTGGGCAGGAACTTCTTCCTCCAGCATTTTCTTTATCCCTTCTTTTCCCCTACCTTCCATGATAAAGGACATCAGGCTATAAGCCATATTTTTTGCAACCTGCTGCTTTACTTTTTTGCAAAAGGCATGAACTCCCATTTGAGTGAAACGCGAAAGCTTTTTGGCTCCTATCTGGGCAGCTTCCACATCCCATTCGGTATATTCCCCAAGCACATGCAGGGCATCAGTCGGTGTGAAGCCTATAGCCTGGATCGCACGCTGCTGAATCAGTGAATTAAGGACTGCTGGAGAGGGGAACCGCTTCATTTTATTTAATATCTCGTGGATAGAAAGAGGTTCGTCTTTTATATATTCAAGTAATTTTTTCTCGCTTTCTGTGGGATCAATAAGCTCCGCTCCAGTACTGACAAAGAACTTGGTGGGCTGAATATGCTCATTAAGCATGGTTCTCAGGGGCACTGGGTTTTTTTCCAGTTTTTCCTTAAAATTAGGGTACTGTACAGCAGCAAAGCAGAGGGGCATAACTCTTCTTGGGCCTATCCTGATGCATTTCTTAAACCATACATGGCTGTCTCCTCCATTTGCCGAACTCTCCATTCTTATTGCCTTTACGCGGGTTTGCCAGCTCCCTACAACTGCTCCTTTCTCACAAAGCTCAGGGACCCCTTTTTTTATTATGGAGACATCTGTGCTCGTCCCTCCTACATCAATTACAGCGCAGGTATCCAGTCCTGAAAGGTGAGAAGCTCCCATTATACTTGCTGCAGGACCTGAGAAGATGGTTTCAATAGGGCGCAGTTTTGCACCTTTTATATCTATAACCGAACCGTCACATTTCAGCATGAGGACTTTTGCATCAAGATTTCTTTCCTTTATTTCGGTCATGATGGAATGAATAAATTGATAGGTTATCGGAATTAGCTGGGCGTTTAAGACGGCTGTGGCTGCCCGTTCGTAAGCTCCAAGTTCCTGAGAAAGTTCATGTCCGCAAACCACAGGATGCCCTGTCAATTTAAGGATTATCTGCTTAATTTTAAGCTCATGTTCCGGATTCCTTGTACTGAAATACGAAGATACCGCAAATGCTGAAACTTTATTTTTGAGGCTTACTGCAAACTGTTCTACGGCAGTAAGGTCCAGAGGTTGCAGTTCATCTCCATTGCTGTCATGCCCTCCTTTTACAGTAATACAGTAATCTGCGGGAAGTTCTCTTGGGATGGCATAGTCCCCTACCTGGATCAAGCCAACAGGATATCCTGTTTTTTCGAGAATGGTATTTGTAGATAGGGTTGTAGAAACCGACACTAATTTTACCTTGCTGAGATACTCCGGATTCAGTTTGTCAATTGCATTTCGAATTCCGACCATAAGGTCCGGATAGGTAGTAATTGCTTTGCTGGTATCAAGGATCCGGCTGTCCGAATCTCTTAAAATTACGGCATCGGTGTAGGTTCCGCCTGCGTCAATACCCAGACTATATTGCATGTCAAAACAGCCCCATTTTTACTTTATGTTACGTAATTAGGTCCTTTTTTAGCTGTATCATCCTTTTTATCCGGATTTATAAACTTATTTCTCAAGATATATATCCCTGTTTATAATATCCGGCTATTCATCTCCCAATTTATCTTTACCCTATCAAGTCGTAATCGTGGTTTTCGGGATCCCTATCCCTACAAAAACGAGTTTTGTTTCCAGGGGCACATCAGTCCAGCCACTTGGTGCCAGGTGCCTCCTGCTTACGTCTATTTTTATATTCTCCTTTTGAAGTCCTGCACTCACCATGTAATCCATAACAAGCTGCCTTCCGAGTTTTTCGGCGTACTCAACGGCTTCACTGTAGATTTCAAATTTCTTTCTTTCAGATGGAGAAAAGACAATGAACTCATTTTTCGTTTCATATTGCAAGATCCCTTCTGGAGTACACCTCTCGTGAGCCTCATAATCTATATTCTCAGCTTCACCTTCACGGGACTTGGGGATAACTTTTGTTTTTATAAGAATCTCTACCCTTTTAATTCCTTTCCCAACAAGGGCTCCGACAGCGTTGCCTACCTCAGCGTACTCGGGAACTATAAAATCTGCATTAATCAGGCTTTTCAGATCCTCAACATATGCCTTTACAGGCCCTCCGAGAAGTACCACAGGAATTTCAACTCTGAAACGGGTAAAGTTCCTTCCGAGAAGAACCCTGTCAATCTCGTTTCTTGGCATTCCCTCTATAAGGTAGGCAATAAGGTCTTCGGCAATATTACGCGCAACCCTGCGTTTCGCTTCCGCACTGAAAGCCTCAGGGCTCTGCTTCAGTATTCTCCCAAGCATGGAGGCCCCGATTATGGCAGCTTCCACATCCCATTCGGTGTATTCTTCAAGCACATGAAGGGCATCAGTAGGGGTAAAGCCTATTGCCTGGATCAATCTTTTCTGGATTAATGAATCCAGTATTGACGGAGAAGGGCGTTTTTTCAGGGCTACGAGTAGGTCCCCGAAGGAAACAGGCTCTTTTCCGATATGCCTGTAGATTTCCCGTTCTCCTGCCCTCAATTCGATAGGTCTGAAGCCGGTCCTGACAAAAAATTTTGTTACCTGGATGCTCTCGCAGAGATATCCTTTTGCAACCCTGTTCTGCTTCAATTTTTCCCTGAAACCAGGATATATGACCGAAGCCCTGCAGAGTGGAATTACTCGGCGAGGGCCGATATAAGTTCGGTCACCTTTTACCCAGACATGACTGTCCCCACCGGTTGCCGAGGTCTCCATACGGATGGCTTTTACGCGGGTTTGCCAGCCTCCGACAACGGCACCCGAATTGCTGAGTTGTGGAAGCCCGTTCTCCATCATAGCTACATCCGTGCTCGTGCCGCCAACGTCGATCATAGCACAAGTATTGAGCCTGCTCAGGTGAGACGCACCCACAAGGCTTGCGGCAGGCCCTGAGAATATGGTCTCAATAGGTTTTTCCAGGGCTTCTTCTATTCCCACCACTGACCCATCGCATTTCAGCATCAGCATGTTGGCATTTATGCCTCTGATTTCAAACTCCTTAACTATTGCCTGAATAAACTTATGAGTAATAGGAATTAGCTGAGCGTTCAGAAACGCAGTTATAGCTCTCTCATAGGCTCCAAGATCCTGAGATAGCTCATGTCCGCAAACCACTGGGTGCCCTGTAAGTTCCTTTACGGCTTTTTTGACAGCAAGCTCGTGTTCAGAGTTGCGATTGCTGAAATATGAAGAAACTGCAAAAGCCGAAACTTTATCTTTTACCTCGAGGGCAAATTCTTCTACGGAATCGATATCAAGGGCCTTCAGTTCTTCCCCGTCACTGTTATGCCCGCCAGAGACTGTCGCCCAATATTCCGTAGGAAGTTTCTCAGGAATTACATAATCGCCTACCATAATTAGCCCTACTGGAAAGCCAGTGTTTTCCAGGATGGTATTTGTAGATAGGGTTGTAGATACGGATACCAGCTTAATATCTTTAAGATATTCCGGGTTCAGTGCGTCAATAGCGTTTTTCATTCCAGGAAGGAGGTCGGGATAAGTAGTCAATGCTTTACTGGATTCGACCACAGATCCGTCTGAATCCCTTACGATAACGACATCAGTATACGTGCCCCCGGCATCGATTCCAAGACTGAAGTGCATTTTCAACCTCTTTTGGGAGTAGATATGACTTCCCAGAGTTTCCAGACCGTTCTTAAATTCGGATAATTGATATTTCTTTAGCAACCAATAAAATTCAGATCTCTTTAATCCAGTCAGTTTAAACCTGCTGTATATAAATTATGGAAAGCTGTTAAACATTATTAGTAGAAGGATAGTTGCCAGGCTTAAAAGCGATACGTTGACTATCTCCTGAACTTTCGGCTTTCACGTCTGGTTTTTTCACACCCTTATTGCCTCATTATTATTTTATTTTTTCTATATTTTATCTCGTCAAAATGAAGTTGCTTTTTTCCTTCTCTCTTCTTCCAAAGGTCTACCCTTGCTTTTGAAAGCCTGGTTCTTTCTCGAGCTGGGCTCGATTTTTGTAAGTATATATATCTCTTCTGCAAAAGCTGTTTTGATTCTCTCTTCTACCAGGTTTGCGATCTCTGCGGCTTCGCAGACACTCAGGGAGCTATTCACACAGACACAGGCATTGATCGCTATTCCCTTCCCTATCCTGCGGGTTTTAAGTTCCCCAGAACCCGTGACGTTTTCAGTTTTATTTATTATCTCACTTATTCTCAGATTATTTTCCTCATCAAGGGAAGCTTCCATCAGCTCGTTTGCAGTTTTGTAGAGAAGCCTGCCTGAAGTCCCAAGAAGATAGAGGCTTAAAAGAAACGCAGCAAAAGAATCGGCTATATCAAAGCCTTTTCCAGGCAGGAATGTGCATCCTGTGCCAAGGATCACAAAGCCGGATATTAATAAGTCTTTTGTGGGGATGCGAGCTTTTGAGGAGGCTTCTTTAGCCTTTGCTTCAGTATTTCCTGTCAGAACAGCCATAACATTTCTTAACACAAAGGCCGTGATTGCCGCATAGAATGCAATGATTTTAGGGATTTCTGGCTCTTTACCCTGTAAAAACATGAACAATTCCCCAGAACTCAGGGAAATCGCACGAAAACTTGCAAAAAGAAGAATAAAAGCTCCTGCTCCCATGCAGAGGGTTGTGATTTTTCCATGTCCGTAGTTGTGGCTTTTATCTTCAGGCTTGCTTGCAATAGAAAAATCCAGAAGTTTTATATCTTCATTGATGAATTCGGAGAAGGAGCGAACTGAATCGGCAAGAAGCAAAGTACTATTTCCCAAAAGCCCGGCGAGCAGTTTGAAAAGCGTGAGTGTCAAACTCAAAGCAAGCCTTGTATAAGGGATATTTTGGGTTTCGCCAAACTCTTTACCCACTTGCATTCGAAGTTCACCGTTAACTAGTTTTTCCAATTTTCCTTCATAAAGCGGACCTTTTTATGCAGGCCGATAAAAACAAAAAACGATAATATCTCTAAAAATTGAACAGGCCCTCGAGTGCCTTTATTTTTCTAACGCGGTCACAACACAGAATTTTAGCCACTAATGCAATAGTATTGGGGAGGACTGGAAAGCGCAGACTTGAGATCTGTGCTTGCCTGAAAACTTATTTTTGGCTGCTTTTTCTGTTTCTTCCTGCCTTTATGGGTTTCATACCGATCTCGAGGTTGGCGCAGGTTTTTTCCTCAGGTGTTCAAGAGTTTTACTTAAATGCTGATTGCTTTACTATTAGAGTGGGATTACAGTTTTTCCGTGGATTTCATTCATTACCATGCCCAGAGCTGTATAAAGAGCTCCAAGACCCATAATAAGTCCTACATAGCCAGCCACTACAAGCAACCCTGTACTTCCGGTTGCGTTTACAACAGCCAGCAATATAAATAATAAGAATAACGTAAAAAATACAAACTGAAGGGCACGGACTCCGATTTTCATAGTAGCGATCAGCATCACAAAGGTATAGACACCCCAGATAAAGAGATACGCGGCCATAGCAGTTCCGGAAGAAGCCTCAGCCCAGCCGATTGCAGGCATAACAAGCAATCCGGCCAGCGAGAACCAGAAAAGGCCGAAAGCTGAGAATGCAGTTCCTGCAAAAACATCTCCTTTTCTCCAGGACATAATTCCTGCAAACACCTGGGCAAACCCACCCAGAAATATTGCCATAGAAACGATCATTGATTCTACAGGGTATACCCCTATGTAGCTCAGACTCAACAGGACTGCGGCAAGGCCAAGGCCGGTAAAACCAAGGGGAGCAGCATTTGCAGTCTTGTCAACAATTAAGGTAGCAGCTCCTACGTTTTCGCTCATTATTTTCACCTGAAGCCAGTTATATAAAAAAAATTAAAAAAAAGAAGTTTAGGGCTTAGAGCCCATAGTTTTCAGGTCTGAAAACTGCAACTTCTTGTTTGAATTTGGTCAGGTTGTCGCTCATGAACTTGTCAGCGTCGTCGGTAAGAGCTACAAGATCGGCTTTAACCTTTGCAAGAGCACTGGTTTCGAACCTTGTAAGTCTGAGCTTGCCAGAGTTGACACCTTCTTCGACAATGTTGCAACATTCGATTGCAGCATTCTTTGAACGGAGGTAGTTGTTGTTTCCGTCCTTTGCGATTGCCTGTCCTACCTTGTAGGCATTGTCGTAGGCAATCACATAGCCCTGTGGGTCTCTGTATTTGTCAGAGAGCACGAGAATGTCTCTGAGATCCTTTGCTTTTCCGGTCTTAAGGGCAACGTTCATCATGGAACAGTCGTATGCCAGGGTCTCGGACCAGCACTGTACAGTTGTACCGCCGAATTCACCGTGGTACTCTACAGACTCGTTGGACCAGAGGTCACAGCACTGCATGACAATGTTACCCATCAGGTCAGAGTGGGCACAGGTTGAGGTCTTACCTTCCTGAGCTATCGGGACACCTGAAATGGCCTTTACGATGGTATTCTCGTAACCACAGTCCTTTCCAGGGCCTACTGCACCGGCTTCATATGCACATAGAGACCTTGCTGCAGAGATTGTCCTTGCAACGATTGCAGTTGTGTGGGCAAGGTTCTTGTCAAGCAGGCCGCCTGCAATGAACATTGCAGTGTTTGCCTGGGCACAGTCCGTGTCACCTGAAGCTACAGTTCCTGTCTTCTTTGCAACGTCTGAAATGTCTTTCCAGACCATTTCCATGTCCATGCTGCCGAGCACACCGATTCCGAAGAGGATACCTGCAGTGTCGTTTCTCAGAATGGAGTAGTCGAAGACTTCCTTACCACCCATGCTCTCAACTGCAAGCAGGTCTGCACCATTCTTGGCAGCTTCTTCAAAAGCTTCCATAAAGGTGCTGTACTTGTCTCCCCTGAGCTGGAGGTAGTCGCGGTCTTCACGGATATCCCCAATTGTGTGACGGAGTGCACACTTTATGCCGTATTCATCATGGTATTCTTCCATGATGGTCTTCTGGGCATGTGCAACAGCGCCTCCCCAGGAGGGGTTGTTGGACATCTGCTGAACGTGTTCAGTTTCAAGCACAACAGAGGGAGCCCCGATTTGAACCATCCTTGCCATAATGTCGGTGGTGATCCTTTCATACTCTTTTATGAGCTTTTCTTTGGATGCGCCGGCTCCAGGCCTTGGGGCATAGTTTACTTCGGGAGTCGTGTAACCTGCACCAATTTCAAGGCCAAGCCCTGCTTTTACAGGGAATTTTGATTGCCCAAAAATCAGTTCATCTGCGTTAGCGTAAGCCATTGAAGTGTATTTTTTTACCATTTTTGCTCCCTCCTCAGTGTTTGTGGAATTCCTCTCTTAATGCTGTGATATCTGTAGTACCTGCAACGATTGCGTCAGCAATCTTGGGGGCATCTGCAGCTTCTTCACCATAAACTCCAAGTTCATACTGAGACACAAAGTCCTGGTTCACAGCACCGCCACCACATGCGAATGGGATCTTTATTCCCTTCTCAAGGAGTTTGTCATTAATTTCCTTGAATGCATACATGGTGGTTGTCATGAGGGCAGTTCCTGTGAGCAGAATCGGCTTCTCGTTTGTAACTGCAGTGATTACTTCGTCTACAGGAACATCTCTTCCAAGGTCAATTACCTCGTAGCCGGCTGCTCTCAGGAGGGCAGCAACAATATTCTTTCCGATGTCATGCACGTCACCTTCTGCAACATGGCAGACAACCTTGCCCTTTGGCTCGGGAACTTCGGTGGTCTGGCTCTTGCAGAATTCGATGCCATTCAGCATCGCATCAGCGGACATCATAACGTTCGGGAGGAAAATGATACCATCATCGTAGAGCTGGGTTACAACTCCCATTCCTACCATCAGGGCATCATCGATAAGGTCGATTGGCTTCTTGCCTGCATCGATTGCGGCCTTGAGTGCGTCAACCACGTCATCTTCTTCACCCTCGTAGATTGCTTTTGCAACCGGGTAGATGAGTTCATCCTTGGGATAAAGCTCTTCTGCGGCTTCATCAGGGGTCATTTCCTTTTCGAGGGCGACGTTATAGCGTACTAATATGCCGTCGATGTCTTCCAGTTTTAAATCCAACATATTTTAACCTCCATTTAACAAAAAGGTCTCGGATTGCTCAGATCGTTGACCCTGCAAGTTACATCTCCCTGAAGTCTTTCAGCTTTTTTTTGCTCGACACTTCTTTAATACAATGTCAATGAATTCGAAAACCTCCAGATCGAATTCCTTCCATTGGGGGGATTTGGATAACTTCTGGTGATGTACTGGTCTTTCATCAAGCTGAATTTCGATCCTTTCTTTCGTTTTTCAAGCTCCTCCATAGAGCTTTTGAGTTACCAGGTTCTGAAATCTCTTGTTTTTCGTTTTCCTGGCTTTTAAGGATCTTTCTACCAGTTAATTTTGATAGGTGTACTCCCTTTAGTATTCCGGGATGCACTTGCAGATCACAGTTAGATTTAATTGCATATACCTTCACCGATGTTAATTTTTGAATTACTATAATTTTATAATTCTCATCTCAATTTTCTCTGCAAATGATTTTATAAAAGAGAAGTATTTTTTTGTCCTCATTAATCTAAACAATGGGGTCAAAATTTCGAGGGCAATTATTTCCCATTTCAGGGATTTTTTATTGCAGAAAGTGAAGATCTGGAGGTTTTTATTTTGAGCGCTGGAGGTTATCAAGTGAATTTGTTTTTTTACTGGAGATTTGAACCAGGCAAAATAAGGTGATCAAAGTACATTTTTGAAAGCGCACAAGTGAAGTTAATATCCTCTTCGATTTTCCCAGAAATTCCCTCATTTCTTGTTTTCTGTGGGAAATGCGTGAGAGCTTCCAAAAACTCAGATATTTAATTATCCTGGAGTTAATTCAGATTCGATTTTTTGCCGTTTTTCAACTCTTTTTTTAAACAGAGGCGAACTATTTCCCTGACAGGTTAGTCTCTCTCTGTCTTTAATTCCTTCCTAAGCAGACTTCTTTAGAACGATTTGAAATTCTGCTGCTAAACCAGAGCCAGGTTTCTCCGAATGGCTGAAAGAGTACTTTATCTCTATCTGAGGAGTCATCTTCCGGGCAAGGGCCGAAGATCCTTCTATGGTATATAAAGTTTTTGTGTGTCAGGTCACTGCTGTCCTGAACCGGAAACTTCCTTCCTTCCAAAGTTATCCAGCTTAAGAAACTATTGTTACCTGGCTATGCCCTGGATGACTATTTCTTACTTTTTTAAAAGAAAGCCGCCTTTCCTCCAGTTGTCTGCTTATTGCCACATCCACATCTTTAATGAGCTCATCCCTGGGCACGGATAGATGAATTTTAGGAGCGTACCTTTGCTGGGAAACTCTGTATATACCTATAACCTAAAATAAGCATTCTAAATCGTAACTATTCAGGTGCCCTAAAGTGAGTCAATTAACACCGATTTTGACCATTGAAGTCTGTCTGATAGGGGATTCCTACCAAAATTAAAAATGGTATCATTGGCATCAGTTTACAAAATTGACTGAAATATTGTAAAATACCAAACAATGTGAATTAGGGCCCTTGATGTTGCTTATGGGTCGCTGAATCGTTACTCTCTATCTTAGTTTACACACTGATTTGGGAGGACCCTTAAGCATAGAAGATGTGCAAATTTCAATCCACTAATAACAAGGTAAATAATAACGTTTGTTAAAATAAGCATAGAAGTTACGCGTTGAACTGAAATAGTCCCAATCAAAAGTAAAAACCTGTGGCTGAATTCAGGATCAGAATCATCCTGAAATTCAGGTCACATAAGTGGAGAAATTGTTCTTATCATAATGATGAATCCCAAAACCATCATCAAAAGGGAAATTTTCCAGGCTACCTGCAACAGGCGGGCCTGGTTTTTGGGTTCACCTAACTTAAATACTGCTCTTTCAACCAGATTCGGTCGATCGTCACACGCTGCCATATTCAAATCAAGCTTGATTACTTCATTCTCGCCTTGACTCTCTTCAGCCGGAAAGTACCCTCCCTTTCCATCTCCTCAAGGGTAAAACGAATGTACTTCATGGTTGCAATGAGCTCGGGAATAACTTTGAATTCGAGAGCGTTTACACGTCTCTTGGTCTTCTCAATTTCATCAAGAAGCCTCTTCATTGTAGTTTCCAGCTCTGCTGCCGTTACAATCTTTTCCACCAGATCCTCATAGGCATCTGCAGACTCATCAATATATGAATTTGTCCCAATAATACCGTAACCTCTCTCTATAAGAGATTTGCGGACGCCTGTAGAACTGATTTTTGGCACCACAACACCCATGATGTTGTGCCCTGAAAGCTGGATTTCGGGAGATTCCTTTGCTGTAAAGGCGGTTGACTTGACTGCAACCATTCCGTTTACAGCAGAGGCGAGATTGATTTTTCCTGTAGCGTTTACATATGCAGCGTCCAGCTCGGTCCTGACGTTCCTTGCCTCGTTAAGGATCTTAAAGAACTCAAGAATAAGACCGTCTCTTTTCATCTTAAGGAGCTTGTGCCCGCTTTCAGAGAGCTTGACTTTTTTCTTGAGCTCGATTAGCTCCGACCGAGTTGGTTTTACGTCTTGAGCCATGGCAATCACTGAACCTTTCTGTGTGCAGGGTGGTATTTCTGGATGTACTTGTTGTCAATCCTACCCAACTGGTTCTCAGGCAGGTGTGACAGAATCTTCCATCCAATATCCAGGGTTTCTGCAATTGTCCGGTTTTCGTTTCTGCCCTGACGAACGAACTCGTTTTCGAAAAGGTCGGCAAACTCAAGGAACTTGACGTCTCTCTCAGACAGAGCTTCTTTACCGACAATAGCCACGAGACCTCTCAGGTCACGCCCTTCTGCATAGCCTGCGTACATCTGGTCAGAAACGGCCTTGTGGTCTTCCCTGGTCTTGCCTGCTCCGATACCGGAGTTCATCAGCCTTGACAGGGACGGCAGCACATTAATTGGTGGGTAGATGCCTTTCCTGTGCAGTTCTCTTGAAACCACAATCTGCCCTTCAGTAATATATCCGGACAGGTCAGGAATCGGGTGGGTAATATCGTCACCAGGCATCGAAAGAATCGGAATCTGGGTAACGGATCCCTTTGCGCCCTTGACAATACCTGCGCGCTCGTAGAGAGTTGCAAGGTCAGTGTACATGTAACCCGGATATCCACGGCGGCCAGGCACTTCATTACGGGCGGCACCCATCTGACGGAGAGCTTCTGCATAGTTGGTAATGTCAGTCAGAATGACAAGTACGTGCATGCCGTGTTCGTATGCCAGATATTCAGCTGCGGTCAGTGCCATACGCGGAGTGACTATACGTTCGACAGCAGGGTCATCTGCAAGATTGAGGAACACAACAGCCCTTTCCAGAGCCCCGGTCTTTTCGAAGTCGCTCATGAAATACTGGGCTTCTTCATTGGTGATACCCATTGCAGCGAAAACCACTGCGAACTCTGCTTCGGATCCGGGCACAGCAGCCTGCCTTGCAATTTGCAGGGCAATTTCGTTGTGTGGGAGACCTGAGGCTGAGAAGATAGGCAGTTTCTGTCCACGAACCAGGGTGTTTGTTCCGTCGATTGTGGAGATGCCAGTCTGGATGAAATCCTTTGGAGGCAACCTGGCGTATGGGTTCATTGCAGCCCCATTGATATCCAGCATCTGGTCAGGCACAATCCTGGGCCCGCCGTCAAGGGGGTCTCCTGAACCTGAAAGGATCCTTCCGAGGAGGTCGATGGATGCAGGGAGCTTCAGGGTTTCCCCTGTGAAGACTACACCACAATCCTTGTCCAGACCACCAGTACCTTCAAAAATCTGGATAACCACTATGTCCGCTGAAGAGTCCAGCACCTCGCCTCTGCGGGTGGTTCCGTCAGGCAGGTTGACGGTAACGATTTCTTTATAGCCTACAGGCTCTGTTTTTTCAACAAAGACAAGCGGTCCTGCAATCTGAGTGATTGTCTTATATTCTTTTACCATGTTTACCTACCTCTCAGGGATGCAAACTCTTTATCCATCTTTGCCAGGACAGCGTTCATAGAAGCATCGAAGTTCTCCTCGAACTTAACCTTGGGAAGCTCATCCTTAGATGACATCTTGACAATTTCCGAAACAGGAACACCTGATTTCAAAGCTTCCTGTGCAGCGTCTCCGAACTTCATGATCGCCTGCATGATCTTGTACTGCTCAGAGAACGGGCTGTAGGTATCTATTGGGTGGAATGCATTCTGCTGCAGGAAAATTTCCCGGATCATACGGGTAACTTCAAGCAGAAGCTGCTGGTCGTCTGGCAGAGCGTCGGAACCTACAAGCTGCACGATTTCCTGCAGTTCGGATTCTGTCTGGAGCATTTCCATTGCCCTTTCCCTCATAGCCACGTAGTCAGGAGCCACGTTATTTGCAAACCAGTCGTTGAGGCTTTCCTTGTACAGACTGTAACTGTTCAACCAGTTGATAGCCGGGAAGTGACGCCTCTGAGACAGCTTGGCATCGAGAGCCCAGAACACTTTCACGATACGCAGGGTATTCTGCGTAACAGGCTCTGAGAAGTCACCGCCAGGTGGAGATACTGCTCCAATAACAGTAATGGAACCTTGTTCCCCGCAAAGGGATTCTGTAACACCGGCACGCTCATAGAATTCGGCAAGCCTTGCAGACAGGTATGCTGGGTAACCTTCTTCACCAGGCATTTCTTCCAGACGGGAGGAGATTTCTCTCATGGCTTCTGCCCACCTGGAGGTGGAGTCTGCCATAAGGGATACGTCTAATCCCATGTCACGGAAGTATTCTGCAATAGTGATTCCTGTATACACGGATGCTTCTCTTGCAGCCACAGGCATGTTTGAAGTGTTAGCGATAAGGACGGTACGCTCCATCAATGGGCGACCGGTCTGAGGATCTTCCAGGGCAGGGAATTCACTCAGAACATCTGCCATTTCGTTTCCGCGTTCTCCACAACCGATGTAGACCACAATTTCAGTGTCACTCCACTTTGCAAGCTGCTGCTGGGTAACCGTCTTGCCCGATCCGAAAGGTCCTGGGATTGCAGCAGTTCCGCCTTTTGCTACAGGGAAAAGCCCGTCAAGAACCCTCTGTCCTGTAACTAGAGGCTTTGTGGGAAGAAGTTTTTTCGCCACAGGTCTGGGCCTTCTGACAGGCCATTTCTGCATCATTTGCAGTTCTGTCCCGTTGGTCAGAGTACAGACAGTATCCAAAACTGTGAAGCTTCCGCTCTTAATTTCAGAGACTGTACCGGAAATGTCCGGAGGTACCATGATCTTATGTTCAATATTCACGGTTTCCTGTACAACACCGATTACTTCTCCGCCTTTTACGGCATCGCCCTTCTTGACAACAGGTTTGAATTCCCAGAGTTTCTTGTGATCAAGCCCATCTGCGCTGACACCTCTCTGGATGAAGTTGCCCATTTTAGCAAGCAGGACGTGCAGAGGCCTTTGAACCCCGTCATAAATACTAGAAAGAAGACCCGGACCAAGTTCCACGGATAAAGACATCCCTGTAGAATAACAGGGCTCCCCTGGCCTGACGCCTGCGGTCTCTTCGTATACCTGGATGATGGTCTTGGGCCCTAATATCTGGATGACTTCACCCATTAAACCTTCATTACCGACTTTGACCAGGTCATACATTTTTGCCTGCAAGCCGATGGCGGTGACGACAGGCCCAGACACACGATAAATTTCACCTTTTACTTCCACAGATCAACACCTACCGCTTGTTTTATCTTATCTCTTAAACTCGAGCCTGCTCCGCTGCCTCCCAGGGCTACTACTGTGGGCTGGACAGACTCATTCAAGTTTTTCCTTAGAATTTCCGGCAGATTACCAATGTCATCATTATGCATTACAAGAATCCCAATACTCTTATCATCAAGCGCAGATTTCACCGCGGACTCAGTGGATGTGATATCAGCGATTTCGTAAATTTTCCTGATACCAGCCAGCCTGAATCCCGTAACAAAATCACTCTTTCCGATCACTGCTAATTCCATCAGATAACCACCAACTGGTCTTTGATTAATTCATCACTGAGACCACCCTCTTTACCCCTGAAGACAATTCGGAGGTTAGTGACCTCATTATTTTTATGGATAATATAGTCCAGAATAGGTAAAACTGAGATCGGAGATACGTGCGAAAGAATGGTTGAAGATTCAAGATAATATCTTATGAGCCTGCTTTCAAGAGTAGTCAGAGAAGTCATATCCGGACCCGTAACGCCCGAAATTACATCCCAGTACTGAGTTCTTTGAAGCTCATTGACAAATTCGTCATATGGGAGAGGCGCTAGTTTCTCGGGATTTAACTCAAGACCGCCTTCAATCATAAGAGGCATGATTTCATCAAGCTGCACAACTCCTGCTTTTTTCAGCCTGAAAAGGTTAATTAAATTCTTAACATCTACTTCCAATCTGACAACTTTAGCAAAGAGCTTGCGGTCCTTGGATCTTGGTTTTCCGATTGCTTCAAACAAGTCTGTATAATATATCTTGTCAAGTTCGTTTTCTATGTATGCCAGGTTAGTCCCATCAAACTTCTGCAGCAAAGGGTAGTAATCGGTAGATTTCAGGGCCTCAACGATTTCTTGATATGTGACCTTGGCTGCAAGTTCTGACATAGAAGTGTAAGTAAACTCCCCGGCAGCAATCAGAGACTCTACGATATCTTCAACAGATGCGTTGTAAATTTTACCGCGGAGAAGTGTTTTTATGTTCCAGATGTCATACCTTTTGAGATATGCAACAACCAGGTAATTCAATTCTCCTGAGGTGATTCTTACCACCTTATCATAGGTGAGTGCAAGATTCCTGTTCAATGCGTGTTCTGCCAGATCGCCACCACTATATTTCATTGCCAGTTCGTCAATGTCATTTTTGTATTCAGACTCTTGGATAAAGCGGGTAATTTCATCAATCCCCATGTTGAGAAGCCGGGGATACGATTCTTTAGGGAGCAGCTTGCTCTTCATAGCGCGGACACGGGTTACGGCATAAGGATAGTTAGAAGTGCCATTTATCTTCTTATCGGATTTTCGTGAGGGTTTTTTCCCCCAGATATTCTCCAAAAGCCGCATCCAACATCACCCATATAATATATCAGATATCTGCTTCAATGAACGCTCATACACGTTTTTCAGGATTGAATCATATGTGAAATCTAACCTGACTGTCCTGTCCTCGTTTTCCAGAACAACTCCACCAATGGAATCAATATTGCCAGCGTAAGATAGAGAAGTTAACTTCTTAACAGTATCTTCTGAATCTTTAGAAGAGTAAACTCTAGCACCGCTAGCTTCGTATTTGTTGATAATATCTTTCAACAGCTCTTCTTTTTTGGATGCTGGCATTGACCTAATTTTTTCAACTGTCTGAGTATAAACTTTATCTAGAAGGTCCTTACGCTTGTTAAGCGTGATTCTTTTCACTTCCAGGTTTGCACTTGATATGACCTGCTGGTGCAGATTTTGGAGGTCCTCTTCCGCCTTGGCAAGGCTATCTCCGAGCGTCTTTTTCTGTATTTCTTTAGCCTCATTTATGATCTCGGAGGCCTTTGCATCGCCTTCGGCTTTTATACGGGAAACCTCAGCTCTTGCACCCTCTTGGATGTCTTTTACAACGATCTCTAGTCCCATGCTTACACCTCCAAATAAATTTAGAGCAAAAAAGTGCTCTAAAGCCTAGAGCAAATACTCTAAGCTGCTTAGAGTGCAACGATACCTAAGGAGAACTTAGAGCATTATAACAACTCCAAGCCCACCTGGCAAGGAAAAAACGCCCACGTAAGCTTAAAGCAATGCTCTAAGAAATTTAAGAGCGGGAGCTCTTAAATTTAAGCAGAATTGATAAGCAATGCAACGACGAGACCGAAAATAACGATGGTTTCTGGAATGACAGTAAGGATCAGGCCCTTACCGAATAACCCTTCATTTTCTGCCATTGCGCCGATTGCTGCGGTACCGATATCTTTTTCAGCTATTGCAGATGCATACCCAGTTATTGCGATTGCGATTGCTGCACCGAGTGCTTTCATTCCTGCTGCGTCCAGAAAAAGACTACCTGCTGCTACTGTTGTTGCTCCATCTACCATGTTTTTATTCCTCCGTGTATTTTCTTATATATCCGAATGGGTTGAATTTTTTGCCCCCGCCTTGATAGAATTTTCCAAAGAATTCTACATACTGCAACCTGAGTGCATGCAGTCCGGGAGCGATAATACTCAGAACGGTGTTAAGAGCGTGTCCGAGTATAAATACGATAATTGCAGCTATTGCCGCGAAACCGATCTTAGAGTGATCAGTCCAAATCATTCCGAAGACGATGTCATTGACTGTACCTGCGATATAAATCGAAGATAGACCGACTGCGATAATACGGGCATACGAGAGAGCGTTACCCATAAGAGACGGCAATTCGACCACACCAGCGATACCCTCACCCATGGCGAGCATCGCAATTCCAAGAACAAGAACAATAGCACCGACATACATCAATGCTGAACCGCCAAAATAACCAACGGCTGCAAAGAGTACACCAAGCTCAATAATCATCCAACTGCCTTTTTCGAGAATAGCGTGTTTCATCCCGTGGTGCCTTGCAATGTTTGAAAATCCGAACAGGAACCCGAGATTTAAATGAATCAGTCCGACGAAGACGCTTAGTGCAATCATACTCATTACCATGTGAGCTCTGTGAATTGGGAAAGTAAATTCCTCTCCTCCAATTGAATTGAACAGGGTTACTGTATGCCAGAACGGAAGTAAACCTAGTTCTTCATGCGTACTCGCCAGAGGGAATCCCAAGAACTCACCATAAATAAGTCCAAAGATAATTGACCAAATCTGACAATAAATAAGAATATTCATGAGATCATTCACTGCATCTGACTTCATTGCTTTTTTGATAGCCAGTGCAATTGTTCCCAGTATCAATGCATATCCGATGTCTCCGAGAATCATTCCATAGATCAGCGGGAAGGTAATGAAAATCGCTGAAGATGGATCAATTTCAGTATATTTAGGTCTGGAATACAGATCCATAATCTGCTGCAACGGTGCCACAACTTTTGAGTTATTGTATTCGACAGGAGCATGCTCTTCTTCCTCTTCATGAATTTCGAGGCTGGTGACGTATGCCTTGCCTTTAGTGGCACTGTTAACTACACTGACAAGCTTGTCATAACTCTCGGTGGGAGTCCAGCCATCGATTATGAACGCGTTTTCAGATGTAGCTATTCTAAGAGGCAGCTCTGCTTTCTGACTCTCGATACTCAGGACTTCGTCGCTTGCAAGGATAAAATCGGCGTACCTTGCTTTCAAGGACTCGATCTCACCTTTTAAGGATTCGATCCTTCTGGTGACTTCGGCTTCTCTCTGTTCAATGAATCTTAAAAGTTCGCTTGGGACACCACCTCTTTCCGGAACTCTAAGCTCTTTGAATCCAAGACCCTGAAGTAATTCGTAGACTTTGTCGGCATCATTTTTAGCTACAAACAGTACAACTGCTTTTGATTGAGGGTCAAAGTACAGTTCATAAGCTTGGGTGATACTCGAAATCTGACTTGCTTCCAGGCTGCCTTTTAAAGTGCCCGCGAAAACCTTGAGGCTTTCGTAGCCACGGTAATATTCGAAGTCAAGATTGATGGACAGATAAGGCAGGATTTCCCTTTTCTGGGAGTCCAGATCTTTTAATTCATTTTCAAGCTGGGAAATTGATTCCGTTTTAGCTGAAATTGTCCTGTCCAGATCATTCAACTTCGAGTCAAGTTCGCGCAGAACAGAGTCAGTTTTCTGAACTACCGGTTTTTTGCTTTCAATCCCCAAATAATTGGCGATAGAGCGGATCTTCACAAGCTTTTTAGAGACTTCTTCTGCGTTTTTAAATGGCTTGCTGATCTTAAAACCAGACTCGTCTTCGACAAAATCTTCGACGTGAAAAAGATTTGTATTATGCAATGCATCGATGGTTTCTTTTAGAATGCTTTTGTGCCCGACAATAACGGCCCTTGTCATCTCTTTAGGTCTACTCATTAAGGACCGCCCTCTCAAACTCCTGTACAAGGTAATTGACGGATTTGTCGATGTTAGCTTGAGCTTTTTGGGACATGGCTAATGCGTTTTTTTCACCATCGTTGACGATCTTATCTCTTTCCTCCAGGATCTTTTTTTCACCCTCTTTAAAAGAGTCTTGTGCAGCTTTATGTGCATCGATTTC
>Ga0183099_1000194_pt1 | contig 53318 bp, 59 predicted proteins | sample Biomet1_FD_127788 | JGI IMG/M metagenome (GOLD analysis project Ga0183099, IMG submission 127788) | Microbial communities from bioreactor (seeded with anoxic lake sediment) at LBNL, California, USA - Biofuel metagenome 1 | ecosystem: Engineered > Bioreactor > Anaerobic > Unclassified ... | reverse complement strand
TCCTATCATTTTATTTGCCTCTCCCAATTATTTCGAAACTTTAATAAATATTATACAAAGTATAAATTTTTATATAAACTCTCTTCGTTCATCAAAGTTTAGCTATAATCGACAAAAAATGACTATTTAATAAATTTCTGTGGATGAAATCGAAGCGAGCATATATAATTTTATAACAAAACTATGATATTGCTTTTTTCGTAGTGCTATGGTATAATAACTATATTGCAGAAGAAAGTAACCGTTGGGTATGAGACATTTTAATAATAATTAAGATTATTGACTCTTGTAATTTTTATTGCAGGGGTTTTTTATTATTCATATAACCGGCAACCAGAGGGAGGTAGGTAAAATGAGAACTGCGCTTAATCTATTGAATGAAATCATCGATTTGGGGTTTGATCAACAAAAAACTCTGATACGTATTGATAAGATGCTAGATAAAAAACTAGGCATTGAAGGTCGAAAACCCCTGCTGGACGAAGAATTGGCTGACGTTATCTATGATGATATCCTGGGCGTTTTTCAAGAAGAAGCAGAAAAAGATCAGGATTATGTTAAGAAATAATATAAAGGAAGGCATGATAATATATGGTAGAAGACAAAAATAAAGAATTTGTACTCACAGAAGAAGTCATTAAGGAATGTTTACAGTTGATATAAGCCCCTTTAGACAGTATGGGAATCCCTGAAGAAATTCAGGGTATTTTTTTACGCAAATATAGATGTTGATTTTAAATGGCGTTTTTTGTAGAATATATCTGTTGAATTGACGTGGATGAGAGATGCAGGAGGAATAAATGAGAGAGTTAAAGGAAAGAATCGTAGCAGATGGCGTTGCCATCGGGACGGAGATCGTAAAGGTTGATTCCTTTTTAAACCATCAGATAGATGTTGCTTTGCTGAACAAGATCGGGCAGGAGTTTGCAAAGAGATTTGCCGGAAAAGAGATAACCAAAATACTGACCGTTGAAGCTTCCGGGATTGCGGTGGCTTGCATGGCTGCAATGCATTTTGGATACATTCCGGTCGTTTTCGCTAAAAAGACTGCCCCAAATACTATGATAGACGGATGTTACGGAGCGGAAGTCAAGTCTTTTACCAAAGGAACAACTTCAGTGATAAGAGTTGCGAAGAAATATCTCAATGAGGGGGACAAAGTTCTGATTCTTGATGATTTCCTTGCCCATGGCGAGGCGGCGACCGGACTTGCTGCGCTTGTGCAAAATGCAGGAGCTGAACTTGTCGGAATCGGTGCTGTCATTGAAAAACAGTTTCAGGGCGGAAGCAAAAGATTGCGCAAAAGGGATACTGTGTTGAGTCGTTGGCAGTAATCGAGTCAATCATAGACGGAAGTATTAATTTTTTGGAATAATCGGACAAAGCCAGGTGAATATCGACAAAAAGTCCGAAACTATACGAACTTTTCGGTTTAAATATAAAAATTATAACGTTTTTCGCCATGGTTCTTATTTACTAAAAATACCAGTGCGGTTATAATATTTTTATATTAAATACAAATTAATTGATTCAGAAATAAAGAAGGAGAAAGAAAAGTATGAAAAAGTTTTTAGCAGTATTACTGGTAATTGCTCTCGTTCTGTCATCTTTCGTTGCCTGTGGTTCCAAGGAAAAGGAAAAAGCAGCAAAGACAAGTAAACCAGAACTTACAGTCGGATTCATTTACATTGGCCCAGCACATGACGGCGGCTTCTCTGAAGCTCATGACAATGGCAGAAAGGCCATGGAAGCACATTTTAAGGGAAAAGTAAAAACCTTAGTAGCTGAAAACGTTCCTGAAGAAAAGCAGGATGTTAAAAATGCAGCTTTGAACATGATGGATCAGGGTGCTAAAGTCATCGTTGGTACAAGCTTTGGATATATGGATACTTTGGATGAACTGGCAAAAGAATATCCTGACACGATCTTCTTACACTTCTCAGGTAATAAGATGAATGATAAAAACTTCGGAAATTATTTCGGCGCTATGGAAGAACCTAGATATCTGGCCGGTATGGTAGCGGGACTGATGACGAAGACAAACAAGATTGGCTATGTCGCAGCATTCCCTTACACTGAAATTCTTATCGGAGTTGATGCATTTACACTTGGTGCAAGATCAGTCAATAAAGATGCAGAAGTTAAGGTTGTTTACACAAACGCATGGGTTGATGCAGCGAACGAAAAGGCAGCTGCAGAAGCATTGCTTGCACAGGGCTGTGACGTACTGGAACAGCACTGCGATACAACCGGTCCTATGATCGCTGCAGAAGATGCAGGCGCTTATGCGATCGGATATGACCTGGACAGCAGAGATGCTGCTCCAAAAGCATTCCTGACAGCTCCAGTTTGGCATCATGAAGCATACTACATCAAGACTGTTCAGGAGATCCTTGATAAAACTTGGAAGCCTGAAAGTTACTACGGAACAATGAAAGATGGTTATGTAGGACTTGCTCCTATGTCTGACCTCGTTCCAGCAGATGTACAGGATAAAGTAAAAGCAGTTGAGAAAAAGATCGTAGCCGGCGAATTCCCAATTTTCGTCGGACCAATCAAAGATAATAAAGGCAATATCGTAGTTCCTGAAGGAACCACTCTTGACAGAGCGGGAATCTGGAAAATCGATTATCTGGTAGAAGGAGCAACAGGCGTTTCCGAGTAGGAACACTTGTCCACATTTCGTGTAACGAAACGTATGGAAAGTGTCCCGCAAGGAATTCATGACCCTGCCGTTTTACGAAACGTTAGGGCATAGAATTCTACTGCGAGAACACCTATCTATATTCAATAATCAATAAGCATCTGGAGGGCTTTCTATGCAATCGAACATTGCAATTCAAATGGAGAATATCTCCAAGACCTTTGGGGTAGTCAAAGCCAATGAAGATGTGAACTTAACCGTATATAATAGCGAAGTCCATGCACTGCTGGGAGAAAACGGTGCGGGGAAAAGCACATTGATGAATATGCTGTCGGGGATTTATACCCCCGACAGCGGTTCTATTTTTATACAGGGACAGGAAGTTCACTTTTCATCGCCAAAGGATTCCATTGCGCTGGGTATCGGAATGATACACCAGCATTTCAAATTAGTGGACGTACTTACTGCAAAAGAAAATATCATCCTTGGGCAGAAAAGTGGTGTTTTTACCAAGGGAAAAGATTTAACGAAACGGGTCAGGGAGATCTCGGACCGTTATGGTCTGGACATCAATCCCGACAAAAAGGTCTATGACATGTCTGTTGGTGAAAAACAGACGCTGGAAATCATTAAAGTATTATACCGGGGTGCGAAAATACTAATCATGGACGAGCCGACAGCGGTTCTGACACCGCAGGAAATCAAAAGGCTGTTCCAGATTATTCGAAATATGAGGGAGCAAGGCTGTGCCGTCGTGATCATTACCCATAAGTTGAATGAGGTTAAGGCAATCAGTGACAGAATTACAGTGCTGCGAAAAGGTCGTTCCATCGAAACCGTGGAAACAGAAAAGGTCGGGATACCGAACCTGATCGAAATGATGGTCGGTAAAAAAGTTGATCTTGCTATCGAAAAGAAATTGATTGATGATAAGAAACCATTGCTCGATCTGGATAATGTACTTGTGATCGATAATGAGAAAAAACATGCGTTGGAGGATGTCAGTTTCACCTTGTACGGCGGAGAGATACTGGGCGTTGCAGGGGTAGCCGGCAGTGGCCAGAAGGAACTCTGCGAAACGATCGCTGGTTTGACCCATGCTGAAAAGGGCAGGATCTACTTTGAAGGCGATAATATCATCGGAAAAACTCCGAGGGATATCATAAGGTTAGGTATCCGAATGGGATTTATTCCTGAGGACAGGCTTGGAATGGGTTTAGTTGGATCCATGGATATCGTGCATAACATCATATTAAAAGATTATCAAAATCAGCCGGGAATTTTTCTGAAGCGTGCGGGATGCACGGAAAAAGCAAATAAGATTGTTAAAAAACTGGATATCCAGACACCTAGTATTTACTCGCCTGTAAAAAAACTGTCCGGCGGAAATATACAAAAAGTATTACTTGGAAGAGAAATTGATTCGGATCCAAAAGTTTTGATTACAGCATATCCCGTCCGCGGGCTTGATATCGGTGCTTCCTATAAGATCTATGACCTGCTCAACGAGCAGAAGGAGAAGGGTGTCGGTGTTCTGTTTATCGGAGAGGACCTTGATGTGTTGATCGATCTTTGCGACAGGATTCTGGTTTTATGCAACGGTAGGGTTACCGGCATTGTCGATCCGTCCAAAGTAACAAAGGAAGAGATCGGATTGCTGATGACCGGCGGCAGCATGGAACAGGAGGATGCATAATGTTAAAGATAAGTAAAAAGGCTGAGATGCCAAAAAAACAAGAGGCAGTGATCAGAACCATCGCCATCCTCCTTTCGATTCTGTGTGCCGGACTTGTTATTATGATCCTGGGGTTCAATCCTGTCACTGTCTTCGGCCAGATCATTCTCGGAGCATTGGGCACAGAGATGAGGATCCAGCAGACTGTAATCAAAGCGGTTCCCCTGCTCATCACTTCACTCGGAATTCTCGTTGCATTTAAAATGAAATTCTGGAATATCGGGGGAGAGGGACAGATCATGATGGGTGCCTTTGGTGCTTCTTTGGTAGCTTTGAACGTCCCTGCAACTTGGCCTGCCCCTTTGACGCTGTTTGTTATGGCTGCTTGTGCGATGCTCTGCGGCGGTTTCTGGGCGTTTATACCGGCCTTTTTCAAAGGAAGATTCGGAACCAATGAAACTATATTTACCCTGATGATGAACTATATTGCCATCAAATGGGTAACCTATCTGCAATACGGTCCGTGGAAGGATCCGGGTTCTCAAGGCTTTCCTAAGATTGCGACATTTGAAGATAACGCTATTTTACCGAAGTTGTTCGGTGTTCATATCGGATGGATCATTGCCCTCATTTTAGTTGTTCTGGTTTATATTTTCATCAACCATACGAAAAAGGGCTTTGAGATCACCGTAGTCGGAGAGAGCGTAGAAACTGCCAGGTATGCCGGAATGAATATCAATTCGATCATTATCATTTCCATGCTGATATCCGGCGGACTTTGCGGTCTGACCGGCATGATCCAGGCTTCTGCCATCGAGAGGACTCTGACATCCTCCCTGTCGGGCGGTTATGGATTTACTGCTATCATTACAACATGGCTGGGAAGACTGTCGCCACCGATCATTCTGTTCGTATGTCTGGCTTTTGCAATACTTCTGCAGGGCGGTGCCTATCTGCAAATTTCAATGGCAGTCCCATCTTCCGTAGCATATATGATACAGGGTATCATTTTGTTTTTTGTATTGGGAAGCGAATTCTTCCTGCAGTATAAAATAGTCAGAACTCATAATACAGAAAAAAAGGAGGTGGCATAGATGACATCATTTTTAGTTGCTGCAGTAATTGCAGGAACACCATTGTTATTTGCCACCCTGGGTGAGCTGATTACGGAAAAAGCAGGAAATCTTAACTTGGGTGTCGAAGGTATGATGCTTATGGGTGCTGTCATGGGTTTCGGGGTGGGGCTCTGGACCGGAAGCCCTTACCTGGCACTACTGGGAGCAATTGCTGCCGGTGCTTTAGGAGCAGCAGTATACGCAATTCTGACAGTAACACTCAGGGCAAATCAGGTTGTTACCGGGCTGACGCTTACCATATTCGGATCCGGCTTTGCGAGTTTTGTGGGAAAGAGCTTTATGGGAGTACCGGCTCCTGCAACGGTAAAATCTCTTTTTGAAATCATTGAGATTCCATTGCTTGCCAAGATTCCTGTCATAGGTCCGATGTTCTTCCAACAGGACATCTTTATCTATTTTGGCTATTTTGTCACGATCATGGCAACCATTTATTTAAAGAAAACGAAGAAAGGTTTGAATCTGAGAGCTGTTGGCGAAAATGCCGGTGCAGCGGATGCATCAGGGATCAACGTCAGCTTATATAAGTACGTGCATATCATTACCGGCGGCGCGTTATGCGGGCTGGGCGGAGCCTATATGTCCCTAGTCACCATTCCTGTATGGCAGGAAGATGTGGTAGCAGGACGAGGCTGGATCGCAGTTGCTTTGGTTATATTTGCATCCTGGAAGCCGTCAAAGGCATTAATTGGCGCTTTTCTTTTCGGAGGACTGAATATTTTGGGATATCGGCTCCAGAGCATGGGAATCCATGTATCACAGTATCTGGTCGATATGGTACCATATGCGGCAACCATACTGATCGTTATCATCAGTACCAGAAAGAATAAAAAGGAAGATATGGGACCGGCAGATCTGAGCATACCATACTTCCGTGAAGAAAGATAAAGACAAAAGATGCCCGCTTGAATCCTTCCATAAGGATATTTCAGGCGGGCATTTTATATGGCTGATTATAAATGCATAAGGTAAGGTTACTGATTGGTTATCTTGCACAATCGGATTCATGACCCTGCAGAATGCCTAATCCATGCTCGATTGACGGCATCAGGGAATCAAGAATTTCCCGGATCGATTTTGGACTTCCTGGCATATTAACAATCAGTGTGTTTCCACGAATTCCTGCTTCGGCTCTTGAGAGCATAGCCCTTGGTGTAACATCGAAGGAAATCTTGCGGATATATTCCGGGATTCCGGCTGTACGTCTTTCGATGACAGCAAGTGTGGCTTCGGGAGTAACGTCTCTTTTCGAAAATCCGGTTCCGCCGGTGGTCAGAATAAGATCAAGATGGTCAACATCCGCCATTTCACACATTTCTTTCATCAACTGATCTTTTTCATCAGGCAGGATCACATATTTTCCAACTTCAAATGCTTTCGATTTACTTATGATTTCTTCAATGGCAGGACCGCTCAAATCTTTTCTTTCTCCGGCAAAGCCTTTATCGCTGGCTGTAATAATACCGACTTTATAAAGCATAGTAAATTCCTCCATCCCTTTGTTATAAATTATCTCTTGAATTTATATAAATATTCTATATGATAGAAGTATAAAGTACAAGTTAGACCCTGAAAAGAACGAAGCTTTTTTGTAGTTAGGAAGGATAAAAATGAAAATCGTATATAAAATCGTAATCGTCGTATTAATTGTTTGTATTCCGGTCACGTCATTGATTACATCATATAACGTAGTGCTCAGGATGCCGGACTTGTACGTCTACGAATTTAATAATGCCCAAATCACGGATAAGATCGACTTGAATTTGACTGATGATGAACTGGGCAATTTTTTTTCTGATTATATGATGGAGAAAAAGGATGATTTTAATTTAATTGCAGAATATAGAGAAAGAGAACAAAAATTATTTAGTACAGGTGAACAAATTTCAATGGAAAATGCCAGAAACCTGCTGAATGATTCTTTATTTGCATTAGCCGGTTTTGGAATCCTCACTGTTTTGGGTTATGCCGTTTATTTGCTGAAAAAGAGAAAAATGGCGCTTCGGTTCGCTTTTCAAGGTGCAGCCATTTTTTATGCAGTACTATGTGTTTTAACGATTATTGCATTTAATTTGGTTCCTGTCAGAACTGCTTTGCAGCAGTTTATTTTTATTTATCCTCATGAGGCGGATGATGTGTTACCTTTTATATTGACGGGAAAGTTTGCGCGGGACTGCATTTCGGCAGGAACACTAGGTGCCGGAATCATTATGGGGATTTTGGCATCGTTTACATGGAAAATCACGAAGCCTAGAAGAATGTTCTGGTAGTAGGAAAAAGGAGGAATAAGGATGGTTTATGTTCATTTTGCGGATGGATTTGAGGAGATTGAAGCAATTACAGTTATTGATGTTTTAAGGAGGGCCGGTGCAGAGGTAAAAATGGTTTCTATAACAGGAAAGCTGGAAGTGCGAGGCACTCATGATATCCCCGTTACGGCTGACCTCTTGTTTAAGGATGCTGATTATGCAAATTGCGAAATGATCGTTCTGCCGGGAGGTATGCCAGGAACAACCAACTTGGCAGCCCATGCAGGATTGGTAAAGGAAATCAAAGCCTTTGCAAGAAGCAACAAATGGATTGCGGCAATTTGTGCAGCCCCTATGATTCTGGGTGACCTTTCTCTTCTAAAGGGGAAAAAAGCTACGATTTTTCCCGGCATGGAAGATCATTTACTCGGAGCGAGATTCTCCGGTGATAAGGTCGTAATCGACGGAAGTATCGTTACATCCAGAGGCGCCGGTACTGCGATGGAATTTGCTTTAACGCTTACTGAGATACTGAAAGGCGAACAAAAATCTGCATCATTAAGAAAGGCAATGCTAGTATGATTGACCTGCATTTACACACTTATTACTCGGATGGAACAATGTCCCCTGAGGAACTTGTTTCTCTTGCAGCGAGCCGCGGTGTCGATACGATCGCCATTACCGACCATGACGGAATCAGCGGCCTCCATGAGGCAATGGAGGCTGGGCAAAAGCTTGGGGTAAGGGTATTTCCAGGAATCGAGCTTTCTGCAGAGGATGACAAGGGGGTGTTTATGCATATTCTGGGATATTGCTTTGATGCAGAAAATAAGGAATTGAAGAATGAATTAGAAATCATAAGACAGAAAAGAGTGGAGCGGAACGAAAAATTATTGTCGGCACTGCATGAGATCGGATGCAACATCACCCAAGAGGATTTGAAACTGAGGAAGGGTCAGGATTTTGTGGGAAAACCAATTTTTGCGATGGCCCTGATGAAAAAGGGGTATATCGACCATCCGAAGGAGGCATTTAAAGAGGGTAGATTCATGCGCTCTGAAGCAGTTCGTCGGATCCACAGGGAAAAAATCACCGCTGAAAGGGCGATCGGGCTGATCACACAAGCCGGAGGGATTGCCGTACTGGCACACCCGATGAAGATTTCGCATTTGATTCATAATCCTGAAGAGGATTTTTTTTCTGAACTGGATAAACTGCTGACCAAACTGAAGGTATGGGGTTTGCAGGGCATGGAATGCTTTTACAGCCAGCATTCGGCTGAAGAAACGAAACATCTGATTGAAATGGCAAAATCCCATGGCTTGCTCATTACGGCAGGTTCTGATTTTCATGGCAGAGAAATAGATGAGAATATTGAGATTGGAATATTTCCCGCCGTTCCAGACTTCAATAAAAATAAACTGATTGAGCAAATTGATCATAGCTTTTTTTGACGAATTATGATAAAATCTAAGGAAGAAAATCGTAATTATAACCAAAGGTAGCAATATTATGAGATTTGTACCAACATATTGTCTTAGAGAAGGAATGAAATTAGGGGACAACCTTTATAATAATTATGGGGATTTGATGCTTTCTTCCGGAACGTTATTAACAAAGGAGTACGTACACTCTATTGAACGGCTGAAGTTTAATGGTGTGTATATTGACGATGATATTTCTAAGGATATTGAAATCATAAATGTTATAAATGACAGTGTCAGAGCGCAAACGGTAAAAGGGATCAAGAACGTATTTATCCACTCAGAAAAAGGCAAGGATATGAGGAATGACATCCATGATGTGAAGCTTCAAATCGAAACGATCGTGGATCAGATTTTTGCGAATAAGAATCTTATGGTGAATATGATCGATATGAAAGTCTTTGATGATTATACCTATTACCATTCCGTTAATGTAGCGGTTTTGTCGATCGTTTTAGGTGTTGCCCTGGAAATGGAAAGGGAAGAATTGTGCAATCTTGGTTTTGCTGCTTTGATGCATGATATCGGGAAGGTTTTCATCAGTAAGGATTTGTTAAATAAAAGTGGTATATTAACTACTGCAGAATTTGATGAAATCAAGACCCACTCTTTATTGGGCTGCAATCATATCAAAAAAGGATACGGCGTTTCAAATGCCTCTTATATGGGAATTCTGGATCATCATGAAAAGTATGATGGAGGAGGTTATCCAAACAATCTGAAAGGAAAGCGGATCTCCTGGTACGGAAGGATCATTGCTGTTGCGGATGTCTATGATGCGTTAACATCGGACCGCCCATACAGAAAGGCACTTCTCCCATCTGATGCTATGGAGTATATCATGGCATCTACTTCAACCCTTTTCGACCCGAAGATCGTTGAAGTATTTGTACGGAAGATCGCACCTTATCCAATCGGAACATGTGTTAGGCTCAGCAACGGTTTTACGGGAATCGTCGTTGAAAACTATGAAAGCCTTTGCTTAAGACCTAGAATTAGGGTATTCATGGATGAGGACGATGCGGAAGTGGAACCATACGAACTTGATTTGGCAGATCATGAGTCTCTGAATATAATCGTAGTAGAAATTGTATAAAAGATGGTTGGAACAAATGAGTATAAAAACTGATTTTTATAAAACACTGCAAGTACACCATGATGCCGGACAAGATATTATAGATGCCGCTTATCGCTGCTTATCCAAAATGTATCATCCTGATGTCAATAAGAATCCAATGTCCGTAGAACGAATGAAGGATATCAACGTAGCTTATAGTGTGATTGGGGATGCAAGAAAGCGCAGAGAATATCATACAGAATGGGTAAAAAGTAATTTTTCGAAAACATCCGGATCAACTGGGAACCTTCGGGACAGGCAAAAGGAATCGAACAAAGAGACTGGCAGAAATCCTGCCAAAGCCGCTGAAACCAGATTACATCTTGATATTGAAGCGGCTCGTCAGACATTGGACGAGTTTTTTTATGAAACTTTAAATGAACGATGGGAAAATGCCTACGGAAAACTTACTTTGATTGACTGCTCGAACATTCCGCAGGAAGACTTTTTGGAGTGGAAAAAAGCAGTTTCCCAGATTTATAAACTAGGCAACTATAGTATTACCTATTTCAGAAAATATACAAACTGTGATTACGCCGGCGTAGTTTATCCGACGATATTTCAGTTTTCAGTCGCATTGACAGAAATGCAGCTGGTCACAGGACAGATCTCTGAGGAATGTGCGCAGAAATACGTTGCTTTTGATGCCTCCGGATGGCGGGTCTGCCTGGGTTATACTGATCTGAAGCCGACAATTTCAAAATTTAAATATCTTGCTCAGGCTATGCCGAAAACAGGCAAGGATGAAATATTCTTCAAAGCTGTTTCTAATATTGATCCCCTGACAGGTATTCTGAGCCGGGAGGGATTCATAGAACAGGCTGAACGGGAAATGATGCGCAGCCAAAGGTATGGAAATCCGCTATCTCTGGCAGTAATTGAAATTAAACCGAATATGGAGAACAAGGATGTTCTTGAGGATAATCAACTCAATGCAAGCATTTCTTATGTTTCGGAAGTGATCTGTGCTTGTATCAGGAAGACCGATATCATCGGAAGATGCACCCCATCCTCTCTTGCAATTTTGTTTATTGAGACAAAACTGGATGATGCAAGGACTGCTTTAAATAAACTTCTGGATCAAACCGAAGATATGGATGATTTTTTAAGTTATCGTACCTTTTCCGCGGTTGCGGAGCTCCAGAAAGGCGATATTGCCTTGGTATTGGATGATACATTAAGCCGGACGGCAGAACGGGATAAAAAGGAAGATCAGGAGGAATCGGAGTATCATAACATCAAGCTTGGAAACTACAGAATATCGGATATTCTTGGATTCAATAAAAAAGGAAAAAACCATTTTTAATCGCTAAAAATGGTTTCTCAATTAATAAAAATGAAAAACCTCCGTCTATGCGGAGGTTTGATACTATTTCTTTTTATCAAGAAGCCTGCCGCTTGTCTGGGCATACTTCCCGGTGTAGTTCATGAGTTTGTGGTTTTGTGCATTTACTTTCATTGTATTTTTCAAGTCTGCCTGCTCCTCTTTGATGAGTCTGACGGCATCCCGATCCAGACCCGACAGAAGGGAGACGATTTGATTGATCTGAGTCTTTTGGGATTCTGACCATGAATCGGCCATCTCTTTTCCGCAAGCATCGTCCAGATCCTTAATTTGTTGTATCTTTTTCGATCGCTTTGTCAAGGTTTCGTTAACCGCATCCAAATCACCGATATTACTGAGTAATTCCTCGCTTAAAGTGACACATTCCTTTAAAAAAGCCCTTTTCTGAGAAAAATATTCATTGGAATCCATATCGTTCATCGATAGCAACCTTTCCAAATCAATGATTTTATGGTCTGCAAGCGCGGGCCATTTTATCTGCCTGACGGAATGTAACCTTCAATTCATCGATTATTTTTAATAAACGTTTCATAAGCGTGATATCTTTATTGATAATAGCTGCTGATAACTGTGAGTGGATAAACATATAAAGCTGGTCCAGTTCCATGGATATAGCATATTTCTTGTCAAGGGAACTGTCAAGTGCTGAAATCACCTTTTGTGCTTTTGTGATACAGTTAAATGCCTTTACAGCTTCGCCGCGATTTGTTAAAAATATCGCTGTGCTGACCTGCTTAGAAGCTTCTTCAAATAGTTTTACTACAATTTCACCCTTCGTCAAGGTTTCAAGAGATTGTGCTTTATATTGCTGAAATACATTCGCGGATTGCATAGTATTGCCCTCTTTTCTATTTATTTAAATTAGGAACTGCTTCCGAAAGAAGATAACATTGAACTCTGTGAATTCAAATTTGAGAGTGCAGTTTCCATACTGGTATATTTCTTCCATAATCTATCCTGCTCATCCTTAAGCCGATCTTTCAGGGTATCAATCAAATCATTCATATCCTGCATTTGTTCATATATACTGTTCTGTGTGGCGGAAGAAGTATCTTCGACACCTGCGATTTCCACTAAAGATCCTCTGGACCCTTGCGGTCCGGAAGTCTTTATTGCACCATCGAATATATTTGTCAGTTTGGACGAAAGTCCATTATCCGATGTAAACAGCTCACTGATTTCCGAACTTTTTGTCTTTAAAGCCGTCGTCAGCTTATCCTCGTCGATTTCCAGTTTCCCATTCTCATCATAACCAGCAGAAGAGATGCCCAAATCAAGAAGAGAAATACCGCCGGATTCGACGCTGCTGTACATGGTTTGCTGCAGCTTAGATGTGATCGACCGCAGGGAAGAATCACCGTTCAGGATGCCTTTTTTAGCCTTTGTTTCCCATTTCTCGATTTGTTCATCAGTCATATCTTCCTTTTGAGCATCGGTAAGCGGTTGATAGTCGGAATCAGATTTATCAGTAATATATGTATTGATTAAATCGATCATGGTATTATAATCTTCAACAAACTTTTTAATCGTATCCTTCAATGAGGTAGAATCAGCTTTCATTGTTACGGTGATCGCTTCGGACGTCGATTCCTTGAGATCAACGGAAACTCCGTTAATGGATACGTCATTTGTACTTCTTATGATCTTCTGTCCGTCAACATTAAGAATTGCGTTTTGCCCGGCTGTTACTACTGCACCGCCATCTGTGGTAAGCTTCAGTGCGGTCATCAAATTACCGGAAGTATCCTTGACCACGATATTATCACCAGCACCGGTGTCGTTAGCAGTGATTATAAATTTATCTGTGATGTTGGAGTAGGACATCGTCACGCCTGCACTGCTGGCGTTGACCTTGCTCATCATTTTTGACAAGGATACATTATTAGCAAACTCAAAGTCAACACCGTTGATTGTAAATTTATAGGTGCTGACGGAATCAGGTGCTGTCTCCAGACTTAATTTTCCCAGCTCGGTTGAAGTAGATAATTTATTGGATTGTCCGCTTGTGAATCCGAGAGCTTTCACGGTGGCAGTATCCGTGTCGATAGCACTGATTGTGAGCGTTGAACCTGCCGCACTGAAATTCAGCTTATCTTCGCTGTCGTTTGATACCGTAATAACTCTGTCCGAACTGCCGGTGACTCCGAATGCATCATCGATGGCAGTCTGCATTGCTGATGCAAGACCGTCAGAACTTACATTCGAAATAAAAGTGCTGTCAATGGTTATCGTCTTTACTGTTCCGTCCAAAGTGAGCTTGAATGATTTCCCTGACAAACTGGAAATCGATGAAGTAATAGCAGTACTGGATACGGTACTGCTAAGTCCTGCTGTTACAGATGTTCCGCTTTTGACCGTTTCAGCTTTGGCCAGCTGGGTGATCGAATTGATCGTAAACGAGCCTTCGTATGCGCTTGCTGTTGATGTTACAGAAACAGCATCGGAAGAACTCGAGGCTTCTACTGTATTAAATAAAGATTCACTTCCTATATTTGTTGATGAAATCACATCAAGATAATTGTCTTCAAAGTCCTGCATTGCAGAAATAACCGTACGATATGCTTCCTGCTTCCATTCTGATTTCTGGAGATTTTGTTCCTGTTTGTCTATTTTTTCCTGGCTGGTGGCAGTCGCACTCTCAACCAACGAATCGGTATCCAGACCGGAGACCAGTCCGCCGATCCCGGAGGAAACGCTTGTGGTAGACGATGTGGAACTTGAACTTGAACTACTGATTGAACTAAGTGATGTCATTAATAATCACCCCCCCTTTATTAGTTATTATATCGGCATTAAGAGTAAAAACTTAACAATAATTAATGAAAAGATTATAATCAGACCTTCTGGTAAATGGAAGGCTTTATATATTTGAACCCGTGATCGCAGGACGACAAAGATTCACTGTGGCCAATCATAAAATACCCGCCCGGCTGCAATGCATCGTAAAATTTATTGATGATTCCGTTTTTCGTCGGCATATCAAAATAAATCATGACGTTCCGGCAAAAGATACAATGAAACGGCTTCTTGAAGCTGAACTGCGACAATAGATTAAAATTGCGATAAGCCACGCTTTTTCGTAATTTTTCAGAAACCACAAATCTTTGATCATCATAAGCGGTAAAATATTTTTTGATCCAGCTGTGGGGAACTTCCCCAAGTTCTTCTCTGGAGTAGATCCCGTTTTTGGCTATGGTCAGCACCTTATTGGAAATATCCGAAGCGAGAATTGTATGGTCCCAGCTTTCTGAATTAGCTCCAAGATAATCCAGAGTGATCATTGCCAGGGTATAGGGCTCCTGACCTGAAGAACAGCCTGCACTCCAGACTCTTAAATCTCTCGTTTTAAGGGTCTTTTCCACCCAGGGGAGCACATTGTCTTTGTAATATTCAAAATGCTCGTTTTCCCTGAAAAAGTAGGTGTGGTTTGTGGTGAGTTTGTTGATGAGCATGGTCATCTCATCGTTTACTCTGTCATTTTTTGCATATTCAAAGTAGTCCATATAGTTGTCAAAACCCAAATCAGCTATATAATTACTCAGCCTGCCTTCGATCAGCGGCCTCTTATTTGTCAGGTTTACACCAAAATTCGTTTTTATATAAGATGTTATGGCGTTGAATTCATCATCTTTAATGTAAATCATAGAGGTCTCCTTACTATTTAAATGATTATCTTAGTATTTGTTCAATATACCCTGTATATCGAGAATCAAACTGATGCTCCCGTTTCCGAGAATGGTGCAGCCTGCGATGCCGACTCCCTTTGCGGCGTATCTGTTCAGATAAACCGGAATCGGTTTAACTACAACCTGATGTTTGCCTAACAATTCGTCTGCGAAGAGACAAGCCAGATGATCCCCTGAATCCACAAGAAGCAGGATCCCGTCGATGATATTGGTTTGGGCTTCCTTGATATGGAAGATCTTGTGCAGTCTTATGATCGGGTAGCAAGCTCCTCGGATCATGATCATTTCATTGCCGTCAGGATCGGACAGCAATTGATTCGGGGTAGCCTTGAAGGATTCCCGGATGTTGGCGATCGGAATTGCGTAAACATCTTTTCCTACCCGGATCTCCATACTGGCTATAATCGCCAGAGTGAGTGGTATCTTAAAGAAAATATTGGTTCCGGTACCTTTTACACTTTCGATCGTAACCATACCGCCTATCTTTTCAATATTCTTTTTCACGACATCCATGCCGACGCCTCTGCCGGAGAATTCGGTCACGGCTTCCTTTGTGGAGAATCCCGGAACGGTGAGCAGATTGAAGACTTCCTTTTCCGTGTATTCACTTTCCGGTTTCGTCAGCAGGTTTTTCTCCTTGGCTTTCTCCAGAATCATTTCCGCATCCAGACCTTTTCCGTCGTCACTTACAGAGATGATGATATCTCCTCCGATATTCTGAGCAGAAAGGATGATGCGTCCTACAGGGTCCTTCTTTGCGGAAACTCTGCCGGCTTTATTTTCAATAGCGTGATCCATGGCATTTCTTACCAAATGCATCAGAGGATCGGCGATACCGTCAATAATCGTTTTGTCCACTTCAGTGGTTTCACCCATGATTACGAGGTCAACATTCTTATCGAGCTTTTTACCCATATCACGGACGATACGGCGCATTTTCTGGAAGGTTGATGCGATTGGTATCATTCGTATCGACATTACGATGTCCTGCAGTTCATCGGTCAATTTCCTGAGTTGACGGGCAGAACGGTTGAAACTATCCAGTTCGAGACCAACCAGGTCCGAACTGCCGGATACCATGGATTCGGTGATAACGATTTCTCCGACCAGGTCCATCAATGTGTCCAGCTTATTTAAGTCGACGTTGATCAGGTTCTGCTGCTTTCCTGTTTTGCCTTTTCCCGTATCGCTGCCGGCATCGGAATTGTTTGCTTCAACTGCGGCAGCAGATGTCTTCACAGGATCAGATTTGGAAGGAGCTGCCTGTTGCGGTTTGGCGGCAGTGGTTGGAAGAGCATTGATAAACTCTACTGTATATACCGATAATGTACCTTTTGCCATGACCGATATTTCTTCCTTTGACAAATCAGTAGTTAAGCTGCAATAAAATCCGCTTTTGGAAATAATGCTGGAAGCATTCGGATTTGTATTCAATTCTTCCGGTATGGTAGCTGTAACCGTACCGATGGTTTCCAGTTTATTGACCAGCATAAAGGCTCGGATGTTTTCCATCTGGCAGTCCGCTGAGAAAAATACGTGGAGATAATATGTATTTTGGCCTTCGGCCGCGGATGTTTTCGCCGAAGGTATTGTCTCATCTTTCACGGTACCGGACTCCATTTTAGGAACATTTCCGGTAGATGGAGCACTTCCTTTATCGGCAGAGGCACTGCCATTCATACGTTCAAGTAAATCGACGATTTCAGAAATCAGGCCTTCATTCTCTGCAGAAGGACGCTGACCCAGGTGGATCTTTTCAACTTCATCCTTCAGAAAATCAGATACTTTGAGTACGAGATCAAACAGTTCATGGAAATATTCCTGATCGATTCCGTTGTCTCGGATCACGTAAAATAAATCTTCTAATTTATGGGATACGTGTGTTATCGTATCAAATTCCATCATTGCGGAAGAGCCCTTGATGGTGTGCATGATACGGAAAATCTCATTCACATTATCGGAGGATAGATTTTCTTCCTTCTCAGACTGAAGTAATATTTCATCTAGTTGGTCAAGTAGGGTTGTTGATTCAAACAAGTACATTTCCAACATAGAATCGTTAGCATAATCAAAGTCACTCATCGCTATTCCACCTTTTTTATATTCATTTCTAATAAGTTTACAGTAAGTTACACTTTATCATATATAGTTATCGGCAAATAGTGAATAAAAATTAGACAGATTTAGGAGATTCATAAAATATATTGTCGATTTATTGATTTTAATGTAAATTCGAGATAAAATAGTTTTATTAACGTTAGATCTTTCTGGGAGGATAAAGTATGGAATCCATCAATGATATTGCGCGAAATAATATTAAGCGTTATCGAAAAATAAGAAAGATGACACAGAAAGCATTAGCGGAGGCTTTGGATGTAACCCACAGCTCCGTATCTGCTTGGGAGATCGGGAAAAATTCGATCGACATGGCAAGGCTGAATCAGATTTGTCAGGTATTAAATGTTAGTCTGTCTGAAATATTGGCGGATGGCGGAGATGCCGAACAACTTCAGAAAAATGAAGAAAACAGGAAAATAATCGAAACCATCAATCGCCGACCTGAAGTAAAGCGTCTGATGGTGACAACCTTTGATTCCAGGAACGATGATATCATTGTAGCGATCAAGCTGCTGGAAGCATTGAAAAAAAGATAAGATTCATATTGGAAAATTACGGAAGATTAAGGAGAGCTCAATGTGGTTGACATTTTAAAGATCACTTCGCCAATTTCTATAAAAAGCAAAGTACAGAACCTTCCCAGTAAGCTTCCGACGGACGCTGTTTTTGATATCACCAATCCAAATCAAATCTTAAATGAACTTCCGAAGACCAAGGGCGCTGACGAAGAAAGCACGAAGCAGTCCCTTCTGAAGAATCTCAACAAAGAAATCTTTGAGCCGCTGCTGAACAGCACGAGATCACAGGCCGACGGTGTGCGGAAGCTCGTCCTTATGGCAAAACTTTTTGAAACCTCCTCCGGTATTCTGCCGGAAAATTTTCTTGACAATTTTTTTGTAAGGCCTCAGGAAATGATGGGCGAACTGCTTACACAGGATCGGAGTGCGACCATTTTCAAAGGGGATTTCTTTAACAGTCTCAGGATTCTTGCAAAACTGGAAGGACAGCCAAAACTGAAAGAAGCGATCGTATCCATATTAAAACATTTTGAATGTTATGTGCATCAGGATAATTCTTTGAATGCCATCGTCAAACAAGGCCAGAATCTGGCCAAGAAACTTCCAAAAGCCGAAGCACAGATTCTGCAGCAACAGATTGAAACACTGGATTCGATGGTTAAACTGAACAGCATGGTGAAACAGAATATCATGGCCGGTCAGGACAGAGGGGTAAAAAGTGATGTTACCGGCGATCAGGCAGACACGGCAAAGCAGAGCAACGCCGCAGGACAGGATAACACGGTAAAGCAGAATAAAGATAATCAAGCGGAAATGAAAGCCTACCTGAAAAATGAGATTATCCCTTTACTGGGCAAGATTGCAAAACACCACCAGGGCAGTGAAAAAATTTACGATCAGGAAATGACGATCATTCATAATATTGTACGTTATGACAAGGCAGATCCGAAACGGCTGGAGGAAGCTGTTTTTCAGCTTGGCGACGAGTTGAAGCCGTTGACGAAACTAACGGATGAAGATATCGTAGAAATGAAAAAACTAATTTTTGAGCATGCAAAAGTGGAACAGGAATTGGGAGAGAAGCCGAACATCGAAAAAAATATCCTGGAAAAGTACGGGATCGATCTGGAAGAGAAAGACATGGCTGCAATGCTTACCAAAGCCCTGGATAAAGATGGACCTGCAAAGATCAACAGTATAGCCCAAAGCCTGCTGTACAATATGGTGCAAAACGAGAGCCCTTTGATGACTCTGATGCATTTCACCATCCCGTTCCGTTATATGGAGGATAACATATACGGTGAATTTTTTGTCGACAAGGATTGCAAAGAAAGAAAAGGGGATGCCAAGGAAGCGAAAAGTATCTTTTTCACCATTCAGTCAGATAAATATGGAAACTTTGAGGTGGATCTCCTTGCAAGAGATAAAAGGATCGATCTGGATATTCGATGCCCCGACAATCTTTTGAACCCGTTGAAGGAGACCAAGTCCAGACTGAGGGATATCATTGAGGAGCAGGGATTTCGCCTTGCCAACTATCAGGTAGGCATATATCAGGAAAGCCAGACCATCATACAGAGGTTTCCAAAGCTTGCATTGAGAAAGGTGGGAATCGATGTCAAAGTCTAATGAGATAAACGGTGCGGCAGAGAAGGAAAAGGAAAGACCATCCTCTCTAAGTGTTGCCGCCTTGAAATACGATCAGGATAAACACAGCGCACCTTGTGTGGTGGCTGCGGGGACCGGTTATATCGCACAAAAGATCCTGCAGGTCGCCATCGAAAACGGCGTCGCTATTTACCATGACGACAGTGCCGCTACCCTGCTCGCAAAACTGGAACTTGGGCAGGAGATCCCGCCGGAACTGTATCAAATTGTTGTCAATATTTACATATCACTGCTGGAACTGGCAGAGGAAAAGAAAAGATAGAATAATATATATAATAATGTAAGAAAGCGAAAAGCCACCATTAATGGTGGCTTTTTGCCGATGTGTAGATCTTATGCCTTCTGTTATATATTATTGTAATAACTGAAGTACGTTCTGAGGCTGCTGATTTGCCTGTGCAAGCATTGCCTGAGCTGCCTGTGACAGAATGTTGTTCTTTGTGTATTCTGTCATTTCTTCGGCCATGTCTACGTCTCTGATCTGAGATTCAGCAGCAGTTAAGTTTTCTGAGGAAGTACTCAGATTGTTGATAGTATGCTCAAGTCTGTTCTGAGAAGCACCAAGAGCGGCTCTCTGTGAGGAAACCTTGGTGATCGCATCATCAATTGTTGTGATGGCAGAATCAGCTGATGTTTGAGTGTTAAGGTTGATAGCATTTACCTTAAGTGCTGTTGCACTCATATTGTTAATTGATAAAGAAGTGTTTTGACCACTGTTTGCACCAATCTGGAATTTGGATGACTTGCTGGCATCAACAGCAACGGTACCAGTTAAAGTACCTGTTACAACTGATGGTGCATATGTAAATTCAAAGTTGGATGCGGAGACAGTGTTGCCGACTGTATCAGTAGCAGTAACTACTGCAGTTGAATCAGTAGCTGTAGCACGTGTTAAAGAAGCTGCTGCTGTTGCTGCATCATTATTAACGGTAACACTTAAGGTATCACCATCAGCAAGTGTTCCGCCTAAATCAGCACCGGCAATACCATAATCGGTATAATCAACATTCGAACCGCCTACCTGCCAACTTGTACCGGCAGCCACATAAGTAAGTGTATAGGTGCCTGCTGCCACAGATGAATCAACAGTTCCTGTAAGTGGATCGGTAACTGTTGTTGTACCACTGGTAACTGTAGCACTTGCCGTAGCTGCTTGTGGTGCTGTTAAGTTAAGTTTATCACCAACTGTTGCACCTGTAACGGTCAAACCGGTAATTGTTACAGTTGTAGTACCATCAGCATCATCTTTCCAGTTCGCTCCATCATAAGTTGCGGATCCTGTAAATGTGCCTGAGTAAGTACCGCTTAATGTAGAAGCTGATGCAGCTGTACCTGCTGTATAAGCGATGGATACATTATATGTACCTGTTTCAAGATTTGAACCGGGAGCCATAGATGCAGTAACACCTGTCATACCGGATGCGTTAGCTGAACTTGCCATTGAACCATCTAAAAGTTTCTTTGTATTAAATTCAGTATCCGTTGAAATTCTTGTGATTTCCTCTGACAGTTGGTCGATTTCCTTCTGCATTTCTGAACGGTCGTCATCCGTGTTGGTATCATTGGAACCCTGAACTGCAAGTTCTCTCATTCTCTGCAGAATGCTGTGAGTTTCGCTGAGAGCGCCTTCTGCTGTCTGAATCATTGAAATACCATCGTTTGCATTACTTGAAGCCTGATCAAGACCGCTGATCTGACCTCTCATTTTTTCTGAGATCGCTAATCCTGCTGCATCATCAGCTGCGCTGTTGATTCTAAGACCGGAAGACAACTTCGCTAAGGAGCTGCTGGTAGCGGTATTGTTTTTCTGTAATTGGTTGTTTGTGTTGAGAGCTGAAATATTGTGATTAATTCTCATTTTTTGTTCCTCCTTGAAACATATTCGCCGAGATCCTTCTCGACGGTACTTGATTATAATGGAGATTTTCTTCCGTACGCTAAGAAAATCCATTTATAAAGCTTTAACGCTTCGATTCATATATCGGTATAAACCGGATATACTTTAGCATTTATTTTCAAATTTTTTTATTTTTTCTCTTTGATAAGTGAAGCGATATTCTTATAATCCTTGCTTTCTGTTCCCTCGGCAGATGCTCTGTTTGCCTCGATCGTTTCCAACAGTTCCTGACGCACTATTTTAATTTCTTTTGGAGCCTCAATTCCGATTGATACCTTGTCGTTTGCTATGGAAACAATAGTAACTTTAATATCCCCGGCAATGACGAGGGATTCTCCGGCTTTTCTGCTGATTACTAACATGAGGAGCCTTCCTTTCCGTTCTGAAGGAAGGGAAAATATCGCACAATGTAATCAGGATTCTGTAAAATAACTTGCTTTGCCTTCCTCGTCTTAGGATTCAGAACAACAGGACTTTTAATATTGATCGACAGATTTTCCATTTTAGAAGGAACGTTGGCTATGACCAGAAAAATCAAATCATCGATGTTATCCACCTGACAGGTATCCAAATCTTCCTTGGATACCATAGGCTGATAATCAGAATATATATCCCAGGGCTCAAATACCAGAAAACATGGAACCAGATTGTCTAACGACTGTAGATAGAGAAATGAAAAACCTTCTATCTCCCGTGAAAATATGGCAAATTTTTTTTCTGATTCGAAGCCGTAGACCCCATCCGGGAATTCATAGATCGCATCATCACCAACCTGAATTGTACCAAATTCTCGTGTATTAACATCCATGGAATCAAACCTCCTTATGCTTTCAAATCAAGCTTGGATTTAGAGTCATACATTTGTGCCATTTCGGAATCGTAATTTGGGTCAGTACTTTCCGGGAAATAGTTAAATGCTGATTCCGAGGGATCATAATTCGGATCTGCACTTGGCGGAACATAGATTGGTCCACCGACATATTTAACGATGACCTTGGGACGTTCAACTACTTTCAACTCCAGATCTGGTGGATAGAATGAGGTGTCCACGGAATTGGTATTTGTGGAATTGCTGTAGAAAAATTGACTCATGTCAAAATCAATCTGCATATTTTCCAGATGCATTTCGTTTGTTTGACTGGCAGTATCACCACTGGTCGACGGAAAATAATCCACGATGTTGTCGATCCCTCTGCCAAATTGCTGATATTGGTATGTATTATCGACGGAACCCTGCATTTGTACGTTCATTCTCAGATTTCCGTAGCTGGAATACTGCGCTGTGGCAGTGTATGTTAGATTTCTCGAATCATTTGAACTGGGCTCAAAGGTATCCATGATCGGAATGCTGATAGGATTACTTTCAATCGTCATCGCATGATCATTTCGGGATATGTTTAATTGTGCTATGGCCGAAGAATGAGATGATTGCTCTTTCTCCACATATTCAATTTTAATTGGAACAGTCTCAATGGTAATAAGCGGATCCAAGGATCTCACCTCCTTTTATTTTTTGTTAATAGCTTTAAATTCCGTATTTATAAATTATGACATATAATCAAAAATACTGGTTTGGATAACACTCGCCCCTAACTGCAGAGCTGCATTATATGCCACTTCGTCGGTTTTATATTGAATGACGGCATCACCCATATCAACATCTTCTATTTCTGATTGCTTATCTTCCAGATTTAATTCCTGAGTTTCATATCTGTCTGTCATGAAATCCAGGTAATTTTGTTTTGAACCGACATTTGTAATGCTCTGTGTGATCCCTCCGGAGGACTCCTGAAATTGGCTGTACAGGGTATCCACTTCATTATATGAGTAGTCGTCAGATTCAAACGCTGTTGCAATCTGACCAAGCAGATCGTACAGATTATTGGAGACGGTGAGATCTGTTCCGTCGACATTAACGGTAGAAGTACCGTATCCTGCGATATCGATTCCCTGAATGGTATATGCAAATGCGCTGCTTTTCACCAGGGAGTTGAAAGAATCAAACTGGATGTTCAATCCGATATCCAGATATCTCGAATCGGCTGACAAAGAGTCTATTGCAGCTTTGCCATTGGTATGGGTTGGATCCAGGTCGGTTGGATCCAGGTCGTCCAGAACGTAGCCGTTATATGTCAATTTCCCGGTAGTCGAATCAATGGTGAAGGGCTCTGTCTCAGAATTGGTTCCACCAAAAAGATAAGTGCCGGATGCGTTTGTATTGAGCGTTTTCAGCAATTCATCCTGAAGGCTTCGAAGCTCGGTTGCGATAATGTCTCTTTCCTCTGAACTTTGAGTAGCATTCTGACCTTCCACAATTTTTTCCATTGCATATTGATAGACATCTTCCATATTGTTTAGGGCAGATTCTGAGTCTGTCAGAGAAGTGTCCGCATGACTGATATTTGCCTGATAACTGTCAACTTTATTGAGATCTGATCGGATCTTGTAAGCTTTCACCGCAGCGGAAGTATTATCAGAGAAATTGGTAATCGCTTTGCCGGATGATACCTTTGTGGTGGAATCGTTCAGGTCTGACTCCAGTGAAGTCAGCTGACGGTTATATTTCTGTGTTACCATGTTGCTTGCTATACGCATGAAGATTCACCTCTCTTTAGATTAACGGCCTACAACACCCGTTTCGTTGATCAATTTATCCATTATTTCGTCCAATACGGTCATATATCTGGCGGCTGCGTTGTAGGATTTCTGGTATGCCAGCAAATTGACACCTTCTTCATCCAGAGATACACCTGATACGGAATTCCTTGAGTCGGATAAAGATGTCAGTACGGTGTCCGATGTATCCTGATAGTCTTCGTTTAAAGTGATATCAGAGGCAAGTTCTGCAACAACACCGGTCATATAATCACTGAATGTTCCGGTAAACATCAGGGTTGACCCATCCTCCTGATAGAAACTGGTGTCTCCTTCAAGAGCATCGATCATTAGCAGAACATTTGTGTTGTCGCCGTCGCTTGCATTATATGCTTTGGCATTGATAGCATTTGTATTATCCTGCCAATCAGTCGATATGGTAAGATTTGCGGCTGTTATTACTCCTCCAACTGAGGATGCAAAAAGCGGCGCATCTAACGTGTCAGTAGTGTTGGTATCGTTCAATTTGTTAAACGTGTTTGCAAAAGTCGAAGCAAAGGTGTCTAAAGCGTTTTGATAATATAATGTACCGCGGTAATCATTCCCTCCGCTCGAAATATCAGCATAGGAGCCTTCCCCGTTAATGATATCGAGATAGCCTTTGATACTGCCGCTGGTAAAATGATCTGTAATGTCTGTATCGTGATCATCAATAGCGCTGGTCAATTCTATTTTTGCTGTATCACCTTCTGTATTCAGGGAAATCATACTGAACTGACCATTTTCAACCAGGCTTATATTTACTCCTTTAGATTCGTCATATAAGGATATTGACAAATTCTCTACGGAGATATTATCGGATATTTTTTCTGGTGAAGTTGTTACTTTAATTTTTGCTATATTTGAAAGCTCATCGATCAATGTGTTTCGTTTATCGAGAAGCTCGTTGGGTGTGCTCCCGTTAATCTCCTCTTCTTTTATCTGCGTATTGAGATTTGCTATGCTTTCTACGGTTGAGTTGAAATCTGAAACGACGGCTTTATCCAAATCATAAATTGCCTGATCCCGAACCTCGGTAACCTGCTGTGAATAGGAGTTGAGAATAGAGGTCAGGGATTGGGCTGAGGTTTTCACCGTCAGGGCAATATCTTCATCGGTCGGTGTTTCTGAAAGGCTCTGCAGTTTATCCGCAAAATCCGAAAGTTGTGTCTGTAACCCGTCTGAATCGATTTCATCAACTATGCTTTCCAGATCCGACAACCCTGATGATAGGGTCGTACACATACCATTGTCTGAATTTTCGGTTCTATAGCGGGCATCCAGGAAAGTATCTCTGATCTGGCTGACTCCTGTTGCCTGAACGCCCTCGCTGGATGAGGTATTGTTTGTATTAGCGAATTTCTGGTTCGTGCTGGTCAAGGATAGAGAAGTCAAATCGACCCTCTGTCTTGTATATCCTTCAGTATTCACATTAGCGATGTTATTCCCTGTTACGCTCAACAAGGTCTGGCTGGCCGATAACGCTCTGCTTGCTGTTTGAAATGCAGAAAATGTTGGTATTGGCATAGTGTCCTCCCCCTGATTATATTTTTATTTCTAGTGCTTTTGAGAACAAGGATCCTTGCACTTCGGCAGCATCTTTGTTATAAGTGATATTATCTTTCGGAATCTTCGTTTTGGACAATACCTTATCAATCAGATAAAGCTTTGATTGAAGTAATAAACGGCATTTTTCCTGATAAAATCTGACTTCTGCCGAGGTTTGTCCGAACTGGCTCAATATCTCAAAAAACGTAAGCTGCTTGTCATCAGGTAGCTTTAAAATAAGTTCGGATAAATTGGCCGCGGTAATATTCAACTTAGTCTGATATTCATCTATTTTAGTATCAAAGTTCCTTGTTAGAATCAAAAGAGCCTGCTGAGATTTCAGACATTCATTTAATGAATCAATATCATCCTTCTGAACGGCTTCCAGCTCACTTTTGAGAACAGGAATCAAATCCTGATAAACTTTCAATATCGTTGAAAGATAATCCCGAAACTGATTTAGCGTGATATCAAATTCATTATTTTTTGACATTACATGGAACCTCCCGGTATTAATAAATCTGGAGAATCTGTAGCATTACTCCAGGATCGCATCTGCAAGCAGGTTGGTTGAAACTTTATAAGTGCCGTTTTCTATTGAGGCCTTTAATTCATCAATCGTGGCGGTAGATGTATTTACTGAAACATCATACAAAATGGCAGATTTGGCTACGGATAATCTCTTGTCATCATAGGAACCGGTGTGGCTGCTTGATATTTCGGAACTGTCTACTTTATTCTTTAAAGTGTACTTCTTGTTTTCTTCCGTGCTGAGATTTCTGGCAGGATCGCTGCTGACATCCTGAATCTGCTGCGGCTGAATCGTTTTACTTTTGTTCAAGAATGAAACTTCCATTATAAACCCCCCCTTCAAAGGCTTTTTTTATGAATGATCTGAGCATCTTTAGCCCTATTTATTAATCTACGATATCTATATCGGCACTTAAAATAAAAACTTAATAAAATCACAAGAAAAAATTATTATTCGATAAAAAAAATAATTTTAAAATTTTACATGTACCTAAATTATACTAAAAGTTGAAATAATATAAAGATAGCATAGAATTCGACTAAAAATCAAAATTAACATGAAATTACTCATTGATTAAAGTCAAATAATCAATATAATATCAAAAAAAGCGATACCGGAATATATTGGCGGATTGAATAAAAAAGTAATTGTCTAAACTTGTAAAATGTAGTAGAATTATATACGGAACATACTAATTTATATACTAAATATAGTAATCGATTTTTTTAATATAATTTTATAACAAAAATTGTTGAATATAACAATGGAGGTAGAGGTTTGATCGGGGATACAGCAATGTCCGCCATTCTGCAAAAAGCTTTGGATGGTACCTGGCAGAGGCAGAGAGCAATCACAAACAATATTGCCAACGCTGAAACACCTGGATATAAAGCAATTAATGTTTCTTTTGAGAAATCTCTGGACCAGGAGGTTCAGAAACTGGCAAGCAACATGGATACCAAGGAAGAATTCTACCAAGGATTGGAAGAACTCAAGAAATCAGATATAGAGGTATATTCCGATTACTCAACTTCGGAACGTGCCGATGGAAACAATGTTAATATTGAATCGGAAAACATTGAAATGGCTAAGACTCAGCTGCAGTATCAGTACTTGACGAGAAGCATGACGGATATGTTTTCCAGGCTACGATATGCAATCAGTGAGGGTAAGAAATAGAAAGGGGAGATGTGTGGATGGATTTTTTAAGCTCACTTAGTATTTCAGGTTCCGGTCTGACAGCACAAAAGCTGCGGATGGATGTTATCTCTCAGAACATCGCCAACGCGGAAGTGACAAGAACGGAAGACGGTACTCCTTATCGGCGGAAAATGGTTGTCTTAAGCAGCATAAACGGAAGCGGCAGCTTCAGGGATGCGCTGGATAATGCGACTGCGGTGAAAACCAGTGGCGTACAGGTGCAGAGCATTTTGGAAGATCAATCTGATCTTGTTCCTGTATATAACCCAAATCACCCGGATGCCAACGAAGAAGGTTACGTCATGATGCCGAATGTAAATACGGCGCAGGAGATGGTCGACATAATGAGCGCAAGCAGAGCCTATGAAGCCAATGCCACCGCCTTTAATGCCACAAAGACAATGCTTTTAAAGGCATTGGATATCGGAAGATAAGATTGATCTTTAAATAATAAATAACTTTTCCCGGATAGGACAAACAGCTAGAAAAATGGTAGACGTTATTGTAAATGATGTGTGTAATGTGTGTAGATATTATTGTGTGTAGAAATTATTGTGAGAAGTGAGGTAGAGGAGTGTTTATTGTTCCATTAAATTCAAATATTAATACAAGCAGTATTAATTCTTTAAGTTCAAATTCTGAAAATTCTGCAAATGCCTCCGGAGATAGCACCGGACTGGGTTTTAAAGAAATTTTTCAGGATGTCATCAAAAATGTAGAGGATACAGAAGCTGCCACCGAAATGGATGCGTATAATTTGTCGATTGGTAAAATGGATGATACGCATACTATGATTATCAATGCGGCTAAGGCGGATGTCGCTCTGCAGACTATGGTTCAACTTAGAAATAAGTTTCTTGACGCCTATTCCGAAGTTATGAGGACAAGCCTATAACAGAGGAATAATTTATTTTCTTTTTAAATTACCAGAATTAATTGAATTATGCGGATGGAAGAATTAAAAAATGAATGAACAGATTAGAAAGACCTTAGCGCCCTTAAGGCAGTTTTGGGGGAATACTTCCACTACAGTAAAGAGGGTTATAATAGGCGGTGTGATAATTGCTGTAATTGTTGCTCTCGCTTTAAGTATTCTATTAAATTCAAAAGATTATGTCGTTATTTTTCTGATCTTTCAGAGACGGAAACATCAGAAATCTTAGCACAGCTTCAGGGAATGAACGTTGATGTGAAACTGGATAAAAACGGTGCTATCATGGTACCGAAGGATGACGAAACCAGTGTTAGAATGCAACTGGCCACTGAGGGGTATCCGAAGAGCGGTCTGAGTTATTATTTAATAGAAGAAAACAATGGGATGCTGACCACGGATTACGAACGAAAACAGTATATGAATATGCAGCTGCAGGAAAGAATCGGTGCCAGCATCAAAACCCTTGATGGAGTCAAAGATGCGGTGGTCACGATTACCGTACCGGACGAGGAGGTATTCTATCTGCAGGATAAGGAAAAACCTTCAGCCTCCGTAATTATACATATGAGACCGGGCTGCACCTTAACGCAAAGTCAGATTATCGGAATACAGAATCTGGTTGCCAAGTCCGTTTCGGGACTTTCAAAGGACGATATCGCACTTACCGACAGCGAAGGAAATGATTTGGTCGGAAGCAGCACAAGTAATAATCCCGATAACTCGAAGCTCAGCCTTACCAGAGAATATGAAAACGATATTAAGAAAAAAGTAAACGCCATCTTGCTTGGACCATATAAAAGTGATCAGTTTAAAGTTTCTGTAACAGCTACTGTCGACACCGATCAATTGGTAACAGAACAGACGCTTTACTCTCCATCGCCGGATGGGAATAATACTGGTGTCATCAGTGAAGATACAAAAAGCCAGGAATCCTCATCATCCACGCAAGGTAACGGAGGAGTGGCAGGAACCTCTTCCAATTCAGAAGTTCCGACTTATCAGACAGGCGGAACAACAGGACAGAACACTTCATCCAGCACCAACCAAAACACAAAGTATAAGGTAAGCCAAACCAAATCACAATCCCAGAAATCCGGAGCAAAGATTGAGGATGTTTCCATAGGAATCGCAGTCAACAAGGCATCCTTTGATCCGGGAGAAAGAGAAAGCATTATCCAGCTTGTGGCTTATGCTGCCGGGGTAAGCCCTGGGAGCATCTCGGTTCAAAACTTCCAGTTCTCCCAAGAGGATGTGCCTACCGGATCAACAGAACCGGCAGGAGGCATGAATAAAATGCTTCTTTATGGAGGAATTGGCGCAGGCGCGTTATTATTAATCGGGATCCTGGCATTCATCCTGATCAGAAAGAAGAAAGCAGCAGCAGTGGAGGAAGCAATTGCAACAGCAGAAATGGGGGGTACGGAAGAAACCTTGAATACATTATTTGGTGAAATGGAATCTGCTGATGAAAAGGTTAAGCATATCACTCCGGTTCAGGATGTAAGAAGAGAAGAAATCAAGGAATTCGCAAAGAGCAATCCGGAGATCGCCGCTCAGATGATAAAATCATGGCTGCGTAGTGAAGAATAATATATGAGGGTTAAAAGCTTATGTTTGGTACTGAATCATTGACACCAAAAACAAAAGGCAGCACAGGTTATTATATCTCTTGGAGCCGATGTTGCCTCAAGTATATATAAACATCTTCAGGAAGATGAAATTGAAAAGCTGACGTATGAAATCACCCGTCAGGAGAGTGTTTCACCTGATTTCTCGGATCAGGCAATTGATGAATTCTATGGACTCTGCGTAGCGCAGAAGGTGTATCTGGAAGGCGGCGTCGCCTATGCAAAGAATGTGCTGGAGAAAGCCTTCGGAGTTCAGCAGGGCACGGCGCTCCTTGAAAGGGTAACGAAAACGCTCAGGACAAAAGCCTTTGAGTTTATCCGTAAAGCGGATTACAAGAACCTGATGAACATGATCGTAAATGAGCATCCACAGACCATCGCCCTAATTTTATCTTATGCAAGGGCAGATCAGGCATCCTCGATCATTGCGGAATTGCCCAAGAACATTCGGGTTGACGTGGTAGAGAGAATTGCAAGGATGGACCGGACATCTCCGGAGGTTATCAGACAGGTTGAAGCGATTCTGGAGCGCAAATTTGAATCTGTCGTATCCATCGATCTGCTGGAAGTTGGCGGAATCAACTACATTGCAGAAATCATGAACAACATAGACAGAGGAACCGAAAAATTTATCTTTGATGAATTGAGCAGAAACGATCCGAAGCTGTCGGAGGAAATCAGAAAGAGAATGTTTGTATTCGAAGATATCATCATTCTGGATCCGCTGGCAATTCAAAGATTTCTCAGGGAAGTCGATACAAAGGAAATGTCTGTTGCGCTTAAGGGTACAAATAAGGAAGTGGCGAACGTCATCTTTGATAATATGTCACAGCGTATGGGAGAAACCGTCAGAAGCGAGATGGAATATTTACATAATATCAGAGTAAGAGATGTTGAAGATGCACAGCAGAAGATCGTGGCAATCATACGAAGGCTTGAAGAAGAAGGCGAAATCGTCATTACTAAGGGCGGAAAGGATGATATCATTGTCTAGTATTGTAAAAGCAAATCTGCTGACGAATCTGCCGCAAAGAAGCATGGAGAGCATAAATGCAGCATCGGAGATCGACAGCGCGGTGATTGAAAAAATCGATATCAACGAAGTAAACGAAAAAAAAGAAACAATTATAAGACAAGCCTTAAAGAAATCAAGACACATTGAAAATGAGGCCAAGTTAAGAGCTGACGCCTTGATTAACAGTGCAATGAAAAGCAGCCGGGAAATAATGAACACTGCTGAAAAGAAAGGTTACGATGAAGGTTACCTCAGGGGTCTTGTGGATGGGGCTACAGCTTCTGAAAATGCTGCCGAAGAAGGCCTTACGGAACTCAAACATTTGATAGAATTGTTTAAATCTGATCAAAAATCAGCTTTAGGAAGAGATGAAAAAGACTTGATGACCATTGCCTTTGAACTCGCCAAAAAGATTATGAAACAGCATTTGCAGACAGATGAAAGTGCCGTTCAGAAAATGCTGGAGGAGATCGTCATGGAAAATGAGGGCAATATAAAGATTTATATGTCTGAATACCAGAAAACGCTTGATATCCATATAGATAAAGCAATCGTCAGGAAGATGAAGGGTGCCATAAAAGATGCAAAAATCGTCATGATCAAGGAAGAAGACCTGATCATGAGTGAAAACGAAGGCGGAGTCGTTGATATGAGCATACCGGTACAGCTAGAGCAGCTTAAAAAGGCGGTTGGCCATGCATCCTAGCCGAAAAGGAGCTTCCTATGGATACTAAGAAATATTGCAATGTTATACGAAATGCGGACTCCTACTCCTATTTTGGAAAAATCGACAAAGTGATCGGCATGATGATCGAGTCTAACGGACCACAGTGTAAAATCGGAGACTTATGTAAGATATATGGTCATGGAGATGATAAATCCATAAGTGCAGAAGTTGTAGGCTTTCGCGGAAATAAAGTGTTACTCATGCCCTATGAGGAACCAGGAGGAATCAGTTCGGGAAATCTTGTGGAGGCAACCCACTCGGCTTTGAAGATCGGTATGTCAGATGCTCTCATTGGAAGAGTTATTAACGCTACCGGAGAACCAATCGATGATGGCGGACCCATCACTAACGATACAAAGTATGAGGTTCAGAGCACTTGCTCAAATCCTCTTTCCAGGCCAAGGATCCATGAAATACTCGAGTTTGGAATCAAGCCGATCGACGGACTCCTTACCATCGGGAAGGGACAGAGAATGGGAATTTTTGCCGGAAGCGGAGTCGGAAAAAGTACTTTGATGGGCATGATCGCCAGAAATGTAAAAGCAGACGTGAATGTCATCGCTTTGGTAGGCGAAAGGGGGAGAGAAGTCCGGGAATTCTTGGAGAAAGATCTTGGACCAGAAGGGCTTGCCCGTTCCGTTCTCGTCGTTGCCACCTCCGATCAGCCTCCGATGCAGAGAATGAAATGTGCATTGGTAGCGACTACCATCGCAGAGTACTTTAAGGATCAGGGCAAGGATGTACTGCTCATGATGGACTCCCTCACAAGATTTGCAATGGCTCAAAGAGAAATTGGGCTTGCAACGGGTGAACCGCCTGTAGCAAGAGGTTATACCCCATCCATCTACTCTATGATGCCAAAGCTTCTGGAAAGGACCGGAAACTTTGAAAACGGATCCATCACGGGGATTTATACAGTTTTGGTAGAGGGCGACGATGTAAACGAACCAATATCGGATACCGTCAGGGGTATCATAGACGGACATATCGTCTTATCAAGAAAGATAGCCATGCGAAACCATTATCCGGCCATTGACGTTCTGGGAAGCGTCAGCAGACTGATGAATGATATCGCAGATAAAGATCAGATTGAAGCTGCCGGAAGAATAAGAAACCTGTTGTCCATCTACGACACCAATTATGACCTGGTCAACATAGGTGCATATAAAAGCGGAACAAACAAAGCATTGGATGAAGCATTATCAAAAATAGATAAAATCAATGATTTTTTAAAACAGAATGTCGGAGACAAATTCCAGTTTGAAAACAGTGTTGAATTATTAAAGGCAGCAATCGTATGAAGAAGTTTGAATTCCATTTGGAAAAATTATTATCCTACAAAGGACAGGTGCTGGACAGTGAATTGATGAATCTGGCAGTATTGAACACTCAGCTTTCCGATGCACAGCATAAGCTGCTGACGTTCGAAATGGAACAGGAACAATGCCGGATGGATTTTGAAAGTAAAATGCAAGAAAAAACTACCCCGTCAACCTGCCTGATGTACACTTTTTATACGAAGCATCTTAAGGAACAGATCCTTATTACAGAAAAAACAATCAAGAATATCGCAGATCAGGTTGACATGCAGATTGAGCTGATCAAAAAACTTAAGTTGGAAACGAAATCCTTGGAGACATTGAAGACTTCAAGGCTGGATGAATACAAAAGAGAGGACACGAAAGCCGCTGAACAGCAGCTTGAAGAGTTTGTATCTACAGCAAGGATAATCAGAAAATCGATCTAGAGGTTTCGTTCTCATATTCAAAGAAATTTAAAGGAAAGGAGGTGAAGAAATGAGTATAGACGGCAATTTAGGAATGGCTATTCTACCAAACGACGTAGGAGCTTCAGCGATAGGAAACGTATCGGGAGCAGTCAATAATTCCGCAGGATTGACGGGAGAGTCCCCGTTCCAGAAACTGATCTCACAGGCTTTGGCGAAAAATGACTCAAATTTGGAAACGGGAGCCGCAACAGAAGCCGGAACAGTTTCCAGCAGCGGGAACGCACAGGAAGCTGGCAGCATCAGTGAATTGCTCTCGGGATTAATTTTTGGAAAGGTCAATCAGACTAAACTAAAATTGCAGGTTACCGAAAACAATTCAACAGAAAACAAGGAGCCAGGCAAACTGCTGGAAGATGATTCAGCATTAACGGGAATTGATGAGGCTTCTTTGGAAGCAATGCAGGCTATATTAGGCGGAGCGTTCAATACTTTGATGGCGGCGAACAATGTCAATGTGACTTCTGGACTTTCAAACGGCAAGCTTAATACAGACACTCCTGCGGCTTTGATTGGATCAGTTCAGACGGTTGGAAGCGGATTCAACGGCTTTGCGGAACAGAAAAATAATATGAGCGGCCTTGGAATCTTAAACAATCAGAATACATTAACCGCTTCCGCTCAGGAAACTGCTCAACTGATGGGTTCCGGCGGAAAAAAGACTGAGCTAACAGGTTCAGCAAAGGGAATGACTGAATTGGCAGGATCCGTTCAGGGAACGACCACAACAGCTAAAGCGGTAATGTTGAAAAGCAATGGAAAATCCGAGAATTCGCCAAACCTCGGCAGTATTGAACAGATTAATTCCGGACAGATCGGTTTAAAGACCGATATGCAGGAAACGGCAGCTCAACCTGGAGTGAAAATTTCTGATTCAAAAAATATCGTACAGATCAAAGCCGGCAAATCGGAGCAGAGCAAGCAAGGAATCACCGCTTCGAATGACAAGATGGAAGACCAGTCGGACAGTATTGATAACACTTTGGAAACTGCAGTATACCAAAGTCAGCTTCAAAGCTCAGGAACAACAGATGTCGCAGAGGTTAATCAGCTGACCCAGCCTGTAGGAAACACCGAGGCATACAGTCAGATAAAGGGTGAAATTCTCTCAACGCTGGAGCAGAAGGGACCAACGGAATTTAAAATGAAGCTTCAACCGGAAAGTCTGGGACAGATCGATATCAGCCTGAAGATCAGCGAAGGAAAACTGATCATCGACATCCTGGCTGATAAGTCTCAAACACAGGCGTTACTGACCAGTCAGGTAGACAAATTGATTTCCAGCATGGGACTGCAGAATGTTCACGTAGAAAGTGTTCAGGTCAGCCAGCAAATGAACTCAGACAGTCAGAACAACCAAAATCAAGGATACCAGATGAATTCAGGAATGGATTTTTCACAGGGAAGGCAGAATTCCAGGGAAGCAGGAGAAGGCTGGCAGCAGATCAGTACCGGAATCTTTGGAACACAAACTGATTTTAACACGGAAGAAACCGTAAAAGAAATCCAGCAGGCAAGAGACAGCTTCAGCAGAATGGACTATATTATTTAAAAAGGAGGTAATCAATATGTCAACAGATGCAATCTCGTCTTATTTATCATCCAACGGCGCAAATGCCAGCAGCAGTGCAAGCAGCAGTACCACCAACAAAAATTCCTTGGACATGGATGACTTCATTCAGCTTCTTGTAGCTCAACTGAAAAATCAGGATATGAACAACACGACAGACACATCCCAATTCATGACACAAATGGCACAATTTTCTATGGTGCAGGCGCTTACTGATATGAAAGAGCAGGCTGCTGCTGCCAGCAGCTTCAGCCTGATAGGGAAAGGCGCAACCGTATCGGCCGGTTCGCAAACAGTAACAGGAGTTGTTGATGGGGTCACACTGAATAACAATAAAGCAGAAGTTGTTATCAATGGGAATTCATATTCCGTCGATGATATTACAGAGGTTTTTGATGCAAGTCTTCTTGACAAATAACAGAAGGAAGATGATAAAGTATGAGCAATCAGATTAACACAAACAATTATAGTCTGGCAGATTCTATCATCACGCAGGCTGAAAGAATAAACTCCACAAGCAATGCAAACAGTACCGCTAAGACAACCGGCAGAGAATCGTTCCAGGAGATATTGAATCGGCAGCTCGATAATAACCGGGTTTCTTTTTCAAAGCATGCAAATCAGAGAACCGAGGAAAGAAACATTCAGATCAGCCAGACGGACTTAAACAGGTTGGGAGATGCCTGTGATAAGGCGGAAGAAAAAGGAATCAAGGACGCATTGGTCATGATGAACGATTCCGCATTTATCGTAAATTCCCAAAACAGGGTAGTTATCACCGTTATGGACAAAAATGAATTAAAAAATAACGTATTCACAAATATTGACGGTGCCGTCTTTGTATAGCTGGACCTTACAGGAGGCTATTGGGCTTTGACCGACAGATAAGCCCAAACAGGCACAGAAAGGATTTAACAATGTTAGCATCATTGTCTTCGGCAGTTTCAGGACTGTCAGCACACCAAACCAAGATGGATGTTATCGGTAACAATATAGCAAATATCAACACGTATGGATTCAAATCCAGCCGTGTAACCTTTACCGATGTATTCTATCAGACATTAGCAACAGCATCTTCCTCTTCTACCGATTCGGGAGGTACTAATCCAACTCAATTGGGTTACGGCTCTCAAGTCAACTCGATTGATGTAATCAATACGAGAGCAGGAAGCACAACAACAGACCGTGCTCTCGATGTCTATATCAACGGTGACGGATATCTTGCGGTAAAGGACAGCGACGGTGCAATCAAATATACAAGAGTCGGCATTATGAGCTTTGACTCATCGGGAAATCTGGTTGACAGCAGCGGAAAAATCGTACTAGGTCTTTCTACCAATCCCACTACAGGACAGATTGCTCTGAACAGCGACGGCACTACAGATACATCGAATCTGGTGGCGATCTCGGTAGATCCGGATGTGTACGCTACATATACTGATATTACCATTGGGCAGAATGGTGAAATCACGGCAACCGAACAAGGTGATCCAACGGTCACCATGACAGCGGGTACCGGTTGGATTACAGATGCAAAGCTTCCGGAGAGTTCAAATTATACAGGTGAAATTTCAATGACAGCCAAAACAAATTCCGTAGCGTTAACAAATAAGGGTACTTATAGTGATGGCACTACAGCGATCAACGGAGTAACCATCCCAAGTACTGCTGATATACTCGGAAATGTTAAATTGACGTACAGCGGCGCTTCCAGCACCTATACATTAAACTATACGAATACCGCCGGTGAGTCTAAATCGATTAACGCAACTAACTCAGCTTCGGATCCTCTATCCTTTGACGTTAAAGCAATTGATGGATCCACCGTTCAGGTTACGGCAGACACCAGCACGGCTCCGGCTGATACAGGCACTGCTCTCGTTTGGCCGACCACAGCAGGTATACCTGATTCGACAACGCTTACTTTGGGTACTGTCACTGCAGCTACGAAAGCAATCTCTATATCGACTTACGATAAATCAGGAGCAGCAGTTACCCAATCTGCGACCTGGAGCGCCGGCAACACTGCAATATCATTAGGGGATTTGTCCCTTACTGTTAATTCCAGCGACCTGGCAGCTTTGAAGGACTTCACTGGCACCAAAATAGGAAGTGCGGGAACCGGTGACGGGAAAACCATAACATTCGCAAATCTGGCTCTTGTCAAGTTTGCCAATGCAGACGGACTTTCTCAGGACGGTGAAGGATACTACGTTGAAACGACCAACTCGGGGAATGCAGTTGCTACGGTTGCCGGTAACGGAGGCACGGGGACTTTAGTTTCCGGAGCATTGGAATCATCAAATGTAGATTTGTCACAGGAACTCACAGAGATGATTATTACACAAAGAGGTTTTCAGGCCAACAGCAAGATGATTACAGTTTCCGATGAAATGCTGGAAACACTTGTTAATATGAAGAGATAATATCGTTCATTTAGAGGGAGCGGAATGCTCCCTCTAAATGAATTATTTTTACATGAAAGAATATGACTGACGATTTGGGGGAGTGGAGGAGAATACATGATAAAGCTTACTAAATTAAATAAAAACAATGATGAGACGTTTATTTTGAATTGCGAACTCATCGAGACCATTGAAGAAAGACCGGACACAACGATCCGTCTTGTAAATGGCAAGCATTTTGTCGTATCGGAAAGCTCAGCGGAAGTGATATCAAAAGTAGTTGCATTTAAGAGGAGCATTTACAGCAGATAACGGGCAGGAATAAATTTTTAATGCAGGGAGCTAAGTTATGGAAATCACCACTTTAATAGGGTATGTCGCAGTAATACTGTCTATGATATTTGGTATTGTATTCACAAAGGACGGATTGAGCTTTGCGCTGCTGCATAACTTTATCAATGGGCCAAGTATATTTATTACCATAGGCGGAACCTTCTTCGCACTGCTTGCTGCATTTCCTTCCAAACATTTTACCTACGTTTCGAAGCATCTCAAGATGGTGTTTAAAAAGGATAAGAGAGATTTCAATGATTATATAAAAATAATTGCGGACCTTTCCCGCGAGGCAAGAAGAAAAGGATTGCTGGCTTTAGAGGACAGGGCTTATGAATTTGAAGACGAGTTTCTGAAAGAAAGTATTCTGATGATCGTGGACGCTATCGAACCGGATAAATTAAAAATGTGGTTTGACCAGAAGCTGGGTTATATTGAAAGAAGAAATCAGGACGAAAGAAAAATATATGAACTGGGGGCGGCGCTTGCTCCGGCATTCGGTATGATCGGTACCTTGATCGGTCTGGTCAATATGCTGAAAGCGATGAATCTGGAAGGTGGACCGGAACTGCTTGGTCAGAATATGTCAGTAGCTTTGATAACGACATTTTATGGTTCGATTCTTGCAAATTGTGTTTTTATACCTATGGCTAATAAAGTGGAAATCTGCCAGGAGAGGGAGATGCTGTTTATGGAATTGATCATGGAAGGCGTTATTTCGATCAAGGAGGGCGAGAATCCGAAATTTATTGAAGAAAAGCTCAGAAATTTTGTTGAATCGAAGGAGCTGAGAGAGAAGTCTTTTGAAGATATCGGTGAAAAGAGCATAAAAAAAATATTCAGTAAGATAGGGAAAAGGAAGTAGAGAAGTATTATGGCACGAGTAAGCCGCAAAAGTAAAGTTAATAAAGATGCATGGCTGAATACTTATGCTGATATGATTACCCTGATTCTTGTATTTTTTATTTTACTCTACTCCATGTCATCCATCGATCAAGAAAAATACCAGATGCTGGTCAAGGCTTTTACTGCAGATCCAGCAACGATAGAAAAACTGACGAAGATGGAAAAAAGTGAAAACGGCAGCGGTAAAAACGGTTCCGCATCTAACGGAGCAGGAAACGAAAACGGATCGCAGATTGAAAATCTGGATGATTTGTATACCTACCTTAACAGCTATGTTAAAAACAATAATCTGCAAACCTCTGTACAGGTAGAGAAAGGAAAGAATCTGGTTTATGTCAGGTTCTCATCCTCCTTGTTCTTTGAAGCTGACAAGGCTGTTTTAAAACCGGAAGCACAATCGATTCTGGATGTGGTCGGAGGTGCACTAGGACAGGTGGTGCCGTACATCAGATTTATTCGAATTGAAGGACATACCGCGGAAGCACCGCCGGGGACCAGCACGGTGGATGACAGGGAATTATCAACAGACCGGGCAAATGCAGTATTAAAATATTTTGAAGATAGATACATTAAGGATCCGTCAAAGCTTATGGCGGTAGGCTATGGAATGTATCGACCTGTTGCACCAAATGACACGGAAGAAAATCGTGCCAAAAATAGAAGAGTGGAGATCCTGGTAGCTAAAACGGATTCGATTCAGGATGAATTGGATCAGATCTATAAAAAGAATGAAACAGACAGCAAAAAGTCAAATAAAGATTAAACAGCAGTTAACAAGTAGGAGATAGCATTATGTCGGAGATTCTTTCACAAAGTCAAATTGACAACCTATTAAGCAGTTTGACTAGTGGCGCAAAAGAAATTGAACAACCAGAACAGGGAGCCGGGAAAAAAATCAAGGAATATGACTTCAGAAGCCCGAAGCTTTTTACCCGAGAACAGCTGAAGCTGCTCTACAGCATATATGAAAATTATGCAAGAATTTTGTCATCCCACATAACCGGTATTCTGCAGACCTTCACCTTGGTTGATATCATCGAGGTAGAGGAACAGCAGTATTATGAGTTCAATAATGCGCTGCCAGATTCGGTGCTTATGGGGATCGTTGATTTCGCAGTGAAAGAAGATAATGAAGAGGATCTGGTTTTACTGGATTTTTCCAAGGACATCGGATTTTGCTGCATCGACAGGTTGCTGGGCGGTTCAGGAAAACCATTGGATGCAGAAAGGGAATATACGGAAATCGAAATTGGAATCCTTGAGCATCTGATAAAAGGAATGGTCAATCTCATGAAAAACGTATGGCTTGACTATCTGGAAGTTGCACCACGTCTTTTAAAGCTGGAGACGAATGCAAGAATTTTACAAGGTATCAGTGCCGATGAAAATGTGGTCATTGTTGTTATGAATATTACGGTGAATGAGACTCAGGGCAAAATGAATATCTGTATTCCTGCCGTAACTCTCGACACTATGTTCAAATTGAAAAACGCACAGAGCAAACGGAAAGAGAGGCGAGGGGACCAGCTGACGGATGCCCAGAGAAGAGCGGATATCATGCATGAAATAAACGAATCAGACCTTGAAATAACAGGCATAATGGGAACCATCGACGTACTGTCAAGAGATTTGATTGATTTGGAGGTAGGAGATATCATCAAGCTGAATAAACCTGAGAACTCCCTGGTAGAATTGGCCGTAGGTGAAACTGTATGGTTTCGGGGAGAAATGGGATCCTTTAATAAAAAAAGGGCCGTTGCAATTCGTGAATCCATTAAGAGAGGAAGTGACCATATTAAATGACAAATGACAATGAAATAAACAAACTAACAGAGATGGAAAAAGACGTAATCGGAGAAGTGATGAATATTAGTATGGGCGCTGCCGCAACAGCGATGTCGACCATACTGGACAAAAAGGTCAATATTACTACCCCAAGAATTGAAACCATCATGATCGATGAATTTGAATTTTCATATCTTGAACCGGTAATCGGTGTTTTAATCAAGTATGTTGAGGGTATTGACGGAACTAACATATTACTTTTAAAAGAAGATGATCTGAAAAAGATTCTGGGGCATCTGTTGTCAATGGATCCTTCGGAAATGGTTGAGCTGGATGAAATCAGCGTGAGCGCCATTTGCGAGATCATGAACCAGATGATGGGATCGGCGGCAAGTGCATTAGCGTCATTCCTTGGACAAGTAGTCAATATATCCCCACCTGAGATATTGGACACTACCGAAAATGTGAAGCAGCTTTTCTCTCTGAATGGAGATTTGCTGGTAAGCATCAAATTCAATCTGAGTATCGACGGGCTTGTTGAGAGTGAATTTATCAGTGCGATGGATCCTCAGCTCGCAAAAGAAATTGTTAAAAAATCATTGGGTGCAAGCGATATTGCGGAGGAATCAGCATCAGACAAGCCTGCGGCAGTGCCAGAGGAAATCCCTGCAGCAGCAGCTCCGGCAGCGGCAGTCCCGGAGACACCGCCTGTCGTAAATGAAATGCCCGTATCCGCCGGATTACAAGCAGCGGCAGTGGCAACGCCACCAGTACAAATGCCGGCCGATACAAGGCCTCCGGTAATTGAACAGGCGCCAAAACAGCAGGTACACGCAACTCCTTACAACTATAAGCCTTTAGGAATAACTGACAAAGCCGCTGAATTGGGAATCGATGAGAATAATTTAGAGTTGATTATGTCGGTGCCGATTCAAATTACTGTTGAGCTTGGAAAAACGAAAAAGAAGATTAAGGATATTGCCGAGCTCACTGTGGGCAATATCGTTGAACTGAATCGCCAGGCCGGAGATCAGGTGGATGTGGTAGCAAACGGAAGATTGATTGCCAGAGGAGATGTAGTCGTAGTAGATGATAATTACAGTGTAAGGATTACTGAAATTATCAAAGCAAAAGAAGCTCCGGTTGAAATCAAGTAATTAACAGAATAATTTAAAATACAAGAGAGGTAAAAAACGATGGCTAAGATTTTGATAGTTGATGATGCTGCTTTTATGAGAATGATGGTGAAGGATAACCTGAAAAAGGCAGGGTATACAGATTTTCTGGAAGCGGGAGACGGTGAGGATGCTTTGAATAAATACGAGGAAAACAAGCCGGATCTGGTTCTTCTGGATATTACCATGCCGATTAAAGACGGGATTCAGGCTTTGCAATCCATTAAGCAGGTCAACCCGCAGGCAAAAGTTATCATGTGTTCCGCTATGGGCCAGGAAGGAATGGTTGTTGAAGCGATCAAGCTGGGTGCTTTAGATTTTATCGTAAAGCCTTTTAAACCGGAGAGACTGATTCAGACCGTTAAAAATGTACTGGGAGAATAACTGAAGGAGATTCTGAAATTGATTGGAGATTTTTTTTCAATGTTGTTTGCCTTAATCGGCACGGTATGCATCATTATGCTGACTTACTATGCCAGCAGATGGTATGCCAGAAGAATGGGACCCATTGCCGGAGGAAAACACATTAAAGTGATAGACAGACTGGTTGTCAGCAAGACGGGATCCATCCTTATTGTTGAGATTCAGGGAGAACAGTATGTAATGGGAGTAAGCGATCAGAGTGTTCAGATTTTGATGCGGCTGGAAGAAAACATCCCATTTCCTGCAGGCAGTGATATGGTCGGGGACGGCTTGAAAGGCTTGCTCAAAGGAGACAGCTACAAGAGCCTGCTTAGTGCATTCAAAAAACGGAGAGGTGTTGACTAGATATGGAATTCGTTATCAATGGACAAGGCTCTGACGTTGTAAAAATGATCGTCATTTTAACAATGATCAGTGTTGCTCCGTTTTTACTCCTGATGATGACCTGTTTTACCAGGATCGTCATCGTGTCTTTCCTTTTTAAGAAGTGCACTGGGGCTCCAACAGACACCGCCGAACCAAGTATTGGTTGGATTGGCACTGTTCATCACATTTTTTGTCATGGCACCCGTATTGACCGAGGTCAATGAAACGGCGCTGCAGCCATACAATAACGGGCAGATCGAGACTCAGGAATTTCTGGACCGAGCGTCGGTGCCAATGAAGGAATTTATGCTGAAACAGACCACAAAATCGGAGGTGGAGCTTTTCAAAAGTCTATCGACCGATAAGAACGTGGAGAACATGAAATCGGCAGATCTGCCTTTACATATTGTGGTGCCGGCTTTCATAACAAGTGAATTAAAGAGAGCATTTTTAATTGGTTTTTTATTATATATTCCATTTTTGATCATAGACATGATCGTAGCAAGTACACTGATGTCAATGGGTATGATCATGCTGTCTCCGGTAATGATTTCATTGCCGTTTAAGGTAATGCTGTTCGTCGTCGTCGATGGCTGGAGTCTCCTGATAAAGACTTTGGTAATGACTTATAACTGAAGAAAGGAGTACTGCCAATGGATACAATACAATTAACCGAAGTCTTCAGAGATGCAATCATGACCGGCTTTAAAGTTGCGTCTCCCATCTTATTGGTGAGTATTCTGGTTGGATTAGTCATATCAATTTTTCAGGCAGCTACATCGATCAATGAGCAGACGTTGACTTTTGTACCAAAACTGATTGCAATTGCTTTGATCATGATCCTGTTCGGAGGATGGATGCTGCAGCAGATGGTGGACCTGGTAGATCGGATCTTTGAATTCATCGCAACATCAATATAATTTTAAAACAAGATCAACGTTCCGCTTCGGAACTCCAACTTAAGCCTTGCTTGCGTTGCTGCCTTTTTTACCAATACAGCTGAAGCTGTGGTAAAAAGGCATTGACTTGACAGATATCGTAACAATGGGTGACTGGATTTGTTAAATGATTTAAATAACTGGTATATATTTTTATTCGTTGGATGCAGAATGACAGGGGTGATATTCTTTAATCCGATCTTCGGAAGAAACAGTATCCCAGTTATCGTAAAAATCGGTCTTTCTCTTGGAATCGCACTCAACGTGACCTACGGTTTAACAGGGGTTTTTGTTGCTGATTATACAACGATCGATCTGCTGGTTTCCGTAACAAAGGAATTTGCCGTTGGGTTTGCAATGGGATTCATCATGCAATTGTTCCTGTCGGTATTCCATATCGGAGGCGAACTGATGGACCTACAGTTGGGGTTCAGTATGGCGCAGATGTACGACCCGTCATCCAACTCGCAGATTTCCGTCACCGGAAATCTGGTTACAATCATGTACACTTTGTTGTTTTTTATAACAAACAGTCATCTTTCGCTGCTGGCCATCGCCATTAAATCTTTCAATGTTATTCCCATCGGTCTGGGCGGAGTAAGCAGCAAGGTAGGGGTTTTTGTTATAGAACTGTTTGGATATATTCTGGTCTATGCCGTACAACTGGCACTGCCGATTATAGTTGTCGAAATCCTTGTTGAGGTGGCGGTGGGAATACTGATGAAGGTTGTACCGAATATCAATGTATTCGTGGTAAATATGCAGATCAAACTGATGGTAGGCCTCATTGTACTTCTGACAATCATTCCGGTTCTTGTACAATTCCTGGGTAAGATGAATGCAATTATGCTGGACAGAATGGAAGCCGTACTGATGTATTTTATGTAAGACCGATCAGATAAGAGCTTTTGGATAAGGAAAGGGGGGGTTACCATGGCAGAGTCGAATAAAACTGAAAAAGCGACCCCCAAAAAGAAGCGGGATGAGAGAAAGAAAGGCAATGCGTTCCAAAGCAAGGAAGTAGTAAGTATTGTTACTCTGATCGTTGGTTTTGTCCTCATCAACAAGCTTGGAAGTTTTATCATGACACAGATAAAAGAGCTTTATCTCAGCGAGCTTAATAATATGAAAGGGATGTACGACCTGACCGTTTCAGGCTGCCTCCAAATCATGCGGGAATCAATGCTGGCGTTTTTTATCTCCACCATACCGATTCTTCTCATTCTGGCGCTGGCCGGTATCGTTATGAGCGGGGCTCAGACGGGATTTCTGGTCTCCGGTGAACTGATCAAATTCAAATATCACAGGATCAGCATGCTTGAAGGCTTAAAACGAATACTATCCGTAAGATCAGCGGTGGAACTGGTGAAATCAATCATCAAAGTTGTCGTGATTATGTGGATCATTTACACAAGCGTCCGGGATCTGCTGATCGTCACTCCGGATATGCTGAATACCAGTCTGGATAGTAACATTGCATTTATGCTGGAACGAATCATGTCCATCGTATATAAAATCTGTCTCATCTTTGTGTCGGTAGCCATTCTAGATTTCGCATATCAGAAGTTTGACTATGAACAAAAGCTGATGATGACGAAGCAGGAAGTCAAGGATGAATACAAACAGACAGAGGGAGATCCTCAAATCAAAGGAAGGATCAGAGAAAGACAGAGAAAAGTCAGCATGAACCGGATGATCCAGCAGGTTCCAAATGCAGATGTTATCGTAAGAAACCCGACTCATTTTGCGGTTGCCCTTAAATATGACATCAATAAAGACATGGCGCCTATCGTCCTGGCAAAAGGTCAGGATTTCATGGCCAAACGGATTGTCGATATTGGTTTGAAACATAAGATATTAATTACAGAAAATAAGCCTCTCGCGAGAAGCTTATATGAAATGGTTGAAGTTAATGACTATATACCAGCCGAACTGTATCAGGCTGTCGCGGAACTGATGGCATGGGTTTATAGCAATAAAGAAAAGGTAAGAAAATAGTATGAAAATCCTAAATAATGTAGTGGTTATATTTGTTGTTATGATAGTGACATTGATCATTATACCATTACCTCCATTTTTTCTGGATTTCGGGTTTATCATGAGTATCTCTATTTCGTTGATGATTCTGCTCACGACGATGTTTATAAAAGGACCTTTGGAGTTTTCCATATTTCCGTCGCTGTTGCTGATTACGACTTTACTGCGATTGTCTCTTAACATTTCCTCGACCCGTTTGATCTTATCCAACAGCGGACAGGCTGGCCAGGTAATTGCGACCTTCGGCAGCTTCGTGCTTGGCGGAAATGCCATCGTAGGATTTATTGTATTTATCATTATAATAATCGTACAGTTTATCGTAATCACAAAAGGTGCCGAAAGAATTGCGGAAGTATCCGCAAGATTCACATTGGACGCAATGCCCGGAAAGCAGATGGCAATTGATGCGGATCTGAGCTCCGGCCTGATCAACGAACAAGAAGCCAGGGAAAGGAGAAGTACCATCCAGAGAGAGTCGGAATTCTTCGGCGCTATGGATGGGGCTACCAAGCTGGTAAAGGGTGATGCCATCGCTTCTATTATCATTGCTATGGTCAATCTTATCGCAGGTACCATCATCGGTATGATTCAGGGAGGCATGACCTTCTCACAAGTACTGACCGTGTATTCCATTGCGACCGTAGGCGATGGTCTGGTCAGCCAAATTCCGGCATTGATGATTTCCACGGCAACGGGTATGATCGTTACCAGATCTGCTTCAGAAGGAAACCTGAACGAGGACGTTAAAAAACAGTTCTTGTCCCAGCCAAGAGTGTTAGTCATATCGGGCTTGGCTATTCTCATGATGACTCTTATTCCCGGAGCACCGATTATTCAGATTGCGGTTCTTGCATTCATTTTAATAGGACTTGGAATCAGCCTCATGAGATCGGAAAACGCCAAGAAGCAGAAGGAAGAAGTCAAAGAAATGCAGGATTATGTGGCTGAAGAATCCAATGAGGCACGATATTACAGGAACATTGACAACGTATATAATCTTCTGGGTGTCGAACCGATTGAAATGGAGTTTGGATATTCTCTTTTACCGCTGGTGGATGAAGGAATCGGCGGAAGTTTTATCGATAGAATCGTAATATTCAGAAAGCAGTTTGCTCTTGAGATGGGTGTGGTCATACCGACCGTGCGTCTGCGTGATAACGGGCTGATCAATCCGAATCAATATCTGATTAAGATTAAAGGCGAAGAGGTTGCAAGAGGTGAGGTGCTGGTGGATTATTATCTGGCGCTTGACCCCGGAAACAGTACCGGTCCCATTGAAGGGATCGACACCATTGAACCCGCTTATGAAATCCCGGGTAAATGGATTTCGGAAAGTGAAAGGGAAATAGCTGAAGTTTACGGGTATACCGTAATTGATGCCTTGTCCGTTATCGTAACTCATATGTCGGAGGTAATAAAGAGACATATCCACGAATTAGTCAGCAGACAGGATATCAACATTCTGCTGCAGAATGTTACCAAGGGAAATCAGGCCATTGTGGATGACGTCATACCAAGCATCATCAGCGTTTCTGACCTTCAGAAGATTCTGATGAACCTTCTGAAGGAGGGGATTCCGATACGTGATATGGAAAGTATTCTGGAAACCATCGGCGACCAGGGGGTTGCAATTAAGGATACGGATATGCTGACGGAATATGTAAGACAAAAACTGAAGAGAACTATTACCAGAAAGTATACTGACGGCAACAGCATCAAGGTAATTTCCCTTGATCAGGGGATCGAAAATACAATTCTGAGCTCTGCAAAGAAAAGCGAACATGGAACCTATTTGGCCATTGAGCCGCAGGTAGTGCAAAAAATAGTAGAAGGCGTATCGGAGCAGATCGATAAGTTCAAGGAATTGATCCATCAGCCGATTATTCTGACTTCACCGATTGTCAGGATTTACTTCAAGAGATTGATCGATCAGTTTCTGCCGAACCTGACCGTGCTCTCGTTCAATGAAATAGATACAAACATTCAAATCCAGGCGATTGGAATAATTCAGATCAAAGAATAAGCGAATGCACTGCAAGTTTCCCTTGAAAGGAGGTGAGGTAAATGAATTCTGCTGAAATAATTGATGAAGAAAGAACCCAACAGTGGAAAATCTACAAAGCATACAAAAGCATTGAAGTGAGAAATGAAATTGTGTTACAATATACAAATCTTGTAAGAAAAATTGTATTAAGATTTAAAGGGAGTTACACCAATTTCGGACAACTTGACGATATGGTAAACCAGGGAATCATTGCTTTAATCGATGCGGTGGAAAAATTTGATCCCGATATGGGAAACAAGTTTGAAACCTTTGCCTCTTTAAAAATTAAGGGTGCGATCATTGATTTCATGAGAAAACAGGATTGGGTTCCCAGAAATCAAAGAAACTTATCAAAAGAGCTGGATGAAGTATACAATGAATTCTATGCCGAGCACGGGTATGAACCCACCAAACAGGATATGGCAGACCGGATGCACGTTTCCATTCCTCACCTTGATAAAATCCTGCAGCAGCGGCATAACTCGTTTATTTTATCCTATGAGGAAGCGATCAATGAAAAGATGATGATAGCGTCGCCCTTGATCGTCAATGAAAGTGCTAAGGATTTACCGGAAACGGGTCTTTTATATAATGAATTAAAATCAAAGCTGATGGAAGCCATCGATCAGCTCAACGAGAAGGAACGACTGGTCGTATCATTGTATTATTATGAAAACCTGAAGCTGAAAGAGATTGCGGAAGTCTTGAGCATCACGGAGTCAAGAGTCTCACAGATACACTCTGCAGCGATCATTAAAATGAAAAATCGAATGAATAATTATTAAATCAGATACATATTCGGGAGGTATTATCATGGTAAGAGGATTTTATGCAGCGGCAGCAGGGCTATTCAGCCAGCAGAAGGCGGTAAACGTTATTTCAAATAATATTGCGAATTCCACTACGGCGGGATATAAAACCCAGTCCACAATAGAGTCAAGCTTTGGTGATCATCTCGTTGCCAGACTGAGTTCGATGGACGGAGTGTCGAGCAATAATATCGGAAAAGGTTCCTTTATGACGGTCAACAGCTCAGAATATACGGATTTTACCCAAGGCAGTATGGAAGGCACAGGAAGAAATGTGGATATGGCTATTAACGGCGAGGGATTTTTTCTTGTGCAAAGCGAGACTTACGGGCCGGTTCTTACACGGAACGGTCAGTTTGAGATAGACAAAGATGGAGAACTCTGCCTTCCAGGAGTCGGCAAGGTGCTCAATGACGGAGAGGACACCATCAGTCTTGACAGCAGCAATTTTACCGTTAGTCCCTCCGGTATGATCAGCGTTGACGGTGAAGAGGTGGACAACCTGTATGTAGTAAAGCCCAATGAAGATGCTGTTTTAAAGAGCGTAGGCAACGGTGTTTTTCAATGCGAGGACGGCAACTATGATCAGGCTGGGTCGGAAAACTATAACGTATTGCAGGGATATATCGAAAAGTCAAATATTAATCTGTCTCAGGAGATGAGTGAGCTCATCGCAGGACAAAACCACTACAATTCCTGCGCACAGATATTGAAGATCTATGATAATATAAACCAGATCGCGGTAAATCAGATCGGTAAAATCGGTTAATTGATAAACCAGTTTGAAAAGGAGAATAATCATGATAAGAGGATTTTATTCAGGTCTTTCCTGCTTATTGAGTCAGCAGAACAACTTAAATACCATAGCAAATAACCTTGCCAATGTAAGTACTACGGCTTTCAAACCACAGAATACCGAATTTGCCAGTTTGATGTATCAGAATATCAATGGCGGAGACGGGAATTTTATATCCATTGGCAATGGCGTCAGAGTACAGGAGACAGGGACCGACTTTACTCAGGGTGACTTGAAAAGTACTGGTATGGAGATGGATTGCACAATTTTAGGTGATGGTTTTTTTGCCACTGAGGACAGGAATGATGGAACCATTACCTATACCCGTGACGGCAGTTTTAAAGTCAGTACGGATGATTCCCAAACCTATCTTGTAAACGGTGCGGGAAACTACGTACTGGGTGCAGACGGAGAAAGAATCGAAGTTTCAGCGGCGGCCACCACAACCGATTCCAACGGAAATACAACGACGACGGGTGGATTCGACTCTTCAAAGATTGGCGTGTTTACCTTTACCAACAATTATGGTCTGGAACTGGCGGGGGGCGGCCCATACAAAGCTACGGAAGCATCAGGAGCAGACGAGGCATTGGAAAAGCCGGCTATTAAGGTGGGATTTCTCGAAAGTTCAGGCGTTGAGCTTTCTCAGGAAATGGTTAAAATGATAGAGGCATCCAAGGCATTTTCTCTCGGATCAAAAGTGGTACAAACGGCAGACGATATGGAGAAAGTCATCAATCAACTGAGATAACGGCTTATGTTGAAAAAATATATGGTTTATTTCGTAAATTAAGCTATAATTTTATTATGAATAACTTTCATTGTGTTTACGGAATACACCTTAAAAAATGTAACATTATGTTAGATTGGAGAAAAAGATGAATCAAGGTGAAACTCCCGGAAACAATGCGATTAATCCAGAAAGCGATCCAACTACTTTGATTGAGGTTACGGTAAGCGATGATAGCATGACTGCATTTATTAAGATGACAAAGCAGGGTGAGGATGCATCGCCGGTCACAAAGCAGCAGTTGATGGATGCCCTTAAGGATAATCACATCACCTACGGGATCAAAGAATCGTCAATTGAAAAACTTGCTGCAAGACCAATCTTTAATATCAAGATTGAAGTAGCCAAAGGGAAAATGCCGGTTTACGGCGAGAATGGACATGTTACCATTTTCGTAAAAAAAGACTCGGAATATCATCCGGAATATAGCCTGGACGGAATTATCGATTATAAGAATCTGGAATATTTTCAGCTTGTGAAGCAGGGTCAGGTCCTTTGTGATATCGTCAGAGAAACTGACGGAACAGAGGGAATCAACGTTTATAGCGCTCAGGTACCAACGAGACATGGAAAACCACCATTTATTCCAAACGGTAAGAATACGGTTTTTATGGACAATGATACCAAGCTTGTTGCTGCTTGTGACGGAGTGATCCGATATGTCAGGGATGTGATTGATGTGACTGACATGTTTCGCGTTCCATCCAATGTGGATCAGCTTACCGGCAATATCAATTTCTCTGGAGATGTAACCGTTGACGGAGACATTTGCGATGGATTTACCGTAAAGACAGGAGGAAATTTGATCGTAAAAGGTGTAGTTGAGGATGCGGCAATCGAAGCTGCAGGGAATGTACACATTTCAAAGGGAATCAACGGCGGCGGCGATAAGAGCATTTATGTGGGAGGAGATCTGCGCTGCAAATATATTGAAAATGCCACCATTCACGTGGAGGGAAACATTGCGGCTGATTATATAATTGAAAGCAGGATCACCTGTATGGGGAACATCGAACTGCGGGGCAGCAAAGAACTTGTTCTGGGCGGAGATATCAAGGTTTTCGGTGAACTTACCGCAAAGGATATCGGGAACGAAAAGGAAGACTGACGAAGATCGAGGTGCTGGGGCAGAAAATCTTTGAAGCGGAGGGAATCGAAAAGCTAGAAAAAAGAGATCGAAGCAGACAATGACCAGACAGTTTCTTTATTAGATGCCGCAACTAAGCTGAACCAGTTGATCAAAAAGGGCGCAGGCAGTGATTATATCGATCAGTATGCCCAGATCAAACGGCAAGCTGTTTTGCTTAAGGAAAAAATTGATTTAAAAAACCTGCAATTGCAGAAATTGGAAAAAGAATGGACTATGGTATATCCGGGAGCGGTGATATGCAAAAGAAAGTTGTTTCAGGGTGTAAAAATAAATTTTGGTGACTCTAGATTTACCTTCGATTTTGATGATATTGAACATTGCCGGATTTTTTGGGCCGATAGTGAAATCGTTCACGGAACACTGTAGAATTCAATTTAAGTGAGGTGACAACCGCTTGAATCAAAAAGATACTTTTAAAAAAATAGATATTTTTAGTGAAGATAAGGGGATCATTATTTCCTCCCATAATATTCATACGGAGGGTGACAGAATTACATTGTTCGGTGAAGATTTTGAACTGATTTCTCATCAGACTATCGTGGAAGTGATCGGGTATTTTGAAGACGGTGTCATTTTAATGCATGGTTTGATTACTCTTTCGACATCGTCGCAATTGAACATCACCATTGTAAGCACGGATAAAAAAAGAGAGAGAAGAAATTATCTTAAAGTAAAAACCAAGCAAAAAATAAATATATTGAGAGCCTTTGCAATGGGCAACAGCAATAAAAGCATGATTGTCCACGAAACGGTATTGACAAGAGATTTAAGTCTGGGCGGAATTTGCTTCTTTTCCAACAGGACCTTTTTTATTAACCAGAAATTGTTGTTTGATTTCAATTTCTTAAAAGCAAGATTCATTGCTGAAGGTTTGGTTCTCAGAAAAGAGCGTCAGAATTACCGGACAGATTATCGTTATAAATATGCATGTAAATTCATTAATCTGAACAGCGAGCATCAAAGGGTACTTTGTGAGTATGTCTACAAGATACAGATCGATGCCCATAAAAGAATGAAAGCACTGCAAGAGGATTTAAATTTATAAATCATTTTTTGAAACGGAGGCAACACTGATGTCTAAGACAGTAGCTATCACAAATCAAAAGGGAGGAGTAGGAAAAACTTCTACAGCAAGTGCATTGATTAGCGGATTAGCGGAAAGAGGATATAAGACTCTCGCAGTAGATCTTGATCCACAGGGAAATCTGGGTTTTTGCCTCGGCGCTGAAATCGATAATAGTCCGACAGCTTACGAACTGATGAAGGGTACCATCTCTATCGATAAGGTTATTCAACGAAACAATGGGATAGACATCATTCCGTCCAATATTTTATTAAGCGGAGCAGAACTGGAATTTACACAACTGGGAAGAGAATCTCTGCTGAAGAACGGCCTGGCGCCTATTGTCAATAATTACGACTACATCGTCATTGATACGCCTCCGGCATTAAATATACTGACTGTCAATGCGTACACCGCAACAGACAATCTTATTATCCCCATGATTCCGGAGATCCTGAGCCTACTGGGAATCTCCCAGCTTCGGGAAACGATCGAACTTGTAAAAAGTGTCTATAATCCAAGGATTGAAGTGCTTGGAATTCTACTGAACAAATATGACAAGAGGAGATTATTGACCAAGGACGTGGAAGAGATGGCTGAGATCATCGCCAAGGAACTGCGAACAAAGGTATTTAATACAAAAATAAGATCCTCTGTGGCAGTAGCTGAGGCTCCGGCTCACGGTATCAGTATCTTTGAATATTCCGGCAGGTCTAATTCTGCAAAAGATTATCGGCAGTTTATCGATGAGCTTATTTCACAGAGAGGGATGAAGCTTGATGGCTAGAAAAAGCAATAAGACCGAACATGTTTTGAAGCTCATAACAAAGGATGAAGAACTGCTGGAAAGCCTGAACGAGAAAGAAGAACCTGCAAAGGAAAGCGAGCAGGAGCAGCGGGAAAGGAATGAACATCAGCCAGCCGTCGAGGTCAGTGTCAAGCCGAATGAAGAACAGGAACTGAAATATGAAGCAAAACTGAAGATTGAAATTAAACCGGAAATTGAAGTAAAAGCGAAGGATAGCGTAAATATTAAGGAGACAGAAGCACTGCCGCCGGATGATCCTGCAGAAAGCTCTCTGATCGAAAAGCATCACAACCTAGTGAATATTGCTGAGATCATTGCCAATGAGAAGATCGGACTGGTTATGGAGCGTATGAAAGTATGTTCCTGCCCGGTCTGTGTGAAT